>Ga0207695_10012140_pt1 | contig 10352 bp, 6 predicted proteins | sample KBSC54metaG_FD_184354 | JGI IMG/M metagenome (GOLD analysis project Ga0207695, IMG submission 184354) | Corn rhizosphere microbial communities from Kellogg Biological Station, Michigan, USA - KBS C5-4 metaG (SPAdes) (version 2) | ecosystem: Host-associated > Plants > Roots > Rhizosphere > Soil... | reverse complement strand
TGCTTACCTGCAACGGTGTCGCAGTACCGCTGCAACCGACCGGCATCGTCGGCGAGTTCGTCACCGGCGTGCGTTATCGCGCCTGGCAGCCGCCATCAGCCTTGCATCCGACCATCGGTATCGATTCACCGCTGACGTTCGATCTGGTGGATACCTGGAACGGCCGGAGCCTGGGCGGTTGCCAGTATCACGTGGTGCATCCGGGCGGACGCAGTTACGAAACCTTCCCGGTCAATGCTTTCGAAGCGGAAAGCCGACGTCTGGCACGCTATTTCCGTCTCAACCACACACCTGGAAAGATGGAAGTTACCTCTTCAAGACCGTCAATCGAGTTCCCATTTACGTTAGACTTGAGACATTTCTAACGCACCTTGTTTAGCCACCGCCGTTCGTCATTGCTTCACTGCATGACGGCGGCGGTCGCGTCCCCGAACTCTATGTATCAGCGCCTCCTGCAAAGCTATACCGCCGACGCCGATCGTTACGACGAGATGCTGGCTGCCGACGGTCGCTTGCGACCACACTGGCGCACGCTGATCGATCAGCTTGAAAATCTTTCTCCGGAGATGATGCGCCGTCGCGCTGAAGAAGTACGCGATGCGATCGCCTCCGACGGGATGACATACAACGTCTATGCCGATCCACAAGGCGTCAATCGCCCGTGGGAACTGGATTTGTTGCCGCAGATTGTCGCCGCCGATGAGTGGCAAAAACTGTCAAGTGCCGTTACGCAGCGCGCACGCTTGCTCAATGGCGTGCTCGTGGATCTGTACGGCGAGCAGCAATTGCTGGCCGATGGTTTGCTGCCGCCGGCATTGGTGTTCGGTCAGCACGGCTATTTGTGGCCGTGCCGCGACGTCCGTCCTCCGGGTGGCGTGCATCTGCATTTGTACGCGATCGATCTGGCGCGCTCCGCGGACGGCACATGGTGGGTGATCGCCGATCGCACGCAAGGTCCTTCCGGGTCTGGCTATGCCTTGCAGAATCGTCAAATCATGACGCGTGCTTTGCCCGAGGCCATGCGCGATATGCACGTGCAACCCTTGCTCAATTACTTCCATGCGCTGCATCAAAGCCTCACGCGTCTGGCGCCGACTTCCGGTGAACCGCCGCTGGTGGTGCTGCTGACACCGGGGCCGTATAACGAAACGTATTCGGAACACGCCTTCCTGGCGCACACACTGGGCTTTCCACTGGTCGAAGGTGTCGACCTGACCGTGCGCGGCGACATGGTCTTCCTGAAGACATTGACCGGCCTGCGGCGTGTGCACGCGATTATGCGCCGTCTGGATGATGACTATTGCGATCCGCTCGAATTGCGTTCGGATTCCGCGCTCGGCATTCCGGGTCTGACGCAGGCGGCGCGCTCCGGCAATGTACTGATCGCCAACGCGCTCGGCAGCGGCGTGCTGGAGTCGACCGCGCTGCACGGTTTTCTGCCGGCGATTTGCCAGCGCCTGCTCGGCGAAGAGCTTGCCTTGCCGGCAGTGGCGTCGTGGTGGTGCGGCGAAAAGCCAGCGCTGGACTACACGCTGGCACATCTGGAAGAGCTGGTAATCATGCCGGCTTTCCCGTCAATGCGCATGCAGCCGGTATTCGGCCATACGCTCAATGCCGCGACGCGCCGTCGCCTGGTTGAAAGCCTGCAACTGCAGCCGCATGCTTACGTCGCGCAAGAATGGGTGCGCCTGTCGCAGGCGCCGGTGCTGTCGCGCAGCGGGGACTATCACCTGACCAACCGCACCGTCAGCCTGCGCGTGTTCGCCGTCGCCGACGGCGAGGGTAGCTATCACGTGATGCCGGGCGGCCTGACGCGCGTGGCCCCACGCCAGCGTCGCGATGTCGTTTCGATGCAGCAGGGCGGCACCAGCAAGGATGTCTGGGTGCTGAGCGAAAAGGCCGATACGGATGACGCTGCCGCCGAGACCGGCGTGGCCGTCGGCCCTGGTGCGATGACTGATCCGGTGTCGCGTACTTCCGAGCTGATCCGCACCACCGTCGACGTCTCGTCGCATGCCGGCGAAAATCTGTTCTGGATGGGCCGCTACGCCGAGCGCACCGACAATCTGGCGCGACTATTACGCACCACCTTGCAATGCACGGTCGAACCGCAGGCCGACAATCGCGTGATTCTGCGCAGCGTCAGCGAGATTTGTATCCGCCTCGGCATCCTGATGCCGAAATCGGAGCAGGCGCATCCCACCATCACCGCCCTGCAGCAGAGTCTGCAGGCGGCGATTGCGGATCCCAGCGCCAGCGTCAGCGTCGCCACGCATTTACGCCACCTGCATCATTCGGGTTACCAGGTGCGCGAGCATCTGTCGCTGGACAACTGGCATGCACTCAATCGCATGCCGCCGCTGGTGCAGGAAAAAATCAACTCGCCTACGGCCATGCTGCACGTCCTCAACAACGTTATCCAGGGTTGCTCGGGTCTGGCCGGCCATGCATTGGATGACATGACGCGCGATGAAGGCTGGCAGTTCCTGATGATTGGCCGGCACATCGAACGCATGGTGCACCTGGCGGCCCTGTTCGACCAGTTCATGCAACTCGAACCGGCACGCCAGAATGCAGCGTTGACCTGGTTGCTGGAATCGTCGAGCAGCATCGTCACTTATCGCGTGCGTTATCGCCGCACGCCGGAGTGGCTGCAGGTGCTGCACCTGCTGGTGTTCGATGTCAGCAATCCGCACAGCATTGCCTACCAGTTCCGCATGCTGCAGCACTACCTGACCGATATCGCTCAGCAACTCGGCATCCTCAGCATGAACATCCCGGCCCACCTGAGCGAACAGCTCAACAGCTTCGCGTTGCCTGATTTTGCGCGCGACGCGGCGACATCGGAAGCCGCCGGCGAGCGACTCATCCAGCTCATGCGCGAGGCGCGCGGCGCCGGCTTCTCATTGACCGATGATCTGTCGCGGCATTTCTTCACGCCGCTCAGCGCGCCGGTCAGCCAGGGAGTATGACAATGAGCGACGCCACATACCACATCATTCACGAGACCAATTATCAATATGCGGCATCGGTGCGGCTGTCGCATCAGGTGTTGCGCCTGACGCCGCGCTCGCTGCCGTGGCAGACCTGCACTTCGCATTTCATCAATATCCTGCCGGGACCAACCAATCTGATCAACCTGTACACCGACAGCTTCGGCAACGCGCTGCAGTCATTCTCACTGGATCAGGATCACGCCAGCCTAGACGTCTATGCGGAGTCGTGGGTAGAGATTTCATCGCGTTTGTTGCCAGTCGAGACACCGCCTTGGGAGTGGGTCGCAGAGACGCTGTCTTATCACGCCGGCCGCAGCCTGTCGGCCGACAGGCTGGAAGCGTCGCGCTTTCTGTTCGAGTCTTCGCATGTCAGGATCAAGCGTGAGTTTGCCCGTTACGCCGCCGAATGCTTCGCGCCGGGATTACCCTTGCTGCGCGGCGTCGAGATGCTGATGAAACGCATCTTCAATGAATTCACTTTCGATCCGGAGGCGACCACCGTGTCGACCCCGGTGACCGACGTGTTCATCAGCAAGCGCGGGGTATGTCAGGACTATGCGCACTTCATGTTGTCCTGCCTGCGCTCCCTGGGTTTGTCGGCGCGTTACGTCAGCGGCTATTTGCTGACGCAGCCGCCACCCGGCCAGCCGCGCCTGATCGGCGCCGATGCGTCCCATGCGTGGGTGTCGGTGTATTGCCCGGGTCAGGACGGCCAGCCGGATTGCTGGATCGACGCTGATCCGACCAACGGTATTTTTCCTGATACCAGCCACATCACGTTGGGATGGGGCCGCGATTTCCTGGACATCTCACCCCTGCGCGGTGTGCTCATCGGCGGTGGTCAGCAAACCATGCAGGTGGCCGTGACAGTGATGCCGGCGGAAGAAAAACCGGGATTGCCTTTCGCCATCTGACGCAGTAAAACAGCAACCCCTTCACGCCGCGCGTTTACATCAAGCGACTTCGACGAGCGACAGATGCGCTCGCCGTTCCGGCGTGACGTCGATTGCGCGATGATGTCTTTCTTCGATGTCGTCGACAATAAAAATATCGACTGCTTTTCTCAGATCTTGCGCCTGATCCTGGAGGGATTGCGCTGCGGCTGCCGCTTGTTCCACCAGGGCGGCGTTTTGCTGGGTCACTTCGTCCATTTGCACAATGGCATGACTGATTTCCTGCAAGCCGGTGCTTTGTTCCCGACTGGCCGCCGCAATCTCGTTGACTACCTCAGTCACATTCCCGATGCTCGTCACCACGTCCTGCATTGCTCGTCCTGCATCAGCGACAAGATGGTTGCCCACTTCGATGTCGGCCGCCGAGTTCTGGATCAGGCTCTTGATTTCTCTTGCGGCAGTAGCGCTGCGCCGAGCCAGTTCCTGTACCTCTGTAGCAACGACGGCAAAACCGCGGCCTTGTTCGCCGGCGCGAGCGGCCTCCACGGCAGCATTCAACGCCAGCAGATTGGTCTGAAAAGCAATGCCGTCAATCACGGCAATAATGTTGATGATCTGTGTTGAAGAATTGCTGATGACGCTCATCGTTTTGACAACCTCAGCGACCACGTTACTGCTCTGTGTTGCGGTCGCTGCAGCCGTCGTCGCCAGCTCATTGGCCCGGCGTGCGTTGTCGGCGTTTTGCTGTACGGTCGCCGTCAGCTGCTCCATGGCTGATGCCGTCTGTTCCAGGGCACCGGCCTGTTCCTCGGTGCGCGCGGATAAGTCGAGGTTGCCGGAGGCAATTTCGGTCGTGGCGGTGGCAATATTCTGGGCGCCGAGACGAACCCTGCGCACGATGGCAAGCAGGCTGGCGTTCATCGTTTTCATTGCCGTGAGCAAGCTGGCAATATTTTCGTCGTCCGGCTTTACCGTTGTCGTCAGGTCGCCGGATGCGATTCTTTGCGCAACCGTTGTTGCATAGGCAGGCTCGCCGCCGAGTTGGTGCAGCACGCTGCGTGTGACCATCACTGCCGCAACAATACCTACGAGGAGCGACGCAGCGCCTGCAAGCAGCATGCTGGCATAAGCAAGTTGATAAACCTTTTCCGCATCTTGGTTAGCTTCGCTGCTGAGGCGGTCTTCGAGCGCCACCAGTTGTTCCAGCTGCTGGCGCCGCTCCGCCTGCAGAGCTGGCAGGATACCGTTCAGCAAATTGCCGACGACGGCGCTGTCGTTATGTGCAGCGCCGTTGATAAGTTGTGTCAGGATCGGCATGGCCTTTTCTGTCTTGACTCTGATCAGGACAATGGCAGATTTTTCCTCGGGCATCGTCTCTTTCTGGGTCTCAAACATTTTGCTCAGACGAGACTCAGCTGCAAGATAGTTTTGCGTATGTTTTTCAAGCAACAAACCTTGCTGTTGCAGAACGTCGGGACTCTTCGCCAGCGCCATGTTGCGCAGCGAAAGCGATTGTTCGTAAAGCGCGGCACGCATGGTCGAGAGCTCGCGAATCTCGGTGTTGTTGACGTCGGTGATAAGGCTGATTTTTTTGTGCATTTCACGCATGCCGACGATGCCTGTTGCAAGGATTGCAGAGAGCAAAATAAGAATCAGGGAAAAAGCCAGGCCAAGTCGCATAGCGACCGTCGTAGTGGAAAATTTCATGTCACGCCCTTTCGTCTATTGACGTCAATAGGAAACATTGCACGCAGGTGCGTGCAAACATATTTCGAGGGGAGCGTGTGCTGTACTGCTCTGCGGTTACGCGCGTGGCGTGTCGATGGCGTACTTAATGAAGAGCAATTCTATCGATACTTTCCTGGCGTCAATACTGAGATATGGCGGGTGTTTCCGCGGGTGTTTTCGATCGAATATTCAATATACCGAGTACGCATAAAAAGGAGGGCGACTTTACGGCGCGCGGATGTGATCAATCAGCGCCATCGTTCGTTCATCCGGGGGGGGCGTCAGCAAGCTGACGATGACCAGTGCTGTGATGCCGACCGGCACGCCGAAAATGCCGGCCGAGATCGGTGCGATGTGGAACCACTGATTTGCGGCATGCCCGCCAAAGGCTGGATGGGTATGCAGCATGTAGTACACACACATCACAAAGCCGCTGATGATGCCTGCAATGGCTCCGGCCTGGTTGGCGCGCTTCCAGAAGATGCCGGCTACCAGCGCCGGAAACAACGTCGACGCTGCAAGCGAAAATGCCACGCCAACCATCGACAGAATGTCTCCCGGTTTCAGCGATGCGGCATACGCCGCCAGCAAGGCCACCACCAACAACAGCAATTTGGAAATCGTGACGCGCTTTTGCGACGACGCCGCCGGATCAACCACCTTGTAGTACACGTCATGTGACAGCGCATTGGAAATCGTCAGCAGTAATCCATCGGCGGTCGACAAGGCTGCGGCCAGACCGCCGGCAGCCACCAGCCCCGAGATGAAATACGGCAAGCCGGCAATTTCAGGCGTGGCCAGCACGATGATGTCGCCGTCGAGGGCAATCTCGCCAAGCTGTACGATGTTGTCGTGATTGAGGTCGTTGATGCTGACCAGCGGATTGACCTTGTCGATGTTCGCCCAGTAGTACACCCAGTCAGGCAGGTGGGCATAATTGCTGCCGACCAGTGAGGTGTAAATGTCGTACTTCACCAGGATCGCCAGCGCCGGCACCGTGATGTAAATCAGCATGATGAAGAAGAGTGTCCAGAATACCGACTTGCGTGCCTCGTGGACTGTCGGCGTCGTGTAGTACCGCATCAGGATGTGCGGTAGTGCGGCCGTGCCGAGCATCAGGCAGAACACCAGCGCGAGAAAATTATTGCGCTTGATTTCGGAGGCTTCTTCATCCTTTCCGGGGAAGGGTTCGGTCTGCGACACCGGCGGCTGAGCGCGTGCGAGGTTGTACGCTTTGGCGTCGTTCCATTTACGTTCGGCTTCGTCTACGGTTTTGGGATACGCAGTCAATGCCCGGCTTGCGCTTTTTATGTCTGCCAACGATGCATGGCTGTTGCGTTTGACTTCTTCGATGTGATGTTGCGCATCAATGCGGCCTTCTTCCCACGAGCGCGGCAGGTTCTTGAGTTTTTTGTCGAAGTCGTCTGCGCGTGCCTGGAAGATCGCGCTGACTTCCTTTTCTTTCGGATCGTCGGCGATGCGTTTCTCGGCTGCGTTCAACTTGGGCAGCACGGAGCCATAGGCCACTTGCGGTACAGGTACGCTGGTGTGTTTGGCCGACAGCCAGATGACCGGGATCAGATAGGCGAACAGGATGATGATGTACTGCGCTACCTGGGTCCAGGTGATCGCACGCATGCCGCCAAGGAACGAGCACACCAGAATGCTCGCCAGTCCCAGAAAAATGCCGATCGAAAAATCGATGCCGGTGAAACGCGAGGTGATCAATCCGACGCCGTAGATCTGCGCCACCACATAGGTGAAGGAAATGATGATGGTCGCGATCACTGCCAGGATGCGCACGAAGTTGCCGCTATACCGGCCGGCATAACGTTCCGCAAGGAAGTCGGCGATCGTGTACTGGCCGAACTTGCGCAGATAAGGCGCGATCAGCAGTGCCACCAGGCAGTAGCCGCCGGTCCAGCCCATGATGTAAGCCAGTCCGTCGAAGCCTTGCAGATACAGTCCGCCGGCAAGACTGATGAAGGTCGCTGCCGAGATCCAGTCCGCCGCTGTCGCCATACCGTTGAAAAGCGCCGGCACGCGTCGGCCGGCGACATAGTATTCGGGCACATCGGAAGTGCGGCAGACAACACCGATGCCGGCATACAAGGCAATCGTGACGAACATGAACAGATACCCGATCCATGCGCGCGGCATGCCTTCGTGTTCCAGCACCGCCAGCACCAGCAGGAAGAGGATGAAGCCGACCGTGTACCACGCGTAATACTTGCTCAGGCGGCGGAAAAACTGTTTGTTAGTCTCCATGCATCTGCTCACTGTGAAGGTGCAACTGGCGCTCGGCGCGGCGCATCCGGATGGTGTACACCACGACGATGGCGAGATAGACCAGCATGATGCCTTGCGCCGCCATATAGAACGACAGCGGCCAGCCGAACAGATTGACCCGGTTCAGCTGACGTGCAAAAAACACGGCAACGAAAGTCACCACAAACCACAGACCCAGCAAGGCCAGCGTCAGTCGGCGTGTCTTGTCCCAATAGGCGGCCGGCGTCATGGGCGCTGCAGAAGCGACCGGCGCCGAGGGCGGTGAGGAGGGGATCTTCTCAGTCATGTCAGCCGATGTCGTCAATGAAAGCCTGGCGCGGGGTCATGCGCAAGACCACGCGGAACAGACAGCCCGGCGCTTTCGGATCCTGGCTGCGCGGATTGTTGTGAATCTCTACCGTGGCATCGTGCTGCAGCGCAATCTCACGCACGATCGCCAGGCCCAGTCCGCTGCCTGCTGCGTGCGTACCTAGGATGCGATAGAAGCGTTCGAATACGTGCTTGCGCTCAGCCGGTGCGATGCCAGGGCCAGTGTCTTCCACTTCGAGGAAGGCCAGGCCGCTTTCGTCGTCGTCGCGCGCGCGTACCGTCACGCTGCCTAACGCAGGCGTGTAGTGCAGCGCATTGTCGAGCAGGTTGTTGAGCAGTTCGCGCAGCATGATCGGATTGCCGGAAATCATGATCGGATGGCCGGGCTGCTCAAAACCCAGATCGATGCGTTGCGTGAACGACATCGGTACCCAATCCTGCACCACCGTGCGTGCCAGTTCGGACAATTCCAGCGGCTGGAAGGGCGACGTCTCGGGCGTTTGATTTTCGGCGCGCGCCAGCGACAGCAACTGATTGACCAGCCGCGTCGCGGACTCAGAGCTTTTGGCGAGTTGTTCCAGCGAACGGTGGATATCGGCCTGATCCGTCTGGCGCAGCGCAAGTTCGGATTGCATGCGCATGCCGGCCAGCGGTGTCTTCATCTGATGTGCGGCATCGGCGATGAAACGTTTTTGCAGCGCGATGGTTTGCGACAGCCGCGCCAACATGTCGTTGAGTGAACGCACCAGCGGCGAGATTTCTTCCGGCACCTGGCCGGAGTCGATGGGGCTGAGATCGTCAGGGCGCCGTGCACGGATACGCTGCTGCAATTCGGACAGCGGAGACAGACCGCGCGACAGCGCAAACCATACCAGCGCCAGCGCCACCGGCAGGATGACGAATTGCGGCAGGATCACACCCTTGATGATTTCGTTGGCGAGCTGCGCACGCTTTTCCAGCGTCTCCCCGACTTGCACTGTCGCCAGGCGCGGCTCTTTTGACGAGGCTGCGCGTTGCTCGGACGTGCGGCGCAGGTCGACCTGCGTATAAGCGATGCGGACGTCGTTGCCATGCAGGATGTCGTTGCGAAACATCACCGTGCCGATACTCAGCTTGTCGTCATCGGTCGGCGGCAACGGCATGTCGCGATCCCCCTCGACGAACTCGCCGCGCGGGCTGGTGATCTGGAAGTAGATGTTGTCGATGTCGTCGGCACGCAGCAGATCGCGCGCCGATACCGGCAAACGTGCGACGGTCTTGCCGTTGACTTCAGAGACCTGTTGCGCGAGTACCGTGACGCTGTCTTCGAGGGCACGGTCGAACGGCTGGTTGGCGATGGATTGGGCGATCAGGTAAGTGATGGCGATACTCATCGGCCACAACAGCAACAGTGGCGCCAGCATCCAGTCGAGAATTTCACCGAACAGTGAGCGTTGAATGCGTTCTTCCGGTTGCGTGGCGATGGCGGCGCGGCGCTTGCCTTTGGCGGAGGCAGGCGGTGGCGAAGTTGCGCCGCCGGCGGCGTCGCGTACGTCAGGCATGCATTTCACCTGCAGGCGTGCCGGCACAAGCCGTGCAAAGGACGTTCAATGGAGAAAAGTAAAAAAGAGTCTCAGACGTTGGCGGCAACGCCGGTGCTGGTGCTGGCGATCGAGTCGGGTAGTTTTTCGAGGCAATAGCCCAGTCCGCGCACCGTCGCAATGCGGATGCCGCCGACTTCGATTTTCTTGCGCAGACGGTGGACATAGACTTCGATCGCATTATTGCTGACTTCCTCGCCCCATTCGCATAGATGATCCACCAGCTGTTCTTTGGAAACCAGCCGCCCGGTACGCTGCAATAATACTTCGAGCAGGCCCAGTTCGCGTGCAGAAAGATCGAGCATTTGTTCGCCGATGTAGGCGATGCGGCCGACCTGGTCGTAACTGAGCGAACCATGTTTGATCACCGTTGGTCCGCCACCGGCGCCACGCCGGGTCAGGGCGCGCACGCGCGCTTCCAGCTCGGATAGGGCAAACGGCTTGGCCATGTAATCATCGGCGCCCAGATCGAGGCCTTGTACGCGTTGCTCGACCGAGTCGGCCGCGGTGAGGATCAGCACCGGCAGCCGGGAGTTGCGCGCGCGCAGGCGGCGCAA
>Ga0207695_10012134_pt1 | contig 10355 bp, 9 predicted proteins | sample KBSC54metaG_FD_184354 | JGI IMG/M metagenome (GOLD analysis project Ga0207695, IMG submission 184354) | Corn rhizosphere microbial communities from Kellogg Biological Station, Michigan, USA - KBS C5-4 metaG (SPAdes) (version 2) | ecosystem: Host-associated > Plants > Roots > Rhizosphere > Soil... | reverse complement strand
TGCACGGCACCGCCAGCCGACAGAACGACGCGATGGAAGCCGCGTTGCTGGCGCGCCGCTTCCCCGCGACCACGCGCGCGAGTTCGACCAAGGGCTTCGCCGGCCACACGCTGGGCGCGGCGGGCATCGTCGAGGCCACGATCGCGCTGCAGGCGATCGAGCACGGCTTCGTGCCCGGCAACCTCGGCGCCGCCACGCCCGATCCCGCCTGCGGGCCGCAGTTCGCGTGGCAGAACGAAACGCGACGCGTGGACGTGGCGCTGAGCAATTCCTTCGGCTTCGGCGGCAACAATGCCTGCCTCGTGTTCGGGCGCGCGCCATGAAGCCGCTGGATCTGTTCGTCGAGGGCATCGGGTTGTGGTCGCCGCAGTTCGCGGACTTCGCCGCCCTGCGCGCCCGACTCAATGGCGACGCGCCGGTCGCACCCGCCGCGCCGACCGCCGCGCTGCTGCCCGCGAACGAACGCCGCCGTGCACCGGAGAGCGTGCGGCTCGCAGTGGAAGTCGCCGGCCAGGCGCTGGCGATGAGCGGCCGCGACCCCGCCACGCTGGCCTGCGTGTTCGCCTCGGCGCACGGCGACCAGGCGATCACCGACGCGATCTGCAGCACGCTGGCGCGCGCGCCGGCCGAGCTCTCGCCCATCCGCTTCCACCATTCCGTACACAACGCGCCGGCCGGCTACTGGACCATCGCCACCGGCTGCCGCGCGCCGTCCAGCGCGGTCTGCGCCGGCGCCCGCAGCTTTGCCGCCGCACTGCTGGAAGCGTCCGCCCAGGCACTGGCCGAACAGCGTCCGGTGCTGCTGGCATGCAGCGACATCGCGGGACACGGCCCGCTGCTGGAAATGACCGGCTGCGACCGCCCCTTCGGCTGTGCGCTGCTGCTGGCGCCGGAAGCGGGCGCGACCACGCTGGCGCGGCTGCGACTGGAGCTGCCCGCGGATCACGCCTCGTCCACGCCGCCGCCCGCTACGCTGGCCGATGCGGCGGTCGGCAATCCCGCCGCCGCCGCGTTGCCGCTGCTGGCACTGCTGGCCGGAGCCGGCGGCCGCTGCCGGCTTGAGCTCGCCACCGCGCTGGACCTGCTGATAGCCGTGGAGCCCGCTGCGTGAACCCCGCCCTGCCCCGCTGGTGCGTGCTGATTCCCTGCCTCAACGAGGAGGCGGCGATCCGCGGCGTGGTCGAGTCGGTGCTGGCGCTGAGCGTCCCCGTCATCGTGGTGGACGACGGCTCGGACGACCGCACGCCGGAGATCCTGGCCACGCTGCCGGTGACCGTGCTGCGCCACGACCTCCGCCAGGGCAAGGGCCAGGCCCTGCGCGACGGCTTCCGCGAGGCGCTGCGCCAGGGCTACGAGGCGGTACTGACGATGGACGGCGACGGCCAGCACCTGGCGGCCGACATCCCGCGCATCGTGGCCGCCGCCGCCGCGTATCCCGGCCAGCTGGTGATCGCCGCGCGCCTGCTCGACAAGGCGCAGCAGCCGAAGGCACGCCGCCGTGCGAACGCGTTCGCCGACTGGGGCATTTCCTGGGGTTGCGGCCAGCCGGTGGCGGACACCCAGAGCGGCCAGCGCTGGTATCCGCGCGCCGCACTGGACCTGGTCGACCTGCCGGCGCAGAACTTCGTGTTCGAAGCGGCGATCCTGATCGCGGCCTCGCGCGAGCTGGACATGGGCGTGGTCGCGGTGCCGATCGCCTCGCGCTATCCGCCCGGCGCGCGCGCCAGCCACCTGCGGCCGGTGCGCGACACCTTGCGCATCACCGCGTACACGGTCGGCCGCGTGCTGCACTACGGCCGTGTGGCGGAAAGCTACCGGCGCTCGCACACCGCGCCGCGGGTGATCGACGACATGCGCGACCCGCTGGTCAGCGTGTAGGAGCGCACCCTGTGCGCGATGGCCTTTGGCTCCGGTCGAAGCACCAGAGCATTCGCGCACAGGGTGCGCTGCTACGGAGATGCAGAACCGTCGCCGGGCCGTTGCCAGAAATCGTGGAAGTTGAACCAGTTGTACGGCGCCACCCGCACGTAGTGTTCCAGCCGCTGCGCGTAGCGCGTCAGCAGCGCGTCCAGCGCCGGGCCGCGCTGCTCGCGCGGAATCGCCACGCACTCGGCGAACGGCTCGAACACCAGCCGGTAGCGGTTCCCGCCCAGGTACAGGCCGAAGCACAGCAGCACCGGCACCTTGAGCGCGTTCGCCAGCAGCCACGGCCCCACCGGCAGCGGCGCCGGCGCACCGAGAAAATCCACCGCGCGTTGCGCCTCGTGCCCGCCTGCGCGGTCGGCCAGCAGCGCCACCATCGCACCCTGCCGGCACGCCTCGGCGGCGGCCAGCACCACGTGCGCGCCACCTTGCGCGGCGTCGATCACCGCCGCGCCCACGTCCGGCGCCAGCGCCTCCAGCAGCTCGGTCATCGCCGGCGTCCTGCCCTTGTCCAGCACCACGCGCAACGGCACGTCGGGACGCCGCGCGCCGAGCACGCGCAAGGCTTCGAAGCTGCCCTGGTGCGAACCGACCAGCAGCACGCCGCGGCCTTCGGCAATCCGCCGTTCCAGTTCCGCCAACCCCTCGATCTCGATCGCGAAGCCGCGTTCGCCGTACGCGAGCAGGAAGATCCGGTCCAGCGTGGTGACCGCGTAGGCGTGGAACTGGCGCAGCATCGGCCACGGGCCGGGCGGGTGCCCGAACACCCGCGCGAGGTATTGCCGCGAGGCGCGCCGCTCGGCGCCGCGGCGCAGGAAGAAATAGAGCGTCACGGGATACATCAGCAGTCGGCAGAAGCGCCGGCCGCCGCGCAGCGCCAGCAGCCGGATCAGCCGGTATGCGAAGCGGCTGCCGCCTTCGCGATGCTGGCGCCAGTTCGTGGCCTCGCTCATGCCGCAGGCGGCTTCAGCCGGGCGCGCGATGCGCTTCGACGAACGCGCTCAAGCCGCGCAGGCTGGCGAAGATGCGCTGGTTGTCGGGGTGGTCCGAGCGCAGCTGGAAGCCGTAGCGCTTGGACACCGCCAGCGCGATCTCCAGCGCGTCGATCGAATCCAACCCCAACTCGCCGCCGAACAGCGGCGCGTCCGGATCGATCTTCGCGGGATCGACCGCTTCGAGGTTCAGGCTTTCCACGATCAAGGTGGCCAGCTCGTGCTGGGCAGGAGTCAATTCGGCCATGTGCGCGGAAGCTCGGGAAACGTCGTCGAAACAGTGGAAAGCAGCGGCGAAGTGTAACATGGTGCCCTTGTCTTTCCCGGTTGCACGTATGGTCGAGGGTTGTGAAAGCCGATGGGCCGAGGCCGGCCTCGCGCGCGCGCCGCGCATTTCCTATCGCATGAACGATGCCGCCGCCCTGCTGGCCGAGCCCGGCACGCTGGCGGTGTTCGGCTTCGGCGGCAACAGCGAGGCCATCGACGACCCGCGCTGGTTGCGCGTGCCGCTGGAAGCCTTCGACGTGCCCGCATCGCTGGAAGCCTGGCAGGTCGACGGACCGGTACAGCACGGCCGCCACGGTGCGCTGCGCTGGTCGGCCGGTGGCGGCTGGCTGTACGCCGCGCTGGAACTGGATGAACGCGAGCACGGCGGCCCCGCCGGTGCGGCCCGCGTCGCCTACGCGCAGTTGCGCGAGTTCATCGGCGGCCGCGACGAACGCCAGGTGCTGCGTATCTGGAACTACCAGGGCGCAATCAACCAGGGCGGCGGCGACACCGAGCGCTACAAGCTGTTCTGCGACGGCCGCGCCGAGGGTTGCGGTGACTGGTTCGCCGACGGCTACCCCGCCGCCACCGCGATCGGCCATCACGGGGATCCACACCTGCTGCAGGTCTACCTGCTGGCCAGCGCGCAGGCCGGCACCGCGGTGGAGAATCCGCGCCAGGTCAGCGCCTGGCGCTACCCGCGCCAGTACGGCCGCACTGCACCCGGCTTCGCCCGCGCGATGCGCCTGCCCGCGCAGGACGCGCTGGCGATCTCCGGTACCGCCGCCGTGGTGGGCCACGCCTCCGCGCACGCGGGCGACACGGTGGCGCAGCTCGACGAGATTCTGGTCAACCTGGAAGCGCTGCTGGCCAGCGCCGGCATGCCCGCCGGCTTCGACACCCAGGCGCCGCTGAAGGCCTACGTGCGCCACCCCGCCGACGCCCCGCGCGTGCGCGAACGGCTGCAGCAGCGCCTGCCCGGCGTGCCCGTGCTGCTGCTGCACGGCGACGTCTGCCGCAGCGAGCTGCTGGTGGAACTGGATGGCTGGCGCTACGCCTGAGCCTCATCCGTGCGTGACCGGCATCGCTGCGCCACCGGACCTATACTCGTCCGGTCTCGGGGGAGCGCGCTGCCGTGGAAGAGTTCTTCGCACGTCTGAAGGAACACAAGCTGGTGCAGTGGACGCTCGGCTACGTCGCCGTATCCTTCGCGCTGATCCCCGTGCTGGACATCATCGCGTCGCGCTTCGGCTGGTCGCAGACGGCGGTGCGCTGCATCATCATCGCGCTGGCCACCGGCTTCTTCGTGATGCTGGTGGTCGCCTGGTATCACGGCGAACGTGGCGCGCAGCGGATCACGCGCACCGAGCATGCGATCCTGGCGGTGCTGCTGGTGCTCGGAGGATTGACCATGTGGCGGATCGGACCGAGCGCCGCAAGGCCTGACGTCGTGAATGCCGGCGTCGCGATCCACAAGATCACGGCGTCACATGCTGCTCCAAACGCATCGATCGATGCGAAGTCCGTTGCCGTGTTGCCGTTGGTCAATGAGAGCGGCGACAAGACGCAGCAGTATTTCTCCGATGGCTTGTCCGAGGATTTGATCACCGCACTGTCGCAGTTCGCGGGCCTGAAGGTCATCAGTCGCAATTCAGCATTCCAGTTCCGCGACTCGAAAGACGACAGCAGGACCATCGGCACCAAACTCGGTGTGGCGCATCTGCTGGAGGGCAGCGTGCAACGCATCGGCGACGAAGTGCGCATCAACGCCGAGCTGGTGAATGCCGCCGACGGCAGCACGCTGTGGTCGCAGCGTTACGATCGGCCATACAAAGATTTGTTCAAGCTGCAGGACAACATCACGGCGGCCGTCGCGAACGCATTGAAGGCGAAGCTGCTGGAAGGCGGTGGCGCCGTGGCGCAGAGCGACCGACCGCCCAGCGGCAATCTCGATGCCTATACGGCTTTTCTGCGCGCGAGGTCCAGTGCTGGCGCGAGTGCGCGCCTCCATCAAGCCATCGACGAGTTGAATGAGGCTGTCCGCCTCGATCCACGCTACGCCGCGGCGTATGCTGAATTGTCGTTGAAATGGACCGCACTTTATCGCGGTGGACTGAGCGGCGACGCGGCGCAACAGGCGGCCGCCAACGCACATGCCGCGGTCAATACGGCACTGGCACTGGACCCCGATCTGGCGGCCGCACATCTGGCACGCAGCTTCGTGCTTTCTTCGATCGATTTCGACTGGAACGGCGCCGAAGCCGAAGCACGACGTGCACTGCAACTTGCGCCGGGCGACATCTCCGCGATTGCCGGGCTGGGCAACCTACTGGGTGGCCTTGGCCACCAGGAGCAGGCGATCGAGGCGATGCATCAGGTTCTGAAGAACGATCCGCGCAATGCGGCGGCATGGCACTGGCTGGGAGATTACCTGTCGTCATCCGGCCACTTGGACGAAGCAGAGCAGGCTACCCGCAGGCAAATGGAATTGGCCCCGAATGGACGCTACAGCTACGTGCAACTCGCGGTCATCGCAGTGTTGCGCGGCGATGCCCGATCGGCCCTGGCATTGGCGAAACAGGAACTTTCGCCACCCGAACGACGCTTCGCCGTGGCGCTGGCACGGCAGATCGGCACCGACCCGGCTGCGGCGGACGCCGCACTGAAGAATCTGATCGACGCCGACGCCGATACCGGCCCCTATCAGATTGCCGACGTGTACGCGCTGCGCAAGGACCCGGACAACATGTTCAAGTGGCTCGATCACGCATGGGCGGTGCGCGATGCCGGCATCAGCGATCTGCTGCGCGACCCATTCCTGCGGCGGTATCGGAACGACCCGCGCTTTGCCGCATTCTGCCGGAAGGCGGGGCTGCCGGCGCCTGGTAGTACCTCTGCACCGGCACAAGCGTCCATGCTTGCGAGATCACAAACGCTGTGAGCAAACACCCGTTTGCGGCCGCGCCAGCCCTTGTCAGGCATGCGGTTACGCGGCGACGTGCGCCTGCGCGAGCACTCGCCGGGATTGATTGCCGGCATTGCGCGTTGTGCCAGGGTGAATGCCCAGCACCAGCTACGCGCCGAAACCAACCGCCCTTTCGGCTCGCATTCCTTCCTCTCACTTCTTCGTGGGCCGCTGCCAGCCCGCCAGCGTGAGCTGGCGGCCGCGCGCGACGGTGAGCTCGCCCGCGGGGGCGTCGCGGGTGATCACCGAGCCGGCGCCGATGGTGGCTTGCGCGCCGATCGTCACCGGCGCCACCAGCGCGGCATTGGAGCCGATGAAGGCGCCGTCCTCGATGCGGGTGACGAACTTGTTCACGCCGTCGTAGTTGCAGGTGATGGTGCCGGCGCCCACATTGACGCCGCGGCCGATCACGGTGTCGCCGAGGTAGGACAGGTGGTTGGCCTTGCTGTTCTCGCCGATGCGGGTCTTCTTGGTCTCGACGAAGTTGCCCACGTGCACGCCGGCGGCCAGTTCGGTGCCGGGGCGCAGCCGCGCGAACGGGCCGATGGTGCAGGGGCCGTGGGTGACCACGCCTTCGAGGTCGCAATGCGCCTGCACCACGGTGCCGGCGGCGAGCCGCACGTCCTTGAGCCGAACGAACGGGCCCACGCGCACCTCGTCGCCGAGACTCACCGCACCTTCGAGGATCACGTCGATATCCAGTTCCACGTCATGGCCGGCGTTCACGGCGCCACGCACGTCGATGCGCGCGGGATCGGCCAGTCGAACGCCGGCTCGCATCAGCGCGCCCGTGGCACGCCGGCGGTATTCGGTTTCGAGCGTCGCGAGCTGCAGGGCGTCGTTCGCGCCGGACGCCTCCACCGGATCGCTGCATTCCACGCTGAGCGCGGGGCGCTTTTCCTCGTTCGCCATCGCGAAGATGTCGGTGAGGTAGTACTCGCCCTGCGCGTTGTCGCGGTCGAGCCCGGCAATCCACACGCGCAGTGCGGCGGCGGGCGCGACGAGGATGCCGGTATTGACCAGGTCGATCGCGCGCTGCTCGTCGTCGGCGTCCTTTTCCTCGATCACGCAGCGCACGTGACCGTTGCCGTCGCGCAGCACGCGGCCGTAGCCGCGCGGCTCGGCCACGCGGATCGCCAGCAGGCCGAAGCCGCCTTCCACCTGCGCCAGTTCGCGCAGGGTCCCGGCGCGGGTCAGCGGCACGTCGCCGTACAGCACCAGCACCTGCGCCGCGTCGGGCACCTCGGGCAGCGCCTGCTCCACCGCGTGACCGGTGCCGAGGCGCTCGGCCTGCAGCACCCAATGCAAGTCATCCTGGCCTGCGAACGCGGCCCGCACCTGGTCGCCGCCGTGGCCGTACACCACGTGGATCGCCGCCGGCTGCAGCGCTCGCGCGGTGGCCAGCACGTGTGCCAGCAGCGGCCGCCCGGCCAGCGGCATCAGCACCTTGGGGCGCGTGGACTTCATGCGCGTGCCGGCGCCGGCGGCGAGGACGATGACGTGGAGGGGGGCCTGGCTCATGCGGGTCTGCCCTGACGTGGAGAATCCGCGGAGTCTATCAGCCCCCTGCCGGGCGCCGGCTCAACCCTGCGCCGGTGCGGACATCACCGTCGCCTTGCCGGCATGGCACTCGAAGTGGAACGCGTAGCTCAGGCTGAACGGTTTGGTCTTGCTGTCCACTGTGTGGGTGTTGCGGTTCGCGTCCGCGGCCCAATGGTTGATGCGCAACGGATTGAACTCCCACTGCAGCACTGCCGCGCGCGCGGCGGCGTAGAACGACGGACTGCGCGATGCGGCCGACACATCGTCCGTCGACAGATCACGCACGTCGCTGACCTTGCCCGCATCGTCCACGATCACCTGCACCCGCACCTCCTGCACCGGTGGGCAGGCCGCGAGTTGTTCCGGCGGATAGACCGGCATCACGCGCCGAAACGGCGTGGCACCCGTGGCGGTGTCACCGATCGCCAGCGGGTAATGCGCCACGTGGCCGTCGTCGAGCATCCGGTAACTGGCGGAGCCTTCGTTCGGCGCCCCGGCGGGCGGCGCGGCGACCGTGGCGCAACCCGCCACGCCCAGCGCGAGCAAGCCCGGAGCCAGCAACCTCATGCGTGTCATCACGACCTTCTCCATCCGGCGAGTGTCGGCAACGCTATCAAATTACGCTTGTAATTTGAAGCGCCGTCGCGACCGTCGCGGCAAACCCCGGACACGAAAACGCCGGCACAATGCCGGCGTTCTTTCCGCAATATCCATCGAAGCGACCGCTTCATCCACGAGTTCGGCCATGGATGGCCGCCCGTTTGATTTCCGCGATCAGGGAAGATCGCAAAAGCTAAGCCTCAGTGCTTCAAATTCTTCCGCAGCCGCTCCAGCGCCTGCAGCTGGGCCATCGCCTGGGCCAGCTTGGCCTGCGCCTCGGAAACTTCCAGCGCGTCGGTGCGATTGGCCAGCGCGTCTTCGGCTTCCTTCTTCGCGCGCTGCGCGGCGGCCTCGTCGAGGTCGGCGGCGCGGATCGCGGTGTCGACCAGCACGGTGACCACCTGCGGCTGCACCTCGAGAATGCCTCCGGAGATGTAGAACTGCTGGCGCTCGCCCGCAGCCAGCACCACGTCGACATGGCCCGGCTTGAGACGGGTGATCAGCGGCGCGTGGCGCGGCGTGATGCCCAGCTCGCCCAGCTCGCCGGTGGCGACGAGCATCGTGGCCTCGCCGGAGAAGATCTCGGCCTCGGCGCTGACGATGTCGACTCGGAGGGTGGTCATGGTTGGTTACTCGTTGCGGTCGCGGAAGATTTGGAAAACAAGCAAGGCCCGCTCTCGACGTGGCGCTGGCGCGAGGATGCCCGTGCTCATGCGCAATCCGCTTACGCGGATTGCTTGGCCCCCATCTCCTCGCCCTTCTTGATGGCCTCGTCGATGCCGCCGACCATGTAGAACGCCTGCTCCGGCAGGTGGTCGACGTCGCCTTCGACGATCATCTTGAAGCCGCGGATGGTTTCCTTCAGCGACACGTACTTGCCGGGCGCGCCGGTGAACACTTCGGCCACGTGGAACGGCTGGCTGAAGAAACGCTCGCACTTGCGGGCGCGCGCCACCACCTGCTTGTCTTCCTCGCTGAGCTCGTCCATGCCGAGGATGGCGATGATGTCCTTCAGCTCCTTGTAGCGCTGCAGCATGCCCTGCACGCGGCGGGCCACGTCGTAATGCTCCTGGCCGACGACCTGCGGATCGAGCTGGCGGCTGGTGGAGTCCAGCGGATCCACCGCCGGATAGATGCCCAGCGAGGCGATCTGGCGCGACAGGGTCACGGTGGAATCCAGATGCGCGAAGGTGGTGGCCGGCGACGGGTCGGTCAGGTCGTCCGCGGGCACGTACACGGCCTGGATCGAGGTGATCGAGCCGGTCTTGGTCGAGGTGATGCGCTCCTGCAGCACGCCCATCTCGTCGGCCAGGGTCGGCTGGTAGCCCACCGCCGACGGCATGCGGCCGAGCAGCGCGGACACCTCGGTGCCGGCCAGGGTGTAGCGGTAGATGTTGTCCACGAAGAACAGCACGTCCTTGCCCTTGCCGGATGCGTCCTTCTGGTCGCGGAAGTACTCGGCCATGGTCAGGCCGGTCAGCGCCACGCGCAGGCGGTTGCCCGGCGGCTCGTTCATCTGGCCGTAGACCATCGCCACCTTGGACTCGGGCAGGTTATCCAGCTTGACCACGCCGGCGTCCTGCATCTCGTGGTAGAAGTCGTTGCCTTCGCGGGTACGCTCACCCACACCGGCGAACACCGACAGGCCCGAGTGCTGGGTCGCGATGTTGTTGATGAGCTCCAGCATGTTCACGGTCTTGCCCACGCCGGCGCCGCCGAACAGGCCGACCTTGCCGCCCTTGGCGAACGGGCAGACCAGATCGATCACCTTGATGCCGGTTTCCAGCAGCTCGTTGGCCAGCGCCTGATCGGCATACGACGGTGCCTCGCGGTGGATCACCCAGCGGTCTTCGGCATTGATCGGGCCGACCTCGTCGATCGGGTTGCCGAGCACGTCCATGATGCGGCCCAGGGTGGCGTTGCCCACCGGCACCTTGATGCCTTCGCCGGTGTTGCGGGCCACGAGGCCACGCTTCATGCCGTCGGTGGAACCCAGCGCGATGGTGCGCACCACGCCGTCGCCCAGCACCTGCTGCACTTCCAGCGTGATCTCGGTGCCGTCGATC
>Ga0207695_10012132_pt1 | contig 10356 bp, 9 predicted proteins | sample KBSC54metaG_FD_184354 | JGI IMG/M metagenome (GOLD analysis project Ga0207695, IMG submission 184354) | Corn rhizosphere microbial communities from Kellogg Biological Station, Michigan, USA - KBS C5-4 metaG (SPAdes) (version 2) | ecosystem: Host-associated > Plants > Roots > Rhizosphere > Soil... | reverse complement strand
AGATTTGCCACGTGGACCGATACCACCCAGTCGGCGGTCACTTCGTGCGCAGCAGCCTTCACCGTCTGTGCAGTGAGCGCAGTGCAGGTAGAACCACCACAGTCTGCTTTATACGTCTCATTGCCGCGGTTGTAAGAGTAGGTGGCCTCGTACCCGACCAGCGGATTGGAGATGTGCCGAAGCTCGATGATTCCGCCGGCCGAGTTGGCCGGGCTCTCAATCGTCCCGTTTCCGTTCGTTCGCCCGCTGAATGCTCCATACAGACTCAACGCCACGTCTGTCTGCGCCCATGCCGGGGCCGAAGCGCCCAGCATGCACAACCCAATAAGAAACAGGAATACCTGATGACAAGTTTTGCGCATCTTCATCTCCTCTTGGATGCTGATCTCGCGGTCGGATGAAAAGGGGGCAGTCTCGCGAGAATTCGCTACGGGTCACAACCCTCTATGGACGCAAAAGTCGCAGTCTGGGTGGGTTGTGTTCCTTAACTGAGTGATTACCGATGTCCAATGCTCGCCAGGGTCGACTCCGGGGTCGGGCCCGGCAGCGAAGCCGCGAGGCGAAATCCACCCATCAGAAGCAGAGAAGATGGTTCCCGGGCGCGCGCTCCTGAAGCCGCCCCGAAGCCGAGATCAGCTCAGATCGCCCGGACCAGCCGGACAGGCAGGAAGATAATCGCTCCCACCAGTTCCAGCACGCCGCCCACGGCGATACCGACAATCCGGAACGGAATCAGCAAAAGCCAGACAATTGGATACGCGACAAGCGCCAGCAACGCCAGGGGCCAGCAAAGAATCAGGAGAATGCACCACAACAGAAACTTGATCATCGCCTTGGTTCAACCTCTACCACCCACTCATACGCTGAAAGGCACCGGCCGGTTCCCAGACCCGGTTCCCATGCTACTTCCCTTTGGGCTGTGACTTGCTGCTGGATTTCGATTTCGTTGAGCCTGCTCTTCTCGCTATTGATGGTTTCGAGGGAGCGCGGCCTTTCCGGGCGGCCAGGACCTTCTTTCTGTCTCGTATGGCCTTCTTCCGTTCCGGCTCTGGCAACCCGAGAATGGCCCTGGTCCGATTCGGCAGCTTCTCGAAGATCAGTGCATGAGCCCGCCGCAGTTCCTCCTCAATCTCCCGGGGCCTCAGTGCATCCCAGCGCTCCAGCGTCACCCAGTGCGCCTTTGCCAGATACGGAGTCGGCCTGATTTCTTCGTTCTCAATCAATTCGTGAAATCGCTCCGCCCCGCAGTGGAACGACAGGACACCAATTCCTGAGCTATCCAAGTCTGTCATGGCAAACATCTTGCCGCCGATATCCCGATCGCCCGCCCAGTAAACAAGGTGATGGCCCCAGTTGAGAGTCTCGGCCACATGCGGCAGCCCCATACAAATCTCGCGAATCCGCTCGTTATCCATTCTCCAGAGTTTAGTCGGGCAAGAAAGCTACCGAAATTCTCAAAATAACTACTTGACGTCATACACTAGTTGTCATACAGTATGTGAAGTACAGTGTATGACGCATAGCGCATGCACTAGCAAGACCGAGGCACCGCATGACCGTAGCTGAAAACACATTTGAAAACCTTCGCCTCGAGCTTCGCCGCGGCTGCCTCACCCTCGCCGTCCTCGCCCAGCTCAAGCAGGAACACTACGGCTACACACTCCGCAAGGACCTCGCCGAGCGGGGTCTTGAAATCGATGAAAGTACGCTCTACCCCCTTCTCCGCCGCCTCGAAACTCAGGGCCTGCTGGCCAGCCAGTGGCGCGAAGAAGACAAACGCAACAAGCGCTTCTACCGCCTCTCGCCCGATGGCGAACAGATCCTCGCTCGTCTGCTCGAGGAGTGGAACACCATCAACACCTCCGTCTCCCGCATCCTCCGTGAACCAGATGCGGAGTCCAAGTAAGGACACCACCATGGAACTTCTCGATCGCTACCTTCAAGCCGTCAGAAAGTATTTGCCCCTGCGCCGCCAGGACGACATCGTCGCCGAACTCCGCGCCAACATGGAGTCGCAGATCGAAGACCGCGAGTCTGAGCTGGGACGTTCGCTCACGCAGGGCGAGCTCGACGATTTTCTGCGCAAGATGGGCCATCCCATGGTCGTTGCCTCGCGCTACCAGCCGCAGCAGTACCTCATTGGCCCCACCATGTTCCCCATGTATCTCTACGTGCTGCGCCTCGCGCTTCTCTGGGCCTTCATCGTGTGCATGGTGATAGCCTCGGTGGTCACGCCTCTTACAGAGGGAACCGGGAGCGCTGTCGTCGCGGCTCTCTTCCGCACACCGGGCATCCTCCTCCAGACTGCCGCCTGGATCACGCTCGTGTTTGCCGCTTTTGAGTTCGCACGCACGCGCTATCCAAATGTGTGCCCGCAGATTGAAGGACTAAACAAAAGCTGGAATCCCAGCACGCTGCCCCCGCTTGAGAAGGACAGCCTTCGCCAGGGCAAGCCTCGCTCTTTTGCACAGGCCGTGGCTGAAATCATCTTCAGCGTGCTTTTCCTCGGATGGGTGCTTCTCATCCCGCACTATCCATTCCTGCTTCTCGGGCCCGGCGTCGTTTTTCTCAAAACGCTGCCCTATCAGCTTGCGCCTGTGTGGTGGACGTTCTTCGGCTGGATCGTGGCCCTCGGCATCATGCAAATTGTCGCCAAATGCATCGACCTCGCCCGCGGCGCCTGGGAACGTCCTTCGATCATCCAGCACATCGTCTTCAAGGTCGTCGGCCTGATCCCGATCCTGGTACTGCTCAATGCTCCGGGACACACTTATGTATCACTCAAGAACTCCGCAATCGATCAGGCGCAATTCGTTAAGAACCTCGCCGAGGTTAACAATGCGATTCACCTTGGCTTCTCGGTCATCTGCGCCATCGTCGTCCTGCAGCTGGCATTCGACATCGGAAAGCTCGTCACCCAGGCCTACCGCAAACGCGAAGCTGCTGAATAGCCTCGGGGCCTGAGGTCTTTTGATCAAGACCGAATCCGCTGCGATTTCGGAACTCTCTCGCACATAAAGTAACACTCGGATTTCAACGCCGGCAGGCGCCAACCGCCTGCAAGGAGGAGTTATGCGTCGTCTCATCAGCTATCTCGATGCCCTGTTCGTCGGAATGATCCTTGGACTGATATTCGTAACCTTTGTCCATGCCGCTCCCGTGCATCAGAGCGGAAAGGTCCGGGCGAACGGAGTCACAATCGCCTACGAGAGCTACGGTCCCATCGACCGCGAAGCCATCATCCTGATTGGCGGAACAGCAATGCAGCTCATCGATTGGGACCCAGAGTTCTGCAAGGATCTCGTTCGCCACGGCTATCGCGTCATCGTCTTCGACAATCGGGACATCGGTCTCTCAACGAAGTACGATGCTGCCGGAGAGCCGGACTTCGCTGCAGTGGTAAACGCTGCGACCACCGGCAAGCCTTCGCCGCTACCTTACACGCTTTATGACATGGCGGCGGACGCCGTTGGCCTGATGGACGCGCTCCACATCAAGAAGGCCCACATCGCAGGCGCCTCGATGGGCGGCATCATCGCACAGATCGTCGCGACAAAATATCCTGACCGCACGCTTTCGCTGACATCGATGATGGCGCCCGATGGAAAGCCTGGCCTGCCGGTGGTTGCGAATCCCGCACGCCTTGCAGCCGTGCCCAAGCCTGCTCCGAATGAGGATCGATCAGCCTACATCGAACGGCGGATCAAAACGATGCAGGCTCTCGAGAGCCCGGCGAATCCGACACACGAAACAGAGTTAAGAAAGATGGTCACTCGCGAAGCGGACCGGTCCTTCTGCCCGGTATGCGACGATCGCCAGGGAGCAGCATCGTTGTTCACTACGCTCGAAGACCGGCGAGAGCAGCTAAAGAATATTCGCGTTCCCGTTCTCGTCATTCATGGAGCAGATGATCCGCTTGTGCCGGTAGACGCGAGCAAAGATGTTGCCGCCATCATCCCCGGCGCAACACTTAAAATCCTGCCCCGCATGGGACACGACTTGCCTCGCCCTCTGATGAAGACGATCGCCGATGCGATCGCGGAGAATGCCACCAAAGCCCGCCATCAACGATGACCTGCGAACGGGCGAGAGGAGTCTAGGACAGTGACGCCGCTGCTTCTGTCTGCCCGATCACCGCGGCGGCCACACAATTGCCGACCACGTTCATCAGCGTCCTCCCCATGTCCATGATCGTGTCAACGCCGAGGATGAGCAGAATGGGAGCTGTGGGCAGGTGCACAGCGCTTGCGGTGGCGAGCAACACAACCAATGAGGCTCGCGGTACGCCCGCGATTCCCTTGCTCGCAGCCATCAGCACGAGGACGATGGCGAGTTGGCGTCCGAACGAGAGATGCATCCCCGCGGCCTGGGCAACAAATACCGCGGCCATCGAGAGGTACACACTGCCGCCGGTCATATTGAAGCTGTAGCCCGTGGGGATGACGAAGGAGACGATCCAGCGCGGAACGCCGAACTCCTCCATCCTCTCCATCGCAAGCGGTAGCGCCGCTTCAGACGTCGTGGTCGCAAATCCGATCGCTGCCGGCTCGCCGATCGCCGATATGAACTTCCCCACTGGAACGCGAAAAAGCACGAGAGTCGGAATCAGAACGAAAACGCTGAATGCCGTCAGAGCGACGTAGTAGGTTCCAACCAGCTTTGCAAGGGGCAACAAGGTTGCGATGCCCGTGTTGCCAACGGTATAAGCAATGGCTGCCCCGGCTGCCAGCGGGGCCAGGTACATGACGAAACGCGTAAGCTGAAACATCACATCCGCCAGCGATTGCAGCACCTTTACCAGCGGAGCGCGCTTCTGCTCAGAGATCATCGCAAGGGCCGATCCAAACAGGATGGAAAAGATCGCCACTTGCAGAATCTGGTTTTGCGCCACGGATTCGGCAATATTGTTGGGAAAAAGATTGAGGATGATCTGCTGCCAGGTCTGCGGCGCCTGGGTTGCCGCCGGCTGCGAAGTCTCGAGCGCGGCAGGAATCACAACGCCCCAACCGGCGCCGGAAAGATTCATTGCCAGCAGTCCAATTACCAGACCGAAAGTAGTGACCACTTCAAAGAGGATGAGAGCCTTGATGGCAACCCGCCCCACCGATTTGAGTTCGTTGTGGCCGGCGATTCCTGTTGTGATCGTCGCGAAAAGAAGCGGCGAAACAATCATGCGGATCAAACGCAGGAACAGATCGCCGGGAAGCCGCACCTGCGCCGCAATGCGTGGCGCATCGATGCCAAGTTCAATGCCCGCCAGCATCGCCAAAAACGTCCAGGTCATCAGCGATGGCCTGCGCACCGTAAAGACCAGAAAAAATGCAATACCAATCCAGCGGAGAACAACTCCGGCCACCTGCAGATGAAGGAGGGCTGTTGCGACGCCCGCCGCGATGAGAGCCGCGCCGGCCAGGAGAGACAGACCAGCTACTCGGTCTTTCGATAGGAAGCGTCTTGTCAGGGCGGTCGCCATTTGCGGATCTAGTTCACTGCCGGACGCTTCAGCTTCATCGCCTCGGCCGTCATATCGGTATACTTCAAACCCGCGCCGGTGTTGAACAACACAACGCGATCGGCTGGTTTCAGATATCCGCTCGCCAGCAGTTTGTCGTAGGCCGCAGTCACGCTTGCGCCTTCCGGTGAAAGAAAAATGCCTTCATTGCGAGCCCAATCGAGGATCGATGCCAAAATGTTGTCGTCGTCAACGGCCATCGCCAGGCCGCCCGAAGCACGCACGATATCGAGGATGATTGCGTCTCCGTACGGCTTGGGCACGCGAAGACCGGCAGCGAACGTCGCTGCATCCTGCCACATCGTGCTGACATTCGCGCCCTCCTCAAATGCACGTGCGACAGGCGCGCACCCTGAAGACTGCACAGCGATCATCTTCGGACGCTTGCCGGGCTTCACCCACCCAAGCGCCTCCATCTCTTCGAACGCCTTCCACATCCCGATCAAGCCGACGCCGCCGCCGGTGGGATAGAAGACAGCATCGGGATACTCCCAGCCGAGTTGTTCGACGAGTTCGTATCCCATTGTCTTCTTGCCTTCCACGCGAAACGGCTCCTTCAGCGTGGAGATGTCAAACCAACCCTCCTGCTGTTTTCGTTCCTGCACCATGCGCGCGCAATCGGAGATGAGCCCATTCACCAGCTCTACATGAGCACCGTATGCGACAGCCTCAACGTAGTTCGCGAAGGGTACGTCGCGTGGCATGAAGATGTGCGCTTCGATTCCTGCCGCCGCGGCATACGCCGCAAGAGCGCCCGCCGCATTGCCGGCAGATGGAACCGCAAGCTTTTGGAGTCCGTAGTGTTTCGCCATGGTCACGGCCATCGAGAGTCCGCGCGCTTTGAAGGAGCCCGTCGGATTAGCGCCCTCCTCCTTCAGCCACGCGCCGTCATGACGGCGGCTCTTCAACATTGGAGTCCAGCCCTCGCCCAGCGTCACCGGCTCTGCGGCAGGCAACACCGAGCGATATCGCCACATGCCGGTCCAAGGTCCCGCGCCGTCTCTCGAAACCACCTCGCGCGCATTCGTCCCTTTCAATGGCGACAAATCGTATCGCACGAACAATGAGCCGGCGGGTTGCGCTGGACACCGCGGACACACCGTCTGTGGGGTCTCGGCAGAGGTGTGAGCATGACAGCGAGTGCACTCAAGATAGGCGATGGGCGGCATTGATTCTTCAGCATCTCCTGAACCAGCTTAGAACGGCGGGCCGACGGCCAAACGGATCGACGTTCTCTGAGCCGTCAAAACTTCGCTTCAAACTCTCGAAATCTTCTCTCAAGTTCCCATTGTGCTGTCGCCTTTTCGCTCGCATCCAGAAAGCTCCTGCACGCCGCCGCAGGCTTCGCACTTCCCAGAACCTGTCCCTTGCACGCGCCAGCCGGGGTCGAAAACACGTCGGCGCTCGCCCAGAGACTCGCGCCCCGGAGAAAGCTATGCTCCATGCCTGTACGTGCAAGTTGCTTCAGATCCGCATAGCTCAGGTGATAGTCGTTCGCTGCGCGCACATACTCGTGGGTCAAGTCGATCCGACTCACACCCTGATCGTCCGTTGAGAACGCGACGGGAACATGCGCTGCGCGATAGTACTGGAACGGATGACGGTCGCCTGTAATCCCGAGAATGCCTTCATTCGAACTGAGGTTGATCTCGACCATTACGTGCTTGCGCGCCATCTCTTTCAGCAGATCCTGCGCGCCGTCTTCGTACATAACGTCCACGCCGTGCCCAATGCGTTCTGCATGCCCAATCTCCACCGCTTGTCTGAGGTGAAACCGAAGTCCCTCGGGCGGTACCATCCCCGGTGCCAGTTCGCCCGCATGCAGATCAATGTGCACCTTCGGATAGAGGCCGTGAAGATACTCAATCATCTTCATATGCAGTGTGTAGTCGCGCATCGAGACCATGTAGTCTTCGGGCTGGACGAAGTTGATGCCCACCCAGTCATCGGAGCCCTGCTCGATCGCCTGTTGCACTGTCTCAAAACCGAGCAGCGTCTGTGCAAAGACCTGCTCGGGAGAGAATGCGCGCAGCACCTGGTAAATAAACCGGACCTGTACTCTGCACGCGCTCGATGCCTGCGGCGTTCCGCAATGCTGAATCTGGTTACGCATCTCGATCGCTCTGCGAGTCTCTTCGCGATCCGCAGCAATCTCGTCTCGCAGCCCATGATCGAGCAGCGACTGTCGCATCTGCGCCAGATCCGGATTCCATCCAATTTCGTGCGCAATGGTTGCCGCATGCCCGAATGCAGGCGTATGCATCAGTTCCAGATATTGATTATTCTCAGCGTCCGACCGTCGAGTGATCTCGTCGAGCGATTGGCCGATGTGGCTCTTGTCGAGGCCTCCGAAGCGATCGAATGTCGCAAAAAACTGATCGTGCCCGCTGAAGCCGGAAGTCGGAACGTAGTTACGCATCGAGAAGGAATTGACCACACGATCGTAGAGATCCTGTTCTTTGGAACTGAGACGGCTGCCATTCAATTCAGCCGCAGAGATCAATGGTGGTGCGCACGGTTCCTTCAGCGTTTTGCCTTGCGCATCGTGTGCAAACTCGGCCTTTGCGGGATCGATGCAGGCCTTGTCCTCGGCCGCAAAGCGGATCAGCGTCTCTGCGTAGACGCCCGCGCTGAAATGGAAGTGCAGATCGGCGCCCTTTGGAAACTCCGCGAGAAAAGCCTGCACAGCAAGTGGTCCCTGGTGCACTGCTGCCTGATATGCGCGAGACGCGCGGCCTTCAGATGCTGACGAAGCTGTCGCGGCCGCTGCCCCTGAACCTGCAGCAGAAGATTCTGTGGTGGCAAGCCCGAGTACCACGGTAACCAGGGCGAACAAAACAAGGAAATGAACGCGAAACAATTGCTTACGCATGGTTTGCCTTCCAGTGTACGAGGCCGGTATCAGGTGGAAAGCGCTTTCTTGATCCTTGATGTTCACTCAATTGTCATCGCACTGCGATCTCATACCGTTATGTGCGAGTCCGGTGCGCCTTCCGAACGGGTCGAAAGAGTTTCTGGTCTCCAAATTGCATCATAAGAATAGGGCAGAGCAGCCTGCGGATTCGTCGGACGGGAGCAGCGCAGTTTAGTACCTGTCTTCGAGCCCGCATTGCCATCATCGGGAATATCTAAAGGGTCGGTTAAGAAATAAATGGAATCAACCATCACTGCTGTTGGTCAGCAGGTATCCAGGCGCTCTTTTCTCAGGGGTGCGATGTTCGGCGCGGGTGGACTGGCCCTGTATTCCGGTCTTTTCGAACGCCACTGGCTTGAGATCGTTTACAAGGACATCGCGATTGGCGGCCTGCCTGCGCCCTTCGATGGCATGAGAGTTGCTCAGTTAAGCGACATTCATCTCGACGAGTTCACCGAACCTTTTCTGCTGCGCGAGTCAATCGACGAGATCAACCGCGCCAAGCCAGATGTAGTCCTCCTTACAGGCGATTATGTAAGCGCCGAGTTATTGCCGCGGAATCTCACCGCCAAAGCAGCGTGGCAGTGCGGAAGCATGCTGAGCAGGATTCAATGCCCGCAACGATATGCAATTTTCGGAAATCACGATATCTGGGCAGGCGAAGAGCATGTCGGAGAAGCCCTCACCACGCATGGCATTACCGTGCTGAAAAATTCTTTCCTTCCCATTGAGAAACAAGGCGCCAGGATGTGGCTTGCCGGCATCGACGATCCTGTGTGCGGCAGGCCGGATCCCGATAAGGCGATTCCTTCTTCGATCCGGAATCAACCGCGCGAACCGATTATCCTCATGTGTCACGCGCCAGATTTCGTCGACGAGCTTCGCGATCATCCGGCAGGTCGCGCTGTGTCCCTGGTGCTTAGCGGCCACACGCATGGCGGCCAGATCCGCCTCCCGTTTGTTGGCGCGCTTCACCTTCCACCCGGCGGGGCCAACTACGTTGAAGGTCTGTTCCAGGTCGGCTCGATGCAGCTCTACGTGAACCGCGGGATCGGCACAGTTGGCGTTCCCTTCCGGTTTGATTGCCGACCGGAGATCACGATTTTCACGCTGCGCACAGCTTAGCGTTCAATTGCAGAGATATCTAGTGAACCGCGGGCGGAGCATTATTCGACGCCTGCGGCTGGGTCCCCGGTGCAATCTGATCCATTGGCAGTTCCAGCGCAAACAAGCTGGAGTCGCCCTGGTCTGCATGAACCCACATTCCATGAAACGCCTGTCGCAAGCCGGGGTGCTGCGCTAGCAGGGCAGTCATCACATCTGTAACCTGCTTGCGCGCTTCTGTCGGTGTTCTCAGCTGCGCGGCTTGCGTCGGATTTGGAATGTAGTGAACGTCGAGGTCCAGGCCGCCGAATTGAGTCGTGGTGTCCACCGCGCTCAGATTGTAGGACGCTCCCTGCGCATTCAGGCTCACCTGCGTCTTCTCGGCCGGGAAGTCCTTGGGATGCGTCTGTTCTGCCTCCTGCTGAAGCTTCTGCAGATTCGGGCTCGACAGAAAGTCCACCGGGCTCAGCAGTCCCTGAGCGATATGGTAGTAAAGCCACGCCGTCCAGTTGTCTTTCGATTGCGCGTATTTGCGTGCCGAAACCCAATACCAGAGCCCGTCATGATCGGCATGGATCATGGGCTTCGCGTAGAAGCCGGCAAGCTGCCACTGGTTCCCCGGCGCGCTGGCAAGAATGAGCGAGATCTGCTGCGGTTGCGGGACACCCGTAGCGTGCAGAATGACAAGGGCGTAGGTACCCGGAGGTATCCCGTTGAACGTGAGGACGACGATCGGCGATCCGCAGAAAAACTGCGTTCGTTCCGCGCCCGGCGCGTCCTTCGAGGCGTCGAGCAGGTAAACGGAATCCACAGTCATCGTCGCGTT
>Ga0207695_10012130_pt1 | contig 10357 bp, 16 predicted proteins | sample KBSC54metaG_FD_184354 | JGI IMG/M metagenome (GOLD analysis project Ga0207695, IMG submission 184354) | Corn rhizosphere microbial communities from Kellogg Biological Station, Michigan, USA - KBS C5-4 metaG (SPAdes) (version 2) | ecosystem: Host-associated > Plants > Roots > Rhizosphere > Soil... | reverse complement strand
CAGGCTCGCGCCGCCTCTACCTCGCGTCGGAGAGCGAGGGACTCGCGGAGGCGACGCGTGAGGAAGGGACCGAGACGGCCGAGGTGTTCGCCCGCCAGGCCGCCGCGTACAGGTCGCCGCGCTGATCGTCGTTGAAGACCTCGAAGAGCTCCTCGACCTGCTCCAGCGTCATCTTCGGGTTGAGCGAGGAGGCGGCGATCAATGCGGGCGGCAGCGTGTCCGGGTTCCAGTTCTGATCCGGGCCGCCGGGGTGGGCGGCGATCAGAGCCGAGAACTCGGTGCGCGGCAGCGCCCGGAAGCGGAAAGGCACCTCCGCCGAGCGCATCAGCTCGCGGACCTCCTCCAGCTCCGCAGCGAGCTGGGAACGCTCGGCACCGTCGGCCAGCGACGCGCCGGGACCTGCGTGGCGGCGGTCGATGGCATCCAGGGCCGCGGTGAGCCGGTCGGCGTCTGCCGCCAGGTCCCCGGCGACACAGATCGACACCTCGGCCTCGCGGGCGGTCGCCTGCTTCCTGATCTCCTCGAAGCTGCGCAGCGGACCCTCCGTCACGCGATCACCGCGCGGGTGCTCGGGTCGGAGGTGACCATCATCGAGCTGGTGAACTTCGCGACCTCGTTCGCCGCGGGCGGGGCCAGCTCCGGCTCGCCGGTCGTGACCGGGTACACCTCGATGACGTCGCCGGACGTCCATGCCGTCGTCGAGGTCTTCGTGCGGCGCACGACCAGGTAGCCGGAGGTGCGGTACGGCAGCAGGTTGTACGCGGTGTCGGTCGGCGTCTGCCGCTTCATCTCCACCGTGATGGTGAAGGACCGGCGGCCCACGCCCTGCGTGGTGAAGGTGGAGGCCAGGTTCGAGGTGTCCACGGTGGCCGTGGACGCCTTGATCTGGAGACCGGCCGGCGTGATGTAGGACTCCAGGGCGGTCCCGGCGTTCAGCTCGGTGGTCGTCGGCGCGGAGATGGTCGCGATCGACGGCACGAAGGACACCCGTGTGTTGCCATCGTCGAAAAGGTCAGACATGACCTACTGCTCCTTCGGGTCGGCGCCGGGCGGCGTCGGAGATTCGGGCTTGGCGGCGGACGCGGACGCCTCCGGCGCCGGGGACGGTGCGGCGTGGGCCGAGGCGGATTCGGCGATGAGAGCGGCGATGGCGGCGGCGGCCTGCTCGCGTTCGAGTTCGGCGCGCAGTGCGCCGTCGTCGGTCGACGGCTCGCCGACCGCCTCCCAGTCCGGGAAGGACTCCATGGCGGCGAGCGGCAGCACGACGTCCCCGAGTTCGGGGTGATGGGCGCGGGTCCAGTAGACGGACATCGGCGTTACCGCCGGATCGCCGCGACCGTCACCGTGGTGACACCCGAGTAGCTGATGCTGATGACGTTGGTGCTGGTGTTCACCAGGTTCGGGTTGAGCGGGAAAAGCTTGGTCGCGCCCGCCGCGACGCTCTGCGCGGTTGCGGTGCCGGCGTTTCCGGCCGGGGTCACGCCCGGGTCGGCCAGCGTCACGGTGATGGGCGAGCCGCCGCCGTTCGTGACCTGAAGGAAACTGCGGTCGTCGGTGGCCGAGGCCAGCGTCACGGTGTCGCCGCCGCCGGTCGCGGCGACCGTCGTCGGGGCGAGCCCGGCCGCCGTCATGGACTGAAGAGTGAGCAGGGCCATCGGGCCTCTCCTATGCGGGGTTGGACTTGATCTCGTATTGCGCGGTGGAGATCCACAGCGGCGGCTGGACGGTGTCGTCGCGCAGCGTCGGCTGACTGGCGGTCTGCCAGGGCGGCCAAGCCGAGCGACCGACGACGACGAGCGCGGACGACAGCAGGGCAGACCGGGCGGCATCGGCGTAGGCACTCGCCTGCTCAGGGCCCTCGCCGACCGCGGTCAGCTGAATTGGGATGCTGATGTCGGCGAAGCGGTCGCCGAGCGAGCCGGACAGGTCACCGGGGCTGCCGTGAACGACCACACAGGTCGTGTCGGCGTCCGGTCGCGAGCCGATGTAGGCGTGAATCGGCGTCGGCAGGCCCTGGAGGGCAGCCTCCAGTACGGCCTGTACCGCGCGGATGTGCGGCTCGGCCTGAGGGATAGAGGTCATCCGAGGAGCGCCTGTTCCGCAACCGCTTCGCAGGTGGCGATGAACTTCGGCTCCTCCACGGCCAGCGCACGGCCGCCGTCGTTGTGCGGCGGGTTCTTCGAGGTGCCGAACTCCAAGATGTTGCCCAGCGCGCCCTGCTTCTTGTCCTTGTCCGGGCCGATCTCGGCCTCGACAGCGTCCGCCCGCACGTCCATGTCGTAGGTGATCGACGCGGGGTAGTACGGGGCGTGCGGATTGCCCGAGGCGTTCGCAGCCCAGTCCTTTTTGATGTTCAGCGCGCCCTTGGACACCACCGGCGGCACCAGCGCGGCTAGACGCTCTGGGGCGCCGGCCAGTTCGGCGGCGAAGGCCTCGAACTCGCCGTACATCTCGCTCACTGCGCGAACTCGCAGGTGATGCGGAACGCAGTGTCCGTCGTCTCCGCCTCGGCGTTGGTGAGAATCAGCACGCGGCCCACCAGCGCGGCGTTGAGCGAAGCCGTGATGGTGACCGTGTCGCGCCGGCGGACGTCCGGGGCCGTGTCGGACAGCGGGAGGTCGAGGTAGTACCGCTGGACGTTGACCTCCGTATCGGCCGCCTGCTCGTCCTGGCCGCGCCAGATCTTGATGCGGCACGGGCCGGTGTAGACGGTCGTGTCGGTCTCGGAGTACTGCTGCGTCACCGGGTTGTAGGTGCGCGTCCCGGGGCGCGTAACCGTGCAGGCGTCGAGCATCACCTGTGGATGCCAGTCGCGGCCGCGGGTGATGAAGGCCGCCAGCTCGGACATCAGGTGAGCCAGACGTTCCGGGTGCCGAGCGCGTCATGCAGCGCCGAAAGTTCGCCGGGCAGCAGGTTGCCCGCTGCGTCGATCATCTCAACGGCGTAAGTCTCCGAGTAGTCGTCCACCTTGCGCTCGCGGATGCCGATGTCCATCCCGGCCGGCGTCAGAGACATCCGGACCGCGACCTGGCAGCACAGTTCGACCACCCCTTCGGGGATGACCGTCCGGCCGCGTGAGTACGTCGCCTGGACACGGAAGACGCGGGGCTGCTGGCAGGTCAGAACGACACGCTCGCCGTCCCACCACCAGTCGGTTCCCTGGATCAGTGGCGTCAGCACGCCGAGATCGCCGACGGCCTGAACGTCCAACACGGAGACCACCGGTGGCGCCGGAAGCTCCACGAATCCGCGGTCCACATCCACCTGAACGGTGACTGTCGAGACCGAGATCGACTCCCTGGCGGCCCGCCGAAGCCGCACGGACGCACGCGCCAGCAGCGCATCGGCCTGGCCGGCGGGCAGCGTGTAGCCCCATGTGGCGACGTCGGTCTGAGTAGCCAGCGGCGCCAGGCTCACGGGCTACTCGCCGCCGCCGTACTCGCCGATGAGGTTCAGCTTGGTCATCGCCTCGGCCGCGGCCTGGTCGGCGCCCTGGGACACGGCCCAGTCCACCCATGCCGCCTTGGGCGCGCTGGCCGGCGGCGCGCTGGCCGACGCGGTCTCGGCCTCCGGCTCCGTCTCGACGAACGGCGAGCCGTCCTCGTTGACGCGGTGGATTTCCTTCTTGGCGATGCGCTCGGCGATGGTCTCGTGGACCGGCAGGTCCAGCTTGAACACCGTGCCGCCCTCGCCGCGGAAGTAGCCGTAGTCGCGCTCGTCGGCGCTGGCCTCAGGCATGGCGCGGCACCTTGAAGGCGGTGATGGTGCCGGGAACGACGCCGGTGGCGACGTCGACCAGCATCGAGCCGTCCGCCTGGAGGAAGCGGCCGGAGTCGAACGGGCCGATCCAGGCGGTCGCCGAGTTGGCGACGGCGACGACGAGGTCACCCTGGCCGGAGGCGATCGCCAGCGGCTGCGTGCCCGCCTTGACGGTGATGTTGCCGCCGGTGGTGCCGACGACGACGCGCAGGAGCGTCTTCTCCGGCTCGGCCTGCGCACCGGGGCCGGCCGCGGGGATGACGTGGCCGTTGCCGGTTCCGGCGTTCAGCGCGGTACCGGCCGGGTCGGCCGTGGAAGCGTTGTAGGTGAAGGCCGAGTAGGCCACTGCCGTACGAGCCATGGTTCAGGTCTCCGTTTCGATCGGTCGACGGTCAGGAGACCGTGACGAGGGCCGAGGCCAGGTAGTCGGGGCGCAAGACCTTCGCGCCGTAGAGGTTCAGGCCCTTGATGGCGTCGGAAAACGCCGACTGCGGGCGGTACGCCTCGGTCTTGACGATCTGGAAGGCCAGCGAGATGGCCTGCTTGACACCCGCCGTGATGGCGTACTCCGAGCCGGTGGTGTTCGGCGCGTTGTTCGACAGCATGATGTTGAAGCCTGCCGCGCGGCCGACCAGGCCGTTGCGCAGCGCCTCGTCGGTGCCGGACTCGGAGACCTTGATGAACCGGCCGTCGCGCAGCAGGCAGCCGTGCATCTCGGGGGTGATGATCGTGTACCGGCCCTGCTTCGGGACGCTCGCCCGGTCCATCTTGATCTTCAACGGGACGAGCACCTTGTCATAGGCGTCAGTCGGGGTCGTCGCGGAGTTCACGGTGATCGAGCCCAGCGCGTTCGCGGACTGGATCTGCGTGTAGAACGACGCGATGTACTGGTCCATCACGTTGGCCTGGGCGTAGGCGGCCTCGGACATGGCCTGGGGGATGACGTTCGCGCGGGCCTGGCGGGCGTCCACGTCGTCGACCGAGAAGGCGAAGTACTTTGCCTGGTCGATCGTCATGGTGCGCTGCGCGTCGGTGATCTGCTCGGGAGTGATCACCGTGGAGTTCGGCACGTAGGTGCCGATGGTCGGCCGCGAGATAGAGGTGACGCGGACGGTATCGCCGAACTCGGCGATCTCGCCCTCGTAGTCGTGGTTCACGACCTCGGGGCCGCCATAGACGAGTTCGTTCCGGGCGGCAACCAGAAGGTTCGCCGACCAGACCTCGGGCTTGAACAGCTTGATGGACACGGGTGCTCCTAGGTTTCAGTGGCCATGTATTCGTCGAGCTGGCCGGCTTTCTGGGCGGCGACGATCTGATCGGGGGTCATGCGCGAGAGGTCGGCCTTCCCGAGCTGCTTCGGGCCCGAGGCACCCCTGCGGGCCCCGTTGTCGGCAGTCCCTTCGAACCGGGGCTTTGCGCCCCCGGCGGCCAGATACGGCTTGGCCTCCAGAAGTTCGGTCAGGGCCTCGTCGATGGCCGCGCTGTCGACCTTGTCGCCGTCGATGAACTCCTCGACGTGGGAGGCCAGGTGTGCGCGGGCATCCGCGGAGTCGTTGAACTTCCGCGCCGCACGGGCTTCGAGCCGGTCCAGGGCGCGGTCGCGCAGCGTCTCGGCGCGGGCCTGCTTCAGGGCTTCGGCGCGGACGGCGTCCAGGTCGGTCTTGCTATCGTCGCCGCCTTCGGCCTTCGAGGCCTTCAGCGCCGCCGCTTCGTTCTCCGCGGCCTTGCGCCGCGCCTTCTCGGCCCGAAGATCGGCCTTCATCTTGTCCAGGGCGCGCTTCCCGGCGTCGCCGAGCGCGTCCTCACCCTCGACCTGGCTCGGCTCCTCCTCGGACTCGGCCGCCTCGTCGGCGGCGTCGTCCTTCGTGGTGTCGAGATCGTCGCTGGCTTCGGTCATGGTGGCTCCCGTTGCAGGAGTCGGGGCACCGCCTTGCGCGGAGCCGGGTCTAAAGGAGGTAGCCGAACCGATACAGAAGCCGGATCGCCTCGGCGCGGTCGGAGGCCAGCTCGTAGATGGCCTGCGGCGTCAGCCGGACCAGGGACGGCACACCGGCCACGCGCATGCGCTGGCCGGCCAGTCCGCGGCGGGTAACGCCCTCGGTGGTCGTCGACAGCTGCCTGCCGAACGTCGTCACTGTGGACATTCCGCGACGGGCGTTGACCACCTGGAAGATGTCGGCGCCGTCCCTGATCGCCTGAGCACCGGCCACGGTGAACGCGCGGTCCTGCTCGGCACGGCTGAGCGAGTCGAAGTAGCTGTGCGGGTCGGTCAGGTGCGGCGCCATGCGCTCGCGGTCTGTGGCCGGGACCTGCTGGCAGTGGCAGTGAGGATGCCGATCGAAGGCGGCATTCCAGCGGTACCAGCGACCGGCCAGGATCGCGCAGCGACCGCACGCGGAACCGGAGACCACGCGGATGAAGCCCTCGACGCTCGTCTCGGCGGCCATCGCCACCGAGTCGGCACCGCGGCCAGCGTCGGCTACCTCGGTATCGGCGAGCAGCGACAGCAGGCCGCCGCCGAGATTCAGCGCCTGCCGGACGCCCATGCCCTGCGACAGTCGGCTGTAGACCGTGGCGATCGGGAGCTGAAGCAGGTCGGCAAGCGGCCGACCGTCTGCGGCCGTTCCGGCGAAGGCCGAGGCGTCGACTTGCTGCGTCGCCGTCGAGGTGCCGCCCTGCGCGCTGACCATGTCGGCGACGTATGCGCTGGCTGTATCCGCCGCCACACGCTGGCCGGCAGTAACCGCGGCAAGGATCCGCGGCTTGGCCAGAGACCAGGACGCGGCGAGGGAGGCGGGGTCCATGGCGCGCCAGGCGCGTTCAGCCGCTGTGGTCGCAGCTGCGGCGGTACGGCGCCGGTACGCGGCATGGCGCCGGGCGATCGTCCAGGCGTCCACGGCGGCGCTCAGGCGGCTTCGCTGTCCTGCTCGGCGTCAGCGCCGGTCTCGGCGTCGGCCATCCCCGTGCCCGCCCCGGCGCCCGGGTTCGCCTGGTTCATCAGAGCGTTGACCGGGTCCATCGCCGCTTCGGACTCGCGCATCTCGACCAGCTGCGCGACCTCGGTCGGCGTCAGGCCGAACCGCAGCGCCAGGAACTGGAACGGGAAACCGATCTGCCGCAACTTCAGCAGCGAGTCGGTGAGCTGGCCGATGTTCCGCGACTCGGCGTCGGCCCACAGCACCCGGCCGGCAGCCATCGCGCGGGCCTTGGCGGTCTCGCCGCGGGCCAGAGCGATCAGCTCGGCCGCGCCGCGGATGCCGGCGCCGTACCAAAGCTGCTTCTCCTGGGCCTTCTTCACCACACCGGTCTCGGCCGCAGTCATGGCGTCGCCGCTCAAGTTGACCATCTTGCCGATGAGGTAGTGCGCGGGAGTGCGGGTCTGCGCGGCCAGGTGCCCAACTGCGACCTCGATGACATCGGTGAACGCTTTCAGGTCGGCGGCCTGCCAGCTGGCCACCTTCGCATCGGGGTCTTCCAGCCACAGGACGCGTTCCTTGATGAACTTGGACAGCGCGACCGGCTTCACGCCGACCTGCTGGCCCTGGTCGTCGAGGATCGGCATCTTCGGCAGGTCCGCGCCCAAGACAATGCGCTGCTGGAGCGAGGCGTAGTCCGAGGCCGTCAGCAGTTGGGCCCACAGCAGGTTGATAACGTCCTGCATGGCGATCGTGCCGGCCACGTCCGAGATCGGCTGATCGACGAGCATCGGACGATTGGGCAGCTCGCGCATCGGCACGACGCCCATCGGGTTGCGCTGCGGGTTCGGCTCGTCACCGACCTCGCGCGGCATCCACGGCTTCACCTGCTCATCGGCCGCCGCCAGCAGCGGAGGCTTGATGATGAGGTTCTGCGGGGCGCGGAAGAACTTCCACACCTCGTCGGGGAGGTAGAGCGTGGCGTACTCGCCGAAGCCGTCCTGCCAGCGCTTCATCGCCGCACGGCGCCGGGTTCGGGAACCCGGCTCGTACAAGATGATGGCCGAGGAGGCGTCCTCGAAGGTGACGATCGGCGTGTCGGGATTCTTCGGATCGCCCCAGACCAGCATGAAGGTGCGGGCGCCGAGCACCGAGGACAGGAAGCCAAGCTGTGACTCCGAGTCCAGGTCGTTGCGCTGCCAGACTTCCCAGGTATCCGTGTCGGCGATCTCGTCGCCCGCAGCCTGGATCCCGGTCACGGTGAGCCGCTCCACCGGGGCGTCTGCGACGACCTGGACCCAGTTGTCGGCGAAGCCGCGGTAGCGCTTGGCGAAGTAGTCGGCGAACTCGTCGCTGGCGAAGCGCAGGTTGTGCTGGCCGGTGTAGTAGTCGTGGTGGCGCCGGATATCGCTGGTACGCCGCGCCAGCTCGGCCGACAGGGTATCGACGAGCTGGCGGGCCTGCTCCAGTGTGGCCACCGGCTCACCTCATCCCGTGTAGACGTAGTGCTGCTTGGGCCTGGCAAGGCCAGCAGCGATCGCATCGCCGGCGGCCTCGTGGGCAAGAATCGAGCACATCGCAAGGTCGATCTTCTGATGCACCGAGGCCTTCGCCAGGACGTAGCGCTTTGCGGGCCTAGCTGCCATGCGCGCGTTGGCCACATGCTTTCCGGTCGTCTCGCAGCCGTCGTGCCGGAATGTGGTGTCCTTCTGCGTGACATCGGTCCGCAGCCGTTCGGCCGCTGCGTGAACCTGGGCGGTGCGGTGGGTATACCAGCGGATCACGCGCTCGTCGCCGTACTTCGCGGCCCAGGTGTCGATCTCGGTCTCCCAGTACCGGACGTCGCAGTAGGCGCGGACCACGTCGAGCGTGCCACGACGACCGTCGGAGCCGATCAGCTCATCCATGGCTGCGGCGACCTCCAGGCGCGGCACCTCGCCGCCCCAATCGGCCGGGTCCCAGATGCATGGTCGGTCGTCGGGTCCATAGGTGGGCGTGAACTGGTAGCCGCTGAGCGTCTCAGCACGGATGCCGGTCCAGTCGTCCAGGTCGGAGCCGTCGAAGCCGAGCACAACGCGCGGCCGGGGCGGCAGATCCATGGGCTGCGCGCGCGCGTCCCACAAGTTGCGGTCCAGCCACGCGCCGGCACCGGCGACGATTCTGTTGCCGAAGAACCGCTCAGCCTGCCCAGGATCCCGCAGCAGTAGCTCGGCGGCTTCGGCTTCGATGGCGTCGAGGTCAACGTGCGTCGATCCGGCGTAGACGGCACGGTGGATCCGGCGTCGCTCGGCCTTGTTCTTGTACGACAGCGACGGCGGTGGCAGCCGGTGAAAGCGGAAGATGTCGTCGACCTTCGTGGCCGCCTCGGCTGTCGTCTCGGCAACCGACTCCTCTGACGGATCCCACGCGTTCGTGGTCTCCATCGAGCGACCGCCCATGCCCGCAGCACCTCGGCGCTGCGTATCGGCGACCTTCGTCATCTTGTTGGTCTTGTTCCACAGCTGCGTCTCGTCCTGAAGCGCGAACGTGACCGGGTTGCCGAGGCGGGACTGCGCGGAAGACGTCACCACATCGATGCGGCCGTCGCCCGGCAGCCTGATGAACTCCTCGCCGACCTTCATCAGGTCGGTCAGCGGGCCGTTCCGGATCATCGACTGGAGCGGGCGATAGACGTTGTCCGTCTGCTCCTCGGAGAACGCCGTGATCTGCACCAGCGGAGTCGGCCACGGCCGGGCCATCGGCTCCCCGGGCTCGTACACGTAGATCCATCCGCAGCCACAACCCCAGTTGCGGCAGTCGTAGATCTCGCCACCTTCAGCCCAGCCGTTGAAGATGCACGGGCCGACACCCTCTAGCGCGCAGATGCTCGCCGTCCACGGCCCTTTGCCGGTCTTTTGCGGTGCCACGACCTGCGATCGGCGGTTATGGAACGCCGGGGCAAGCTGGCCTCTGACCGCAGCCGGCCGGATCCGGTAGTGGTTGACGGTGCACCACAGCTGCCAGTCGTAGAGCGTGAACGGCTCGCCCTTGGCGAAGCTGTCCGGCACGACGCAGTGTCGTTCAATCCAGTCCGCCGCGACCCACAGCGTGGGGAAGTCAACGACGAACTCAGGCGTCGTCGCGGCCACCGGCGATGACCGTCATTCGCGACCGGGCCGACGACTGGGAGCGGGGCTCGACAGCCTTGGAGACCGCAACCGGCTCCTCGGCAGCGATGCGCCAGCGGTTGGCCCGCATGCCGGGTGTCGTCAGGCCGAGCGAGTCAGCCATCTGGCGAACGAGGGTCCCGAGGTTGACGAGAGAACCGCGACCTTCGGATTCGACCAGGCGCCGCACGTAAAGTGCGACTTCGAACTCTTGGCCGTAGCGGTCCCACATCAGAGCTTGCGGCTTGGTCCACAGCGCGGACCAGATCAGGTCTTCGCGGTCGTTCGCTTCGGTCAGCGGCCAGTCCGGCGCGTCGCCCTCGCGGCCTTCGGCCGGCAGGATGGTCCACTCGCCGGCATCGCGCTCACGGCGAAGTGCGTTCGGATCGGGCGCGGGTCCGGAACGTGGGCGTGCTCCACCCTTGGGCATCTGATCACTCCGATTACCGCGTTGCGCGGCGAGTTTGCAGCCGCGTTGCGCAGCCGCATGGCTTGATCATTAAGAGTTCTGATCTTGACGGACTTCGGAGCCACCGA
>Ga0207695_10012127_pt1 | contig 10360 bp, 7 predicted proteins | sample KBSC54metaG_FD_184354 | JGI IMG/M metagenome (GOLD analysis project Ga0207695, IMG submission 184354) | Corn rhizosphere microbial communities from Kellogg Biological Station, Michigan, USA - KBS C5-4 metaG (SPAdes) (version 2) | ecosystem: Host-associated > Plants > Roots > Rhizosphere > Soil... | reverse complement strand
TCCGCTTCGATGCGCCCAGGATAGTGCCCCACACGGCCCTTTGCGTCGGGAATTCCCGAAGCGCGCAGGAACCAATTCGAGACTGCATCGCGCCAGACTTCGGCTTGGCCCGCTTGATATTCGAACCGTGCGAGTATTTCCTTATAGCGACGGTCATCTATGCCGCCTTGCAGCGATTTCCACGCGCGCACGTAGCCGTCGACGGCCTCGGCACCCTCGTAATGCGAATCGTATATATACTGGAGGACCGTCTTTCCGGAATGCAGCACGTAGGTATACGGCACGTGATGCATAAAGAGGAGTAAATCGTCCGGACACGTTGCGAGCGATTCATACAGGCGAGCTACCACGGGACTGTACTGGCCGATGTATCCGGTACCCGTTGCCACCGTGCGATCCATCCCTACACCTGTTTCGTCGGCGCGATGCCACTGTCCCCAGCCGTTGCGCTCGGAAGCTTCTACCGCCACGCCATAATGATTGCCGACGATGTCGGTCAAGGTTTGCAAGCCCAGCGGACCCGTGTAATTCTCGTATGTCCGCCACGACGTTAGCTGCATATCCGTAATCGTCCGCACTACGGCCGTGTCGCTTCCAAACGTCTGCCGGGTCCATTCCTCGGCGATCTGGCGCTCGCTCAAATCGGGATTCCACGCCAGGCGCCCGAATCCATACAGATTCGCCTGCGACATGTGATTGCCGAACCAGTTGTCGTCCAGCCCGGCATTGGAAACGCCGACGACCGCGTTGACCCGCGATTTCACTGGCGTCGCTCGATCATTGACCCGCAAGTCAAAATCGAGAGCCTCTTTCCACATGGGCACCAGAAACACTGTATGGCGAGCCTGGCCCATATACTCTTGCGTGATTTGCAGCTCGATCGCCTGTTTGGTTTTCGCCAGCGTTCCAAATAGAGGCGAAACCGGCTCCCGCACTTGAAAATCGATCGGCCCGTTCTTAATTTGGATCACGACATTGTCATCGAACTTGCCATCCAGCGCGCGAAAGTTATCATCAGCCGCGCGGGCGCGATCGTTCTTCAGATTGCGCCAATCCATTTTGTTGTCGTATACGAAGCCGCGATAGAAAATCAATCCGCCGTGCGGCTTCAGGGCGCGCGCGACAACGTTAGCTGCGTCCGCATGTGTTCGCCCATACGCCGAAGGACCCACACGGCCTTCCGAATCCGCCTTGATGATGAAGCCGCCTAGATCGGGCACGGCGCGATAGATCTCGTCGGTTTTGGCGCTCCACCAGGCGATGACTTTGGGATCCAGCGGGTCGAAGGTATCGAGCCCACCGATCTTTTGCGGGCTGCCAAAATCAACCGACAGCACCGTGCGGACTCCCCACGCCCGCAGCGTATTCGCGATCCGTACGATCTCCGGCAAAAAGTCGGGCGCCAGAATGCGCGGATTCACGTTGACGTTGTTGATTGACGCGCCGTTGATCCCCAGTGAAGCCAACATGCGTCCATAGTCGTTGACGCGGGTCAGATCCGTCCGCGCAACGCCGTTATCCCAAAAAATCGACCGGCCGCCGTAGCCGCGCTCGATCGAGCCGTCCAGGTTGTCCCAATGATTCACCCAGCGCACAGGAACGTGCGGTTCGCTTTTTTCATCCAGCCTCGCAAGAGACTCGCCCAGCGCCGCCTTGCGCAGCAGTGCGAATGCGCCGTACAACACGCCCCGATCATCCGCGCCCGTGACAACGATCTTTCCATCAACCCTCTTCAGCGAGTAACCGTCCGGTTTGAGATTCGCGGCGACGCCACCTAGCACGATCGTCTCAGCTTTAGGCGTGCGAAACCCGCGAGCAAGCTCCTGGCGCGCGCTCTCCAGCAGCGCGGAATTTCCCACCACGGTGATGACCGGCGCGGATCCGGACGAGGAATATCGCAACCAGGCGTCATACCCGGACTCGGCATGCGCAGCCGCACACGCCAGAATCGCGAAACCCGTGATGTTACGAATTGACGCCCAATGCAAGATACCCTCCGTCGACCGCAATGCACTGGCCTGTCAGGAAACTCGCTCCGTCCGATGCCAGCAGGACCGCCGTGCCAATCAGTTCCTCCGGCTGGCCGAATCGTCTCATAGGAGTGCGCATCAGCATCTCGCGACCTCGCGCCGTGCCCATGATCACGTCACGATTCAAGTCGGTAGGAAATACGCCGGGCGCGATGGCGTTCACGCGAATCCCATCCTTCGCCCATTCGCAAGCCAAGCTGCGGGTCAACGAAAGGATCGCCGTCTTAGCGGCGGAGTATGCCGCCACTTGGTGAAATGCTGCGAAGGAACTTAGCGACGCGATGTTGATGATCCGCCCGTGGCCGCTGGCTTTTAGGGGCTCGTAAAAACTCTGACACGCCCGTAGTGCGCCGTTCAGATGCGTGTCCAGAACAGACGACCATTCCTCTTCGGATGCTGAGATCGTCGGCTGACGGATCACGTTTCCGGCGGCGTTCACCAGAATGTCGACTCGTCCCAGGTGCTTCAGCACAGTGTCGCGCAACTTATCGATCGACTGCCGATCGTGTACGTTTGCCGGGTGAACCAGCGTCCTGCGGTCCATCGCCCTGATTTCCTCGCACGCACTCTCGACCAATTCCTTCCGGCGGCCACTGGGCACGACATCCGCGCCGTGCCGAGCTAAGCCGATTGCGATCGCGCGCCCCAATCCGGAGGTCGCGCCCATAACGACCGCTACACGTCCATTCAGGTCAAACAGATTCGCCATGCCAGTAAGGAATCTCCACTCGACGATCGTCCTTCGGATCGGCCCACCGATCATTCGGAATAATTGGCGTCCACCCCGGCCGCGCCGGATCCTGATCGTAAGGATAATTGCCCAGGCGTTTGTACAGCTCGTTGTACTGGCCGAGTTTTTCACGATCGAGCTTTACGCCCAGCCCCGATCCAGTAGGCACACCGATCGAACCGTTCTTGTACGGCATAAGACCGCCCTGAATCACGTCGTCTTTCAGATGATGATAATGCGCGTCCGCCGCGAACGACAGATTCGGTATCGCCGCGCCTAAATGCAGCATCGTCGCAAGCTGAATGCCCAATTCACCCGACGAGTGCACCGCGACGCCCAACTGGAACGTCTCGCAAACCGCCGCGGCCTTTACGCAAGGCTGAATACCACCCCAGAACGTCGTATCGAGCAGAACCACGTCCACCGCGGTGTCTAGCACGTTCGCCGCAAGCTGCTCGAAGTTCACTACCACCGTGTTCGTCGCCAGCGGGACTCGAACTTTTTCCCGCGTCCGGCGCATACCGTTCATCCCGAACACAGGGTCTTCCAGATAATCATTGTGCAGATTCTCGATCGCCTGGCCGAAGCGGATTGCCTGCTCGGTGGACCAGACGCCGTTCGGATCGAAGCGCAGCGAGTCACCGGGGAACGCATCCGCCAATGCGCGATAAGCTTCCAGTTCGTAGTCGGGATGGAACACGCCGCCCTTGAGCTTGTGCGTCGTAAACCCGAAGCGTCGTTTCAACTCGCAGGTGTGTTCCACCAGTTGCTCGATGGTGCGAACCTCGCCTGACCCCGTGCGCTGATCGGGATAGCGGAAGAAACAATATGAGGCGAACGGAACCCGCTGGCGCAGCCGGCCGCCCAGAATATCGCACACCGGAACGCCCCACGCCTGCCCTAGAATATCGAGACAAGCAAACTCCAGCGCCGCGAGCACTTGCGTCCGGTTGTTGTACAGCGACGCCGTAGGGTTGGCGATCAGGAATCGCATTTCTTCGCGCCGCGCGGGGTCGTGTCCCACCAGATACTGCTTCATCGCGCGAAAAACGGCTTCGGCCGATTCACCGCCGCCACCCATTTCGCCCAGGCCGATCAAGCCGTTATCGGTTTCCACCTCTACGATGGTCCGCACGAAGCGGCCCCAGTGGCAGCCATTCGCGTGGCGCAGCGGCGCTTCCAACGGAACCGTGACGGTGGTCGCGCGAATGTCACTGATGCGCATGAAGTCAGTGTGCCACAGGTGTTCAGCCGGTGGTCTTCCAGTGCTCTGTCTCTTGCTCCAACGTGCGGCGCGACTGCAGCCGGCGTGCCGCCAGCCAGCAAAGCAAAGCCCAGACTGACCCTGCCGTCCAGCCCGCCAGAACATCAGTAGGCCAATGCACGCCCAGATATACGCGCGTGACGCCGACCGACAAAGTGAGAAAGATCGCCACCAGCAGAAAATACGCCTTGACTCGTTTGCGTTCTTGCGACCGTGCGAGAAGAGCCCCCAGCGTCAAATACGTTACCGCCGACATCATGGAGTGCCCGCTAGGAAAGCTAGCGCCGGAGACGTAGACGGAGATCGGAACAAGATCCGGCCGGGGACGATGGAACACATCCTTGAGGATGGTTCCGGCAGCCACACCGCCCAGCACGGATCCGCATACGAAAAGTGCCATGTGTACTTTACCATCTAAGGCCAGAAACCCGGCGGTGATGATGGTGATAATCGTCAGCACCGCTGTGCCTCCCAGTGACGTGATATCGCGCGCCGCCTCCTGCACCGGGGGCGGGCCTATAGGAGCATGGTTAGGTCCCTGGCGAAACGCCAGCAACAGTTTTTGGTCGAAGGCCTGCGTTCCGCCCTCGATCACTTCATCCGCAAGAAGGGCAAACCCCCACACCCCCGCGACGATGCACGCGAGTGCCAACAAAACCGTCATCTCGTGCCCGCCCAGCCATGTCAGAGGCCTAAATCGATGTTGCGCCATGGCCCCATTGTCCCCCCTGGCACGTCAGTGCAGCTTGTGAGATGATTCCGGTGAATGCGCTCTTTATTTTACGTGGTCGCCTTTGCCATTTTCGCGGCGGGCGTTCAAGGCGCCACCAACTCGGCGACGTTCAACAAAGACGTCCTGCCGATCTTGCAGAAGAACTGCCAGGTCTGCCATCGCCCCGGAGAAGCAGCTCCGTTCTCCATGCTCACCTATGAAAGCACGCGGCCTTGGGCGAAAGCCATGAAAGCCGCCGTGGTTTCTCGGAAAATGCCGCCTTGGTTCGCCGATCCGAAATACGGCCATTTTCTTAACGACCCGCGGCTCTCCGATGCGGATGTTCACACCATCGCAGCCTGGGTGGACGCCGGCGCTCCGGAAGGCGACACGAAAGATAAGCCTGCGCCCATCCAGTGGCGCGACGGCTGGAACATCCGGCCCGATCTAGTCATTCCCCTGCCCAAGCCCTACGTGGTCCCCGCCAAGGCGATCATCCCATGGCTCGATTTCGTGGTGCCGACCAACTTCACCAAGGACACCTGGGTCGCCGCGGGCGAAATCCGTCCGGGCGCGCGTTCGGTGGTCCATCATGCCACCATTACCTTCGTTCCCCCTGGCCCAGACACGGAAGCTCTCAAAGCTCTCGCCACAGGCGAGCCGGTCACACTGCCAAGAGGACTCGCGGCCCAAGCGTTAGTCGCGCTCGGCCCCGGTGCACCAGCACGACGCTTCGACGATTATGATGCGGCGATACTGGTTCCGGCAGGCTCGTACTTGATCTTCAATATGCATTACACCTCCAACGGAACAGAGACGTCCGATCAATCCAAGCTGGGACTAGAACTCGCGAGCGCGGAGCCGAAGAACCAGTTGGTCAGCGTCCTGGCCGGCGACGAAGGCAGCACCAGCGCGGGGAATCTCAAGATTCTTCCGGGCGATGCAAATTCGCCTGGACATGGATCCGTGACCTTCGCTGCACCCGTGAAACTGGCTTCTCTTAATCCGCACATGCATCTGCGCGGCAAGGATTTCGTCTATCGCCTGGTTTATCCAACCGGGGAAACGCAGATTATTCTCAACGTTCCCAAGTACGATTACGCCTATCAGCCCGGCTATCGTTTCGAGAAGTTGCTCGATCTCCCGGCCGGCACGCGCCTCGAAATGGACGGGCACTGGGACAATTCGGCCAACAACCCCAACAATCCCGATCCCACGGCGACAGTCCGTTGGGGCCAGCAGATTTGGGAAGAAATGTTCGGCGGCGGAATCTCCCTGCTTGTTCCGCGAGGCGTCGATCCGAAAACCTTGGTCAAGAAGGAAAATCTTCGCCAACGCCCGGCGGATGCGGCGAGCTTGAACGCACCCAAGAATTAGCCTACTTCTTGTCCGCCGAATTGCGATAGGGCTTGGCTATCTTGACGAACTCACTCGCGACACTGGCCGCTCCTGCCACGCCTGAAAACGGGCCAACGCCCTTCCCCGACAATAGAACGATGGTCGTGTTCTGGTGCTTTAGCTCAAACGGGAAATCCCATGCGAAGGTGTAGCCGACGTCCAGCACCGTGTCTGCAACCTTTCGATCATCCACAATGCGGATGTTCAGCTTGTGAAAATCCTTGTTCCTGCCGAGCGCCGCTTTCAGCTGATCAGCTTTGAAATATTGTGCTCTTTGTGCGTCCACATACATTGTTTTGAAATTTCGCAGGATAGACTCCCTGTCTTTCGAGGCGCTCAGGAGGTCTGACTTTTCCGGCGCTTCGGGCGTCGCGCCAGAATTTGACACATTTGCAGGAGTCGGCGGGACTAGAGGCTGGTTTACCGTCGCAACGGTGGCAATAGGCGGTTTCAGGGTAGAGCCGTTTGCAAAGGATTTGGCCGCGGCCATATCTCCGAGTCCAAGTACACTATCGATCGGCACCGCGAAATTCAGATTCTGCCCGCCCGTCAGGGAGCCCACGACCAGTCCGAGTGCATTGCCCCGACTGTCGATCAGAACTCCGCCACTCGAACCAGACGATGCGGGCGCAGTGAACTGGATTAGCCGATATCCGTTACCCGCTCCCGGAACTTCATCCGCAAGGCGATATGCAGAAACAACGCCGGTCGAAGCCGACCACTGCAGCGATGCGGGGTGCGACACCACAGCCACGGCGTCGCCCGCCTTCGCCTGGGCGCCGATCGCGATGGGCAGTACAGGCAGGGCAGCCGCAGTGATTCGGATCGCCGCAACGTCACGTCGTGTATCCACGCCGAGTAACTGCACTTGATCGAACACTTCTCCAGTCTTGAATCGAACCTGCAAGGAGTAGGCGTCCTTGATGACGTGGTAGGCCGTAAGCAAGATCCCATTCGGACGAACCACCACCGCGGCACCGAGGGAATTAGCGGATTGACCCGGTCCCCTGCCCGCTAGCACTAGCGCCACAGATGGGTAGGCTTTGTCGACAATCTGATCCGTGCTGAGCGTCTCCGGGGACTGGCTAAATAGCGAAACACTGAAGCAGAGCAGCAGTGCGAATCCGCCGGCCATTAAATCGGAACCTCTCATAGCGCGAATCTCCTAAAATGGAACACAATTCGAAATAATACGGAGATTGTATCGCAACTCTCGATGACATCGCGCAAACTAATCTCTCAACGAAGACTAGGCTCCGCGCTCGAACAGGATCTTCGCCGGAGCTCGCGGGACATACTTTAGTCCGAATTGCTCCGTCGCGCATCGTTGAATATGTGCGACAGCTTCCGCTGGCGAATCCGTCACCAGAATTTCCCCCAGATCCCGCGGCGAGATAGCCGCGTTCACCAGCACCGATTCGCGCAAGAACGCGAGAAGAGGCGACCAATATTCGATCCCGAACAAAACCACGGGAAAATTCTTGATCTTGCCGGTCTGAATCAGTGTCGCGACTTCAAACAGTTCGTCCAGCGTGCCAAACCCTCCCGGAGCCGCGACGAAGCCATAGGAGTACTTCACCAGCATCAGCTTGCGAATGAAGAAATACCGAAACTCTACCCATTTATCAAGATACGGATTGGGCTTCTGTTCTTGCGGCAAGACGATGTTGCAGCCGATGGAAGTTCCTCGTGCTTCTTTCGCCCCTCGATTCGCAGCTTCCATAAGACCGGGACCGCCGCCCGTCATGACCGTGAACTGAGCCCTCGCAATCCTAGCGCCAAGTTCCCGTGTCAGCGCGTAGTATGGATGATCCGGCGAAAATCGCGCGGACCCAAACACCGTAACGCATGGCCCGACAAAATGGAGCGCGCGAAATCCGTAGATCAGCTCCCGGAAAATCCGGAAGGCTCGTCCGAGTTCATATCCGCGACTGCGCGGGCCTTCGAGAAAAAGTTCCTCTTCCGGACTTGAAGTGGATTTCCCCCATTGCGAATTCGGCACCTCGGGCTCTGCGATGTATTCTACGGGCATATGGGCTCTATCGACGATAACCCTTTTATGGTGCAAAATGTCCGCGCCTTATTCGGTAGCCGATCCGCGGCATGCCTTGCCAGATGCACCGTTCAGTCTCCTGTTCACGGATTTCGGAGTCCCCGGAATGCCGGGTATCCGCGGCGGGCACACGTTTCGCTGGCAGTTTTCACTTTAGTTTTGCCTGTTCCGCACAGGGCGCGTCCTGTCCTGCGCTGAAAGGGAGGGTCTATCGGCGGCCAGGATGTTAACGAAGTCGTTGTCGTCGCTCACTGTTTCTGCCCTTAGCCAGGAAAGCACTACCGCGGCCGTGCGCGAACGGCCGACGACGGGCAGGATCCACAATAGAAGGATGCCTCTCTCCAACAAAGTAGTCCTGATCACCGGCGCTAACGGCGGGCTGGGCACGGCGGTGACGAAGGCGTTTCTAGACTCAGGAGCGCGCATAGCGGGGGTCGCCAAGACGATCCAGAACTCCGACTTCCCGCATTCCAAGTTCATCGGATATTCGGCGGAACTGGGAAGCGCTGATGCCGCGCGCACGGTTACGGCGGCCGTGATCGCAAAATGGGAAAGGATTGATGTGTTGGTGCATCTGGTCGGCGCGTTCATCGGCGGAAAATCCGTCGCTGAAACCGATGACGCCACGTTGGAGCAGATGCTCGAAGTGAATCTGCGAGTCGCGTTTTACATGTTCCGCGCGGTGCTGCCTGGGATGCGCAACCAGGGCGCCGGCCGAATTTTGGCGATCGGCAGCCGTACCGCAGCGGACCCGCAGCCCATGGTCGGCGCTTACTCGGCGTCCAAGGCGGCCCTGGTTTCGCTGGTCCGCACCGTCGCGCTCGAAAACAAAGACCGCGGGATTTCCGCTAATGTGATTCTTCCCGGAACGATGGATACTCCCGGGAATCGCGCCGCCATGCCGGATGCGGATCCAGCAAAGTGGGTACATCCGTCCCAGGTCGCCAGTCTGTTACTACACCTGGCTTCGGACCAGGCTTCGCAGATCAGCGGAGCCGTGATCCCGATCCTCGGCGGCGATCTCTAAATCGCCGCGGTATAATGAGAACGTATTCACTGATTCGGCTTTATCCCCAACCTCTAGCAAAGACCTTCTATTTTGATTTCTGTAAACGACCTCTCTATGCGCTTCGGCGCCCGCATCCTGTTCGAAGACGTCACCACCACGTTCCAGCAGGGGCGGCGTTACGCGATTACCGGTCCCAACGGGTCGGGGAAGTCGACCTTCATGAAGATCCTGACAGGTGAAATTGAGCCTTCCAAAGGTTCCGTGACCCGGCCGAAAAAAATCGGCATCCTGCGCCAGGATCAATTCGCGTTCGATTCCTACCGCGTGCTGGATACCGTGATCATGGGAAACGGCCCGCTATGGGACGCACTGCAGGAGCGCGAAGTCTTTTACGCGAAGTCAGAGCTAACCGACGAGGACGGTATGCGTCTAGGCGAGTTGGAGGGAGTCGTCGGAGATAACGGTGGCTATACGGCGGAAGCCGACGCCGCTACCCTGCTCCAGGGCCTGGATATTCCTGAGGAACTGCACGAGCGTAAAATGTCCGAGCTGCAGAGCGGCCAGAAAGTGCGCGTTCTGCTGGCCCAAGCGCTGTTCAGCAATGCTACGGTGCTGCTCTTAGACGAACCCACCAACAACCTGGATCTGGATTCGGTGCACTGGCTTCAAAGGTACCTGCTGGCTTACACCGGCTGCCTGCTGGTGATTTCCCACGATCGCCATTTCCTGAACGAAGTTTGTACTCACACCGCCGACATCGATTATCAAAGCATCATTACTTATACCGGCGCCTATGACGAAATGGTATTGGCGAAGACTCAGATCCGGGCGCGGGTGGAAGCCGGCAACGCCATACGCGAGAAGAAAATCGCGCAGCTAAACGAGTTCATCCAGAGGTTCTCCGCCGGGACCAGATCCGCGCAAACGACGTCGCGCAAGAAAGAAGTGGAGCGGCTCCAGACCTCCGATCTCGCGAGATCCAACATCCAACGCCCTTTCATCAAGTTTCAGAACGAACGTCCCTCTGGGCGACATCCGCTGGAGATCAAGGGACTCTCGAAGACCTACGACGACCTGAAGGTGATTCAGAATTTCACTGCGTCCATCGCCCGAGGCGAGAAAATTGGTCTTCTGGGACGCAATGGCGCTGGGAAGACGACCATG
>Ga0207695_10012120_pt1 | contig 10362 bp, 8 predicted proteins | sample KBSC54metaG_FD_184354 | JGI IMG/M metagenome (GOLD analysis project Ga0207695, IMG submission 184354) | Corn rhizosphere microbial communities from Kellogg Biological Station, Michigan, USA - KBS C5-4 metaG (SPAdes) (version 2) | ecosystem: Host-associated > Plants > Roots > Rhizosphere > Soil... | reverse complement strand
AATGGGATTTCTGTAAGCGAGAACTTGTCCATTTTTATCAACTAATATTTTTTGTTGAGCGTCATGGGTAACTTGCATTAGTTGAAAATTCTTCAACATCAACTCTTCATTTTTTTCGCCTCTTACTATTAAATTCAGTCTGTCCGAATTTGGGTCAATCTCATTGACCGGTAAATAATCCGTTCTTTTTAATGACGCGTAGATGGCGCCACTGCACAATGTGCCGTTCAATTCAGATTGGTTACTATTGACTGTATAAACCTGCGGACTGCAAAAGGACCCGCCACCTCCACCAATAGTAATCGTCGGAGTAGGTGTTAGCAGCGCTGCAACGCCAACAACGAACAAGGCACTGGCTGCGGCGATTACAATGCCTCCGACAATATGGCTGGTGGTACTCTTTGCTTTATTTTTTGTAATTAATTCTATTTTCTTGATGTCAGTAAGCCTAAGACTATAATCGCCTGGGCTTATAGTGGTATCAGGCTTAATAAAAATGTGGGCCTCATTAAAAACTTTCAAATCGTCATGATCAGTTTTCTTATATATCATCTTTTCATTTCTGTCCTTATAGACATACATTTGATGATCTGCCGGTAATATTTCCAAAGTTGCTTTCAGCTTTTTATTATCATTGTCAAGAGAAATATTTTTCATATGAAATACATTGTATCCACTACGCAAAATGAAATATTTGTCTTGCAATTTTAAACTGTCGATGGCCTTCGCTACGCCATAATTTTTATTAATGGGGCTTGCCATATAATAGTTGTGGCAACCTGCTGTTAAAGACAGTAATGCGAATGCTAAAAAACAACCGCTGATTTTTTTGGAAGAAATTTTCATGACTTAAGTATTAAAATTGTGAAACGATCTGAAATGAAACAGTGTTATTTAACAACACTGTTTCATTATTATTAATTAATTGCAGGTTGGCAGTGATGATGGATAAGAAGTAGCATACGTATTATCCTTCCAACAGTTATTTGTTCCGCTTCCATCCCACAAAAGGTCAACACCAGGTAAAGGCAACCCTGCAGGCGGTGCAGTTCCATTATTTACGAGTGTGTTGTTGATGATTTTTGAACCGTCCGGGTTAGGTTCAATATCAGCAAATGCTTCCGGTGGAAGGCCTGCCAATGCGCCTAATACCAGGTCGCTTACTGTTGCAATTCCCGTAAAATTGTTATTGGTTATTTTGTTATTTTTTATGGTAACATTATCGGAACCTACATTAAGTATGCCTGTGCCACTCGGCACCAGCGCTTCAAAGCCTTCGGTAGGATCTCCAAAGTTTACATGATTGTTATTTTCAAAGTTGTTCTCTGTAATTAAAACCCCTGAAGTTGTTTTAATTGTGAGGCCCGGTAATAATATTACCAGCAAGCCCGCCGTATTATCATAAGAATGATTTTTGAAAACAACTACATTACTGCTGTTTTCAACCTCAAGGCCGTTTACATTTCCATAAGCAACATTATACTGCATTGCCACATTCTCTGACTGGCCAACATAAATACCCGTATCATCGGCGCCCGTTGCAGAGCAATATTCAATAACACCATTTTTGCAAAACACCGGGAAGAGCCCATAGGCACCATCATTGATAGCCGTAACATGGCTCAATAAAAAATTATCCACGTGAGAAAGCAGGACGCCATTTTCTTTAAAATTTTGTACGGTGACATTTCTTAATGTAAATCCATCTCCTGCATCGTTTACTGTGATCCCATTATCTGCCCCGCCCGGGTTTTGAATGATCACTTTATCGTCACCATAACACGAACTCCCGATTAGTTCAATGTCGGCTTTATTTACAACGATAGCTTCGTTATAAGTTCCCGGTTCGATAATAATAGCTTGCCCCGATTCTGCAGCATCTACAGCAGCCTGGATAGAGCCGCCTTTATGTACGATAATGGGCCTGACTTTTCCCCTGAATGAATCTTCGTCATGACATGGGGAAGGATAATTTTTTTTGCAACTTGAAAGAAAAGCAACTGTTGCGAATAAAATTGCGAGTGAACAAAAAGCCTTAACTAATGATAGTTTAAGACTTTTAAATTGTAGAAACTTTTTCATTTTTTACCTCCATTTTTAATTATTAAATAAGAAAACATGTTGTTATTTAATTGTGAGTTATTGAGGTAAACAAAAAGCTTTTTTTTATGGTGCAGGATTTATTTCATCAGGGCTTGATCTTTAAATACCGTTGTAAAATACTATCAGTATAAGCCCTGTTCCAAATTGATAAATACTAAGGACGGTGTTGGCTTTTGGTTTTATACAATTAGAGGGGTAATTCGAATACCAGATTGGAATATTTACTAAACGTTATGCAACAGAATGGATTCTTATTATTAATTACTAAAAAACAAAAGAAGCATTCTCATTTTTTACTAAAGTTTTCTATTGCTGGCTAACAGTATCTTCTCTTTAAGGACGTTCAGGCTTATTCCAAAACTTTTCTAAAATAGCTATCCGTGTTATCATTCCATTGTAAAAAAACGACAAATGATTGTTTGGTATCGGTAAAAGTCGAATCGAAACAAACTGTAAGTAACTGGTAAAGTAGCAAGCGGTTCAGGAAAATATTTTTTACAAATCACTTGACAAATCTTTGACAATCGGGTTATTTATATTATCTTATATAGCGCAAAGTGAGTCAGAGTGCTGGTCATAGCTAAAATTCTTTATGTAATCGCTAAGTAATAAAAAGAATAATATGGTTTCTACTTATCAGATAAAGCCGGCATTAATTCTACAGCCTTTTATAAGTTGTTATTCGCTTCGTATTTTCAATACAGGAGAAAAGGTTATGCCACAACCCTTGCACGCGATTTACGAGTATTTTCTAACTTTCTTTTTGAAATATAAATTTTGCAAGGTAAAGGACAACTCAGGAAAGGTAGAAACCAGGTCCAGTAGCCTCGTCACTTTTTTTACAGAGTCCCAAGGTTGTGTTTACTACCAAGGTTGTTATGTTTTGTTTTGTGTGCAGTTTAAGTCTAATGGCTTGTTTGCAATATTTGGTATTCCTCAAAAGATGCTGATCAATTCGATCATGCCTATTGAAGATATTTTAGGAAATGACTACAGATCATTAAATGAACAGCTAGGTTCATCTAAAGATATCTTTGAAATGAGTAAGTATATGAATATATATCTGACGCAAAACCTTTTGTGCCAAAAACATAAACAACATACAACCATCATATCAATCTGTTCTGGGATGATTTTAAGAAAAAGAGGAATTATCTCACTTGATAGTCTTGCTCATTATGCAAATATGAGCACCCGTAATTTTGAAAGAAGATTTATAGAAGAAGTGGGTATGCCCCCAAAATTATATTCAAGGATCGTTCGTTTTTACAATGCGATTGAAAATAAAATGCTGCATCCTGGAAAAAGCTGGACAGACATTACTTATGAAAATGGATATTATGACCAGGCACATTTTATTAGGGAAGTGAAATCATTTTCCTCCAAAACCCCGGAAGAGCTTTTTAATATTACACCCCCGCCAACCGAAAAATTTACAGAAATAGCCTCGTCTTAATTTTTAATATGATTGGTACCAACATTATTTATTTTAGTTTTTGAGCACTTGTATTTAGCATTATTGAATATCGGATCAATTGAATGCTGTGATTAAATTCTTTATTTTGCACCCCTAATCAACAATCTTTTTATGCAAAGAGAACTCACTTCGTGGTATAGCCCATCTCTTGATAAAGATATGCCAATGGTAACCTACGGCAACTATGGATTCGCACTTTTGTTGGTGCCTACGGCAGGCGCGGATTACCTTGAATATGAGCGGTTTCAAATGATAGATAGCCTGGCAGAATATATTAATGCAGGAAAAATTAAAGTATTTTCAATCAACAGCATTAATAAAGAAAGCTGGCTTAACGACAACATGTTGGGTGAACATAAAGGCATTCGGCATAACCAGTATAATCACTATGTATTTAATGAAGTGATTCCGTTTATCAAAACAAGCACCTCCGCCGAAACACCTATAATAATTTCCGGGGCAAGTTTAGGTGCCTTGCATAGTATGAACTTATTTCTAAAAAGACCCGATCTTATCAATGGTGTTATTGCAATGAGTGGTGTATATGACCTGCACGAGTACACGAAAGGCTTTAATGACGACCAGGTGTTTTTTAATTCACCTATGAATTACATGCCCGACCTATCTGATGAATGGTATCTCGATAACATTAGAAGAAGCAATCATATACATATACTTTCAGGCAGCGGTGCTTACGAAGATCCCGGCGCTGCAGGACAGTTTGCAAAAGTTTTGTATGACAAAGGAATTAATTACGAACTTGACATTTGGGGAACTGATATGACGCACGACTGGCCTACCTGGAGGGCAATGCTTCCCTATTATATTGAATCAAGATTTTAAATTGGTACAGTTAATATGGCGTCAATTAATTACAATTTGCACCTGTCATAAATGTCTTTCAGAATTAAATTGACATTAATAGATTCTAACATCAATTGATCATCCTGACTGGAAAACTCTTTCAATTGCCAAAGACCTTCTTTGTTAATGGCAAATTGTTCTACATGAATTGATTCGGCTTCTACCAAAATATATTCTCTTAATGTTGGAATAGCACGATATAACATAAACTTTATTCCACGATCGTAGTTGCGGGTGGAAGGAGATAGTATTTCAATAATTACTGTTGGGTTGGTAACGGTCTTTTCATCTTCATCAGCATTAATGATATCGCCGCAAATAACTGAAATATCAGGATAGGTAAATAAAGTATTTTCCGGGATGTGAATTCTCATATCGCTGCCGTACGGTTGGCAACTTTTACCTTTTAGAGAATTACCCAGAGAAACAATAATGTTAATTGCAATAATATTATGCCTGTTGCCTGCACCGGACATTGCAAAAATTTCACCTTGATAATATTCATGCTTTTCTAATGCTTCATTTTCCATTTGCAGGTATTCTGCTATGGAATAAAACTTTTTGTTATAAGCATGTGCCGGTTCTTTTATTTCCATATTTAAAGTTACAAAAGTTATGTGCATTTCATTAATCGTGATAATTGTTCTGCACTTGAAGTGCCTTTTGCAACAACCTTGCTTTGCTTTACATTTGTCCAATGGATAAAAAACTTTTCTTGCTTGATGCCATGGCGCTTATTTATCGTGCATACTATGCGCTAATTCGCAGCCCGATAATTACGACCAAAGGAAAAAATACGAATGCACAGTTTGGTTTTACGAATACGTTATTTGATCTGTTAAGTAAAGAAAAACCAACGCATCTTGCCGTGGCCTTTGATACGTGGGCGCCCACCGAAAGGCACACTGATTTTGAAGCATACAAAGCCAACAGGCAAGAGGCTCCTGAAGATTTGTTAGCGTCTATCCCTGATATAAAAAAAATAATTGAAGGCTTTAATTTGCCTGTCGTTGAATGCGATGGGTATGAAGCCGACGATATCATTGGCGCCCTGGCACAACAGGCTGAAAAGGAAGGCTACAAGGTTTTTATGGTAACGCCTGATAAAGACTTTGGCCAATTGGTTACAGAAAACATAAATATTTATAAGCCCGGCTACCAGGGAGGAAAGTTTGAAATAATGGGGCCGAAAGAAGTTTGTGAAAAATGGGGAATCAAAAGTGTAACCCAGGTTATTGACATTCTTGCATTAATGGGCGATGCTGTTGATAACATACCGGGTATTGCCGGTGTCGGCGAAAAAACGGCTGCTAAATTGTTAGCCCAATACGAAACAGTTGAAAATGTAATTGCGGATGCAGATAATATTAAAGGGGCATTAGGTGAAAAAATAAGAGCCGGTAAAGACGCCGCTATTATGAGTAAGAAGCTGGCAACGATCATAACTGAAGTTCCGTGCCAGTTTCATGAAGAAGACTTTAGAGTGAAAGCTTATAATACAGAAATATTAAAAGATCTTTTTGCAGAGTTTGAATTTAAAACGTTAGGTAAAAGAATTTTGGGTGATGAATACAATGTTTTTGTTGTAGAGAAGCAGGTGATACAAACTGATCTTTTTGGTAATGCCATGGACGTGCCATCACCAAAGCCCGAAGAAGAAAAAATTGTAAAAGAAGAAAAGTCCGGTCTTTCAGCAGAAAAAAATATAAGTAATACGCCGCATAATTATTTCCTGGTTGAAGGTGATACAGCCATCAATGATTTAGTTAAAAAATTAAATACCCAAAACGAAATATCCTTTGATACGGAAACAACTCATGTTGATGCTAATGAAGCTGAACTGGTGGGTTTAAGCTTTTCATTTACGAAAGGTGAGGGTTATTATGTTCCTTGTCCGGATGACGAAGAAACTGTAATTCATATCTTAAATCATTTTAAAGATTTATTTAATGATGATTCGAAAATATGGATAGGCCAGAATATTAAATACGACATGTTGGTTTTGAAATGGTATGGTTTTGAGTTAAAAGGAAAAATTTTCGATACCATGCTGGCGCATTATGTAATTGAAAGCGAAGGCAGGCGCAATATGGATTTGCTTAGTGCCCAATATCTTGGGTATCTACCGGTATCTATTACAGAGTTGATTGGAAAAAAAGGGAAAGGCCAGGGTAATATGCGTGATGTTGATATAGAGAAGGCTAAAGAATATGCGGCTGAAGATGCGGATATCACCTTGCAACTGAAGAATGTTTTTGTTCCGCATTTAAAAGAAAAACAGGTTGAAAAAGTTTTTAATGAAGTTGAAACACCGTTAGTAAAAGTTTTGGCTGACATGGAATACGAAGGTGTAAAAATTGATATGAATTTTTTAAATGTTTATTCGAAAGAGTTAGAAGTGGCCGCGGCCAAATGCGAGCAAAGTGTGTATGAACAGGCGGGTATAAAATTTAACCTTGCCTCACCAAAACAACTGGGAGAAGTTTTATTTGAAAAGCTGCAATTGAATAAAGGAAAAAAAACAAAAGGTGGTCAACATTCAACCGGCGAAGATGTGCTGTTAAAGCTTGCAAAAGATAATCCTATCGTTGAAGACATTTTAAATTTTCGTGAGCTTACTAAATTGAAATCAACTTATGTTGATGCGTTACCATTGCTCGTAAATAAAAAAACGGGCCGTGTACATACAAGCTATGGACAGGCAATTGCGGTGACAGGAAGACTGAGTAGTAACAACCCGAATCTCCAGAACATTCCCATAAGAACAGAGAGAGGCCGTGAAATAAGGAAGGCTTTTATTCCGCGTGATAGCGATCACCTCGTAATCTCTGCCGACTATTCGCAAATTGAATTGCGTATAGTTGCCGCCATTAGCGCTGATCCGGCTATGTGTGAAGCATTCAAAGAAAAGAAAGATATTCACACAGCGACTGCAGCTAAAGTCTTTAATGTTGATGAAGCTGATGTTACCAAAGAAATGCGGTACAAAGCAAAAAGTGTAAACTTCGGTATTATCTACGGGCAGGGTGCTTTTGGCCTGGCCGAGAATCTTGGCATTTCGAGAACGGAAGCAAAAGAAATAATTGATAATTATAAAAAGCAATTTGCCAACATTCAAAAATATATGGATGAAACTATACAGTTTTGCAAAATCAACGGGTATGTGGAAACGCTGATGGGCCGTAAACGCTGGCTGAAAGATATTAACTCATCCAATTTCACTGTTCGCGGATATGCAGAAAGAAATGCTATTAATTCCCCAATCCAGGGAACTGCTGCTGATATGATAAAACTGGCTATGATAAAAATTCATAATCAATTTCGGAAACATAATTTCAAATCTAAAATGATTATGCAGGTGCATGATGAATTGGTTTTCGACGCACACAAAAGTGAATTAGAAGAAATAAAACCTATTATAATCGAATGTATGCAGAACGCATTGTTATTACCTAACGGTGTACCGGCAGACGCAGAAATAGGTGTTGGCGAAAATTGGCTGGAAGCACATTGACAGGAATTTTTTAAAGTTATAAAACCGATAAATGTTCCTGTCGCAAAAAATCCTTTCTTTTTTAAAACATCTTGATCTTAATACGGGCCTTCCTTCCGAAGTTGAAGTGATGAATCCTTTCCTGGATGCAATTACGTTCAATCTTTGTAAAAAATTTTACTCAAAATATTATAATGATAATAATTCCCGCCATTTAATATTAGGCATTAACCCGGGACGATTTGGCGGTGGGATTACCGGAATTCCCTTTACAGATCCAATACGCTTGCAAAACAATTGTGGTATAGAAAATGATTTCCAAAAGAAACAGGAACTGAGTTCTGTATTTGTTTATGAAGTAATAAAGGCTTTTGGCGGTACTGAAATGTTTTATAACAGATTTTATATTTCGTCTATCTCTCCGTTAGGTTTTACAAAAGACAATAAGAATTTGAATTATTATGATGACCGGCACCTGGAAGATGGTATAAAGGATTTTGTAATTAAGTGCTTGCAGCAGCAACTCAAATTTGGACTCAGCATCGATACTGTTTTTTGCTTCGGCGAAGGGAAGAACGCTGCATACCTAACTCGCCTCAACACTGAAATGAATTTTTTTGACAAGATCGTACCGCTTCCACATCCAAGATTCATCATGCAATACAAGCTTAAAAAGAAAGAGGAATATATTGATTTGTATCTCCGGGAATTAAAAAAAGCTAATAGCTAATGGCCGTTAGCTATTAGCTTTGTAAAATGAAACCAACATTAATATATTGTTACGATGCTTATTGCGGATGGTGCTATGGCTTTAGTGAAGTGATAAAAAAAATATATTCTGAATATAAGACGAAACTGGAATTCGAAGTGCTTTCGGGAGGAATGATATTACCTGAAGAGCCTGTATCCATAGGTGCTACAGCAAAATATATTGAAGGTGCCTACAAACGTGTCGAAGAAATTACAGGGGCTAAATTTGGCGAAGATTATTTATGGCATATTAAACATCCTGAGCAGAGCGATTGGTTCCCGAATTCAGAAAAGCCCGCCATTGCGCTTTGCGTTTTTAAAGAATTTTTACCCGAACAACAAGTAAGTTTTGCGGCGGACATGCAATACGCATTACACTTTGAAGGCCGCGATTTAACCGACGACGAATCTTATCGCCTGCTACTTGAAAAATATAATATTGATCCGGGGGATTTTTATGGAATGTTAACTGAGGAAGAATACAAAGAGCAGGCCCATTATGAATTTGCTCTATGCAAACAATTGAATGTGGTTGGATTTCCTGCAGTTTTTATTCAAACAGGGGAAACAAAGTTTTACCATATCGCACAGGGATATACGCCATTTGATAGCCTTAATGAAAGAATTCAAAACGTTTTAAAGGAAGTGCAACAGGAAGTAAAGTAAATATGAATATTTTAATCAACTTTCTTTTCGGCCTTTTCCGCATTTTTTACAATATCGCCCGGTTTCCCCACAATATTGATAAGCACCGTTTTCCAGTCTTCTTTTTGCCTCAATAAAAATTCAAGGTCCATGCTGAAGTGTTTGAATTCTTCCTTTTGAGCATCGATCATTATCGCTTTGGCATCTTTATCTTTTTCAACGCTTATTCTTTGTTCATACCAGTTAATGGCATCGGCTTCTTCAATTAACCCTGTTATCATTCTTGCAAATGTTCTTGTTTTTACGGATAATTCACTGGCTGGTTCGTGATACTGTTCTGTAGGCATCGTAGTAATTTAAAGTTTTTTAAAAATTATTTGAGTTACTACAAATACAGAACCATTTTTAAAAAGCTGAGGATTAACCGAAGATTAAAAAGAATTCATTATTAATTAAAAAAACACTAAAGTTTTAGTTTTTTAATCCTTGGCTGAAGATACATGATGATATGGACTGCAATGAGAAGTTCGCATACGATTTCTTTGACGATCATAGGTTGAGGATTTTGGATACTTAATTAACTATACAAACGTGATCAGGCTAAAAATATTATGTCACAGCCAAATTTATACATAGCCATGCTAATCCATTATTGCTAAATTCCAAGTTGTATCGTTAGTAACCCCAATTTTGCAAAACTTTCAAATCTTCTTTGGCACATTCAAGTGGAGTTTTACCCTGGTAAGATTCCTGCTCAATAATAAATTCAGTTGTTCCTCCTGACTTCCTGGCAAGGTCCACTATTTCTTGTACCGGTAAAATTCCTTTACCCAAAATGGTACTTTCATATTCATCGTTCATTTCACCTTTGCCTGTCGATTTAATCTCGTCTTTCACATGCATGCTTTTAAATCTTCCAGGATGTTTTTTTATTATATCCAACGCTCTTCCACCGGCTCCATACATATTACCTATATCAATTTGTTGAAGCACGAGATTGGGATCAGTTTTCTCTAATATGATATCATAT
>Ga0207695_10012117_pt1 | contig 10363 bp, 7 predicted proteins | sample KBSC54metaG_FD_184354 | JGI IMG/M metagenome (GOLD analysis project Ga0207695, IMG submission 184354) | Corn rhizosphere microbial communities from Kellogg Biological Station, Michigan, USA - KBS C5-4 metaG (SPAdes) (version 2) | ecosystem: Host-associated > Plants > Roots > Rhizosphere > Soil... | reverse complement strand
ATTGGTTCGGCAGCAAGGTCGAGACGCAAAGGCTGCGCGCGGCCTACTGGCTGCTGCTTCTCGTGCTTGGAGCCGCCCTCGCGCTCGTGGCGCCCGGAGGCATCATCTACTTCCTTTTCCCACCCGGCGCGGTCCTGCTCGGGATAATTGTTTCGCGCTGGTTCGCATCTGCCGAATGGATTGGAGGGCTCGCCGGGACAGTGCTGCTGTTTCTCACCTGGGGCGAGCTGCTCTCAGCGCTCGAGGAGTTGTTCAGCCCCGGTCCTTTGTGGATCGTGGCGCCGATCGCAGCGATCATCATCGCGCCGGCGCTGATCGAGGCGCATGGGATCTTTTGTCACGCAAACCGGCGCCTGGTCTTCGGCTGGTCAGCGCTGATTGCGCTGCTCGCCTGGCTGACCGCCGGGATGGCTCCGGCTTATTCGCGAGACCACCAGGAAAGATTCACGATCGAGCATGTGACGGAATTTCCGGCGGGGAAGAGTTCTTGGTCGATCCTCAATGACGGCAGGCGCTTGCCAGCGTGGTATGAGCGCACATCGAAGTGGCGCGGCGGGAAGCTCTCCTTTTCTGACCGCATGCGAGCGATTGCTCCGGCGCCGTCCTTGCCCGGAATAAAGGCGCCTTCAATCGAACCCTTCGAGATCGTACGCAATGGCGGCGAACGGACAATCAGGCTGCGCCTGACGGCCAACGGCTCCGAGCGCATTTTATTGGTTGCACCGGCGGAGGCTCACATTCGCACAGCCGGTGTAAGCGGCTTTATCCGGCCCATCGCAGACGAAGATTCATCAGGGAAGTATATGATCAGCTGTACCGGCCGGAGCTGTGACGGAACCGAGCTCACGATCGACCTGGACAATGCCAAGCCGGTCGATTTTACCGTCGTCGGAGCCCGCAATGGTTTGCCCGCGGCCGCTGCTCCCCTGATCCGCGCACGTCCGCGCTTCGCCAGGCCACAATATGTCCCCGATGAGACGCTCGCGGTCACGCACATCAAAATCTGAAGCTCAGGGCAGCGCGATCATCACGTGACCGAGCTTCCACAGATGCTCGAAGTAACGCCGCGCGAACTCGTCTCTTTCGGTCTGCGGGATGCCTTGAAGCGCCGGGACGTCGATTATTGCGCCGATGGTGCGCGTGCCGTCGGCGCCGTCCAGGACGAATTGCTCGAGTTCGAAGCAGCGCAGTTCATAGGCGCCGCGCTTGAATAGTCCCTGCCCTGAACGGACGAGGCCGGGCGCCGGATGCGGCACGAAATTGCGCCAGTCACCAGCTTCGAAGTCCACGATCTCGGGTTCGGCGTCGGCGCTGCGCGCGACGAACGCATGATATCCGGCGCTCTGGCGGAGCATCTCGACGGCGGCCCAATGCTCTAGCGGCGGAAGAGGGTCGACCGCCCGCGCGATAGCGGTATCCGGTCCCCAGGCGCCGTTTCGCCAGTAAGGGAAGTTGTCGACCCAGTTCTGGAAAGCGAGTCCCGCGCCTTCGACCAGCTCCATGACTTGCGGGACGGTGTAGGCGCGGTCCTGCGGGTGAAGAAATGTGTCGACGACCGCGCTGTCATGCTTCAGCTCGTCGGCCGCCCGGATATAATCCTGCGCGAAATGACGGTTCGGCAGCTCGCTGAGAATTTGCCGAACTTGAGCAACGCCTTCGGAGGTCTGCTCGAGGCCTATGCGTCGGAACGCGTCCTGGAGCATGTAAACTCCCGTCCGCACTGTCTGGCCGTAGACCATCAAGACCATGACGCCATCGGCCGCGAGCACGCTCTTCAGCGTTGCAAGGCCGGCGGTCGGGTCGTCCAGGTGATGAAGGACGCCTGTGCAAATAATGACGTCGAAGCTCTGGTCCAAAGAGCCAGCGTCGAGCACGTCGCCCCTGAACAACTTCAGGTTTGTAAGACAGTGCCGTTCCTGGAGGAAGCGCTCGTGGGCGAGCGATGCTTCCGACAGGTCGAACCCGACCACCTCGTCGTCGCGGTTCATGTAGGCAGTGTAGGCTGCCTGCACGGTTCCGCAGCCGGCAACGAGGATACGGCGGCATCCCGTCGGCTTTCCGCGAGGCCAAAGAACCGGCGCATAGAGCGCAGGATCGCCGATCTGGTGGTAGCCCTTGGCAATCTCCTCAGGCAGGTCGGCGAACGGTTCCGGATAGGCGAACGCCTCATACTGCTTCGCCACCAGGCTCGAGACATCCTCCATCGAATCTGCTTAGCTGAGCGGTGGGTTTCATGAAAAGCGGGCTGAACCGCTGACCGACTCGCCCCCACTATGCTAAAGCGCAAAACAGGCGCCCGGCGCCACTCGCGCCGGACGGCACCGTTCAAGGAGGTGTCATGGCGACCAACATGATCGCACGCGGAAGGACACCGCGTAAGTCAGCCAAAATTCCCGTCCGCAACATCGGCGATGAAGACCTGCGCTTCGCGCTCCGGCAGGGACTCGACGATTTCAAGACGTTCCGCGGCGACATTGTCTTCGCGGGCCTGATCTACACCGTCATCGGTCTCGCCGCAGTCGTGATGACCACCAGCATGCCGCTGATGCCCTTCTTCCTTCCGGTGGTCGCCGGAGTGGGCCTGCTCGGGCCCGTCGCCGCCGTCGGATTCTACGAGCTCGCCGACCGCCGCGAGGCTGGGGAGACCAACCTTCACTGGTTCAACTTCCTCGATGTGCGCAAGCGACGCACCGTCGACGACATGGGAATGGTTGCGGGCCTGCTGCTTGCGATCTTCTTCCTTTGGCTGCTCGCGGCCGGCGCGCTCTACGCTCTGATCTTCGGCTGGGCGACACCCGCGACCGTGGGCGATTTCGTGGCGATGATCTTCACCACAGCGCGCGGCTGGGCACTGATCGTATCCGGCGCGGTCGTCGGCGCGATCTTCGGCTGGTTCGTGCTTGCCCTCAGCGTCGCCTCTCTGCCGATGCTGGTCGACTGCGATGTCAGCGCTGCCGAGGCGGTCTCGGCCTCGTGGCGCGCAGCGCACGCGAACAAGGGCGAGATGATCCGCTGGGGCGTGATCGTGGGAGTCCTGCTCGTCTTGGGCTCGATCCCGCTGTTCGTCGGCCTCGCCTTCGTGCTGCCGTGGCTCGGCTACGCGACCTGGCATCTCTACACGAGGCTGGTCGACCGAAGCGCGATTCCGACGCGCGCGCACTGATCGGCGATTCTCGCCACTATTTCGGCGCGACTACCCCGTGCTCGCGCAGGAAATTCAGGATCGTGTGCCAGCGGTGTGCCAACATCTTGGGCGTGCCCGAGCGATGCGTTTCGCCAGGATAAAGCATCATCTCGAACGGCCGATCGTCGTGCTGCAGCTTGGCGATCAGTTCCGAGCTGTTCTCGAAAAAGACGTTATCGTCCGACATTCCATGGATAATCAGCAGCGGATCGCTGATCTTGTCGGCGTCGGCGATCGCGTCGGACTTGGCGTAGGCTGCCCCGTCGTGCTGCGGCGTGCCCATGTACCGCTCCGTGTAGAAGGTGTCGTACAGTTCCCACTTGGTCACCGGAGCGCCCGCGATCCCCGCCGCATAGAGCCCTGGATCCGCCTCGAGCTGTTTCACCGTCATGTAGCCGCCGTAGGACCACCCGTAGATCGCAATCTTGTTCGGATCGACGAACGGTAAAGTCTTCAGATATTCGGCGCCGGCCTTCTGATCCTGCACCTCGACCGATCCCATGGCGTGATAAATCGGCTTCTCGAAATTGACGCCGCGATTTGGGCTGCCGCGATTGTCGATCTCAAAGATGACATAGCCCTGCTGCACGAGCGCCTCGTCGAGCGGCGACACCCATGACTTGGTGACCTGCTGGCTCGTCGGACCGCCATAATGCTCGAAGAACACCGGGTAATGCTTGCCGGCAACGAGCGCCGGCGTGATCATCTTCCAGTAAAGGGTCGAGCCGTCGGGTCCCTTGATCGTCCCGAATGTCGGCAAGCGATGACTGGCCAGATACGGCGCGTAGGGATGGCTGGCATCGAGCCGGTTCTCTTCCACCCAGGTCAGCCGCTCGCCGTTCTGGTTCGCGAGATAGTCCTGCGGCGGCTGGGCCGGCGATGAGCGGCTGACCAGCAGGGTCTTGCCGTTCTTGTCCACGGTCGCACTGTTGACGAAGGCAGGATCAGTCAGCCGCTGCGGTTCGCCCGGATTGAGATAGTCGAGCGAATAGACCTGGGTGGCGAGCACATCGTCCCTCGTCCCGCTGAAGAACAACCGGTGCGAGTCCTGATCGACGCCGGCCAGATGATCGACAACCCACGGGCCCTTGGTCAGCTGTGTCCATCGACCGTTGGCGAAGCGATAGAGGTGACCGAAGCCGTCGCGCTCCGACCACCAGATCACGCCCCCGTCCTTCAGGAATTTGTAGTCGTCGGTAAGATTGATCCAGTGCCCCGGCGCGGCATTCTCGCTGAACAACAAGCGGCTGCGGCCGGTCGCCGGGTTGACCGCGAGCACATCGAGCTCGGTCTGGGCGCGGTTCTCCCGCTGGACGTAAAGCGTCCCGCCGTCCGGTGCCCAGTCGACCCGCGCCAGATAGATATCGCGATTGGGCCCGAGGTCGACCTTTACCTTGTGCGCGCCGTTCGGATCGATGACGTAGAGTGAGACATCGACGTTGTGAGTGCCCGCGGCGGGGTAGCGCTGCTGCGTAGTCGTGGTGCCGGTCGCGCCAATTGCGGCGCGCGTGAGAACAGCGACTGGTGATTCATCGAACCGCTCTACCGCGATCCGGTTGTCCTTGGGCGACCACCAATAACCGGTGTAGCGGGCCATTTCCTCCTGGGCGACGAACTCCGCCTCGCCCCAATGGACGAGCTTGCCCTCGGCCGGGGTCACTGGCTTGATCGCGCCTCCGACGGGGCCTGCCCACAGCCGGTTATCGCGGAGGAACGACAGGTATTTGCCTGTTTCGCTGAGCACCGGGTTCAATGTTTCACCGGTGCCGGCGACCTTTATCTGGCGAACGCTGCCGTCGACTCCAGCAAGGTAGAGCTTGTCGTCGAGCGGCACGAGGATCGTCTTGTTATCGGCGGACCAATCGTAGGCGACTATGCCTTTCAGGTTGACGATGCCCTTTCGCTCGCGCTGCATCTTCTCGGCTTCGGACATGGCCTCGCTGGTGCCGAGCTTCTCGGAATCGACCAGCATCGACCATTTTCCCGTCTGCCGGTCGAAGGCCCATAGGTCGTAACGCTGGAGGTCGTTGGGACGATTGCGTAGCAGTGCGAGATAGCGGCCATCTCGCGAGAGCTTCGGCAGCCTCGGCACCGGTCCGTTCAGCGATGGGCTGTCGAACACGCGCTCGATCGTCAGCTTTTTCTGGGGAACGCCTGGCGGAGGAGCAAGCGCGAGGAGAAGCGGCGCAGCCGCCGCGACAATGACGAGACGCATGCGCTCTTCGTAACGGCAGTCGGCCGGTTCGCAAGATCAGGCCACCGGCACCATATCAAAAGCCACCGTGAGCCTTGGGCTGTCGCTCCGGAACGGGAGCGTCCCATGCCAAAAATAGGAGGGGAACACGAGCAGGCGCCCGGCCTCGGGACGTTCGATTCGGCGGGGCGAAAGGCCCAGTTCAAATTGACTGCTCGGCACTCCGAAGACGAGCGCGCCCTCGCTCGGTTCGCCCGGCGCCGCGTCGTGTCCGGCCTGGACGACGGCCTCGGGAAGCTCGACGTAGAGCGCCGAGCTCAGCCAGCCCTCCTGATGGATGTGCGCGACATGATAGCCGCCCGAGCGCAGCCGGACCGACCAGGAGCCGATGAAGTTGGCCTTGCCGCTGTTGCGCGAGAGGAACGGATGCCCGGCATCTGGGGGCAGCGCCGCGATCTTTTCCTCGACCTGCCGCCGGATCTGCGCAGCAAGCCGGTTGATCGTCGGCGAGCGGCGATCGAACAGATTGCCTCGGGTCTGCGTCCCTTCGCGCAGTGACTGGTCGGCGGGATGATGGCTCAAGTTGTGTTGCGCGTGCAGCTCGCGGGCGACTTCAGCCATGAAGCCGTTGTGGTCGCCGGATGGGGCGTCAATCTCGATCGGGATGACGAACCGCTCATAATCGGCGAGCCAGAACTCGCGTGAGTCGTCCTTCATTCGCCACACGATGGTAAGAACCGCCCACGCGCTCTGGTTGTGCGGCAGGACTTTGGTCGCGGCGAGCGCGTGGCGTTCCGCGCGGTCGAAGTCGTGAAGCATCAGTGCCGTCTCGGCACATTGGGCTGTCGCAGGCGCGAAGCCGCCTTTTGCGAGTGGCTCGATCAGCGAAAGGGCGGCGGCCGCATCCCCGCGCATGCGAGCAGCAAGTCCACGGTACAAACCATATTCCGGAGCGGGGCCGAAACTGTGCTCGGCCTCGACTGCCCATCGTTCGACGGCGTCGGAATCGCCGATCGCCTGTGCGCTTGCGAGCGCGGATTGGTAAAGCTCGGGCGAAGGCTGAGCAGCAAGCGCCTGCCGATACGTGTCCAGTGCCTCTGCAGCGCGGCCGATTTGCGGCATCAGGCGCGCATAGGTCTCGTGGGCGTCGAGTAAGTGAGGACGTTCGGCAAGTAATGCCTTGTACGCTTCGGGAGCGTCTGAGGAGCTGGTGTCGGCAAGGACATGCGCCCGTATGAGACGTGTCTCTGCAGTCGTCGCCGACGCCGAGACGGCGAGCGCCTCTTCAGCTTTATCGAGCCGCCGAAGCGTGACGGTCAGCGCGTGCCGGGCGGAGGCCAATGAGGGGTCCCGCTCGAGCGCCCGTCGCAGGCTCGCTTCCGCAGCCTCGAGCTCTCCGGCCTGTTCCTGGAAGTAGCCGAGCCCCCCCCACGCCATCGCCCAGTTGGACCTAAGCTCCGTGGCCTTCGTCATCGCCTCTATCGCGCGTTGGAGATGTCCGGCGTCGCCTGCGGCCAGTGCGAGATTGTACCACGCTTCGGCATTTGCGTCGTCGAGCGACGCCGCGTGCTCCAGCAGTTCGGCGCCCCTGCCCGCCTGCCCGCTCTCATAAAGCATCCGCCCGAGCGCGGCCCACAGATCGGCACGCTCAGGCGATGTTTCGAGCGCCGCCTTGCAGGCCTCGAAAGCGTCGTTGATGCGGCCGAGCTGCTCGCACGCCGTCGAGTAGATCATCAGCGCATCCGCATGCCGGCAGCCCGCTTGGATGAGCGGTGCAATGGCATTCGCCGCTTCCGCCGCGCGGCCCTGCTCCAGCAGACGCGCGGCTTCGGCAACGATATTCGATTGCTCCGATGTCAGAGGCGCCGCGGGCATGCGGCGCGAGAGTGCATCAGCAGCAGCGGCTCACGCAAGCGAGCCGCTGCGGCGAGATCAAACCTCGGTAGCGTTTTCCGCTCGTGCAGCCTCGGTCTCGGCGCCCTGCCCGCCCGGAACATCGCGCTGAACCGTCCGGCGCTCGGCGATACGGGCGGCCTTACCGGTACGGCCACGCAAGTAATAGAGCTTGGCGCGGCGGACGTCGCCGCGGCGCACGACCTCGATCGAATCGATGATCGGCGAATAGAGCGGGAAGACGCGCTCGACGCCCTCGCCGAAGCTGATCTTGCGGACGGTGAAACTGGAGCCGACGCCCTTGTTGGCGCGGGCGATGCAAACGCCCTCGAATGCCTGGACGCGGGTGCGGTCGCCTTCGATGACCTTCACGCCGACACGCAAAGTGTCGCCGGGACGGAATTCGGGAACGGGCTTGTCCTTGGTCAGCGCGTCGATCGCTTCGCGCTCCAGGGTCTCGATCAGGTTCATTTCTCTTTAGCCTTCGTGTCTCGTCGCCGCGCGCCAGAGGGCGGTGCCTGCGATGCGCCCCCGTGGCGCTCGATCAGGTCCGGCCGCCGTAGCCGTGTATCTTCGACCGCTTGCTCGTGTCGCCACGCCGCGATCTTCGCATGATCCCCCGACCGCAGCACTTCGGGGATCGTGCGCCCTTCCCACTCCACAGGTCGGGTATAGTGCGGATATTCGAGAAGCCCCGTCTCGAAGCTTTCCTCCTCTCCGCTGGAGGCCGCGCCCATTACCCCGGGAAGCAGGCGCACGCAAGCATCGAGGATCACCATCGCGCCGAGCTCCCCGCCCGAGAGGACATAGTCGCCGACGGACACGGGTTCGAGCGGCCGCGCCTCGAAGATCCGCTCGTCGAATCCCTCGAACCGGCCGCACAGCAGGATCACGCCTTCACCGGCCGCGAGCTCGCGGACCCGGGCTTGGGTCAGCGGCGCGCCACGCGGCGTGAGCGCCAGCATCGGCCGGCCATCCCCGACACTGTCGAGGGCAGCTGCGAGGACATCGGGACGCAGCACCATCCCCGCACCACCGCCGGCGGGCGTATCATCCACACTCCTGTGCTTGTCGGTCGCGCAGTCGCGGATGTTGGTCGCTTCGAGGGACCAGATGCCCTCGTCCAATGCTCGCCCGGCCAGGCTCGTGCCGAGCGGCCCCGGGAACATGTCCGGGTAGAGGGTCAGGATCGAGGCGCGGAACGGCATTGTGGAACCGCCGCTATCACAATCCATTGGGCTGCGCATGGCTGAGCAAGTCCTCGATTGCCTGATCATCGGCGGCGGCCCGGCGGGGCTGACCGCGGCCATCTACCTCGCGCGCTTCCATCTCGACATCATGGTGGTCGATGCGGGGAAGAGCCGGGCTTCGTGGATCCCGTGCACCCGCAACGTCTCAGGCTTCCCGGACGGCATCAAAGGCACCGAGCTGCTCCAGCGGATGCGCGACCAGGCGTGCAAATATGGAGCGAAGATCGAGACGGAGTTTGTGACCAAGCTCGAGCGCGACGAAGAGACCGGTATTTTCACTGCGACCTGGGGTTCCGCTTGCGTGACGGCGCGCTCTGTTCTGATAGCGACCGGAGTCACAAACCGGCGCCCACCAATGGACGAGGAGCTTCACGAGGACGCGCTCGCGCGCGGGCTCGTCCGCTATTGCCCGATCTGCGACGGCTACGAGGTCACCGACAAACGCGTCGGCGTGATCGGCAGCGACAGCCATGGCGTTGCCGAGGCGCTGTTCATCCGCAGCTACACGGCGGACGTGACCCTGATCGCTCCCGACAAGGCGCTGCGGTTAAGGCCCGAGGACCAGCGGAAGCTCAAGGAGGCCGGGATCGAGTGCGTCGACGGCCCCGCCCAGGCTGTTGCAATCCCCGACGGCTGCATCGTCGTCGATACGGCCGAGGGGCATTACACTTTCGACAGCATTTATCCGGCGCTCGGTTCCGATACGCACACGCAGCTCGCGGAAATGGCCGGCGCCAAGCTGTCGGGCGACGAGTGCATCGTCGTCGACCGGCACATGCGCACCAGCGTCCGCGGCCTCTACGCGGCGGGCGATGTCGTCATTGGCCTTGACCAGATCAGCCATGCGATGGGCCAGGGCGGAGTGGCGGCGACAGCCATCCGCAACGACCTCTGCGCGAAGCAGCCGCGCTTGCGCGAACCGGTGCAGGAAATGCAGGGAGCCGAAACAGGCGGTTGAATTGCTGTATTGCTATTATAATACACCGGATGTTACGCAGGGTTCTGAGGGAGGAGAATCCCATGCGTACCAAGTACATCATCGCACTGTTGTTGCTACTGCTCCCGGGCTGCTCTTCCGGTCCCGAGCTCGCGAAAAGCGGCCCTCGCATCGAGGCGGCGCCTGCGGCAACCTGGCGCGCAGCGGGTCCGGCTCGGCAGTCGGCTTTCAGCCCTGACGGCGCCTTGCTCGCGACGAGCGACGCCTCGGGCGCGATCACCATCCGCTCCACCCGCGACTGGAAGGCAATCGAGCGCCTGAGTCATCCGGGCGGCGCGACTGCCCTGCATTTCGGAACCGATGCCCTGTACAGCGCGGGATATGACGGAACCGTCCGCGAATGGGATCTCGCCCGGCGCACCGCGGTCCGCACTTTCAAAGGGAGCGGCGCCACGATTTGGACGATCGACATTTCACCCGACGGCAAGCGTCTCGCCACCGGCGGAGAGGACGCGATCATCCGGATTTGGAACCTCGATGCACCGGCGCGGCCAATCGAGCTACGCGGTCACAGCCGCAACATCTGGGAAGTGCGCTTCAGTCCAGACGGAAAGCGGCTCGCAAGCTGCAGCTTCGACTATTCCGTGCGCCTCTGGGATGCCGAGCACTTCCGCGCGTTGAAGACCCTAGTTGGCCATCGGCAATCGTGCGTCGGGCTGGATTATAGCCCCGACGGAAATCTCCTCGCTTCGGGCGGGGATGACTCTACGGTCCGCTTCTGGCGCGCTTCGAATGGTGCACCCTTGAGAACCATCGACAACGGCCGTCACGTCGACAAACTCGCCTTCAGTCCGGACGGGCGGTTCATCGCCAGCGGCGGACACCCTCATGGTGAGCTCGGAGAG
>Ga0207695_10012115_pt1 | contig 10363 bp, 10 predicted proteins | sample KBSC54metaG_FD_184354 | JGI IMG/M metagenome (GOLD analysis project Ga0207695, IMG submission 184354) | Corn rhizosphere microbial communities from Kellogg Biological Station, Michigan, USA - KBS C5-4 metaG (SPAdes) (version 2) | ecosystem: Host-associated > Plants > Roots > Rhizosphere > Soil... | reverse complement strand
CCTTCCCGTCCACGGGAAGGGGGGACCGTCCGCCGCAGAGCGGACGGTGGGAAGGGCAAGCGGCCAACACGGCGGCTGGGGCTCACCCTCTCCACCAGTCCCTCTCCGGGGAATGGTCCCCCTCTCCCGCTTCGCGGGAAAGGAGGATGTGGCATTTTTGCCACTATGACCCTTGCGCCGGGAACCGAACCGCCCAATCTAGACCTCTTCCGACAACCCCCGTTTCAAAGGGCTGAGCGACTTGGCGAGCGACCCCTATCAGGTCCTGGGCGTCCCCCGCACGGCGAGCGCGGACGAGATCCGCAAGGCGTTCCGCAAGCTGGCCAAGGCCAACCACCCCGACACCAATCCGAACAACAAGGAGGCCGAGGAGCGCTTCAAGCGGGTCTCGGGCGCCTTCGACATCCTGGGCGACCCGGCGAAGAAGAAGAAGTTCGACGCCGGCGAGATCGACGCCGACGGGCGCGAGACCGCGCGCGGCTTCGCGGGCGGCCACGGCCCCTGGGGCCCGCCGCCCGGCGGCGGCTTCGGCGCAGGCCCCCACGCCCAGTACCGCGAGAGCTTCGAGGGCGTCGACCTGGGCGACATCCTGGGCGAGATGTTCGGCGGCCAGCGGGGCGGCCGCGGCGGGGGCCAGGCCGGCGGCTTCGGCGGCTTCTCGCAGCGCGGGGCCGACGTGCGCGCGCGCCTGGAGATCGACCTGGAGGACGCCATCAAGGGCGCCAAGCGCCGGATCTCCTTCTCCGACGGCCGCACCATCGACGTGACCATCCCCAAGGGCGCCCAGGAGGGCCAGACCCTGCGCCTGAAGGGCCAGGGCTCGCCGGGCCGCGCCGGGCCGGGCGACGCCTTCATCGAACTGGCCATCGCGCCGCACCCGATCTACCGCCGCGAGGGCGAGGTGCTGGTGATGGACGTGCCGGTGACGGTCTATGACGCGGTGCTGGGCGGCAAGGCCGAGGCGCCGACCCCCGACGGACCGGTGACGCTCACCATCCCCAAGGGCGCCAACACCGGCACGCGCCTCAGACTCAAGGGCCGCGGCCTGACCAACCCCAAGGGGGTGCGCGGCGACCTCTTCGCGCGCCTGGTGGTGACCTTGCCGGAAAAGAGCGACCCGCAGCTCGACGCCTTCGCCGAGACCTGGCGTCGCGAGCGGCCCTATGCCCCGCGCCGCCGGCCCTGACGCGCCTTGCGCCCGCGCCCAGCTCGGCGGGGCGTGACAGCCGCCGCCCGCCGCCGCATAAGCTCCACGTTCAGGCCCGGTTCAGTCCCGGGCGCCTAGAGCGAACGCCATGATACGCCATCGCCTCATCGCCGCCGTGCTGCTCGCCGTCGCGCCCCTTGCCGCGCCGAGCGCCAAGGCCGCCCAGCAGGAGGCTCCGGCTCAGGCCGCGCCCGCCCAGGTGCCCCTGTCGCGCGTGCTTCGCGAACTCGCGCAACACCATCCGGGCAAGCAGCTCAACACCACCATGGGGCAGGTCGGCGGACGGCCGGCCTACCTCGTCCAATGGCAGCTCTCCAACGGCCACGTCGTCGTCTTCACGGTGGACGCCCAGACCGGCCAGGTGGTGGGCCAATAGGGCGGACTTCCCGCCGCCCGCAGTTTAGAGGGACGCCACATGCGCATCCTGCTCGTCGAAGACGATCCCGACCTCAGTCGCCAGCTCAAGCTGGCCCTGGCCGACGCCGGCTATGCGGTCGACCACGCCCCGGACGGCGAGGAGGCCCAGTTCCTCGGCGAGACCGAGCCCTATGACGCGGTGATCCTCGATCTCGGCCTGCCCAAGGTCGACGGGGTCTCGGTGCTGGAGCGCTGGCGTCGCGACAACATGGCCACGCCGGTGCTGATCCTCACCGCCCGCGGCGCCTGGAGCGAGAAGGTGGCGGGCTTCGACGCCGGCGCCGACGACTACCTGACCAAGCCCTTCCATACCGAGGAGCTGCTGGCCCGCCTGCGGGCGCTGCTGCGCCGCTCCGCCGGCCACGCGGCGCCCAACCTCTCCTGCGGCGGCCTGCGCCTCGACCCCCGCGCCGCGCGGGCCAGCGTCAACGGCGAGCCGCTGCGGCTCACCTCGCTCGAGTACCGCCTGCTGCACTATCTGATGATGCACCAGGGCCGGGTGATCAGCCGCACCGAGCTCGTCGAGCACCTCTACGACCAGGACTTCGATCGCGACTCGAACACCATCGAGGTGTTCATCGGCCGGGTCCGCAAGAAGATCGGTTCGGATCGCATCGAGACGGTGCGCGGCCTGGGCTACCGCCTCACCTGCCCGGAGGAGGAACGCGGGGCCGGTGAGCCGCAGGCCTCCTGATGGCCCGCGTGACGGCCGGGTGAGCCGGGCGTGAAGCCGCGCGGGCCGCGCCAGACCTCGCTCGCCCAGCGGCTGGTCCTGCTGGCCGTGGGCTGGAGCTTCGGCGCGCTGCTGATCACCGCCGTCCTCCTGGCCTTCCTGTTCCAGCGCGCCGCGATCCACCGCGTGGACGGCACGCTCGACGACCTCAACGCCAACCTGCTGGCCTATTCCACGGTGGCCGACGGCCAGGTGTTCGCCCCGCCGCTCACCGACGAGCGGGCGCTGCGCACCTACTCCGGCCGCTATTGGGAGATCGCCGAGCCGACCCCAGGGGGCAAGGTCGCGCCGATCAACGGCAACCGCTCGCACTCGCTGTTCGACACCGTCCTGCCGACGCCGCCCGACCTGGAGGCGCGGCTGATGGCCAGCGCCAGCAGACGCATCTCCTACCAGGCGCGCGGACCGCAGGGCGAACCCTTGCAGGTGCGCGCCCAGCAGAACGTGCTGCCCGGACGCAAGCCGCCGGTGATCTTCCTCGCCGCCGAGGACCGCAGCTCCACCAACCGCGACGTCTGGAACTTCGTGGTCGCCACCGCCGCGGCCTTCCTGCTGCTGGGCGCAGGCCTGATCGTGGCCATCGTCATCCAGGTGCGGGTGGGCCTTCGGCCGCTGTTCGACCTGCGCAGCGAGGTGGCGGCGGTGCGCCGCGGCAAGGCCCAGCGGCTGGCCGAGACCTATCCCAGCGAGCTGATGCCGCTCGCCCAGGAGCTCAACGCCCTCGTCGAGCACAACCAGGAGGTCGTCGAGCGCCAGCGCACCCACGTCGGCAACCTGGCGCATGCGCTGAAGACCCCGATCTCGGTGATGATCGCCGAGGCGGGCCAGCGCCCGGGCCCGCTGGCCGAGCTGGTCACCCGCCAGGCCGACGCCATGCAGAAGCAGGTCGACCACCACCTGCGCCGCGCCCGCGCCGCGGCCCGCACCCAGGGCCAGGGGGAGCGGACCTCGGTGGCCGAGGTGCTCGACGAGCTGACCCGCACGCTCGGCCGGATCTTCCGCGACAAGGGCGTGCGGATCGACTGGGAGGCCGACGAGGACCTGTTCTTCCTCGGCGAACGCCAGGACCTCCTGGAGATCGCCGGCAATGCGGTGGAAAACGCCTGCAAGTGGGGCGTCTCGCGGGTGAGCGTCCGCGCCGATGCGACCGGGCCCGGCCGGTTCACCCTGGTGGTGGAGGACGACGGCAAGGGCTTGCCGCCGGACCGCCGGGCCGAGGTGCTGCAGCGCGGCGCGCGGCTGGACGAGAGCGCCCCGGGCTCCGGCCTCGGCCTTTCCATCATCGACGAGCTCGCGAAGGCCTACGGCGGCGCCCTGGCGCTGTCGGATTCCAGCTTCGGCGGCCTGCGCTTGGAGATCGACCTGCCGCGCGCAGAGGCTTGAAACCACTCACCTTCGGACAACCTTAACGGATCGGCGGCATGCTCGGTGTGCGGGGACGATCGGCCCCGCGTGGAGCTGATGGATGGCCGCCCTCTCGGATCGCAAGATCGAGATCGTCAGGACCTTGGTCGAGACGGCGCCTGACAAGGTCGTCGGCGGCCTGCAGCGTGCGCTCGCCGAGACCGGCGGCGACACGGTGCTGGCGCGGATCAAGGAACTGGTCGACGGCGAAGCCCGCGACCGGATGCTGCGCAACGCGATCTTCCAGCCGATCGCCCCGCTCTGCGTCGGCGACGGCTCCGACAAGCGCCGCCTGGTGTTCCCGGCCCGCGCGCTCACGCTGCTGTGGCGGGGCCTGAAGACCTATGCCCCGGGGCCGGTCGAGGCCGCGACCGCCGCGGCGGCCGGCGTGGTCAAGGCGATCGCCAAGGAGCAGCGGCCGCCCGACCCCACCAAGGCCTTCGACGCGGTCATCGCCGTCGCCGCCGAAGGGCTGCGCTCGAGCGACGTGCGCGACCTGCGCAGCGCGGTGGAGCTCTGCGACCGGGCCAGGCCGGGCGGGGCGGACGCCTTCATCGCCTGCCTGCAGATCGCCCCGGTGGTGCGGCTGACCCTGCCGAGGCTGGCCGAATGGCTGGCCCAGCCGGGCGAGGACACCGCCGCGGCGGCGCGGCTCGCCTACAAGGACGCCGTGGCCATCGCCGAGGACGCGGGGCCGCGCTTTTTCGAGATGCTGGCCGCCCAGCTCACCCCGCCCTGGATGGTCCTGCGGCTCATCTCGGCGATCATGGACAAGCCGACCGAACGCTATCTCTCCGAATCCGAGCTCGGCGGCTTCCCCGAACGGGTGATGGACGAGATCGACGAGTCGCTCACCGCCATCGCCAGGATGGACCTCGACGGCGGGGCGCCCAGCGGCCGCGCCGCCGGGCGCACGGTGGCCCTGATCACCCAGCAGACCTTCGAGCTCGAGGGCTGCATCGAGCTGACCCGCGACCACGGCTGGGGCCATCGGATCATGGGCGAGAAGAAGGCGCTGGCCGAGGTGGTCGAAGGCCGGCTGCGCGAGGGCGAGAAGCTGGTGGGCGCCGCCCTGCCGATCCAGACCTTTGGCTTCGGGCGCAACCGCCGCAGCGCCCCCAAGCTGGACAGCCCGCCCGATCCCAAGGCGGTGGTGCGGCTGATGACCCTCCTGCACTTCGCCAGCGAGATCCGGCTCTGCGCCAACTACGGGGGCTTCTCGGCCATGCACGCCAAGGTCGTCGAGAAGCTCGGCGGCCTCGTCGACCACTATGTCGACGAGGTGCTGGCCGACGTGCGCAACGGCGACGCGCCCGATCCGGTGATCGCGCACGGCTACCTGCGGGTGGCGGCCGAGGTCAACGCGCTCATCCGCGACGACAAGGCCGCCGAGCTGGTGCGCCGCAGAGCCGCCGCCGCCTGCGCCCCGCCCGGCAACGTGGTCACCATCGACGCCTGAGGCGCGCGCCCTCATCCCGGCATGCCGGCCGTAGCGCTCGCAGAGCGCGCAGCGCCGGGACCCAGCGGACCCGAACTCACCGCGCCGTGTCCAGGACAGGGATGTCCATGCCGCTCAGGGCTCCACGTCGGGGTTGCCGATCAGGCGCAGGGCCGTGGCGCGGTCGGTGTCCATCGGCACGCAGCTTGGAAACTGCTTCTGGTCGTCGGCGGTGCGCGCCTGGGCCACGGGGGCGATGCCCAGGGCACGCGCCCCTGTGAACGCGCGCGTGGTCGAGCGCTTGGCCAGGTAGTTTTCCAGCCGCGCGCGCGACAGCGCCTCGGACAGCCCCCAGATCATCTGGGGCGACAGGGTCTTGGCGCCCTCCATGGTCCGCAGGGTGGCCCAGATCATCTGCTCCTGTTCCTGGCGGACGGTGAAGTTCTCGATGGAGAAGTAAAGGGTCGCATAGGTCCCCTGCTCCTCGCTGGGGAACAGGGCGGCGCGGCCGGACTGGGCGGCGGCGGTCCAGCGGCGGGAGGATACCGGCACGATCAGCACGCGCCCGACCCATTGCGGCGCCTGGTAGCGCCGCCCGTCCCGCGCCGCGGCGATGACCGCGCCGAGTTCGTCCAGCCGCCGGTCCACGCAGGCCTGTTCCTCGCCTCGGCGCTGCATCCAGCCCAGGTCGGCGGCGATCTCCCCGCGCACGGCCTCGCGCGCCTCCGCGGAGAGGCGGCGTTCGTGGAGGTTCTCGACGATGGCCTCGGCGGCGAGCGCGGTCAGCACGCCGACCACGATGGTGGCGTACTCCTTCAGGAATTCCCGGACGCCGCGCCACGGCTTGGGTTTGTGGATGTCCATGGCTCAGGGGCGGGCCTCGCGGGTCGCGCCCGGCGGCGCCAAGGGGGGCTTTCGGGTGGCCATGGCCTCGACGTCGACGTCATGGACGCAGCCGGTGGGATAGTCCCTGCGCAGGCCCTCCATGCGCACCCGAAGGTCGGCCGGATCGGGCCGCAAGCCCGCGTAGTAGCCGGCCTCCTGGATCGCCGAGCGCGCCATTGCGCCCAGCAGGCGTTCGCGGTCGTCCATCCGGGCCACCAGCGCCAGGTAGTGGGCCTTCTCCGCCGGCGTGAGCTCCCGGTCGAAGGCCAGGGGCGTGAGCTCGACCCGCACGGCCTGCTCTTCCAGCTGGCGCTCCTGGGCGGCGATGGCCACCTTGTAGAGGTAGGCGTAGACCGCGACGTGGCCGTGCGACATGTGCGCAGCCGTGCCGTCGCTCAGCGTCGTCTCCCAGTCGCTCGCCGGCCACGGCCGGGTCGGTATGAAGAGGCCCGGCTCCAGATAGGCGTTGGGCGTGACGTCCATGCCGGGATTGGTCCCCTTCCAGTGCGGGCCGGGCGAGCGCAGGGCCACGGCCATGCGCTTGAGCTCGCCGCGGATGCAGTCGACGGCCGCGATCCGCTCCACCGCCACGCTCAGCATCTGCGCGCCGCTGGCGCGAAGCTCCGCCTCGTGCTGGCCCGCCAGGCGCCGCCAGTGCAGCCACTCGACGCCCGCCTCCGCCGCCAGCGCCGTGAGCACGCCCACGACGATGATGACGTACTCCTTCAGGAACTCGCGAAGGCCATGCCAGGGCTTGGGCTTGTGGATGTCCACGCCGGGCGCGCCTAGGCCTGCACGTTCGAGGCGTGGATGTGCAGGATCCTCCAGGTCCCTGCGCGCCGGATGAGCACTATGGTGCGCCGCGCGAAGCCGGTGGGCGCCTCCAGATGGAAGGTGCACAGCGCCATCCGCCCATCGGTCTGCACCAGCAGGTCCTTCGGATCGAGCTTGCGGTAGGGCGGCCCGGCCCCGGTCTTCAGCGAGCTTTCGACCAGGGCGCGCATGGTGGGCGGCATGCCGGGCTTGCGGTGCAGGGCCTGCAGGTCGAGCGGGCCCGAGCCCTTCGCCGACGCCACGACGGGATCGAAGCACGCCGCGTCGGGCGCGAACGAGGTCTCCATGACGGCGAGGTCGTCGTTCTCGAAGGCGTGCAGGAAGGCGCGCAAGGCGGCCTCCGCCGAGGCGCGGGCGTCGTCCGCAGCCCCCGCCGGCGCTGCCGCGAGCGGTGCGGCGGCCAGCGTCGCCGCCAGGGCCAGCCGGCGGCTGATCCGGCGGCCCGTGGGCTCTTCATCGGTCATGTCTTCCCCCTCATGTCCCGCCCGGGCCATGCCAGGGCTTGGTTTGCGGCTGTCCATGGAGAGCCCATACCCCGCGCGCCTATTGGGCGAGCGCGCGGGCCTCCGGAGGCAGGGCCGCCAATCTGTTCATATTGCTGATCTGCAGGTCGAAGCCATTCGGCGTGCGGACGTGATAGCTCTGCATCGGCGCGCCGTGGATGTCCCCGGGACCGCCCGTGTCGACCCGGGCGGCGATGCCCCGCTGGTCGAGCGCCGCGCGCACGGCGTCGGCGTTCCAGGGCGTCACGCCGAAGGAGATATGATCCAGGACCGCCACCCGCGCCGCGGCCTTGCTGTATCCGGGGGTGAAGGGGTTGCCGCCGCGCACCAGGATCGTGCCGACCCGCCCGATCAACAGCTGGATCTGGCTGCCCTCGTCGGGTCCGGGGCGCCAGCCCAGCAGGTTCTCGTAGAACGAAGCGCTCTCCTTGTAGTCGCTCACCCAGAAGGACAGGTGGTCGAGGAAGGTCGTGCGCCAGCCGGTGGACGCGAACGGCCCCGGCGTCGCCGCCGGCCGCGCGCCGCCGCGTCCCGCGGCCAGACCCTTGCCGTTGCTGATCTGCAGGTCGAACCCATCCGGGTCCTTCACGTGGAAACTCTCGAACCCGCCAGGCCCGTTGTCGGCCAACGGGACAAGCCCGCGCTTGCGCAGGTCCCGCTCGATGGTCCTGGCGTCCCAGGGGGCGATCACAAAGCCGAAGCCGCGCACCGTCGCGGCGGCCTGCTCGGGCGCGCGCAAGAACACGACCGTGCCCCAATCCTCAACGTCCATGACCGCGCGCACGCCATCGTCGCTGCGCAGCGTCCAACCCATCAGGGCGCCGTAGAAGGCCGCTTCCTTGCGGTACTCAGGGGTCGCGATGGTGATTTGGTCCAGCGCGGTCGTGCGCCATCCGGTAGGTGCGAACACCGCAGGGATAGGCCGAGCCGCGGCTTCGCGGCTCAGCGGACATTGGGGCGTCCCATAGCCCTGCGCGCACCGTCCTTGCGCCTGCGCGCCTCCGGCCGCAGCGAGCGCAGCCAGGGCGGCGGCCCACATCCAAACACTGCGCATCGGCCGCCCCCCAGCGGATCAAACCCTGGGTGACGGTAAGCGGACTCCCTGAGGCTCCGCAACGGGTCGAAGGCGGGCGCGCGCCCTTACCTAACCGGATAGGCGACGAACTCCTCCACCTTTCCGTCGGCTCGGATTCGCAGGTTCACGATGACCTTCGCCTTCGGCCACACGGCCAGGCCCGTAATGGACGTCACGCCGGCGGCCTGTTGCGAGCCGACGCGCACCAGGGTGATGGGCTCTCCGAGTTCTGCAAAGCTGGCCTGGTAGTCGGCCAGCGTCTGGCCCGAGAGATAGGCGTTGGCGTCATCCGTCAGGAGGCTCCGGTCGAGGGCGCCGTCGCCGATCTGCTTCATCAGCCGAAGCGTCATTTCGCGCGGGCTGGGCGCGGGCGGGCGGCCGCTCTGATCGGGGATCAGCAGCTTCTCGATCTCATTGGCGATCACCGCGTGGGGCGAACCGCCATAGCTGCCGTTGACCGTCACGATGATCGCGGCGCGGTCGTCGGGATAGATGCGGTTCTCGGTCCAGAAACCGGGCAGGATGCCGTTGTGCCACGCCCTGCGATGTCCGCGGACCTTGTCCAGGAACATCCCCAGCCCATAGCCGGCGCCGGCGCCGTCCTTGAGCCTGGCTTCTCCCAACTGAGCGGCGTAGGCGGCGCGCGACATCAGCGATTGGTCGATGACGCTGACATCCCACCTCGCGAGATCCGACGGGCTCATGGCCAGCTCGCCGCAGCCGATGGTCCAGCCGGCGGCGGGAAGCTGCGCCTCGCGCGGCGGCGAGGTCGCGAACCTGGCGTAGCCGGTTGCGTCCGACCCTCCCATCGGCCTGCCGTCGAGGTCTTCGGCCGAGTCCATATGCAGCGGCGCGAAGATGCGATCGTGGAGAAACGAGGCGAGCGGCTGACCGGAAACCCGTTCCACCAGCCGGGCAAGCACCACATAGCCGGTGTTCGAGTAGCTGAATTGCGTTCCTGGCGGAAAGTCGTGCGCGGCGGCTCCCCAGCGCTCGACGATCGCCTGCGGCGAGGTGGCGCGTTTCAGGTCCGAGGGCAGGTAGTCCACGGTCCAGAATTCGCGATAGCCCGCGGTGTGGGACAGCGCCTGGCGTATAGTGGCGTGATCGGCGCCCTTCAGCTCCGGCAGATAGCGGGAGACCTCGTCGTCGAGCGAGAGCTTGCCGGCGTCGGCCAGCATCAGCACGGCGGCGGCGGTGAACTGTTTGGACACCGAGGCGATGCGGTAGCGCGTCGTCACCAAGGCTGGGTCAGCGGCGCCGACATGGCGCGATCCGTAGGCCTTGGCGAAAGCGAGTTTCCCGTCCCGTACGATCGCGACCGACACGGAAGGGACGCCGCTCTCGGCCATGGCGGCCGCGACCGCCTTGTCGACCTGGGCGGACTCGCCGTCGCTCAAGGGGCCGCCGACGGCTGGAGAATCCAGCGCCGCCAGCGATATCAATGCCGCCGCGAGCAGCGAACACCCTGTCCTGAGGCGGAGGAACGTGGCGCGGTGATTGACATGTGTCATTCAGCATTAGCGCCTAGCTTTTGACGCTTGTCAATTTCGCTGCCCGCACCCGGCGCCCGCCACCGATTGTCCCGGCGCAAGCCGGGACCCGAGCTGAGCTGGGAAAGGCTCCCCGCGGGTGTGCGCGCGCAGAGCGCCCGATGGGTCCCGGCTTGCGCCGGGACGCTCGGGATAGGGGAGCCGCTGGCGTGAGGCCGTATCACCCGCGCGAGGCGGTCGTTCGCCGCCGCCAAGCCTCCGCTGAGGTCGCATAGGGCTTGCCAGAAATATAAGCCGCCCAGGCCTGCTGGAGCGTCTGACCCAGGGTGTCGCGGAGAAGCGCCTGGCCGTCTTCACCCGCGCGCAGGGTCGCG
>Ga0207695_10012108_pt1 | contig 10367 bp, 9 predicted proteins | sample KBSC54metaG_FD_184354 | JGI IMG/M metagenome (GOLD analysis project Ga0207695, IMG submission 184354) | Corn rhizosphere microbial communities from Kellogg Biological Station, Michigan, USA - KBS C5-4 metaG (SPAdes) (version 2) | ecosystem: Host-associated > Plants > Roots > Rhizosphere > Soil... | reverse complement strand
GCGACGATGCGCAACGGCTGCGTGTCGCTCCACAGCAGTGCGGCGCTGCCGGGCGCGTCGGGGTCGAACAGCAGCAGCGTCTGGTCGTGCGTGCCCATCTGGGCGACCGAGGCCTGCAGCAGCGCCGCCAGGTCCAGCGTGGCCGCGACCATGCCGCGCACCCGGGCCGGATCGAACGGCCGGCCGGCGGAGATGGATTCGTCCTCGACCGGCGCGTACAGCGTCTGCACCAGCCGGCCCTCGGGGCTGTTGGCGATGCTGGACAACGGCGGCGTGGAGGTCATCGCGTTGGTGGCGACCGCGCGCGCCAGCGCGGAGCCGCGCTGCGCGTCGTGCGCGTGATCGAGGCCCACCAGCGCCTCGCGGCCGGCCTCGGGGTCGGTCCAGGCGACGGGGAAGTACTCGTTGCGCGAGCCCGCGCGCACCACGGCGCCGTAGGCGTCGACCTCTCGGATCGACATGCCGTCCAGCGCCGATGGCGCCGTCTCGAACGCGTCGCGCCGCGCGAGCGTCACGCGCGGCAGCCATTCGAACGTGGACTGCCACGGGCTGCGCGCGAGCAGCGGCGTGGACACCGAGCGGAATTCGGCGGCGTCGACGTCGGTCTTGAAGAAGTAGTGCTGCAGGGTCTCGAGGTCGCGCGCCGTCAGCTCCACGTGGTTCTGCAGCGTCATCGCGAGCCGGCTCGCGTCCGCCTTGAAGCGCTCGGTCTGCGCATCGCGCACGGCCAGGCCCGTGGCGAACGTGCAGAACGCCGTCAGGCCCAGTCCCAGGCAGATCAGGGGGAACGGCTGCACCGTCAGGCGGTCGTCGCGCAGCCGTGCATGGGTCAGCAACAGCAGGCCCGGCGTGAGCACCAGCGTGCCGGTGACACCGCCGAGCCAGCCCGCGGTCCAGCCGAACAGCGGCTGCGCGTCCTGCCCCGGCGAGAACAGCCGCCAGGCGAGCGCGCCCACCGTCGGCGCGACCAGGCCGCACAGCGTGATGACGAGCGCGAAACGCAGCGTCTGGCGCACCGGGTTGCGCGGCAGCTCGCGCGGGAAGCTGCGCAGCAGCGCGGCCGCGAGGCCGGCCTGCGCCAGTTCGCCGAGCGCGACCAGCGCCGCCGCCGGCGCGTCGCCCAGCGCGATGGGGCCGCCGTCGAACAGGTTGCCCCCGAACAGGCCCAGCGCCAGGCCGGCGACGGCGCGCCGGCCGCACACCATCAGCGCGGCCAGCGCCAGGCCGGCACACAGCCAGTCGGCGGCCACCGGCCCCGGCACGATGGCCAGGGCGGCCCCCACGCGCACGACGACGCCCGTCGCCCAGGCGAGGCTGATCGTCAGCAGCAGGTTTCGTCGCAACGGCAACAGCAGCACCGCGCGTGTCCTCCCGGGCAGAGGGGCAGGAATGCCCGCGGCCATGATAGCCGTGCGTCCCCGCGCGACAGGGCTGCCGCGCGCCGCGGGGCGTCGTCCTGCGATTTATTGCCGCATCGGCGCGGCGGCGCGCACGAATCTGATAACTTGCCCGGCATCGCCCCACGGGAATCGCCATGTCCGACGACTTCTTCGCCCCGCCGCCGTTCAATCCGGACACCGCCCGCGCCACGCTCGTGCGCGCGCTGCGCGACCTCAAGCTCGCCGAACGCGGCGGCGCCTTCGAGTTCAACGGCCAGCCGGTGGTCAAGGCCCAGGCCGACGGCGCCGTGCTCAGGCTCGACGTCGTCAAGCGCCCGTCGCGATCGCCCGACTGGGAGCACGCGCAGGCTGCCGACCACGCGCAGTTGCGGCGCTTCATCGACGACGTGAAGAAGCGCGTGGCGCGGTGGAGCGAAGGGCGCGAGGACTGACTCTCGGCGCGCCCTGCGCCAACGCCGTCATCCTGCGCGAGGCGAAGCGCAGTCGCAGGATGACACCGGGTGGGCGCGGCGCGTCACGCCCCGCGTCAACGCCGCGGCGCGGTGCCTCACGCCCTGCGCCAACGCCCTCAGTCCGCGTGCGGCCCGACGACGATCACGAAATGCTTGCGCACCCGCTCCAGCACCTCGAACGACCCGGCGAAGCCGGCCGGGATCACCAGCGCCTCGCCGGCCCGGGCCTCGGTGAACGTGCCGTCGGTGGCGTGCAGGCGGCAGCGGCCAGCCAGCACCACCATGTACTCGTGCTCGGTCGGATCCATCTGGATGCGCCAGCGGCCGACCTCGCACTCCCAGATGCCGGCCACCATGCCGGCCGGGCCGCTCTCGTACAGCACCCAGGTGCGGCGTTCGGGCGCGCCGATCTCGCGGCGCTCCTCGCGCGGAAAATCGATCTCGGGGGCGGTGGCAGGCGGGTCGAACTTGACGATGGCGTTCATGGGACGGCTCAGCGGATGGTCATGGGAATGGTGACGGGCCCGTCGTTGACGAGGTGCACCTGCATGTCGGCACCGAAGCGGCCGCTGGCCACGCGCGGGTGGCGCTCGGCGGCCAGCCGCAGCACGCATTCGTAGAGGCGGCGCCCCTGCTCCGGCGGCGCGGCGCCGGTGAAGCTCGGCCGGTTGCCTCCGCTCGTGTCGGCGGCGAGCGTGAACTGGCTGACGACGAGCAGTCCGCCCTCGGGCATGTCCTGCACGCTGCGGTTCATCTTGCCCGCGTCGTCCGGGAAGATGCGCAGCTTCAGCAGCTTGGCCACGAGCCTGTCGGCCTGCGCCTCGGTATCGGCGGGCTCGGCGCACACGAGCACCAGCAGGCCGGGGCCGATGGCGCCGACGGTGGCACCGGCAATGTCGACGCGTGCCTCGCGCACGCGCTGGATGACGGCCAGCATCTCGGAAGGTCCTTCAGTGCGACGCCGCCGGCGAGTGGGCGTCGGGTTCGTCGACATAGGCCTCGACGTCGGTGGGCAGCAGCTGGATGGAGGTGCGCAGGCCCGCGACGTCGCGCATGAGCGCGCGTTCCACCTCGGCGCGCAACGACGCGGCGCGGCCCAGCGTCCAGGCCGCGGGCACGTGCATGTGCAGGTCGACGAAGCGGCGCTGGCCGGCACGCCGCGTGACGACGTGGTCGAAGCGGATCGGCTGGGCCTTGAATTCGGCCAGCGTGCGGTCGATCTGCGCGCGCACCTCGGGCTCGACGGCCATGTCCATCAGGCCGTCGGCCGAACGCCACACGAGCGACACGCCCTCGCGCACGATGTTGCCCGCCACGCAGACCGCGACGACGGGGTCCAGCCACAGCCAGCCGGTGAAGTGCACGCCGATCAGCCCGATGACCACGCCGATGGACGTCCACACGTCGGCGATCAGGTGCTTGGCGTCAGCCTCCAGCGCGATGGAGCGCTCCTGCGCCGCCTTGCGCAGCATGAAGAACGCGAGCCCGCCGTTGAGCACGGTCGACGCGAGCGACAGCGACATGCCCAGCCCGATGGACTGCACCGGTGCCGGATGGAACAGCCGCTCGCCGGCGGCGCCGACGATGGCGATGGCCGCCGCGACGATGAGCACGCCCTCGAAGCCGCTGGAGAAGTATTCGGCCTTGTGATGGCCGTAGGGATGGCCCTCGTCGGGCGGCTGCGCGGCCCAGGTGACCATCATCAGCGCGAAGACGGCCCCGACCACGTTGACCAGGCCCTCGATCGCGTCGGACAGCAGGCTCACCGAGCCGGTGACGTACCAGGCACCGGCCTTCAATGCGATCGTCGCGACGGCGACGACGGCCGAGACCTTGAGGTACGAACTGACTTGCATGGGCCGTATTGTCGCCGGGCGGCCCGCCTCAGCCGGCCGCACCCCGTCCCTTGCGCGCGCGCGGCCGCGGCGCCGGCCCGGGCACGTGACGGGCGAGCCCCGCCGGATGCGCGCGGACGTGGTCGATGAACGCGCGCAGCTTGGGCAGCACCTGCAGGCGGCCCGGGTGGTAGAGGAACACGCCCGGCGTGGCCGGGGCGAGTCCCGGCAGCAGCTCCTCCAGCCGGCCTTCGGCGATGTGCGACGCGGCGACGGGCTCGGGCAACTGCGCGAGCCCCACGCCGCCGAGCGCGGCGCCCAGCATCGTGGCGTAGTCGTTGACCACCACGGGCCCCGTGACCGCGAGCTCGATCGCCCGGCCGTCGTCCTCGACGCGCCACGGCGCGATCGCGCCGCTCGCGCGCCGCAGGCGGATGCAGGCGTGGCCGGTGATGTCGGCCAGCGCCTGCGGCCGTCCGTGCCGGGCGAGGTAGCCGGGGCTGGCGACGATCGCGAAGCGGAACGACGGCGTCAGGCGCACGGCGACCATGTCGGCGGCGATGAACTCGCCCATGCGGATGCCGGCGTCGAAGCCGTCGCGCGCGAGGTCGACGAGCTCCTCGCTGGTGGCGATCTCCAGCACCACGTCCGGGCAAGCCGCGGCGAACGACGCCAGCACCGGCTGCAGCACGACGGGCACGACCGACGGCGGCACCGCCAGCCGCAGCAGCCCCGACGGCCGCCGCGACTGCCCCTTCGCCTCTTCGGTGGCCGCGACGATCGCGTCGAAGGCGGGCCGCGTGCGCTCGAGGAAGCGCTGGCCCGCCTCGGTCAGCCCGACGCTGCGCGTGGTGCGCGTGAACAGCGCGACGCCCAGCCGCGCCTCGATCGCGCGGATCGCCTGGCTCACCGCCGACGGCGTCACCGCCAGGTCGGCCGCGGCCTGGCGGAAGCTGCCGCGCGCGGCCACCCGCAGGAAGGCCTCCAGGCCCTCGAGGGCGTGGCGCTCGACTGTGTAGTTGAACTTCATGGTTCATGCAGATTATGGCGACTGGCGCGACGGATGTCCCGTCCCTACGATCGTCCCGACGACACCATCGCAAGGAACCCGCCATGCACCCCGAGACCCTGTTCCAGATCCAACTGCTCGCCGGCTACGCCGCGTGGCTGCTGTGCTTCGGCGCGTACATCCGGCCCTGGCTGAAGTCCATGGAGCCCGACGCCGCGCTGCGCGTGATCGCGACGCTGCACGGCTTCCGCTTCTTCGGCCTCGTGTTCATCCTGCCGGGCGTGGTCGGCAGCGGCCTGCCGGCCGGCTTCGCGACGCCCACGGCCTGGGGCGACCTGGCCACCGGCGTGCTGGCGCTGCTGGCCGTGGCGGCGTTCCGCGTGCGGCCGCTGTTCCGGCTGCTCGTCGTGGCCTTCAACGTCGTCGGCCTCGCGGACCTGCTGCTGGCCTATGCCCATGCGATCCAGCTGGGCGTGCCCGAGGTCGCCGGCCAGCTCGGCGCGGCCTACGCGATCCCGATCCTGTACGTGCCGTTGCTGGCGATCACCCACGTCGCGGCGTTCGCGCTGCTCGCGCGTCCCGCGCGCAGGGCGGCGCCCGCCGGGGCCGCGTGACCGGCCGGCGCCGCAGGACGGGCGCCCGCCCTGCGCGACAGTCCGGCGAGCGCGACGGGGCGTCCGGCACGCCGTCAGGTCGGGGACGGCTGGCGAGAACGCGGATTGCCACGCAGCCTGGATGACGATCCCCACCCGACAACTGCCGTGGTCGCTGGACGACATCCCCTTCGACGCCATCGAGACCGCGCGCATCCGCGACGACGACGCGCTGTTCCTGCTCGTCTGCAGCGCCTCGTTCGTCGAGAGCGGCTCCGACACCTACACGGGCAACCTGGTCGCGCAGTTCGCCGACGACGACGAGGTCGGCACCTGGCTGCGCGAGCACTGGGAGCCCGAGGAGCTGCAGCACGGCCGCGCGCTGAAGGCCTACGTGCGCCACGTGTGGCCCGAGTTCGACTGGGACGCCGCGTACGCCGCCTTCTTCGCAGAGTACGAACGCGTGTGCACGGTGGAGGAGCTCGAGCCCACGCGCGGCCAGGAGATGGCGGCGCGCTGCATCGTGGAGATGGGCACGACCACGTACTACCAGGCGATCCACGCCGCCACCACCGAGCCGGTGCTGCGCGGCCTCGCATGGCGCATCCGCAGCGACGAGGTGCGCCACTACAAGAACTTCCACGCGTTCTTCCAGAAGTACCAGCGCGCGGAGCACCTGGGGCGCCGCCACGTGCTCGCCGCGCTGGTGCGGCGCGCGGTGGAGCTGCGCAACGAGGACGCGGCGATCGCGCTGCGGCACGTCGCGGCCTGGCGCCGCCGCACCCGCATCGACGACGGGGCGCCGGGCGACGTGCCGTCGGACTCCGAGCTGAAGCACCGGGCCTACGGCGTGGTGAGCCGCCATCTGCCCATGGACCTGGCGGTGCGCATGGCGCTCAAGCCGCTGCGGCTCAGCCCCGGCGTGCAGCGCCTGATCGCCAAGCCGCTGGCCACGCTGGGCGCGGGCATCGTGCGGCCCTGACGGCCGGCGCCGCCGGGCCGGCACCGTCGCGGGCGCGGCGCCGCGGCGTCGACTCCCGCACGAATCCGCGCCGCGGTGCCGATGGCCGCGGGTCGCCCGCCCCTAGAATCCGGGCGGAGGACGGGCCGCGGTGCGAAGACAACCGCGCCCGCGGATCCGACAGGGAGGGGAGAGCGTGATCTTCGGTATCGATCTGGGCACCACCAACAGCCTCATCGCGTGGCTGAAGGACGGCGTTCCCACCGCCATTGCCAACGTGCACGGCAGCGTGCTGACGCCCTCGGCGGTGTCGGTGGACGCCGACGGCAGCCTGCTCGTGGGTGCGACGGCGCGCGAGCGCCTGGTCACGCATCCGAAACGCAGTGCGGCCTCGTTCAAGCGGCTGATGGGCAGCGGGCAGAAACTGACGCTGGCCGGCGCGAGCTACCGGCCCGAGGACCTGTCCGCGCTCGTGCTGCGCGCGCTCAAGGCCGACGCGGAGCAGGCCACGGGCGAGAAGGTCGAGGAGGTCATCATCTCGGTGCCGGCCTACTTCAACGACCAGCAGCGCAAGGCCACGCGCCTGGCCGGCGAGCTGGCCGGCCTGAAGGTGCTGCGGCTGGTCAACGAGCCGACCGCGGCCGCCCTGTTCCACGGCATCCACGAGCGCGACGCCGACGCCACGTTCCTCATCATCGACCTGGGCGGCGGCACGTTCGACGTGTCCATCCTCGAGCGCTTCAGCGGCGTCATGGAGGTGCGCGCCACCGGCGGCGACAGCTTCCTGGGCGGCGACGACTTCACCGAGGCGATGCTGCAGCTGCTCGCGAAGAAGGCCGGGCTCGACGACAAGGCGCTGGCCGATCCGCAGCGCCGCGGCGCCCTGCACTTCGCCGCCGAATCGGCCAAGCGCGCCCTGGCCGCCGGCCCGTCCTGCGAGGTCGACCTGCAGGGCCTCGGGCTGGGCACGCTCACGTTGGCGCAGGCCGAGTTCGACAAGGCCTGCGAGCCGCTGCTCGAGCGCCTGCGCGCGCCCATCGAGCGCGCGCTGCGCGACGCGCGCCTGCGCGTGGCCGACCTCGACGAGATCGCGCTGGTGGGCGGCGCCAGCCGCATGCCGATGGTGCGCAGGCTGGTGGCCCAGCTGTTCGGCCGCCTGCCGGCGCGCCACCTCGACCCCGACCACACCATCGCGCTGGGCGTGGCCGTCTGCGCCGGCCTCGCGAGCCGCGACGAGGCCTTCGAGGAGATGGTGCTGACCGACGTCTGCCCGCACACGCTGGGCATCCGCATCAGCGAGTCCGACGGCCGCGGCGAACGCAACGACGATGTCTTCCTGCCGATCATCGAGCGCAACACCGTCGTGCCGGCGAGCCGCGTGAAGACGGTGCAGACCGTCGCCGACAACCAGGCCACGCTGGCCGTGCACATCTTCCAGGGCGAGTCGCGCCGCTGCAGCCAGAACATCGAGCTGGGCGACGTCGAGCTCAAGGTGCCGCCGATGAAGGCCGGCGAGGTCAAGGTGGACGTGCGCTACACGTACGACGTCAATGGCATCCTGGACGTCGACATCGCCGTGGCCGACCACGGCATCGAGCGCAACCTCGTGATCCGCAAGCTGGCCGGCGACGTCAGCGACGAGGACATCGCGCGCCGCCGCGTCGAGCTCGCGGCGCTGAAGGTGCATCCGCGCGACCAGGACCAGAACCGCCTCGTGCTGGCGCGCGCCAACCGGCTCTACGAACAGTTGCTGGGCGACGAGCGCGAGCAGGTGGGCCGCTGGCTGGGCCAGTTCGAGGCCACGCTGTCGCGCCAGGACGGCCACGAGATCGGCGAGGCGCGCAAGCAGTTCGCCGCCGCGCTCGACACGCTCGAGCGCGGGCCGATCTGGTGAGCGCCGCATGAACCCGTGGGAGGTGCTGGGCGTCGGGCACGACGTCGCCGTCGGCGACCTGCGCCGCCACTACGCGGCGCTGATCAAGCGATTCCGCCCCGAGACGCATCCGCAGGATTTCGCGCGCATCCGCGAGGCCTACGAGTTCGCGCTGCCGCACGCGCGCCGGCGCGAGGCCGAGGCCGAAGCGGCGGCGGAGGCAGCGGTCAAGGTCGAGGCGGACCAGGCGGAACCGGGCACGGCGGTCGAAGCGGTCGGCTGCCTCGACGGCGCGGCGGCCGCGACCGCGATCGCACTCGAGGACGCCGAGGCCGCGCCTCCCGCGCCCAGCGACATCGTCGTCGCCGCGGCGCTGCAGCCCGAGGCACGACCGGACGACGAGCCCGGCCTCGCCGAGCGCTTCCACGCCTTCCACGCGCTGGCGCAGTCGGCCGCGGGTGCCGACGACCAAGCGCTGCTGCCCGCGCTGCGCGAGCTGCTGCGGGCGCGCACGCTGGCTTCGCTGGACGACAGCCAGGCGCTCGAGTTCGCGCTGATGCGCTGGTTCATCGAGTCGGAGGCGCCGCCGTTGACGCTGCTGTTCGAGACGGGCCGCGCGTTCGACTGGCATGCGCACGTCGCGCGCTTGTCCCACTGGCTCGCGCCCTGGGCGCTGGCGCAGATGGAGGCGCGGCTGGCGCTGTCGCGCGATCTCGTCCACGCGCGCCGCTTCACCCGCAACGCGTGGTTGCACGGCCTGCACTCGCCACGGCCCCATCGAGCCATCGTGGTGCTGCGACCGGCCGCCGTCGAAGCGCAGCACTGGGCCGAGCGCTGGCGGCGAGGCTGCGCAGATGCCGATGCCCCGGCACTCGAAGCCGGGTTGAACGCCACGACGCTGGCGCGCCTGCGCGGCTTCGCAAGCACCGACCTGCTGGCCGGCCTGATGGTGGCCGCGCTGTCGCCCGACCTGCCGACCGCGGGCCTGGCCGGTGCGGGCACGGCGGCAGCCGCCTTCCTGTCCCGCCGCCTGCTGCAGGCGGTCATGCGGCTGGCGCCCGAGCACCGCGTCCGCGTCGCGCTGCGCGCCGTCCTCGCCAACCGGCTCGTGACGGGCCTGGTGGTGGCGGTTACCGGGATCACGGGCCTGGCTTTGCTCACGGGCCAGGAAACTGCGCCGGGCAGTCTCGCCATCGGCGCCGTCATGGTGGTGCCGGCGGCGCTGGCCGGCCTGGCCATGTTGTGGCGAATCGCGGCCTGGGTCGAACTGGTCGCGGCCTGGCCGTTCCAGTGGCGCGAGGCCGTCGATCGCCTCGAGTTCGCGCGCTTCCTCGGCAGCCGTGCGATGCCCGGCCCGGACCAGCCGTTCGGCGCACGCCTGGGCTTCATGCAGCGACTCCGTGCCACCGGCGAGGCCCGGCGGCTGCAGGCACGTGAACTGGCCGCGCAGGAGCGTCCCCCCCGCGCCCGTCCGTTCGCCCTCATCCGGATCCAGCGCGGCGAGGCCGGAACCAACACATGGCGGCTCGTGTGGTACGGCCTCTGGGTGCTCTTCGTGGTGGCGCGGGCGCTGCACGCCTGGGGGACCTGAGAGAGGCGCCCTGCAAGGCAGTCGATGCGCGCGTCGCGCGCCCCCACACGGGGTCGATGCGCGCGTCGCGCGCCCCCCCACACGGGGTCGATGCGCGCGTCGCGCGCCCCCCCACACGGGGTCGATGCGCGCGTCGCGCGCCCCCCCACACGGGGGTCGATGCGCGCGTCGCGCGCCCCCCACGCGGGGTCGATGCGCGCGTCGCGCGCCCCCCACGCGGGGTCGATGCGCGCGTCGCGCGCCCGATCAGTGCCTGTCGATCAGCGGCAGGGCCGTGGAGATCAGGGCCATCGAGACCGACACGCCGATGAACAGCGGCAGCAGGCCGCCGGGCAGCAGGCGCTCGAAGGCGGCGCGCAGTCGCGCGAGGCCCGTGCGCGGGGCCGTCCCGGTGGCGAGCGCGCCTTCGGCGCGCCGTTCCTCGGCGCGGCGCTGCGCGGCGATCACGGCGCGCGCCTGCTCGGCGGCCTCGTGCGCCTTGGCCTCCTGCGCCGCCACCCATTGCGAGGTGGCCTGGGCCTGGGCCGGGTTCTGCGCAGAGGTCGCGGCGGCGCGTTCGAGCACGGACTGCGAGGTCGACGCCGCCGCACGGGCGGCCTCCGGCGTGGCGGGCGCGGCGGGGTCGGCCAGGGGTGCCAGTTCGTCGTCGCCGG
>Ga0207695_10012104_pt1 | contig 10368 bp, 13 predicted proteins | sample KBSC54metaG_FD_184354 | JGI IMG/M metagenome (GOLD analysis project Ga0207695, IMG submission 184354) | Corn rhizosphere microbial communities from Kellogg Biological Station, Michigan, USA - KBS C5-4 metaG (SPAdes) (version 2) | ecosystem: Host-associated > Plants > Roots > Rhizosphere > Soil... | reverse complement strand
GACATGTCCATAAATGAGAAATCCGGAAATGAAAATTAGTCTCCTCAATCGTTTAAAAGCCGGGCTCACTTGCTCACTTTTTACTGCTCGCTTTTAACTTGCGCTTTCGTTGAGAGGGACAATGTTGCACATAGGGGCTTGGGTTCGGCAGGATTTGGGCATGAAACGAAAGTTTTTAGCACTTCCACGAATGAGACGAGCGAATTACGTGGTGACGCTGGTCCTCGTCTCGTTGGTTGGCTACTTGGACTTGATCACCCCGTTTGAGTACAGCATGGCATTGCTGTATCTCATCCCGCTGGCCTTGTTCGCGCTTCACGCCTCGCTGCCCGGGGTGTTGGTAATGTCAGCTTATGCGACGGTGACGTGGTTCCTGGCGAACTCCTTCGTGGCGTCTTCCCCGATGCGGGGTTACTCAGTTCAGTCGTTGCTCTGGATTGGCACGATCCGCCTGAGCACCTTCTGCATCTTCAGCTATCTCGTTGTGCGGACCAGAGAAGCCATGCACGCCCGGGCGGAGAGCGAGGAGCGACTCCGTCGTCTCAACGAGGAACTGGAACAGCGGGTGGCCGAGCGAACGGCGGAGTTGCGTAAGTCGCTGAAAGAGCTGGAAGACTTTTCATACGCGCTCGTTCACGACATGCGCGCCCCGCTTCGCGCCATGATCAGTTTCGCCGAACTGGCAGAGCGGGAGTGGGCCCGCGGCCAGACCCCGAGCGAGGCCTTCCTCCGCCACATCCAGACTGCTTCCTGCCGGATGGACCGGCTGATAACCGATGCGCTCAGCTTCAATAGCGCCGTCCGCGAAGCCCTCCCGCTGAGTCCGGTAAACCTCGACGTCCTCCTCCGTGAATTGGTTGAAACCTATCCGAATCTCCAACCCCACAAAGCTGATATCGAGCTGCAGGACAAGCTCCCACTTGTGAATGGTAACGAGGCTGGCCTGACCCAGTGCTTCGGCAACTTGCTGAGTAACGCGGTCGCATTCGCCAAACCCGGCGCGAAACTCGACGTCAGCGTCTGGGCCTCGGGGGGGCAAGCCGTTGGTGAGGATGTAGGTGCGCGCGAGGCTCGGGAATGGGAGTCCGGCCAAAACCGGTTACGCTCCGGCCGGCGCGCGGTAATCCCCGCGGCCACCCACTCCGAGTCTCCCACCAGCGATTTTGTCCGGATTTGGGTAGCTGATAATGGGATCGGCATCCCAATAGATATGCAAGGGCACATCTTCGACCTGTTTCAACGCGGCACGAATGCTCAAGAGGGAACCGGCATGGGTCTGGCGATCGTGCGCAAAGTCGTCGAGCGCATGGGCGGAAAAGTGGGCGTTGAATCCCAGGAAGGGAGCGGGAGCCGATTCTGGGTGGAACTACCGAGGGCTCCCCGATCGGACCAGAACGGAGACCATTAAGAATCGGTGAATCCTGCTGGAAGCTAAAACATCAGCCTCATGCGAGAGTCGTAATTTCCTATTCGTGGTTCCGGCGAATTTCCTTCACCTCCGGGATCTCCGCCAAGCGGCTGAGAAATTCGCGATGGTGTCGGTGCGCATGGCAATAGGTAAGGCGTGCGGCGGTCAACCCCTCAGTCGTTTGCCGCAAATCAGTTAAGCGGGTTTGCGTCAGATAACGGTCGAGTATCTCCTCAATTTTCACCAGGCCTTTCCCTCCTGCCGGGTCGAACACCACCTCGATGCTGGTGTGTTGGCACCCACCCAGCAGGCGCTGGTCAATGCGGGATACAATCGCCAAGATCGCCAATACCAGCAGACTCAATGCCAACCCGGCCCCGGCAAGCCCCACCCCGGTGACCATGCCGACAGCAGCCATGGCCCAGATCGTCGCGGCGGTAGTTGTGCCGGTAATGCCTTCGCTGCCTCGCAAGATGACCCCAGCCCCAAGGAAGCCGATGCCCGTCACGACCTGCGCGGCGACTCTCGAGGAATCCCCTTCTTCTACGGCGAACATGTTCGAGATCATTGTGAATACAGCGGCGCCCAGGCAGACCAGCGCCAGAGTGAGCATTCCGGCCGGCTTGTCCTTGCGTTCCCGTTCCAGCCCCACTAAAGAACCGCAGAGGACGGCTACCAGTGTCAAAGCCACATTCGCCCACGGCTTGGGCATGAGTTGCTGCCAATCTCCCAATAACCAATCCATAATTGACCTCCTAAGAAAATCACCTTTTGATCCTGTAGAGACCATCGTCCACTTCGGGCACACGCGCAAAAGGACCCCCCATTGCATCCTGGTTTCATGTAAGCGATGGTTTGAAGAAGGGATGGTGATTAGGAGCGAACATCAACGCCAAATCCCTGGGTACATTGATTATGCGTGCCATTTACATTACCGAGGTGGATTTGGAGCGGTTGCGCGAACTGGTCGGGGTGGCACGCTCTTGCTCCGAACTGGATCAAGCGGGCTTGGCGGCACTGCAAGCGGAACTGGACCGAGCCTCGATTGTTTCCGCCCAGGAAGTGCCGTCCGACGTGATTACGATGCACTCGCAGGTGCGCATTCGGGATCTTGGTGCCGGCGAGGAAATGGTCTTCACCCTCGTTTATCCGCGAGGGGTCAACCTGGAGCAAGGTAAGATCTCGGTCATGTCTCCTCTCGGCACAGCACTGCTCGGCTATCGAGTCGGGGATGTCCTGGACTGGCAGGTGCCCGATGGCGTGCGCCGACTCCAGATTGTTGAGGTCGTATATCAGCCCGAAGTGGCCGGGCACTTTCATCTCTGAGGGATTGCGTTGGGGGGCGTGTGACGATTGAATGGAACATCGTGGTTGTCCTCAGCCTGTTGGTCGTCACGATTGTCCTGTTTGCGATCGAGGTGTTCTCCGTGGATGTCATCACCTTGATCATGCTCCTGGTCTTGGTGGCGACGAAAGTGCTCTCGCCGGCAGAGGCCTTTTCGGGTTTCAGCGAAGAGATTATCGTGATGCTCGCCTCTATCTTCGTGATTGGCGGCGCCTTGCAGGTGGCGGGAGTGCTGGACACCATTACCGGGAAGCTGAATCGATTGGCCAGCGGAAGTGAGCACCGGGTCATGTTCCTCCTTCTGATCGTGTGCAGCGGCTTGTCGGCTTTTATGAATAACACGACGGTCACGGCGATGTTTATCGGCCCTGTGCTCACGCTGGCGCGCCAACGGGGGCTGGCGGCTTCCAGAATGCTCCTGCCGATGGCGTATGCCTCCATTTTTGGCGGAACCTGCACCCTGATCGGCACCTCGACGAACCTGGCCGTGAGCGGATATATCGCGCAGGAACAGATGAAGCCTCTGGGCCTGTTCGAAATCACGCCCATCGGCCTGATCATCGTCGGCACAGGCATCACGTATCTTATGCTGTTGGGCCGGCGCCTCCTTCCCGTACATCTTGAGCAAGGGCGGGAGTTCGCGATTCAGGACTACTTGTCCGAGATCGTGGTGCTGCCGCGCTCGCCTCTGATAGGCCAGCGAGTTCCCGAGTCGGATTTGGCCAAAACGGGTTTCCACATCTTGCGGGTCCTGCGCGATAGTCGAGGCGTCCCGGTGAATTCCGACCTCATACTCCAGGAAGGGGATGTTCTCGTGGTTGCAGGCAATGTGGACAACCTGGTTCGAGTTCGGGCCGCTGAAGGCATTCAAATCCGGGCCCGTCTGGAGCGAAGCGACCAGGATCTTCAAAGCGCTGACATAAAGATTGCCGAGGCGCTGGTGACACCGCAGTCGGATTTGTTGGACCGAACGCTCGAGGCTATCCACCGGGAAGAGCCCGGGCTAACTATCCTGGCCATTCACCGCCGTGGCCATGCTTTGGAAGAAAGCACCGGCTCCATGCAACTCAAGGTGGGCGACCTGCTGATGGTCCAGGCGCACAAGGACGTCCTCCAGGCTCTTCGGCGGGAACGCGAACTCGCCATCTTGGGGGAGTTGAATCCCCCGGCCCTCAAGCGGCGAAAAGGATTATACGTTCTGCTGTTCTTTCTGGCGGCGTTGGTCGTTGGCGGCTTGAATCTGCTGCCGTTGTCGTTTTGTTTCTTGGCCGCGGCGATTCTGGTTATTCTATCCCGCTGCCTTACGATCGAGCAGGCGTATGAGTTCATTGATTGGCGGCTGCTCATCTTGATTGGCGGTATGACCGCCTTCGGAGTGGCCATCGAGCAAACCGGCGCGGCAGAACTGCTGGCCAATGGTATCGACACCCTGTTATCCCCATTGGGCGTCATGGGCGTGATGGCGGGCTACTTTGTGCTGACCATTCTCTTGACGCAGCCCATGTCCAACGCTGCCGCCGCCCTGGTGGTGCTGCCAGTCGCGTTGCAGAGCGCCCGGGACTTGGGCGTGAACCAAAGGACCTTCGCCATTGCGATTATGCTCGCGGCCTCGATCTCCTTTATCGCCCCTTTTGAGCCCTCCTGCATCCTGGTGTACGGGCCGGGCAAGTACCGGTTCATGGATTTTGTAAAAACGGGGGTGTTGCTCACGCTGATTCTCAGTGTCCTCGTATTGGCGCTCATTCCAGTTTTCTGGCCCCTTCACCCGGTAAACGAGCACGAGCCGGCAAAGACATCCCTCCGGCTGTTTTTGGGGCTCAGGTGAATCTGAACGACAGAGGTTGTGACCAAACATCCGTTCAAAATGACGCTTCGAGCTTATCAATGGTTTCGCCAAACAGAACGTTAACGAAGGAGGACGTGGAAGCGCTTCGAACAGATGTGGCAGTCATCGGAGGAGGCGTGGGGGCAGGCCCAGGGAAAGAACCCCTTACGGATGAAAGTCCAGGACTGCCTGACCAAACCCGCGGTGACCGTGCGACCACCTTGTGGGCCATCCTGTGTTTTTTGCAGACGAACCGTGAAGGCCGGAGCGGATAAACGTGCGCTAAGCAGCATGATTAAGCTGGGCGTCCTCGCGGGCGTTTGGCTGATTGTGGCTCCATTCGTTTTGAATTACACCCGGGCAACTGCCGCGGTGTGGAACAGTATCGCAATGGGCATCCTGATCGGGCTCACGGCATTAGCCCGTGGGTGGGTCGGTTGACACAGCGGTTTGGGCTGGCGGCACGAGGAACCACCGGTTCCTACCACGCCTTTCCGCGGCCGGCAGAGCTGGCGAGGTCTAAGCCGGAAGATTTCCGCGGAATGGGGGTGAGCAGGATTACGGCCAGATGGCAGCCTTATGCAGGGTTGGTTTACTTTCACATGTTGCTAGATCGTTTGGCTGCTGCCGGTCGTTTGAACTCGCAAATCGGAGGCGTACAACCCGGAGGTGTGGCATGACCCGTGTCTTTGAATGTCTGCCATAGCTGCTCCTTTGTTTAGGCCGTGGCAGGATACCCGTTGATGATGCCGCCAGAGCGATGGACCGGATGGGCCTTCAGGCTGCCCTCGCCAAAAGTCAGCGCTAAACCAGATTACATACCTACTTAACCGTTCGGCAATTAGGGGATTTCCCACCGACACCTCTGAGGTAACTACCCCAAGGAAGTTTGGGGTCAATCCCGATACGAATGCACCGATCACTTCACCAAGCGTGAGGATTTGGAAAAACACGTTCAGGCGGGCCAGGCTTATGAGCGAAGCCGCTATTCAACGCAGTTCCAGGGGGACTGTGGAACCCAAATCAGCCCTCTGGTTAGTCCTGTTTTACCGTTCGACCATTGGCAAAAAGGTCGTTAAAGCCATGACTAAGATCCGCGCTTTGTTCGAAATGGTCGACTTTCATGGTTGAAAGGCCGTTGCGGCTGTGGGACGACATCAAGTTCGACATCAAACATTTCTCCGACGTCGAATGCCTGGCCATGGTAGAATACAAGGCATGGGTAAAGGGCATGAACGTGTTTTGCAAACCATTCACCACGGGGAAAATCTTCTGCTTCGAAAATACACAGGCCGCCCAAGCGCGTGCCTAACTTGAAGGAGATTTAACGAGAAGGGGCGCATGTGAATCTACAACTCGGCGCTATCCTGCGGGTGTTCGAGCCCGATTCGCCTCAGACCCGCGCGATCTTTGATCTGGGGCTCGTCTCTTCTGTAATTCTCGCGCTCATTTTCGCCATCGTTGCCGGAATCATCGTTTATGCGCTAATGCGCTTCCGCTGGCGCGAAGGCGAGCCGGACCCGCAGCAACTCGCAGGAAACAAAACGGTCGAACTGGTGTGGACTGCGATTCCATGTGCCATCGTTTTAGCGCTTTTCATCCTCACGGCGCGTACGATGGGCTTGTCCGATCCTGCGCCGGCGATCGAGCCGGATCTCATCGTGATTGGCCATCAGTGGTGGTGGGAAGCACGCTACGTAAAGACTGGCGCCGTGGTGGCTAATGAGATTCACATTCCGGTGGGGCGTGCGCTGTCGATACGACTCGACTCGACCGATGTACTGCACGAGTTCTGGGTGCCCGAATTGGCGCGAAAAATCACAGCGGTCCCGGGGCATCCGAACCATATCTGGATCGAGGCGGACAAAGCAGGCACTTATCTGGGCGTCTGCTCGGAATTCTGTGGAACCGAACATGCATGGATGCGCTTTCTGGTCATTGCGGAGCCGCCCGAGCAATTCGATGCCTGGGAACAAGCACAACTCCAGCCTTCGGCCCGACTGGTTGAGGGCCCAGCCGCGAAAGGGCTCGCCCTTTTCCAGAAAATGAGCTGTGTCAACTGCCATGCGATTAACGGCACGGCTGCCAATGCGCGCGTTGGGCCGGATCTGACGCATTTCGCGAGCCGCAGACAATTTGGCGCTGGGATCGCCGAAAACACACCGGACAATCTGCGCCGCTGGCTGGCAGACCCACACTGCGTCAAGCCAGGAGTGAACATGCCGAACTTCAATTTTACGGACGAACAACTCACTCTGCTCGTCGCCTACCTCGAGACTTTGAAATGAACGAGATCGCCGCGACCCTCTTCCGCGCCGGACTCCTGACTGCCGAACAAAGGGAGCACTGGAAGAGGGCCTGGCTTTCGACGGTCGATCACAAACGTATCGGCATCCTGTATATGGTGACGGCGCTGGTCTTTTTCGCCCTCGGTGGCATCGAAGCGATCTTTATCCGACTCCAGTTGGCCGTGCCAAAAAATACCCTTCTGCACCCGGACACCTATAACATGTTGTTCACCATGCACGGGACCACGATGATTTTTCTGGTCGCGATGCCGGCGCTCTTCGGCTTAGCCAACTACGTGGTACCGCTGCAAATCGGTGCGCGAGACATGGCTTTTCCGCGCCTCAATGCGTTCGGCTTCTGGCTGGTGCCCTTCGGCGGGATTCTGCTGCATTTCAGTTTTCTCGCAGGCGGTGCGCCAGCGGTCGGCTGGTTCGCCTATGCGCCGTTGAGCGAAACGCCGTACTCGTCACAGCTTGGTGTGGACTATTGGGCGTTGGCGTTGCTCGTGCTGGGCATCGGGTCGGTCGGCGCATCGATCAACTTCATCGTGACCGTGCTCACGCAACGCGCGCCGAACATGACCCTTCGGCGGTTGCCGCTCTTTTCCTGGATGATTTTTATCAATTCCTTCCTCGTCATCCTCGCGCTGCCGGTTCTTAACGCGGGTCTGGTGATGCTTTTGATCGATCGTCGGCTGGACACACACTTCTTTCTCCCGCCCGGCGGTGGCTCGGCCATCATGTGGCAGCACATCTTTTGGGCCTTCGGGCATCCCGAAGTTTACATCGTCGCGATCCCAGCTTTCGGCATTTTGTCCGAAATCATTCCCGTGTTTTCTCGAAAACCGATCTTTGGTTACGAGTTTGTCGCGGGCTCGACAGTCGCGATTGCTCTCCTAAGCCTCCTCGTGTGGGCACATCACATGTTCACCGTGGGCCTGGGGCATACGGTGGATTTGTTCTTTGTCGCATCGAGCCTGCTGATTGCGATACCAACCGGTGTTAAAGTGCTCAATTGGAGCGCGACGATGGTCGGTGGCAGGCTCCGATTGGACACGCCGATGCTCTTCGGTGTGGCGGCCCTGATTCAGTTCCTTCTTGCGGGACTGACGGGAGTTAGTCACGCCGTCGCGGCACTCGATTGGCAGACCAAGAATAGCTATTACCTGGTCGCACACTTCCACTTCGTCTTCGTTGGTTTGATTGTTTTCGCGATTCTCGGCGCGTTGCATTTTGGTTTCCTAAAATGAGCGGGCGGATGCTTTCGGAACGGCTTGGAAAATGGACGTTCTGGCTGATGACGATCGGTTTCAACCTGACTTTCCTCACTCAGCATTTCCTTGGGTTGGCCGGTATGCCGCGTCGCGTTTATACGTACCCTGACCTGCCGGGCTGGGGCTGGATGAACATGATCTCGACCATCGGTGCGTTGTTCATGACCGCCGCGGCGGTGCTACTCGTCTGGAATCTGGCCGTTAGCCTGCTAAGTGGCAAACCGGCTGGTGACAATCCCTGGAATGCCTGGACGCTCGAATGGGCGACCACCTCGCCCCCACCACATGAAAACTTCCACGAACTTCCCCCCATTCGCAGCCGGCGCCCGCTCTGGGACGACGCGAACCCCGACCGGCCCGATCCAATTGTCGGTACGAAATGGAAGGCCGACACGTTCGTCCCGGAGAAGAACAAAGCCAGCGTGCTAGTTTTTGTCATTTCAGAATCGGGGTTCTTCGGCGTGCTGATTCTCGCCTATCTGTTCTACAACGCGACGCCGCAACCTGGGCCGGGGGCGCATGACTTGGATCTGCTTAAGACCGGAATGTTCAGCCTCTGTTTATTCACCAGCAGCTTCACCATCTGGCGTTCGGAAACCAACCACAGCAAAGGCAATCACCGCGCTATGTCCGCCTGGCTCGCTGCGACGATCCTGCTCGGCGGCATCTTTATTATCGGCCAGGTTCTCGAATATTGGCACTTGTTCCGCAGCGGCGTGAGCGTGAGCTCGAATCTGTTCGCAACGACATTTTTCACCCTCACCGGTTTCCACGGCTTGCACGTTTGTATCGGTTTGGTGGCGTTGCTGATCGTGCTCGCGTTGGCGCTCGTCGGCGACTTCAAGCAAGGCCGCTCGCCCGCACTCCAGGCCATCGGGCTCTACTGGCATTTCGTCGATATCGTCTGGGTTTTGGTATTAACGGTCGTCTACATTTTACCTCATCTCTGATGACCACCACGCAATTCCTTGTTTCTGGCTGGACCTGGAACGCCGCCGACCTAATAGTCGGCGCCACGTCAATGGTGGCTTACTTCGCGGCTTTTCGAACCCGCGGACGGATCGGCTATTTCGCGGCGGCGTTGAGCGTGTTTCTGCTCACGCTGCTTTCGCCCCTCAACGCGCTGGCCGACGGATACCTGTTCAGCGCGCACATGCTGCAGCACATCCTGTTGCTGCTTGTGGCGCCGGCCCTGCTTCTTCTCAGTCTCCCGCGGTCGCTGTCTGTTGTGGTGCGACCGCGCCTGCTCGGCCATCCGTTGGCAGGTTGGATCGCAGGTGTCGGGGCGATGTGGTTTTGGCATGCGCCGACATTTTGTAACGCCGCGGTTGTCTCGCGTCCGGTCCATGCGCTACAAACGGCTTCACTCCTGGTGCTGGGCAGCCTATTCTGGAGGCAGATTCTGGCGCCCCGGGAGGATGAGCGCCTTTCGCCTCCCAGCGCGGTTTTGTATCTGTTCAGCGCCTGCGTTACCTGCAGCGTGCTAGGGATTATTATCACCTTCTCGCCCATCGCCGTTTGTTCGATTTACACAATGCAGCCCAAAGATCCTTTCGGCATTCTCCATACGATTCGCGCGGGCTGGGGTTTTACGGCCCACCGGGACCAGCAAATTGGCGGTCTGCTCATGTGGGTGCCGATGTGTCTCATCTATCTAAGTGCGATCTTCGCACAAATAGCACGCTGGTTCGACGAGACCCCCAGCCCGGCACCGGTGAAGATTTAATGAAAACCCAATCGCAAACAAAACATCTTGGCTGGGAGCCTCTGCCGCATGAGCAGCTCCCACGCCCGACATATTTCCCCGCCGGCCTGGCGATGGGAACGACCTTCATCTTCTGGAGCCTGATTACCTCGTGGGTCATCCTCCTGGTCGGTGTTATTTTGTTTGCCGCCGCGCTGGCCGGGTGGCTGACTGAGATTCGCCATGAACGAGAGCAACGATAGTCAGCACTCACCTTGCCGAGCGCTGACTCCGCAGGAACTCTCGCGTCGAGGTTTTTTCGCCAAACTTTCAGTCGCCCTGAGCGGGGTGTGTGCTGCGATTTTGGGAGTCCCTCTCGCTGGCTTCGTGTTCGCACCGCTGTTCCGAAAGGTAAAGGAATCCTGGATTCCGGTTGGCAAGGTCGATGATTTTGAGCTCGGCAAAACAGTCAATGTTCCCTTCCCCGATCCCTCGCCGCTCCCATGGGCGGGCATCACCGCGCGAGGTGCGGCCTGGTTGAGGC
>Ga0207695_10012100_pt1 | contig 10371 bp, 7 predicted proteins | sample KBSC54metaG_FD_184354 | JGI IMG/M metagenome (GOLD analysis project Ga0207695, IMG submission 184354) | Corn rhizosphere microbial communities from Kellogg Biological Station, Michigan, USA - KBS C5-4 metaG (SPAdes) (version 2) | ecosystem: Host-associated > Plants > Roots > Rhizosphere > Soil... | reverse complement strand
CAGCAATAATCCTAATCTTCAGAATATCCCTATCCGCACAGAGCGTGGTCGTGAAATAAGAAAGGCATTTATACCAAGGGATAAAAACCATTGCATTGTTTCTGCCGACTATTCGCAGATAGAGCTACGCATCATAGCCGCCATAAGTGGCGATGAAAGCATGATACAGGCCTTCCGCGACAATAAGGACATACACACAGCCACAGCTGCCAAGGTATATGGTGTAGAAGAAAAAGATGTAACCTTCGAAATGCGCCGCGCTGCAAAGGCAGTGAACTTTGGCATCATTTACGGTCAGTCTGCTTTCGGCCTTGCAGAGAACTTAGGCATCAGCCGCACAGAAGCAAAGACTATTATTGATAACTACTTCACGCAGTATCCATCTATCAAAACATATATGGACCGCACCATAAAGTTTGCCAAAGAACACTCCTACGTAAAAACGGAGCTCGGTCGCAAACGCTGGCTGCGCGATATACATTCCGCCAACCAGACTGTACGCGGTTATGCAGAGCGAAATGCCATAAATATGCCTATACAGGGCACCGCAGCCGACATGATAAAGCTGGCCATGATAACGGTACAGAAAGAGCTGAAGCAAAGCGGTATGCGCGCCCGCATGACACTACAGGTGCATGATGAATTGGTTTTCGACGTGCCGGTAGGTGAAGTGCAGCAGGTAGAGCAACTGATAAAAAAAGCGATGGAAGGCGCAATGAAATTACCCCACGATGTACCGGTAAATGTAGAAACAGGATCTGGCGGTAACTGGCTGGAAGCGCATTAATCCCTGAGTGATTTTTCCATCACTACATGGGGTATGCCTACTTCCGTAAAAGTATCGCTTACTACTCTGTAGCCAAGCTTCTTGTAAAAGTCCAAGGCTACTATTCGTGCATGCATATCCATTTTAGTAAAACCATATTCAAGGGCTGCCTTCTCGGCAGCCTTTACTATTAGTGTACCTACACCTGTTCCCTGCATAGAGGGATGCACGGCCATCTGTCGCAGTTTCATTACACCATTTTCTTTAGGATGTAGTATCACACAGCCTACTACTGTATCGTCTTTAAAGGCAGCTAAAATATGATCATGAGCATCCCAGCTCAGGTCATCATTCTTTAATGACTGGCCCAGTGGCTTGCGCAGCACTTCTTCGCGCAGATCCCACACCTGTTCATATTCAGGCGTGTTTACTTTTATTTCTCTTATACTTATCTGCGTCATTGTTTACTTCAGTATTACTTCGGTAGTTTCATTGCTGTTTACCCTAAAGTCTATTACTGTTTCATCTGCCAAAGGTTGCTTAGGGTCTTTTATAAAGTGTACTTTATACGGGCCGGGTTGCAGGCGCAGTTTCTGGCTAGCAGGCACGCCGTCCACATTCATTTTGTAGAATGCTAAAAATTGGTCTCCACGCACAGTGTAGAACGTAGCCTTACCCAACGGATTGGCATTTGTTATTTGTACATAACCCGGTTCAGGTATATGAATATCCGATTCACTTTCCAGGTCCAGGTCTATATTAAATTCCAAGGGCGGCAGTGTATTTACACTTACATGGTAATTACCCGGGGCGTATTCAATCCTGTCTGTACACTTTTGATTTTCCTGCCTGCCGCCTATCTCGCGCAATGTAACTAATGCTCTGAATTCTGAAACAGGCCTCTTTGCATTAGGCTCGTACACAAAACCCAGTGATGTGTTCTTTATCTGTATTATTACTTTATTGTTCTTATTAGCTATGATCTCCAGGTTATGTATATGCGTTCTTCCTTTAGCTACAGAGAGATTATAAATGCCCGCAGGTATTTTTTGTACATCCGGGTTACCTCTTTCATCTACCGTACGGTAAAAGTTTTTCATAGCATTTCCGGTGCGTGGATCGCTTAATATTATTTGCGGTGTAGTGCTATACATATGCCCCTGTCCATCTTCAAAGTATATCTGAAGGTTCGTTTCTTTCGCATCAGTGGTCGTTACAACAAAATTATTATCCGGTTCTTCTTTCTTTGCTGTTTTAGGTGCCGGTTTCGGCGGTGTTGGCTTTGGTTTCACCACAGGTTTTGGTTTAGGCGCAGGAGGTGGTGGTGGCGGGCTTGGTTTTGTAAATGTTTCCACTACAGGCTTTGGCTCCGGCTGCATGGCTATCATTGCAGGCACCTTCAGCTTATTTATAGATTCCGATGCATAGTGCATTGCTACATAGGTCTTAGGGCGCTTTGGCAGCGGTTTTATATCCGGCACCATTATCACTCTTGGCTCTTCAGGCAATTTTGCCACATCAGGCACGATCACTTTTATTGGTGTTGGCGCTTTCGCAGGCTGTTCTTTTATTTCAGTTGGTTTGTGTGTCGCTGCATGGCTTATTTCCGGCTCCTGCGCTTTTACTACAGGTATATCTACTTTCTTCACCGGCTCAGGCTGTGGCGCTTCGGTTTTTATTTTTACGGTAGGTATGTTTATCTGCAGTGCGCTTGGTGCAGGTATCTTGCTTTCCAGAAATTTTTTATACGCAGCAGTCGTCATCGTCATAGCCGGGCGAAAGGAGGTAACGATGCTATCTATAGCCTTGGGAATATCTTTGTCATTTACCACCTGCAGGTAAGAGCCCAGGCAGGCATATTCTGTGCGCAATGGCGCATAGTCCACGAGGCTCAGTATATAGGGTTTGAAGAATATTTTCCTGTCCAGCAGCTTCTTTACCACATCGCATATATCACCGCCACAGCTTTCCCCGCCGTCCGTTAGCAATACTATACTATAGGCATACTGGTCTTCGTCCGTCAGGTCGTTCTCGGCTGCCTCTTTTAGCGCATAGGCTATCGGCGTCACGCCCAGTGGCCTTATATCTGCCAGGCGCAGGGACATTTGCGTGTAGTTGTCCTTGCTGAACATTACTTCCCTTTTGGTATCGTAGCAATTATGTTCCGGCACCGGGTATTGATGCCCGAAAACGCGCAGTGCAAATTCCGACTGGTCATTTATTTTATACAGGCTGTCCATCAGGCGCAGTATTATTTCCCCTGCCACCTTATATCTTGGTTTGCCGCCTTCCCATTTTTCTATCATACTGCTCGATTCGTCCAGCAGTATCAGTATGCGGGGTTGTTTTTTCTCCGGTTCTTTCTGGGCGAAGACCTTTACAGAGAAAGCAATAAGAAATAGAAATATGAAAAAACGAAATACGCGCATGAAATTATTGACTCGGTGGCAAACCTACACTAAATGCCTGAAGATTAGCTACGTTATGCCTCCCTCCAATAGTGTGATTTATTGTTCTGATTACTAACGAAAATAAGCTATTTCATGTTTTTCACTATAGATATATAAATTATTATGAAATAGCTAACATTATCAAAATGCCTACCTTTGTGCCCTATTTTATAATTATGTCAGTTCCTACACAGGTCGTTGAAGATGTTGTGATAAAATTTGCCGGTGATAGCGGTGATGGTATGCAGCTTACCGGCAGTCAGTTTACTAATAATACAGCCCTTATAGGCAATGACCTTTCCACGTTCCCGGATTTCCCGGCTGAGATACGTGCACCACAGGGCACACTGCCCGGTGTTAGCGGCTACCAGCTGCATTTTTCCAGCCAGCGCATATATACACCAGGCGATACCTGCGACGTACTTGTCGCGATGAATGCTGCTGCGCTTAAGGTGAACCTGAAGGCTTTAAAGCCCGGTGGTATTATCATTGCCAATACTGATGGTTTTGATACAAAGAACCTGCGCCTTGCCAATTATCCTGATGGTATCAACCCGCTGGAAGATGGCTCCCTGCAAGGCTACGAACTGCATAAGATAGATGTTACCAAGCTTACGCGCGAAGCGCTGAAGGATATACAACTGGGCACCAAAGAAAAGGACCGTGCAAAGAACATGTTTGTACTGGGCTTCCTCTACTGGCTCTACAACAGGGACATGACCAGTACTTTCTCCTTCCTGCACGATAAGTTTGGCAAGCAACCCGACATTCTCGATAGTAATATAAAAGCACTCCAGGCCGGCTACAATTTTGGCGATACCGTAGAAGCTTTCGCTAGCCGCTACCAGGTATCAAAAGCAAAGTTGCCTGCCGGTAAGTACAGGAATATAACAGGCAACACTGCACTCACCTACGGCCTCATAGCCGCCTCCGAGATGGCAAGCCTGCCTATCTTCCTGGGTACATATCCTATCACCCCTGCGTCCGATATCCTGCATGAACTCGCACGCCATAAGAATTTTGGCATACGCACTTACCAGGCAGAAGATGAGATAGCGGGCATTACAGCTGCTATTGGCGCTGCTTACGGCGGTAGCCTGGGTATCACTACTACATCAGGCCCTGGTATGGCACTCAAGACAGAGGCCCTTGGCCTTGCCTTGATGCTGGAGATTCCGCTGCTCGTTATTAATATACAGCGCGGCGGCCCGTCTACGGGCTTACCTACCAAAACAGAGCAAAGCGATTTGCTGCAGGCATACTACGGCCGTAATGGTGAAAGTCCATTGCCTATTGTATCTGCTTCCTCACCCAGCGACTGCTTTTTTGCAGCTTACGAGGCGGTGCGCATAGCGGTACAGCATATGACACCGGTTATATTGCTGAGCGATGGTTATATAGCTAATGGCGCAGAGCCATGGCTTTACCCGCAAACAAGCGACCTGAAACCAATAGAAGTGACCTTTAAAAAGGCGCTGAATGAAGATGAGCCTAAATTCATGCCTTACCTGCGCGATGAAAAACTGGTGCGCCCCTGGGCAGTACCCGGCACTCCCGGACTGGAGCATCGCATAGGCGGACTGGAAAAAGAAGATATAACAGGTAATGTGTCTTACGACCCGGACAACCACGAGCGTATGGTAAAAATACGCCAGGCCAAGGTGGATATGATTGCCAACTATATACCACAGCAAACGCTGGATAGCGGCCCTGAAACAGGTGATGTACTGGTGCTGGGCTGGGGCTCAACTTATGGCGCTATAAAGAGTGCCGTTGCCACGCTTCAGTCACAAGGCAAATCGGTAGCACATGCACACCTGCGTCACCTGCGCCCATTCCCGAGCAATCTTGGCGATATACTACACAACTATAAAAAGGTATTGATCCCCGAGCTCAACAACGGCCAGCTAATAAAGATCATCCGTGACAAATACATGGTAGATGCTATTGGCTATAATAAGATAAAGGGTGTACCGCTTACACGCAGTGAGCTGGTAAGTGCAATATCAGATATGTTGGCTTAACTCATTCTCTTTCTTCTAAGGGCTGCAATGCAGCCCTTTTTTATTTGCCCGAGCCGGAAATGTTACAAAAGATGAAAAAAAGAATTTTGTGACATTTCATTTAGGAAAATAGCTGCAAGTGCTGCCAGTATTGAGTTATAATGATTTTGTAAAATGTTACATTATCTCCCAAAATGTTACATAATGTCGCATTTGAAAAAGTATAAAGTAAAAATTACCTGGCAGAAAGACGGCTAAGTTTGATTGGGTTTACAGTATGTCAAAGAGCGTGAGTGGTGACCTATTGCGAGTGCACACACCCCTAACCCCTCTCAAGAGGGGAGCAATATGCAAGATACAGTTGTGAGGAAGCGGTTTCCAAATAAAGATGTCCACATTAGTCAATTAAAAAGTCAAAATTAAAAATATAAAAAGTGTTGGGTGGCTATCTGAAATGGACTGCAATGATATGATGGGGCTACTGTAGTTTGATGCCTGCGGGTCTCCTGTCGGAAGACCCGCAGGGGAATGGGAATCACTACATTACTACTTAATAACGCGAATTTTAACTGTATCCAAAGTTGCGATACTGGAGAATCGCCCAGTAAAATTTGTTATAAATATGTAATTACCTGTATCACGTAACTGATAATCTCTATATACATACGCACTCCAGGTATGCTTATCATTTTTATTTAAAATAATACTCGGTTGTAAATCCGATGGACTCAACGCAAAACCAATGTCGTATCGCACTGTAAAATAATTATCAAAGGAGTGAAATTTATTTTCCTTCAGTATCTTAAAGTATACATCAGTACCTGCTAAGCTATCATATCCTAAATATATTTTCTCGTAAAATGAATCAGTAGTATTTCCCAAATTTGTTATTTGAAAAAAGAATTTAAGATTATGTAAATCTTTCATTTTTACATTCCTGTAATTTGAATATACGTGGGCAACAGATTGGGCAATAGCGTTAAAGGAGCCCATGAAAAACAACAAAAACATCAGCTTTTTTATTGAGTTGCTCATATAAATATTTATTTCTTTTTTATTGAAAATGCTTTTAGAATAAAAGGCGTCAAATTAGCGTGACGAGAAGGGTAATGATCTATAGTAGTCAAAAATATTTTGCAACCGAATTTTCTTACTTTCTTGAGGCCAACTTTCGGGAAATAACATTTGGCTTTCCATATAAAGCCCCTAATGCATCGTTTAACAGTTGAGAATTATTGTAGTCATTAGGAAAAAATGAAATCAGAAGACCCGAAGGGGAATGGAAATGACGCGCCTCGTCCTGAAAATGGTTTACACGATTGTTAGATAATCCTGGTTAGGGTTTACAGTATGTCAAAGAGCGTGAGTGGTGTCCTATTGCGAGTGGCACACCCCAACCCCTCTCAAGAGGGAGTAATATGCAAGATACAATTGTGAGAAAGCCGTTTCCAAATAAAGATGTCCACATTATTCAATTAAAAAGTCGAAATTAAAAGTTTAAAAAGTGTTTGGCAGTGAGCTGAAATGGACTGCAATGATGGGGGCTACTGTGCCTTGATGCCTGCGGGTCTCCTATCAAAGACCTGCATGGGAATAGAAAGGTTTCCAAAAAAGATGTTTATATTGAAAATAGAAGTTAAGTTAAAACTTAAAAACTTAAAGGCAGCTTCTTGGATATGATGCAGGCCGCAATGAAAGACGCAAATAAGAAGTCAGCGCAAAAAAAGAAGCAATGAAAAAATATCGGGGTTACATTATAGCGCTTATCCTTATAGTATTATTCTTCTTGATATACCTATGGTGGACAACCGACAATATTCTACTTTAGTTTCATGTTATATCCGTGCATGCAACTGGGTATAGTTACCTTTCGAGGGGATTAGGAGTGTGTCCTGCACGCCTGCAATTACTCACAATAAGACACCTTAATCATATTCCGTTGCGATTTCTTTAGCAGCAGTTGGTCAAGGAAGGCTTTAGGGGCATCATACATTTCGTTTACTCGGTAGAGGAAGGTCATCGGGTAATTTACAGGTTTCGATGGTACCAGGCAGCTGTGCATTATCATCAGGAAGTTTTCGCAGGCGGGCGCATCCATTTTTATTACCTCGCCATCAAAGGCATAGGCTATATACAGCGTATCCTCGTTCAGCTTATTATATACATAGTTGCTGTGCAGGGTATAGTCCACGCTGCCCACATCTGTACTTTTCTTCCGGTAATATTTGCTTAGTGCTACATTGTTTGCAATGCCGCGTTTTGTATAGTCGCTATTGATAAGCGTCTGCAGGTCTCTATTATCTGTCTCTCTGCAGGTAGATGCATAGCTTATGTTCAGCTCATCGCTACTTTCAAAAAAATCGTAGCTGTTGTTCCCGGTGTAAATAGTTTTCCTGTAGGGTGCATAGCTGCCATATACATCCCGTGCATAGGTAAAGAGCACCACACCATGCGTCACCTTATAGATATAAGCATGGGGCGAGAGCGAAACTAATAACAGCAGGAATAGAGATTTCATTTACTTATGCAAAAAACGTTTATTAAATTAATATCATTTATTATTATTGCAGCTCAAACACATAGTAAGTGAAGTATATAATTGTATTAGGCCTGGTAATAGTAGCCATGTTCATTTACCAGCGAATAAACGCAGCAAAAGCTGCACGCCGCAAAAGGGAAGAGGCAAAAAATCGCGCCACCCTCCAGGAAATACTGGATGCAAAAAGATAGGCCTTATTACTAGGCTGTTTTATCTATGTCGCTCTGGTCCACCACATATAGTGGCCTGTCGCGCACATTATTTATTATACGGCTTATATACTCTCCAATTATGCCCAGCGATAACAGCTGCACCCCGCCCAGGAAGGTAACGCTGATAATGGTAGATGCCCAGCCCGGCACTACATTGTGCCCGAAGAAGTAGCCATACAGCGCATACATACCTATGAAGAAGGAAATAATGCATACTGAAAAGCCCATATTGGTAGCCACCTTCAGTGGTGAATCAGAAAAAGCTGTTATGCCATTGAAAGCCAGTCGCAACATTTTCTTAAAGGGATAATTAGTAGTGCCAAACTTGCGTTCGTCGCGCTCGTAGGTTACATAGCTGCTCTTAAAGCCCAGCCATGCTATTTGCCCGCGCAGGTATTTATCATACTCCTTCATTTTCTTCAGGTATTCCAGTACATCCCTGCTTATCAGTCTAAAATCGCCTACGTCCAGCGGTATCTCAAAGGACACCATCCTGGCCATGAGCCTGTAAAACATTTTGGCGGTAAACAGCTTAAAGAAAGTCTCACCCTTACGTTTGCTGCGTTTTGCATATACCACTTTACTGCCGGCCAGGTATTCTTTATACATGTCGGCTATCAGCTCAGGCGGGTCCTGCAGGTCGCCATCTATCGTTACTATTGCTGCTCCGCCGGCGTAGTCCATACCAGCCGTTATAGCTATCTGGTGGCCGAAGTTGCGGGAGAAACTTATGTAGTGCAGTTTGCTGTTTTGCTCACAAGCCATCTTTAGCTTCAGCAGGCTGCTGTCGCGGCTGCCATCGTTCACGAATATTATTTCGTATTGCGGTGTTATGCTTTCAGCAGCAGCAGTCATCCTGCTTACCAGCTGTTCTATAATGAGTTCTTCATTAAAAACAGGTACGACTATCGAAAGGGCTATACTTTGCTTATTGTCCATTTAGAAACCGGCTTGTGTCAATATTATGCAAAACAAGATAAATTTTATAAAAATCAGCTACTTTTTGAGTTTTATCTCTCTCAGTTGTCGTATATAAACATTAAGGCTATCAAATTGTTATAGGTATATGAGCACAGCAGTAAGCATATTCTGGTTCAGGCGCGACTTGAGGCTGCATGATAATGCCGGTCTCTACCATGCGTTACGCTCCGGCCATCCGGTGGTGCCCATCTTCATATTTGATACTAATATACTGGATGACCTCAGGAATAAAGAAGATAAACGACTTGCCTTCATACACGACTGCCTGCAGAAAATGCAGAACAAGCTGGAGAAGAGAGGCAGCACTTTGCACGTACTGCACGGTACGCCATTAGCATGCTTTAAAAAACTTACTGCCGAATACAACGTTGCCGCCGTATATACCAACACCGATTATGAACCATACGCTACCGGGCGAGATAAGGAAATAAAAGACTACCTGGCAACACAACATATAGCGCTGCATAGCTATAAAGACCAGGTGATATTTGAGAAAGAGGAGATAGTAAAAGATAACAGTGAGCCTTACACCGTGTACACACCCTACAGCAAACGCTGGAAGGAAAAGCTAAACAACTTTTACTTAAAACCTTACCCGGTAGAGAAATATGCAAGACATTTTTATAAACATGCGCCCCATCGCATTCCTTCGCTTGAGGCATTGGGATTTAAGGAAGTAGCCTACGACATTCCACCCGCAAAGCTGAATGAAGATGTAGCAAAACATTACTCCTCCACCCGCGATTTTCCAGCACAGGAAGGTACCACTCGCCTTAGCGTGCATCTCCGCTTTGGCACTATCAGCATTCGCGAACTGACAGCGGAGGTGAGAAAGCTGAATGCCACATTACTAAATGAATTGATATGGCGGGAATTTTACCAAATGATACTCTGGCATTTTCCGCAGGTAGTAAACAAATCATTTAAAGAACAATACGACAACATACATTGGCGCAACAATGAGCAGGAATTTGAAAAGTGGTGTAAAGGTGAAACAGGTTACCCGATAGTAGATGCAGGCATGCGCCAGCTTAATGAAACAGGCTATATGCACAACAGGGTGCGTATGATAACAGCCAGCTTTCTTACCAAACACCTGTTAATAGACTGGCGATGGGGCGAAGCATATTTTGCTGAAAGACTACTTGATTATGATCTTGCTGCTAATAATGGCGGCTGGCAATGGTCTGCAGGTACCGGCTGCGATGCAGCTCTCTACTTTCGCATTTTTAATCCTTATATACAAACAAAAAAGTTTGATTCTAATCTTGAATATATAAAGCGTTGGGTACCTGAATTTGATGAGCTCACTTATCCACGACCCATGGTAGAACACGAAATTGCCCGCGAACGATGCCTGCGCGAATACAAAAAAGCATTACAGGCTACGTAATTATTAATTTGTTTTTAGTTAGCAGCG
>Ga0207695_10012099_pt1 | contig 10371 bp, 7 predicted proteins | sample KBSC54metaG_FD_184354 | JGI IMG/M metagenome (GOLD analysis project Ga0207695, IMG submission 184354) | Corn rhizosphere microbial communities from Kellogg Biological Station, Michigan, USA - KBS C5-4 metaG (SPAdes) (version 2) | ecosystem: Host-associated > Plants > Roots > Rhizosphere > Soil... | reverse complement strand
TAGTAGCTTGATCGCGAAGTTCGTCGGTAACTTGATTATGGTGAACTGTGCAAGTCCCCATTATTTAGAACAATACGGTATTCCTGAACAACTAGAAGATCTATCTCAGCACAAACTCATTAATTACGCAGGAGCCGTAGGAGAAAAACAAGGCATATTTTTATATCAAGATGGAACAGTGATGATCGATAGTGCTTTAAGTGTAAATAATACAGAAGCTTATGTTGCTGCAGCTTGTGCTGGCTTAGGGATTATTCAACTTCCATACTACGATGTTCAGGATAAAATAGAGCAAGGAACTCTGGTTGAAGTACTAAGTGCACATACTGCTCAATCTTTACCACTCAATATTTTGTATCCCAACAGAAGTTATATTCCTAAACGTTTAGAAATCTTTATGAATTGGGTTAAAGAGATTTTATATAAGAAATGCATCGTCATCTTTTAGTCATGAAACTAAAATAAGATAACAATAAAAAAAGCCTCTCGCAGTGAGAGGCTTTTTAGAATTTGGTGGGTCGTCCGCGACTCGAACGCGGGACCAACGGATTAAAAGTCCGCTGCTCTACCAACTGAGCTAACGACCCAAATAGGTTCAAAACAGATAAGTGGTGGGTCGTCCGCGACTCGAACGCGGGACCAACGGATTAAAAGTCCGCTGCTCTACCAACTGAGCTAACGACCCGTATCGTTTTGATGTCGCGTATTTTAGCAAGTTATTCAACTAACACAAGAGGTAAATCAAAAACATTTGCATGATTGCCTATAAAAAGCACGATTTCCTCTTGTTTAGCTAAAAAATGAACTAAAAACGGTATTTATATGCCTGAATGTTGTCAAAAATTTCAGTTGTGACATCACAATAACTGTTCGTACCAGGTAATAAAGCGAGTAAACGTTCAGAAGTTTTGCTTGGATTAAACGAATCTTCCTTCAATTTATTCTTTTGATATTTAAAAGTACCTGTTGTTTCAACTTTAGCTTGCACTCGTAAGAACACGGGTACTGCATAAGCAGGCAGGCATTTTTTAAATATAGTGACCATTTCGGTTAAGTCAGACTCATTTAACTCAGCGCCATCAGCAAGTGTGATTGCTGCCATACCAGCACGACCATTGGTATTTGGGATTTCTACCCCATAAACCACCGCTTCAGCGATCTTGTCATATTCACAAACCATGTTCTCAACTTCAGTAGTAGATACATTTTCGCCTTTCCAGCGGAAGGTATCACCTAAGCGGTCAACAAACTGAGCATGACGGAAACCAATATTACGAACAAGGTCACCTGTGTTGAAATATGAGTCACCTTTTTTAAAGACATCTTTCATAATCACAGATTTATTCTTTTCTGGATCTGTATAGCCATCAAAAGGTGAGCGACTAGTAATTTTACCCACTAGCAAACCAATTTCACCGGCTTTAACTTTTTTACACCAGCCCTTTTTATCGCGGACAGGTTCATTTTTCTCTTTATCAAACTCAATAATGGCATATGGCGTAGGAGAGAAGCCTACTGTGTTGTCAAAGTTAAAAATATTACTAAACCCGACATTGCCTTCACTTGATGCATAAAGCTCAAGAACTTCTTGCACACCAAAACGTTGTTTGAACTTATCCCAGATGTTTGGACGCATGCCATTACCGATCATTTTGGTTACGCGGTGGGCACGGTCAATTTCTGTAGGAGGGGCATCCATTAAGTAACGGCAAAGCTCTCCTACATAGCCAATTGCAGAGGCATTAAATTTCTGAACATCTTTCCAGAATGCACTGGTTGAATATTTACGTCGAATTGCAAGGGTAGAACTTCCCGCAATCACACCACACCAGCAAACTACGACACCTGTTGCATGGTAAAGCGGTAAAGTTACATACATCACATCATCTGGGCCAAGGTTTAAAATGTGCCCATAGGTGCCGTAGGCGAGTGTCCAGCGACTGTGTTTGAAAATAACAGCCTTCGGTAAACCTGTTGTGCCTGAGGTATAAATATAAAACAGGCCATCATTTCCATGAACAGATTGTGTAGTCGATGGGTTGAATTTTGGAAATTGATCAATTTCTATTGCAAGATTGGCATAACCTTGAGGTGCTGTTCCCACATTTTGACGTGTAGCCTGATCTGCAAACCAATGAAAACGGTCTTTAGGAACATTTAGGTCCTGACGAATTTCATCAATGACCGCTCGAACTTCTTCACCTGCAATTACGGCAATTGGTTTTACAAGATTGATACTATGAGCGAGGACCTTACCTACTTGAGAGGTATTAACAAGCGCAATCGTTACCCCAATTTTAGCTAAACCTACAATCGTAGCGATAAGTTCAGAACGATTCTCAACCATTACGGCAATCACGTCACCTTTTTGTGCGCCAAGAGATAGATAATAGTGAGAAATCTGGTTAGCCCATTCGTTTAAAGCTTCATATGAGTAACTTTGATCTTCAAATAATAATGCAATACCTTGCGGATTTCGCTTAACAGCTTTTTCAAAAGCTACACCTAATCCCGTTGGTGTATTTGCTGTTCTTAAGTAAGCCTGTTTAAGACCATTCAGGATATGGGGTACTTTGGGGATGAAGCTAGGAAGTCTTGTTGCAACATCACCAAGCGTAATGATATCGGTCTGTGTTGTCTGGCTCATATCAATCCTATTTATTTTTCGATCAATCCAAAAAAGGTTGCGTTGGCAAAAGTACAGTATTTTTCATGGTTCACCATGCTTTTAAAACTTTTCTTCTAGTGCAATCAACCTAATTGGTTAAAAATAACAAAAAAAACCTAGTCATCGAAATGACTAGGTTTGTTTAAATTAGCTGCAATTGAGCAAATGATTTACTCAGCTACAGGATTTGCTTTCTTTGGTGGACGACCACGAGGGCGACGAGGAGGACGACTTGGTTTGTCCTGATCTGCCTTAGAATCGTCTGATTCAACTTCTGTAGTAGCTTCTGTTGGTGCTACAGCCTGTTCTGCGGCAGCTTTTGCTCTTGCAGATGCTTTAGGCTGTTTAACAACCGGAGCTTCAACTACTGTTGTCGCTGGTGTTTCTTCTGCGTTTGTTTCACTTTGAGCTACTTCAGTCACCTGATCAAGCTCAAGCGGTTGTTGTTTTGACTCAACAGGTGCTTGTGTTTCAGCAGCAGGAGCAACAACCGTTTCTTCAACAGCTGAAGCTACAGGTGCAGCTTCTTCTGGTGCAGCGTGTTGTTGTTTAACTTGCTCAAAAGCTTGTTCAGCAGCAAGTTTTGCTAAACGACGACGCTCACGTGGATCATTAGCAACACGTGGTGTTTGCTCTTTTTGTGGTGTCAATGCAAGTACAGGCGCAGGCTCTGCTTCTTGTGATGGCTTGTTGCTTGGAAGCTCTGCATCACGAGTAACAGGCTTTTTGTCTTCAGCATCAGACACGACTTCTGTTGCTAGCGTACTAGCGTACTGTTCAGCAAACTTCTGCAATGCACGATTGAATGTTGGAACTAGACCAAACTGTTCAATCAATACTGTGCAGTCTTCACCATAAACATGACGAATCAAGCTACCAATCGTATATTGCGCCAACGTTGGAATTTGCGATGGGGCAATAGATGGTACTGCAGCTTTAGCACGTTTCGCGTTGCGTTGTTCACGACGACGCATACGAGGGTCATTGCTCGCACGTTGAATTTGCGGTTGAGTTTTGCTGTCTGCAGGAGGAGTCGTCGTTTCTTCTGCTTTGGCAGAGACTGCTTCTTCTACAACTGCAACAGGTGCTGGAGCTGGCTCTTGAGCGACTTCAACAACAGGTGCTGTTTCAGTGCGTTCAACAGGTTGTTCTGGAGTCAAAGCAATAATTTCGCTTTGCGCCTGATCAACATTGATTACTAAGGCTGTATTCATGACTTCATGCTTTGGAGCATCAATCAAATCAACCTTAATTTGTTTCTCATCAACAACTACTGGTGCCGCCGGTGCATTTTGATTTTCATTCAATACACTTGGATCGCGGTGGCGATTTGGACGGTTCGGACGTTGTTGATTATTACGGTCACGACGCGGCACGGCATTTTCAGTTTGTTGTCCATCATTTTGATGTTGTTGATGTGACTGATCTGGGTGCTGACGTTTTTGTTGACGTTTTAACTCACGTTGTTCTTGACGTGATAACTGTACAACTTCTTCGTGGACCTGTTGTGGTTGTTGCTGTTGTTGTGGCTCTTGAGCATGATGATGTTGTTCACGTTGCTCTTTGTGCTTACGTTTTTTGTTGTTTGGACGTTGTTGTACTTTATCGTCTTTTTCAACATTTTCACGAACTTCCTGTTTAGCAGGAGACTGTGAAATGTAAGCATTATTAGATGGAGCCGCAACAGTTTCAGCAACTGGCGGTACTGCAACTTGTCCAAATTGGCCACGGCTTACAGCGCCAGTATTGACCATTTGTTCAATTGTTGCAGCAGCATTTTGTGCTGAACGAGATTGATCAATAGTTTTAGCTTGTTTTTGAACAAAAAGGTTCTCTAACCATGCAAGAGGGCTTGCTGCTTTTTGAGTGCTTGGCTGAGCAGCAGAAGGTTGAGCTGCTTGATTTGCTTTCTTTTGACCAGCCGCGTTATTTGCAGCAGGAGCTGCATGAGCATGGCCATGATCAGCTTCTTCTAAATGCCATTCAGAAGATTCATAACCCAACTCTTTCTCACTTGAACGAGTTGCTTCAGTACGCTCATAGCTAGATGGTGCAAATCCATCTGGATTGTACTGAATCTCATAGTGAGGTGTTTCTAAGTGCGGGTGAGGTAAAACAGTCACTCGAACACCAGAAGTTTGTTCTAAATAAACAAGGCTATGGCGTTTTTCATTGAGTAAGAACGCTGCAATTTCAACAGGAACTTCTACTTGTACTTCACCATGACGTTCACGAAGTGCAATTTCTTCTACTTTACGCATAATTGAAAGCGAAAGTGAACGTAAGTCACGCACCATACCCGTGCCATGACAGCGTGGGCAAACATATCCAGTTGCTTCTTCAAGTGATGGGCGTAAGCGTTGACGGCTCATTTCCATTAAGCCAAAGCGAGAGAGTTGGCCAAACTGGATTCGTGCACGGTCGCTTTGTGTTGCTTCACGAAGTTTTGCTTCAACCATGCGTTGGTTGCGTTCTTTAGTCATATCGATAAAGTCGATAACAACTAAACCGCCAATGTCACGAAGACGAAGTTGGCGAGCAATTTCTTCTGCTGCTTCTAGGTTTGTATTAAGTGCAGTTTCTTCAACGTCATGTCCACGAGTCGATTTCGCAGAGTTAATGTCGATTGAAACTAAAGCTTCAGTCTGGTCAATTACAATAGAACCACCAGAAGGAAGTTTTACTTCACGCTCGTAAGCAGTTTGAATTTGGCTTTCAATACCAAAATGAGCAAACAACGGCTCGTTTAAAGTATAAGTTTTAAGTTTGTCTAATTGACGTGGCATAACTGCTTTAACAAAGTTATACGCTTCGTTATAAGCTTGTTCGCTATCAATTAAAATTTCTGCAACGTCATCACGTAAGTAATCGCGGATAGCACGAGTAACTACGCCAGCTTCTTGGTGAACAAGCATTGGAGACGGACCAGAACTTGCAGTGCCTTGGATTTGTGCCCAGAGGTCAAGCAAATGCTGTAAATCTAACTGTAATTCTTCTTGAGTACGGCCAATACCTGCTGTACGCACAATAACACTCATGCCGCGAGGTAAATTTAAAGAAGCTAAAATTTCTTTTAATTCTTCACGTACAGAACCTGAAATTTGACGGCTAATACCACCACCTTTCGGGTTGTTTGGCATAAGAACCAAATAACGTCCTGCGAGTGAGATGAACGTAGAAAGGGCTGCACCTTTGTTACCACGTTCTTCTTTTTCAACCTGAACAAGTAATTCAGTACCTTCAGTGATGAGTTCACGAATGTTTGAAGTTTGTCGCGGGTCTGCTTGGAAATAACTATTCGCAATTTCGCGCATAGACAAGAAGCCTTGACGGCCTGCGCCATATTCAACAAACACAGCTTCTAAAGAAGGTTCTACGCGGGTTACATGGCCTTTATAGATATTGGATTTTTTCTGTTCTCGGGTACGATTTTCTAAATCAAAATCGTAAAGACGATTACCAGTGATAAGTGCAACGCGGACTTCTTCTGCGTGAGTTGCATTAATCAACATACGTTTCATGGGTGTGACACCTAATAGTGACCCACACAAACATATCGCACAAACTTAAAGGTTCTGAACGAACATCGAACATGACGGATCATTTCCCAGATCTCAAAATATTTGTGGTCTGAGTCATCTGTTACCGGCTACATTTAGCCTGAACTTCGATTCTCGTCTGTGATGTAGGCAATACTGCTTCAACCTTTAAATCGGACTTCCTTAGTGCTTCACTGGCGGGTGAGCGGTACATTGGTTAATGACTTTCACTGTCATTGAGCGCGAAGTGACTTCTTTTTGGAAGTTTGATACGGAATGTTCATCGTATCGGTGCTTTCGGCAGTTCCAATGCATCAACGCTTTAGCCTGAAGGCAACATTAAGGAGCGATTTGTCTGATGTGTATCAGTTTACGTTCCATAACCAACTAGAGTTGGTAACATATTTTTTTGAACAAACTGAATTAAACGCAACAGTTTGTCATTTTGCCGATATAATAAGCCTTCGGCGTCGGCATAATTCTTTAGGACCTATCCGAGCTGATGGTGAAAGCATCATTTTGATTGAGGTTTCAATCAGGGAAATTCCCTATTAGATGTTCACTTACGGCGGTATCCGTGCGCTGACTATATCAAACCTTGCAGCATCTGCCTATGGGCTAAGCTTAGATTTCTTGTGAAAAAACTAAGCTAAACGGTCATTTATTAATCAAATTTAGCAAAATTTCAGGTTTAAATATTAGTATGAATTCTACACAGCAATGGCAAAGTGTCACTTGGTTTGAGGTGGATGAACATCAAGCAGGACAGCGAATTGATAATTTCCTGTTCTCGCGTTTAAAAGGTGTACCTAAAAGTCGTATTTATCGTTTGATTCGTGAAAGTCAGGTTCGAGTAAATAAAAAACGTGTTAAAGCTGAGACTAAACTTGAGATTGGCGACCAGATTCGTGTTGCTCCAATTCGTTACGAACAAAAAGACGAAACAGCCGCTCCGGTCAGTGACAGTGTGGCACAAGGCCTATTAAGCCGTGTGGTCTATGAAGATGAAGGTTTGTTAGTTGTTAATAAGCCTTCAGGTATTGCTGTCCATGGTGGTAGTGGTATGGCATATGGTTTGATTGAGGCACTACGTGCAGCGACAGGCAAAAAATATTTAGAACTTATTCATCGTATTGACCGTGATACTTCTGGTCTGGTCATGATTAGTAAAAAACGTAGCACATTAAAACAACTACAAGATATGTTGCGTGAGCACAAAATTCGTAAAACCTATGCAGCGATTGTTAAAGGTCAAGTGAGCTTAGATAAACAGCTGATTGATGCGCCTTTATTGAGATATGAGCTGGCAAATGGCGAGCGTCGTGTACGTGTGACTAAAGATGGTAAACCAAGTAAAACCGAATGGGTTGTAGCAGAGCGCTTTAAAAATGCGACTCTGGTTCATGCATCACCTTTATCTGGCCGTACTCATCAGATTCGTGTGCACGGTTTAAGCATTGGACACCCTTTGATTGGTGACGATAAATATGGACACACGACTGAGTACACTGGTCCTGAAGCACGTCGTCTATGTTTACATGCGATGCGTTTAGATATTCCAGGTTATCCACCGATTGAAGCTCCTTTACCAGAAGACATGACCCAGTTATTAAAGGCTTTGAGAGTGGCAAAATGAGTCTAAAAACCGAATTAGTTATTTTCGACTGGGATGGGACTTTATATAACTCTGTTGGACAGATTGTTGCTAGCTTGCAACATGCCGCAGAACAATATGAATTGCCTTTAACAGATGAAGCAGCAAAAAGCATTATTGGTTTAGGCTTGCCCGAAGTTATGCAAACCCTATTTCCAGAAGCACCTGAGTTACATGACTCAATTTTAAAAGCATATGGCGATCACTATATTGCAAACTCTACAAATGATGCATGGTTCGATGGTATTGCTGAGCTTTTACATGATTTAAAAGCGCAAGGTTTAAAACTTGCAGTCGCAACAGGTAAAAACCGTCGTGGGCTAGATCGTGTAATCGCAAAAACAGAGAGTACTCATCTTTTTGATGTGACTCGAGCAGCCAATGAAACCAGATCGAAACCAGATCCACTCATGTTGCAAGAAATCTTAACAGTCACTGGAGTGAGTGTTGAGCGTGCAGTAATGATTGGTGATAGTAGCTATGATCTTGAGATGGCTCAGCGGTTAAACATGCCACGAATTGGTGTGGGCTATGGAGTGCATTCGATCGAAGTTCTACAACAGTTCCAGCCTTTAACGATTGCTAAAGATGTACCTGAGTTGCACAACTTTTTAAGAGAGTATGCAAAGTTATCTACGGTAGATGTTGCATAATTTAGAATAATATAAGAAGGGGGAATTTATTCCCTCTTATTGTATGTCTAATAACAATAAGAAGAGAAAAATGAGTCGTTCTATTCGTCTATTAAATCTTTTACAACAACTTCGTGAAGCCCGTTATCCAATCACTGCACAAGTTCTCGCTGAACGTATGGGAATTAGTGTCCGAAGTGTCTATCGCGATATCGATAGCTTACGTGAGCAGGGTGTAGCAATTGAGGCATCGGCAGGTATCGGTTTTCAGCTTAAAGAAGATATTGTACTACCACCAATGACACTCAATGAAAATGAAGTCGAAGCTATTTTTCTGGCATTGTATTGGTTAAAGAGTGTGCCAGATCAATCGTTACAATCGGCATCTACTTCAATCTTAGCTAAATTAAATTCTGTTTTGCCTGAGCATAGGCAATATTTATTACAGCAGACGACTTTAAGAGCATTTAACACATGGCTACCTGTAGATGAAAAACAAGTCGAACAGATACGTTTAGCCATTCGGCAGCAAGTCAAAATTTCGATGCATTATCATGATGAGCAGCAACGAAGTAGTGTTCGAACTTTGTGGCCTTTTGCCTTGGGATATTTTAATGACAAAATTGTTTTAGCTGCATGGTGTGAGCTCAGGCAGGACTTTCGGCATTTTAGAATGGACCGTATTCAACACTTGAGTTTAACCCAAGAGTTATATCCATCATTTAAACAGCAACTGTTCCAGCAGTGGTGGGCACAAGAGTCGAAGACTACTGACAAAAACTGACAAAGAGGTTTTGTAGACTAGGTTCCACGATAAACAAGGAGCCATAAAAATGAGCCTTAAACTTTATACTAACAAAGAATCACGTGGTGTTGTGGTCGACTGGCTTTTAGTCGAATTAGGTGTTGAGTGTGAACGTATTGAAGTCGAATACAAGACTGAAATGAAAACACCAGAATATCTAAAAATTAATCCTTTTGGAAAAGTGCCAGTATTGGTAGATGGTGATGTCGTGATTTATGAGCTAGGTGCAATCTGTGCTTATCTTGCTGATAAATTTTTCGATAAAGGTTTAGCTCCTGCATTAGATGATCCTAAACGTGGTTTGTACTATCGCTGGTTATTTTTGATGGCAGGCCCATGGGAAGCTGCTGGTGTTGATAAAGCTCTCGGAATAGATGTGTCGCCTGAGCAAAAAATGTTTGTGGGTTATGGTGATTACAACGATGCCTACCAAGCTTTAGTACAAGGGCTTAGTGAAGCCAATCCGTATGTGTGTGGCGAACAATTTACCGCCGCAGATGTAAGCGTTGGAGCAATGCTGTTATGGCAATTGAAAATGGGAGCGATTGAATCTCATCCTGCTATTACGCGTTATGTTGAAACCATCAAGCAACGTGAAGGCTTAAAACAAAGCACGATGGGATCATTGTTGTAAACCTCTGCTGTTTAGAGTCACCCATTTGGGTGACTTTTTTATTTCCTAAATACAAGTTTTTAGTTAGTAAGAAAGCCAGCAGCAACGTTAATACAGATCGCTAAAATGGTGGTATTAAACCCAAAAGACAACACAGCGTGAAATAAGTTTAAAAGACGCATGTGTTTGGTGGTAATCGAAACATCGGCAGTTTGGGCAGAAGTCCCAATAATATAACTAAAATATAGAAAATCAGGATAAGTGGGCTGTTTTGTTCCCGGAAAATCTAGACCACCATTTTCTTCATTCCTCGATAAAGCCATATAAAAATCATGGGCATAATGTAGGGCAAAAACGGTATGCATAAAAAGCCATGCAGAAACAATGGTGAGTAAAGCTAAAGCCACATGGCCTAACTTTGCAGAATGATCAGAAGGAAGCTGTGAGAGCTGTATTAAAA
>Ga0207695_10012097_pt1 | contig 10372 bp, 9 predicted proteins | sample KBSC54metaG_FD_184354 | JGI IMG/M metagenome (GOLD analysis project Ga0207695, IMG submission 184354) | Corn rhizosphere microbial communities from Kellogg Biological Station, Michigan, USA - KBS C5-4 metaG (SPAdes) (version 2) | ecosystem: Host-associated > Plants > Roots > Rhizosphere > Soil... | reverse complement strand
TAGCCGCCATTATAATTTAAACGCCAACCCCGTGCTGCCAGGTTAAGTGTATTAACTGTAAAAAGAAACGGCTGTGGCTGCGCCATCGCCTGCGTTTCCAATTGAGGATTAATTGTTTGAGCCTGAATAACTAGTGGAAAAGCAAAGCCCAGAATTGCCAAAAGGTAAATGTTCTTTCTCATAAGCTTGATAAAATATTCTAAAAGTGCGCTAATAAACACACTTTAAATTAAGCCATCATTAATAGTTTATAAAGCCACCAATATATCACCATTTTTACACATCTGCATATCAACCTTATCTGCACATCAATTATCAGCACATTATTTACATTTGCATATCCGCACATTTGCACATTAACAATATGCCACTAATTGCTCCCATAACCTCCAACACGCCATCAGGCGCATTTGAACGTCTGCTGACCATCATGAATGATCTGCGTTTGAATTGTCCCTGGGACAAAAAGCAAACGCTCAAAAGTTTACGACATCTGACAATTGAAGAAGTGTATGAACTTTCGGATTCGATTCTTGATGGTGATATGCCGGAGATCAAAAAAGAGCTGGGCGACATTATGCTTCACCTGGTATTCTATGCCCGTATTGCCTCTGAAACCAATGATTTTACAATTACCGATGTGCTGAATAGTATTTGCGATAAGTTGATCAACCGGCACCCGCATATTTATGGCGATGTGGACGTGAACGACGAAGAAGACGTAAAACGCAACTGGGAACAGATCAAACTAAAAGAGGGGAATAAATCCGTATTAGCAGGAGTGCCCGCATCATTACCCGCGTTGGTAAAGGCTTCAAGGATACAGGAGAAGGCGCGTGGCGTGGGTTTCGATTGGGAAGAAAAAGGACAGGTTTGGGCTAAAGTGGAAGAAGAGATGCAGGAGTTTAAAAATGAGTTTAATGCCGAAGACGAAAGCAAAATCGATCGGGAAAAAGCTGAAAGTGAATTCGGCGATTTGCTCTTCTCTCTGATTAATTATGCCCGTTTCATCAACATCAATCCTGAAGACGCATTGGAAAAAACCAACCGGAAGTTTATTAAACGCTTTCAGTACCTGGAAAGTAAAGCAAAAGAAAGTGGCAAGAATTTGCACGATATGAGTCTGGCGGAAATGGATATATTTTGGGATGAGGCAAAAAGATTGTAAAATAAGCGATGCGTTGTAGCGTTTATGCGTTAATTTACGTAACCAAAAAATAAACCGTTAATATGAAGCATAAATTACTTTACTTGTTTTTTTTATTGGGAATCGTAGTTGCTGGGTGCATAAAAAGTTCTCCGAAAAGCCAACCGGCACCCACTCCGTCAGGAACGTTTACCGGGCAATATGAACTTTTTCAACGTCATACCAGTAAAGGAGCATGGGATACAGTAAAAACTAGTCTTACGGTGAAATTTTCCAGCACTGATAATACGTATAATGTTACCGGTGCTACAGCAACAATCCACTCTGATAGCTATGGGACTTTTGCGATCAGTTCACCCTATATAGCTTTTACCGACCAAACCTATTCGTCATCAGACACGTCTAAGGTGGCACATTTGCAGGGGTATTATTATTACGGCTATGATGGCACTAATTTGACGATTTATGCAAGCAGCGGTGATACCTTGCTTTTAGGATATACCTTAAAAAAAACAACAAACTAAAAATATTACGTGAAAGCATTATCAAAGCCGGCAAGACAGCCGGTTTTTTTATTTAAGGGCAAACCCTAAAATATTTTTGACTATTTGTAGCGATATTGGTATTTACTACGTAACCACTACAGATATCAAATTAGTTAAGTATAGGTTGAATAATAATTTTTAATGCATCCACCCCAACGTATTGCCGAAGATGAATTGATCAGGCAATGCAAAGCAGGCAGCTTAAAGTACCAGGAACTGCTTTATAAGCAATTCTACGGCTATGCCATGGGTATTGGTTTACGCTATAGCCTCAACCGGGATGATGCATTAGAGGTCGTGAATGACGCTTTTATAAAAGCGTTTAACTCAATGGGCAATTATGATATTACTAAACCTTTTAAAGCATGGCTGCGAACCATTGTCGTAAATACCGCTATCGACAGGCGTCGCAAGGACCTGAAATACCAGCTGAATATTGAGTTGGATAATGCAGGTCCAATTATCAGTCATGTTAATGCGATGGACAGTTTGGGAGTGCAGGATATTTTGAATATGATGAAGGAATTACCTGTCATGCAAATTACCATATTCAACCTATACGAAATAGACGGCTATAATCACGATGAAATTGCTGATATGCTGAATATCCCGGCGAGTTCGTCGAGAGTGTATTTAAGCCGCGCAAAGGAAAAGTTGAGAAAATTAATTAAAACAGAAACACAAAACCATGGATGACCCATTGGATAACGACTTGAGAAACCGAATCAGGGAGGTGTTCGACAATTACGATGACGGACACGCTGATGAAGGCTGGCAGCTGCTTAGAGAAAAATACCCTGCGAAAGCACGCCGCCGTCCTGTTTTATGGCTCTGGTTGGGCTCGGCAGCAGCAATATTATTGCTGTTTATAAGTATATTATTGCTTAATAAAAAGCCTGAAAAAGAAAATAAACTGGTTGGCAATAAACCTGCTATCAATCATCCAATAGTAAAAAGCATAGAGCCGCAAAAAAACAGCAACAATATAGTTGACAAGGCCAATAACGCCGGTAATACAGCGGCCGACGATGTAATCAATAATCTGCAAAAGCAAAAATTGGCGAACAATCAACCAGCAAATCATTCGCGCAACAATATTACAAAAGCAAATAAACAATCTATCTCTATAGAGACTTCAAATGCCATTGCAAACAATAACGGCATCGCCGATAAAAAAATAGGAGGAAATAATCAGCCCACAGTAAGCAGCCCTGAGCAAAATATTGCCACCATCAACCCCACAAAAACCACTGAAAAACAAACTGTTGGTATAGCTAAAATCGAGAATAGTTCAAAAATTGACTCTTCAGCTAATGCAAGTGCCCGGTCAATGGCTACTGTAAAACCCAGCAATGGTGTTAATATGCTGGATGAATCCAAACAGCCAAACAAAACCGTTTTTGCCGAAAACGAAGTACCGAACAATAAAAAGGATTTGGGATACAAAGGCCCGGCTGTCAGTTTTGGGATATATGCGGCTACTTATGTAAACTATGCCAGCAAAAGCAACAATCAAATAAACGAAGGCATTGGCATTAGTTCTGATGTCAGGCTTAGCCGAAAACTTAACCTGTCTACTGGCATAGTTATCGGACAAAACTCGCTCAATTATAATGGCCAGCTTCCACCCGAACAATCTAAATTACTGGCCCCGGCAAACAGTTCTGCCAGTAGTACTGTGAGCAATAAGACGAGCGCCTTAGCGGCGCCCGCTTATGCTGCAAATGCATTTTTCGCAGCCACGCCGTCCCTTAAAAACTATACTGCCAGCCTGGTGGGATTGGAAATACCCATTAACATGAAATACAAGTTTAATCCAGAAAAGAGTGCGACTTTCGTTTCTATAGGTGTTAGTTCGGGTACATTTATTAACGAGCGGTATACATCTACCTACGCCTATACAACACCGTTTGCTTCAAACCCGTCACAGACAACCGATCAGTCGCTTCAGCAAAAGTTTAACAGCTTTTACTTTGCTAAAACATTAAACTTTTCATTTGGAACAGGATACCGCATTTCAGGCAACGACCTGATCATCGAGCCATTCCTGAAATATCCAATTGAAGGACTAGGTTCTCAGCAGATCAAATTCGGCTCGGGAGGTGTAAATCTGAAGTTCAATTTCCAGGGGAGACGAAGACACGATTAAAGAGTTTGATGGCTTCACAGGGTTTGAGTTGAAGTAGTTGTATTAGTTCTAATAGCCAAAGCAGTTGGACTTACTTTAATCCCGGCTAATCTCTAAAATCAAATAATTGTGTCATTTGAAACGGACAGCTTTTACCGGGGATATCTTGGTTACTAAGGTCGACGGCACAATCAAAACCAACACGCATATCACCAGCGTACCGATGTTTAATAATACAATATCCTGCCAATGTATTTCTATCGGGACAAACTTCATGTAATAGGATGCTTCATCCAGTTTAAAAAAATGCGTTGCCGACTGGAAAAAGCCTATGCCCAGGCCAAAGATATTACCCAGCAACAAGCCTATGCCGATTAAATAAGAAGCATTATACAGAAATATCTTTTGTATTGTCCAGTTACAAGCACCCATAGCTTTGAATATGCCGATCATGGAAGTCCGTTCGAGGATCATAATCAGCAATGCCGAAATCATATTAATGGTAGCGACGATAAGCATCAGTACCAGCATTACCTGCGCATTTACATCCAATAGCTTGAGCCATTCAAAAATAGTTGGATAAATATCGCTAACGGCGTATGATTTCAGCTTCAATGGCATTTTATCACCCAGGAAATCGTTAGCTTCATCAACGCGGTCAAAATTGGCAACACGCAGCTCGTATCCCCCTATTTCATTGGAGCTCCAATTGTTAAGCTTTACAAGTAGTGACAGATCCCCCACCACAAAGGTTTTGTCGATATCTTCTACTCCGACATCAAATATTCCGACTATAGTAAACGCTCGCTTTTTCGGAGGCTCCTGTACAAAATACATCAAAAATTTATCCCCTACTTTCAGGTTCAACCTGCTAGCGGTGTAGCTCGATATCATGATCTGCTTTTGGGCTGATGTCGTATCGTTGAAATCGATCACCTTGCCGGTAACCAGGTTCTTTTTAAAAAAGGTCCAGTCGTAGTTTTTATCTACTCCTTTTACCACCACGCCTTCGATCTCTGTCCGGGTTTTAATGATTCCCGGCTTGGTAGCGATAGGCATAATATGACTAATCAAAGCACTGGCCTGCACTTTCTTCACAAAGGCGTTATCGACATCAATTGGTGAATTTTGATCGGAATAATTATTATCAAACTTTTGTACCAGTATATCGCCGGCAAAGCCTCGTACCTTTTGTTTGATCTCTGTTTTGAAGCCTCTTATTACCGCGACTGTCAGGATCATTACCCCTAAACCCAGCATGATACCGACTATGGCTATACGCACAATCAGCTTGGAAAAAGTGCGGTTCGATTGAAACGAAATACGGGCAGATATAAATGAGGCGAAACTCAATGCAGAATGATTTTTGTACTTTAGCAAATATGCAGATTTCGGGTGAAATGCCTGACATTATCCGTATTTATGTAGTATATTTTACCAAACGACTTATCTATGAAACGACTGCTGCTGATCATTTTAGTATTAGCCATAGTATTACCCGGATTTGTTTGGGCGCAAGACCGTTTACGCACCGGTGCTGACCAAACAGAGCTTTATGTAAATTACCTGAAAAATAAGAACATCGGCATGGTAATCAACCAAACATCGGTGATTGGCAAAAACTACGTATCCAGCCTGGATAGTTTGTTAAAACTGGGCATACGCGTTAAAAAGATATTTGGCCCGGAACATGGATTCCGTGGCACGGCCAGTAATGGTGCATCGGTTGACAATACTGTTGATCCGCAGACAGGCATTCCTGCTATTTCTTTGTATGGCAAACATTATAAGCCCACGCCTGCCGACCTGGAAGGGCTAAACCTAGTGATATTTGATATACAAGATGTTGGCGTGCGTTTTTACACTTACCTATCCACCCTGCATTATGTAATGGAGGCATGTGCCGAAAACCATATCGAGCTAATGATTTTAGACAGGCCTAACCCTAATGGCTTTTATGTTGACGGTCCTATACTGGATACCGCTTATCGCTCATTCGTCGGGCTCGATCAACTACCGATCGTTCATGGGTTAACCATTGGGGAATATGCGCAGATGATCAACGGAGAAGGTTGGCTCAAAAATCATGTGAAATGCAGGCTGAAGATCATCAAAGTAGCGGGGTATACACACGACACACCCTATACCTTGCCCATCAACCCCTCACCCAATTTAAATACTCCACGCTCTATATTGCTTTACCCGAGTGTTTGCCTGTTTGAGGGGACAACATTAAGTTTGGGTCGTGGCACATTGATGCCCTTCCAGGTATTGGGACATCCGTCATTCAATAAAGAATTTCGGTTTTCTTTTACTCCTATCAGCATTCCGGGCATGAGCGAAGATCCTCCTCAAAAAGGCAAACTTTGTTTTGGTATCGACCTGCGCAGTTACGACGTAAACCAGTTCAGGATCAGTAAAAAAATCGATATATTGTGGCTGAAAAAGCTATATGAGGCGTTCCCTGACAAGGAACATTTTTTCAATGCGTATTTTACCAAACTGGCCGGCACAGATGAGTTGAGGAAACAAATTGAGGCCGGCAAAAGCGAAGAAGATATAAGGAAGAGCTGGGAACCGGCGCTAAGCAGGTATAAAGAAATGCGAAAAAAATATTTATTGTACAATTAACGGAATCTTACACAGCTTAAGCACTTTATACCTTATGAGAATTGTTTTTATGGGCACCCCCGAGTTCGCTGTAGCATCGCTAGATGAACTTATTCAATCGGGATGCGACATTGTTGGTGTGGTAACCGGCCCGGATAAACCAGCGGGCAGAGGACAGAAGATAAACGAAAGTGCGGTAAAACAGTATGCCATGGCCAACGGCCTGAAGGTGCTTCAACCTGTAAAACTTAAAGACGAACAGTTCCTGGAAGAGCTAAGAGCTCTCAAGGCTGATCTGCAAGTCGTAGTGGCTTTCCGTATGCTGCCCGAAGTGGTTTGGAACATGCCGCCTTTAGGCACCATTAATCTGCATGCATCTTTATTGCCACAATACCGCGGCGCTGCTCCAATCAACTGGGTGCTGATCAATGGTGAAAAAGAAAGCGGCGTTACTACCTTCTTTCTGAAACATGATATTGACACCGGGGATATATTATTTACCGAAAAAGTCACATTAACAGGTCATGAAACGGCAGGTGAATTACACGATCGCCTGATGGCTAAAGGTGCTGGGCTATTGGTTAAAACAGTAAAAGCTGTGGAAAGCGGTCGTTATACCGAAAACCCGCAGGAACAGTTGACAGGAGGCATGGAACTAAAACATGCACCCAAAATTTTTAAGGAAGATTGCAACATTAAGTGGGACCAACCCGCAGAAAAGATATACAATTTTATCAGGGGGTTAAGTCCACATCCAACCGCTTATACCACCCTGAATGATAAAATTTTAAAGGTATTCGGCGCTGAGTATGAGTTAGCCGCAAACACTGAGAAACCAGGCAAATTTTTCTCTGATAACCGCACCTTTTTGAAAGTTTCGGCAACGAATGGGTTTATACATTTGACCGATGTTCAGTTGGAAGGCAAAAAGCGCATGGGTATAGCGGAATTTTTGAGGGGTGTGAGGCTGTAATTTTCACAACTTATTCAACTCCCCTATTAATCCTTTGCTTAACTGATTAAAATAACGTTTCACACCAAAACCCATCACCCATTGTATGCCTCTTGTAGCGTTGGTCAGGAAGACCTCGTCAGCTTCGTATAATATGTCGGGGTTGATCTGCGCTTCGGTAAATGGGATATTGCTTTGCTTGGCCAGTTTGATCACGATTTGCCGCATTACGCCTTCCACACAACCCTCGCTCAACGCCGGTGTATATAAATGGTTCTTATACCAAACAAAAATGTTTGAACTGCTTGCTTCGCATAGAAAACCATTTTGATTAAGGAGGAAGGTATCGTCCAACCGGTTCTGGGTTTTGAATATTCCCGCCAGCACATAGATCAGCGAATTGCAGGTTTTGATATTCGACAGCAAATTAACCGGTTTAGGCACCTCGGTAAAAATATCCATGATCAGGCCCTTATCGTTCAGAAAATACCGGGGCTCATCCATTGGCTGTAACTCCAGGCAGTAGGCCATTTTATTTTGAGTGGGCGTATATAAACCTTCGGCATCGCGAAAGACGGTCAGCCGCAGACGGCCATGCTTTATTTTGTTACGGGTTGCCAACTGCTCTACCTTTTCTTTTAAAAACCAGCTATCCATTTGTGAGTAGCCGTCAATTTTCAGGACTTTCATCCCACGTTGAAGGCGGTCGGCATGTTGATCGGCAAATTTCAAATGACCTTTCATCAATCTCATGCTTTCAAACAAACCATCGCCGTACCGGAAGGCACGGTTGGCTGTTGTGAGCAAGCGGCTATCACCAGGAAGCAATTCGCCATTGAAGTTGATAAACAAAGGTGTCATGGTTTAGATCTTAGATTGGGATATGAGATTTTTGATTTTGTGCTCAGCATTATTTTAAGTTTTTTTATAGCTTTTTGTTTCTCATATCTCACATCTAAATTCTCACATCTGTGTTGGAGTATTTACGCCACTTTTCCAATACTGCTTTAAAGTCCTGTGGCAAAGGCGCCTCAAAGTGCATGTACTTTTTGGTGGATGGGTGGGTAAATCCAAGCGTTTGAGCGTGCAAAGCCTGGCGTGGCATTAATTCAAAGCAATTTTCGACAAACTGTTTGTACTTACTAAAAACTGTGCCTTTAATGATCTTGTCGCCGCCATAAGTAGCATCACTGAACAACGGATGGCCGATATGCTTCATGTGCGCCCTGATCTGGTGCGTGCGACCGGTTTCTAATTGACATTCAATCAATGTCACGTAGCTTAATCGCTCCAAAACTTTATAGTGCGTAACCGACCATTTCCCTTTCTCAGGATCATTATAAATAGCCATCACGCGCCTGTCGTTTATGCTGCGACCGATATACCCGTCTACCGTGCCATCATGATCTAAATCACCCCATGCCAGGGCAACGTATTTCCGGGTGATAGTATGTTCAAAAAACTGGCGTGCGAGGTAGGTCATTGAGCGTTCGTTCTTGCTGATAAGCAATAAGCCGGAAGTATCTTTGTCTATTCGGTGCACCAGCCCAGGTCTGCCATCATTCCCGGGCAAAGTAGGCAACTGCTGAAAATGGAAAACCAAACCGTTAACCAATGTACCGGTGTAATTATTATAGCCAGGGTGCACTACCATACCTGCTTCTTTATTTACCACCAACACATCATCATCTTCATAGACAATATTAAGCGGTAACTCTTCAGGATAAACTTCGGTATCGCGGGGTGGATGGGGCAATACGACAGAAATAACATCAAGCGGCTTTACTTTATAACTGGCTTTTACAGTTTTATCATTCACCAATACGTTTCCCTGCTCAATTGCATTCTGAATACGGTTGCGTGAAGCGTTCTCAATGCGGTGCATTAAAAACTTGTCGATACGCAGTAAAGATTGCCCTTTATCAACCAAAATGCGCAAATGTTCGTATAAATCCTGTTCTTCCTGCTCCGTTAGCTCGTTTTCAGTTATCATTGCAGCAAAAATACTCGTTTTTATACTATTAATATTTATACACCTACAAACAACGATTATGAAAAGTCTAAAACCCCTATTGGTCGCAATTATTATTTTATTCACTGCTTATCGATCGTCAGCCCAAAGCGCATTTTCCGAATTGATCAAATCCGGGCCTGGTGATGCCACAAAACTCTTAAATGCTTATGCTGACCCACTTTTCAAAGGTTTTGGCACCGGCATGAACAGTAGCTGGACCAATACCGCCAAAACAAAAAAACTGCTTCATTTTGATATCCGGGTCAGCGCATCAGCGGCTCTTGTACCATCATCGGATAAGACTTTTGATGTTACAAAAATTGGCCTGTCAAATCATATAGGCCCGCAAGACCCATCACAAACTATTACGCCAACATTTGCGGGTGATAAGAATGGTACTCCTCCAACGCTGAACATATATGACGATAATCACCGCAAGGTGAGTGAATTCCAGATGCCTACCGGTAAATTATCTATTATTCCATCTCCGCAAGTGCAACTAACCGTTGGCTTACCGAAAAATACGGATATCACTTTAAGAGGCATTCCGAAAGTCGATTTCGGAAGCAATGTGGGCAATGTTTCTATGATTGGCGTTGGTTTAAAGCATAATATCATGCAAGACATTGTCGGCAAAAAAGCAAACATGCTCATTCCTTTTGACCTGGCTGTCTCTTTGGGATACAGCAGGCTTAATATGAGCGTTCCCTTAGACGTACAACCTGATCAGGGTGCACAACCCGCTAATGCACAGCAGTCGACTGATTTTAGCAATCAACATTTTGAAGGGCATTTCAATAGTTTCATTGCCCAGGCAATTATTTCAAAAAAACTGATATTCTTTACGCCATTCCTTGCTGTTGGTTATAGCACGGCCAATGCCAATGTCGCAACAATAGGTAATTACCCGGTAACAACTGGCGCAACGCTTCTTGGTCAACCTACTTATACCACATTCCCAAATCCCATCAATATC
>Ga0207695_10012096_pt1 | contig 10373 bp, 8 predicted proteins | sample KBSC54metaG_FD_184354 | JGI IMG/M metagenome (GOLD analysis project Ga0207695, IMG submission 184354) | Corn rhizosphere microbial communities from Kellogg Biological Station, Michigan, USA - KBS C5-4 metaG (SPAdes) (version 2) | ecosystem: Host-associated > Plants > Roots > Rhizosphere > Soil... | reverse complement strand
GTAAAACGTCAGCATCGACATGGCCGAGCGGTATGGATCGCTCTTGCGACGATCGCTGCGGTCGGCAGAGCGCTTGAGGGACCGAGCGATGCGATGCGGGTCCTTCCAGGTAAACACGCTGCGATCCAGATCGAGCGCATTGCTGTGCTTGGTGACATAGCCCGACCAGCGCTTATTCGCGGGTCGGCGTCTCGGATTCGAGGGTGAGCGTTTGCGTCGCGCGCGCGGCATGCCATGAGACGGAATCAAGCTCCGTTCCAGGTTGTGCCGTGCGCGTCCGGGTAATGGCGATCCGGCGCGGTGCTTGCCGGAGCGTCGGGTCATGGTGTCTCCATCGACGCGTCTTCGCCGACGTTCGCGCACCCGCCGTCCGTGGTTGGTGCTCCTGCTCCTCGCCGGCGCGGCGAGCGCCGTCGCGATCGCGCGCACGCCAGTCGCGAGCCGCGCCGCGGTCGCGCCGCGCACCGATACGGTTCCTAACGAAACGCCGCCGTCCGTCGCCGACCATACGCCGGATGCCGGCACGCAAGCGCAATTCCGCAACGTCGACTTCCAGATCGGCCACGGCATCACCCTCGACATCACGAGGCTGCGCGGCGCGCTGCACAGCAAACAGCACGGCGCGCCCATCGGGTTCGACGACAAGACCTCGTTCGTGATCGACATCGCATCGGCGGAAGTCGGACTGAGTATGGAAAGCCTCGACAGCCTGATGAACGGGTGGGTGTTCGCCTACCGCGGCGCGCCGTTGCGCCACCTCAAGTTCTCCACCGACAGCGGCAAGCTGGTGCAGGAGGGCACGCTGCACAAAGTGGTCGACATTCCGTTTCGGATCACGGCCGAGATGTCGATGACGCCCGAGGGCTTGATCCGCGTACACCCCGTAGCGATCAAGATCTTTTCGGTCAACGGCCGCGGGCTCATGAAAGCGTTAGGCATCACCCTGCAGAAGCTGCTCGACGTGCAGCACGCCCATGGCGTGAGCGTCCAGGGCAACGACCTGCTGCTGAACCCGGTGCAGCTCCTGCCGCCGCCCGCCATTGAGGGACACGTCACCGCCGTCCGCATCGAGCCTAACGAGGTCGTCCAGGTCTTCGGCGGTTCGACGCCGCCGGCGGCTCCCGCGCTCCACCCGCCCGAGCCCGCGCGCAACTACATGTACTTCCGCGGCGGGACGCTCCATTTCGGCAAGCTCTACATGGTCGATGCCGACATGGAAATCATCGACCTCGATCCCGGCAACGCCTTCCAATTCAGCATCGACCAGTACAACACGCAGCTCGTCGCGGGGTATTCGCGTAACACGGCGGCCGATGGACTCGTCGTGTTCATGCCTGACCTCGCCAGTGCCCAACACGAGCAGGCGAGCCGTGCCGTGACGCATCGGAAGTGACTCGCGGCCCCGTGGTCGCGCGCGCATCTTTAGGCGCGACTCGGAAATGGAACACCACCTTCACGAGCAGAGGCTCGCATCCATGTCGATGCACTCGTTGCAGCGCTCGCGATCGCTGACGCTGGCGGTTGCAATGATCCTAACGTCGGTCGCCCCGCTGGCCGCACAGGTTGCCCAACCTCCGGCCAGACCCGGCGCTGCGACCGGCGATCCGCCGGGCCGCGTCGGGCGCCTCGCCTATCTCACCGGCACGGTGTCGTTCCGCGCCGGCGGCGACACGGCCTGGGCAGTCGCCGTGCCCAACAGCCCCGTCACCACCGGCGACGCACTCTGGGCCGATACCAATGGGCGGGTCGGCATCGAGATCGGGTCCGCCGAAGTGCGCCTCGACCAGCAAACCGAGCTCGACGTCGAACGGCTGGACGATGCGGCGCTCCAGTTCAGCGTCCCGCAGGGCTCGGCCATCCTGAGACTCCGCTCGCTCGCCAACGGCGAAACCGACGAGATCGACGCGCCTAACGCAGCCGTCCAGATGGCGACGGTGGGCGAATATCGCGTCGACGTCACGCCCGACGGCCAGACGACGTCGATTTCGGTGTTTTCCGGTTCCGCCAACGTCTCGGCCGGCGGCTCGTCGTTCGCCGTCGACGCCGGACAAGTGGCGACGGTCCAGGGCGACAGCACGGCCACCTACAACCTCGCCGACATCGGCTCGCCCGATGACTTTGACCAGTGGTCGCGGTCGCGAGATGCGCGGATCGACGCCGCGGCGGCCGCGGCGTCGCAATACGTGTCGCCGTACATGCCGGGCACCGCCGACCTCAACGACGAAGGAAGCTGGTCGCAGAATGCGACGTATGGTCCGGTCTGGTATCCGCGCACCGTCGTCGCCGGTTGGGCGCCGTATCGCTACGGGCACTGGGTGTGGGTCGGTCGCTGGGGATGGACCTGGGTGGACGATGCGCCCTGGGGCTGGGCGCCGTTCCACTACGGGCGCTGGGCGTACATCAACAATCGATGGGGATGGTGCCCGGGACGCACGGTGGCGCCGCCCGTCTTCGCTCCTGCGTTAGTCGCGTTCGTCGGCGGCAGCGGCTTCGCGGTGTCGGCGCAGTTCGGACCGGGAGGCGGCGTCGGGTGGTTCCCGCTCGCGCCCGAAGAAGTCTACCGGCCGCCCTACACGGTGAGTCCCGTGTATCTGCGCCGCGTGAACGTGACCAACGTGAACGTGACCAACATCAACATCACGAACGTCAACGTGACCAACGTCAACTATCGAAACCGCACGGTCACGAACGCGGTGACCGTGGTGTCGCAGCAGACGTTCGTGAATGGACGGCCGGTTGGGCGCTCGGTGGTGCGCGTGGCGCCGCAGGACGTGTCGCGCGTGTCGGTCATCGAGCGGGCGCCCGTGGTTCCAACGCGTGTGAGCCTCATCGGCCAGGAAGCAGCGGGCCGTCGCGCCGCGTTCCCGCCGGCGAAGCTCGAGCGACGTCCGGTGCTCGCGGTGCATGCGCCGCCGCCCGCACCGGTTCCGTTCGCCGTGCAGCAGCGTCAGCTCGCCGCCACGGGCGGCCGTCCGCTCACGCACACCGAGCTGACCACGCTGCGCCGGCAGGCGCCGGTTGCGGCGAGCCAGGTCCGCGACCGGCCGGCCCTCAAGGTGCTGCCGGGCGGCGCGGGGCTCAAGCCCGCGCGCAGCGGCTTGCCGCCGACGCGTCCGGCCACCGAGCTTCCGCCGGCGCGCGTGACCATCACGCGGCCGCCGGTGGCCGCGAAGCCCGCGCCTAACACACCGGCGGCCCGGGTCGCGCCCGAGCCCACGCCGGGGCCCGTGCGCCTGCCGCCCGGATCTCCGCCGCCGCCTAACGGGAAGAACGCGACCGCCGCGCGCACACAGCTGGATCAGGCCTACCAGAAGGCGCAGCAGCAGATGGAGCAGCGCCACGCGCAGGAGTTCGCGAAGCCGCCCAAAGGCGAGTCCGTCCCCGAGTTGACGGCGCGTCAGGACTCGGAGCACCGCGATCTGTCCGCGCGCTATCAGCAGGCCGCGGCCGAGGGAAAGAGCAAGCTGCCGCCTGCGCCGAAACCGGCGCGCGCGCCGGCGAAGCCGGCCAACAAACCGGCGAAAGGGAAGAAGCCGCGGTAATCGACTGAACCGACGTCCGACTCTCGCGTCCCGCTCGTCGCGCGGTGTGGTCCGTGTTATGCGACGCCGCTCGACGTATGTCACTCGGGCTCGTCGTCACGCGGCGAGCGGAACGCTGACCAGTCGGATGGAGGTCAGGATGCCGGACAAAGAAACGATCGAGCGCGCGCACGAAGATGCGCGGGAAGGCAAGTCGCCGTCGACGCAGGCCGGCGAGTTCGTTCGCGAAGAGATGGAGCACGTGCGCGAGGGCAAACACGGCGCACGGTCCACCAAGCAGGCGATCGCCATCGGACTCTCGAAGGCGCGCCGCGCCGGCGTGAAGCTGCCGGCGAGCAAGCGGTCCTCGAAGCGCACGAAGAAGCAGGCGAAGCGCGACCTGTCCAAGGGTCGGAAGCGCCGTCGGAAGACGTCGAGCACCCGGTCGCGCGCCGTGCGCGGTGCGTTGCGACGGGAAGGGCACAAGGCGGCATCGCGCCGTTCGCTTTCCAAGCAGGCGCGCACCAGCGCGCGCCGCCGCACCGCGTCCGAGCGCTCGGCCTCGGCGCGCCAGGCGTCGCGGACGAAAGGCGCCGCCGGCCGTTCGGCGGCGGCGCGCAAGGCCGCGCGCACGCGCGCACGCCACCGCCGCTGACCGATACCCCGCCGCGTCCGGGTGCGGCGCTTCGCCGTTAGGCGAAGATGCCCACCTGGCCGCCGGTGTGCCAGAACATCACCGTCGCGTCCCGCGGGATGCGGCCCGATCGCACCGAGGCAATGAGGGCGGCCAGCGCCTTGGCGGTGTAGGTGTTGTCCACGAACATGGCCTCGCGCTGCGCGGCCAGACGCTGCGCCTCGCGCGACGCATCGCTCGGCACGCCGTAGCCGCCGCCGATGAACGTGTCGTCCACGACGATGGGCTGTGCCGCGGCGAGGGCCGCGCCGTCGATGCCTAACAAAGACCCCATGCCGCGCAACACCTCGCGAATCCGGCCCGCGATCGACGCCGATGGGTCGTCCGGGCTCACGCCGATCACGCGCGTCGGCACGCCGTGGAGCGCACATCCGGCGAGCAGACCCGCCTGCGTGCCGGCCGATGAGCTCGCGTGAACGATCACGTCGGGCGCCGGACCCTGCTCCAGCATTTCGCCCACCGCCCGGACGAAGCCGAGCGCGCCTAACGGAGTCGAGGCGCCAAGAGGAATGGCGACCGGCGTCCGCCCCTGCAGCCGCAATTCCGCCGCGACGTCCTCGACCGCCGCCGCCCTCGCTTCACGCGAGCCTACGTATCGGACCTCCGCGCCGAGCAGCACGTCGAGAAACGCGTTGGCGGTCGGTCGCTCCTGCCGTACGCCGTTCGCGACGATCACGCATGGCATGCCGAGCGTCGCCGCGACCGCCGCCGTGACGCGCGCGTGGTTCGACTGCACGCCGCCGCTGGTGACCAGCGCGTCGGCGCCGGACGCGACCGCTCCGGCAACGACGTACGCGAGCTTTCGCACCTTGTTGCCGCCGAACCCGAACGGAATCGCATCGTCGCGCTTGACGACCAGTCGCGGTCCGCCGCCGAGAGCGGAGCGCAGCCGTGTCATCTCCTGAATCGGCGTCGGTTCGGTGATGAGCGGAAGGGCAGGAAGCGCGCGCAGCCGCTCGAGGGCGTCGCGCGCGCCGGGGATGAAATCGGGCATGTGCCTAACGGAAGAGGATCGCGCGCCTGCCGCCCCCGAGCGTCGCCGACTCCGGTGCACACCGCACGCTGCGCCCCGGACGATGCGGCCCGTGCTCCCCGGCGTCAACCGCCGCCGCATGGCGCAGTCTATGCACGCCGGGGTCTTCGATGCGCTCACGGAGGACCTCGGACGAGTCGCGACGGCGCGATGCCGTGCGCCCGGCTCCCGTGCGCCATGCGCTCGACCTCGTGATCGCATCGGACCCCGGCCTAACACGGTGGCGCGCCGGCGCGCGCGCCGCCCTCGCCGCCACCGCCGCATCCGCTGCGCTCGTGCCGCTCGCCCACGCGCGTCACGAGCCGGCGACCGTCGTCCTCGCCGGCATCGTCGTGAGCATCATGGCTGCCGCGCGCGTCTTCGACGACACGCCTCGCGCACAGCGCCTCACGATGCTTCTCGCAGCTCCGGCCGCGATCGCGCCGATCGCGCTCGGCTCGCTCGCTGCGCACCACTTGTGGCTCGACCAGTTGTTTTTCTGCGTCGTGGTATTCTGCGCCACGTTCGCGCGCCGCTACGGCCCCCGCGGCTCCGTGCTCGGGTTGTTGGCGTTCATGGGCTACTTTTTCTCGCTGTTCGCCCGCACGGGCGCCGGGGATCTTCGCCTCGCGTCGATCTCGGTGCTCGTCGGCGTGGCGATCGCCTACATCGCGCGATTCGCGGTCGTGCGAGACCGGCCCGACCGCCTGCTCGATGAGATGCTCGTCGCGTTTCGCGCCCGCGCCGCCGCGCTGCTCGACGCGCTCGCGCGCAGGGCGGAGGCGGCGACGGATGCGCCGTGGCGTGTGCACCGTTCGCGCATATCGATCGCGCGGCTCAACGATGCGGCGCTCGCGCTGGAAGACGAGGCCGAGGCGCGGCGTCGCCGGAGTGCCGCCGCGGATCAATGGGCGCTCGACGTGTTCGACCTGGAGCTGGCCATCGAGACCGTGGCCGACGTCGTCTCCGCCGTGCGCGCCCAGCCCGCCGGGGCGCGCCGGCAGGTGGCGCGCGACGTTGTTGCGTTAGGCGCGCGCCTTCGCGGGTACGACGTGCCCGGGACTGCGCCAAGGGCGGCCGGGGCGCTTCCGGGTTCGCTCCAACGCAAACTGCGGTTTGCCGGCGACATCATCGCAAAGACGCATCCGTGGACGGCGCCCGCGCCGGCCGATGCGGTGATCGGCGAATCCGTCACCGCCGCCGGCGGCGCGACGGCACTCGGCCTCAACCCGGACGTCGCCGCGCCTTCTCGCGAGGCCATGCGACCGTCGTTGCGCCTCGCGATCCAGGCGGCGATCGCGACCGGCCTCGCCATGCTCGCCGGGAATCCGGTGTCGTCGGCGCGCTGGTACTGGGCCGTGATCGGCGCGTTCGTCGTCTTCATTCGCGCCACGAACCGCGCCGAGAGCCTCTCGCGGGCCTGGCAGCGGGTACTCGGCACGGTGGGCGGCGTCGTGTTAGGCGTGATCGTCGCCCAGGCCGTCGGCCGGAACGAGCACCTGGCGCTCGTGCTGCTGTTTCTCAGCGTGTTCGGCGCGTTCTACCTCGCGCCCCTCTCGTACGCCTGGATGATCGTGTTCGTCACCACGGCGCTCGCGCTGCTCTACGACACGTTAGGCAACTACTCGTCGGCGCTGCTGTCGCTGCGGCTCGAGGAGACGCTCATCGGAGCGGCGATCGGCGCCGTCGTCGCCAGCCTCGTGCTCCCGACGCCCGCGCGCGCGTCGGTCGAACGCCGGGCGGGCGATCTGCTCCGTGAAGCCGCGCACGCGGTGGCCGCCCTCACGGCGCCCGATGCACGATCGCTGCCGCCCCGCGCCCGGCTCCGTTGGGCGCGTCGCGTCGATCGCGCGGCGCAGCGCTTCCGCCTGGCTACGCGGCCGGTGTGGGACATCAACCTGCCGCTGCACGTGCCGCGCTACATGGACTCGGTGCATGCGGCCATGGACCTCGCATATGCGCTCCGGCAGCTGGTCGCCCGATCAGGTCCGGCGGCCAGCGATGCGGCCGCCGCCGCTGCCGCGCCGGAGTCCGAGTGGCTCGCCCGCATCAATGCCGCGCAGCAGGCCATCGCCGCGACCGTCGATGCCAATGGAGGAGTTCCGAGACAATGATTGCATCCGTCGTGAGCGGTGCGCTCGCGACAGGGAGGAAACCGTGCCGGCCCACCGGGGTCGTGGCGCCGGCAGGCCTCCTCGCTCATGATTGACGGATGACTGTTATCCTTTCAATCATGAGCGAGGCGACCTGCCACGCGCGGCGAGCGCGATACGGCACCAGGCCATGCGCCTCGCCGCGCACGCACGCCCACGCCTAACGGAGACCGCGGTCATCGTGTCACGGACGTACGCCGTCAAGGAGCTCTACTACACGCTCCAGGGCGAAGGAGCGCAGACCGGACGCGCCGCCGTGTTCTGCCGCTTTGCGGGCTGCAACCTGTGGACCGGCCTCGAGCGCGATCGCGCGACGGCAGTGTGCACCTTCTGTGATACCGACTTCATCGGCACCGACGGACCGGGCGGCGGCCGCTTCGACTCGCCCGCCGCGCTCGCGCGGGCCGCGCTCGAAACCTGGAACCAGAATCGAAGCCCGTCCGGCACTCCGCTGGTGGTGTGCACCGGGGGCGAACCGTTGCTCCAACTCGATGCGCCGCTCATCGATGCGTTCCACCAGGCCGGCTTCCACGTCGCCATCGAGACGAATGGGACGCAACCGGCGCCGCCCGGTATCGACTGGATCTGCGTGAGTCCCAAAGCGAGGGCGCCCCTGCGCCTTACGTCGGGCAACGAGCTCAAGCTCGTCTTCCCGCAGCGCGAGCCGGAAGCGCAGCCGGAACGGTTCGAGTCGCTCGCGTTCCAACACTTCTTTCTTCAGCCCATGGATGGTCCCGAGCGCGAGCAGAACACACAGCGCGCGCTGGCCTATTGTCTCGAGCACCCGCGCTGGCGTCTCTCCCTGCAGACCCACAAGCTCATCGGCATTCCCTGACCGTGTGGCCCGCGGTCACGGCCATTCGTGCCGCGGCCGGTCGAGCGCGGCGCGGTCCCACTTGCCTAACTCAGCCGCCGCGTCGTAGGCGGACTGCGCGAATTCGAGAATCAGGTCGTCCGGCGATGGGGCGCGCCGCGCTACGTCGTACGGCAGAATCATCTCGCGCATCGCGCCATCGTAGGCGGCGCCTTCAGGCCTAACGGAACGCGCCGAGTAGCCGGCGGGCTCGGGATAGGCGTAGGCGTAGAAGGCCGGTCCCGGCATGCCCGGGCTCCCCGCCCAGAGACCCACGCTGGCGCACTCGTGCGAATACGCCTCGACCATCACGTAGTCGGGACAGTTAGGCGCTCCGCCGCCGTGTTTCGGCGCGCGGCGACCCGAAAATCGCGTCTGCGCCAGATCGAAGCTGCCCCAGAAAAAGTGGGTCGGGCTGCTCTTGCCCAGGAAGCGTCCGCGAAATCGCTCCAGCACCCGATGCGCCTCGCTCAGAATCACCCACCAGGTGTGCGCGGCACGCGGGTCGTACGAGGCATGCTCACGATCGTCGGCGAACGGAATCGCAACCGCCGTCTCCACCGGCACCGGTCGAATCCGTGCCTCGAGGCCGAGCGACTCGAGCGCCTCGAGATAGGCCGCGTAGAACGCCGATACGGTTTGCGCAGTGAGCGGGACGCTCGCAATGCGTCCATCGCTCGAGCGCACGTCCAACCGATGATCGATGAAATCGAAGTCGACGGAAAATGTCCGCACCCCGTCCCCGGCCGGCATCGCCGATGTGGTGAGTCCGCGCGGCGTCACATACAGCGCCACTTGCCACCAATGGTTCACCATCGGGGCGTGCGACAGTCGCGTCTTGCCGACGATTTGCGTCCACATGTGCAGCGTGGCGAGCGTGTCCGCCCATGAGTCCAGCGGCAACGCGGGCCAACGCGCCGGCGCAGACTCGGCGTGTCGAAGGTCGGTCATGTCGCAACATACGCGCGGCCGGACCGCGTCTCAAGAAACCCGGCTCTCTCCATCTCCGCGATCGACGCGTACCTTCTACGGCATGAGCGAAACCTCACGGCCGCGCGCTGTCGTTCTCTTGAGTGGCGGACTCGACTCGACCACCGTGCTCGCCGTTGCGCAGCGCGATGGATTCGACGTCGCCGCGCTCACCGTGCGCTATGGTCAGCGCCACGCCGCCGAGCTCGATGCGGCGTCGCGCATCGCCCAACGGATGCGCGTCGCGCGCCACGAGATCATTTCGCTCGACCTGCGCGCATTCGGCGGATCCGCGCTCACCGCCGACATCCCCGTGCCCAAAGATCGCGACGAGCAGAAGATCGGCAGCGGCATTCCGATCACCTACGTGCCGGCGCGCAATACCATCTTTCTCGCGCTCGCCCTGGCGTTCGCCGAGACGCTCGATGCCGCCGACATCTTCATCGGCGTCAACGCGCTGGACTATTCAGGCTACCCGGACTGCCGACCGGCATTCATCGAGGCGTTCGAGCGCCTTGCCAATCTGGCGACGAAAGCAGGCGTCGATGGCGCGAGCCGGTTTCGCATCCACGCGCCGCTGCTCCATCTCGCGAAATCCGAGATCATCGCCCTCGGCCTTTCGTTAGGCGTGGACTATGCCGGGACGTGCAGCTGCTACGACCCGCTGCCCACCGGGGAAGCTTGTGGCCGCTGCGACGCGTGCCTCCTCCGCCTGCGCGGCTTCGCGGCCGCCGGCGCTCGCGACCCCATTGCCTACGCGGCCGCCCGCCGCTGAGTCGCAGCCATTCGCCTCGCTTGACACGCGCTGTACCGCGTCCTATTTGACAGCGCGACGCGTGCGACCGACACGACTCGATGCTCGCGCGCATCCCCGCACCTCGAGAGACCGACTGTGGAGAAACACGACAAACTTCCGGACCCCGAATCTGATCGCCCCGTCGTCGATGTCACCCGGCGCGACTTCCTCGTGCGCGCCGGACTCTACGGTGGCGCGCTCACGTTGTTTTCCCGCGCCCCTTCGATGGTTCGCGATGTCGTGCGACGTCCACCGCACGCGCTCGCCGATGCGCCGACCGCGCTCGCCGCGCCGGCCGCCGATCTCTCACCGCTCTTTTCCGGATTGCAGTGGCGACTGCTCGGCCCCTTCCGCGGCGGACGCACCGACGCCGTG
>Ga0207695_10012088_pt1 | contig 10377 bp, 9 predicted proteins | sample KBSC54metaG_FD_184354 | JGI IMG/M metagenome (GOLD analysis project Ga0207695, IMG submission 184354) | Corn rhizosphere microbial communities from Kellogg Biological Station, Michigan, USA - KBS C5-4 metaG (SPAdes) (version 2) | ecosystem: Host-associated > Plants > Roots > Rhizosphere > Soil... | reverse complement strand
CGAGCGGCACCGTGCGCACGTCCATGCCGTGCTCGGCGAGATTCGCGTGCAGATCCTGCATGCTCTCGATGTTCTCGTCGAGTTGGCGCACCTGGCTGTCGGCGACGAACACGACGCCGTCGGCGCCCTGGAGCACCAGCTTCCGCGTCGACTGGTAGTAGACCTGGCCCGGCACCGTGTACAGCTGGAAGCGCGTGTTGAACCCCGAGATCGAACCCAGGTCGAGCGGCAGGAAGTCGAAGAACAGGGTGCGGTCCGTTTGCGTGGCCAGCGAGACCATGGTGCCCTTGCGATCGTTAGGCACCTGACCGTAGATGTAGTGCAGGTTGGTCGTCTTGCCGGACCGGCCCGGCCCGTAGTAGACGATCTTGCACGTGATCTCGCGCGTCGCGTAGTTGACGAGAGGCACAGGCGGCTCAGGCTGGAGGACGTGTCGACTGTGGATCGCCGGACACCGGCGGCTGCGCGCGTCCGAACAGGACGGCGAGGCTGCGATTCAGGTCGTGCTCGAAATTGCCGTCGAGCGCCGGGCCCGACTCCGTTGCCGGCGGCGCGGCCTGTCGGAGCGCATCGCGCAGCTCGCGGAAGTACACCTGGACCAATCCCAGCGAGCTTTCGGCGTCGAACGCCGTGAGCAGCACCAGCGCCCCGCGCGCCGTGGGCGCCTCGGCGATGTAGACCTGCCGCTCGCGGCCGGCGTGGTACAGCTCGCGGAAGGGATGCCCGTCGAGCTCCTTGCCCAACTCGCCCGCCGACGCGTGGATGGCGGCGCCTAACGCACACGCCGCCATCACGTCGACGGCCCGCGTGAACCCGAACTGCCCGAGGACCTGGCCGCTCGGATGCAGCAGGAGCGCGAACTGGACGCGGGCATCGTCCACGAATCGCTGGAGCGGCGCTTCCACCCACGCCTCGGCGACGTGGGCTCTCACACCGCCTCCAGGGCGTGCAGCATCGCGCTGCGGATGAGGCCGATATGGGCTTTCGGCTCGGCGAGCGTGGCCAGCACCAGTCCGTCGCGGCCGACGGCGCACACGTGCCCGTGCTCGGCCTCGAGCTGGAGGAAGCCGACCGCCGCCAGCCCGGCCGCATCGGTGCCTAACCGTGCCCGCCGGTAGAGGGACGCCACCAGCGCCCCCACCACGCCGGCCTCGATGCCTACCTGCACGTCGGCGTCGACGATGATGCCGTCGGCCTCGCTCACCAGCAGGCAGCCGAGGACGCCGCGCTGCCGCGTCACCGCCGTGAGCGCGTCGGTGTAGGGCGTGCTCACGCCACCTCCGTGAGCCACGCTTCGGCGCGCTGCACGCAGCGGTCGAGGACCCGGCGCACCAGACCCAAGGGCAGCGTGCGCGCCGCGGCGACCAGCGCCAGCGAATCTTCGAGCACGGGCCCGAGCGCGATCGTCGCGACCTCGGTTTCGTACACCACGGCGCGCCAGGCGCCTAACTGCAGATGTTTCACCGTCCGGTCGGCTTCGTCGCGGACGCCGGTCAACGCGGCGCCGATGTCCTGCGCGACGTCCTCGCCATCCGCGGTGACGTACGCGCCGGCCGTCACCAGCCCGTCGCCGTCGAGCAGCAGCGCCGTCTGCTGCCCGTCGCCGAGGATTTCGGCGAACAGGCGGCGCGCCTCGTCCTCGACCCGGCGCTCGGCCGCGGCGACCCGCTCTCCGTTAGGCGCGCTCCCGGCAGGGGCGCCGGTGGTGTAGCGCACGAGGCGCCGCACCATGCGCAGCGCCGTCTCCACCGCCGCGTCGCCATGCTCCGCCGCGAGCCCCAAGTGGTGCTCCGCTTCCTCCAGCCGGTGCTGCTTGTACAGCACGTAGCCCAGGCCTTTGCGCGCCCCCACGTGGTCGGGCGCGAGGCGCAACACCGCCTCCCACTCGGCGGTCGCCTCCGCGAGCTCTCCGCGGTCCACGCGCACGCGCGCCAGGAGATCGTGCGCGTCGGCGTTGCCGCCGTGGCGCTCCACGCCGCGCGACGCGACGCGCAGCGCCAGGTCGAGCTGCGCGCCACGCCGCAGCGCTTCGCCTAACTGAAGGAACACCATGCTCGACGGGTCCCGCGCCAGCTCTTCGCTCAGACGGCGAATGTCGTCAGACATCCATCCGCTCCTTGAGCACGCTCGACAGCCGCGTCGCCGCGGCGACCGACTCGCGGACTGCGGCCGCATCAGCACCGTCCGGCGCCAGTCGCAGATAGCGATCCCAGCTGGTGAGCGCTTCCTGGTAATCGCCGCGCCACGCCGCGCAGCACCCGGTTTCGAGATGCACCGCCGGCTCCAGGGCGTCCGCCTGCAGCACGCGGCGCAGCTCTTCCTGCGCCTCGTCGTGCCGGCCCGCCCGCGTGAGCGCGCGGGCGAGCACGAGCCGCGGCAGCGTCGCTCCGTCCAGGCCCGCCACCGCCAAGCGCGCCTCCGCCACCGCCCGGTCGCACTCGTTGGCGCGCAGCGCTTCCCGCGCCCGGTCGAGATGCGCCTGCGCCTGCGCCGCCGCCGGAGCGCCCGAGCCGTTCGCCCCCGTGTCGCGCAGCGCCACCACACCCGTCGTGACGAGCCCGTACGCGATGCGCGCCACGTCGAACTCGCTCCGGGCGAGCTCGGACGCGATCGCGCGCAGATCGCGCGCGCCGTCGATTTCCGACAGCACTTCCCACTCGTTAGGCAGGAGATCGAGCTGCGCCGCGTGGTCGTCCAGCACCGCACACAACGATGGCACGACGCCCAGATGCGGGATTTTCCCCTCGATGCGCGACCACTCGTCGATGCGCCGCGCGCCTTCCATGAGCAGCGACTCCGTGGAGATGCGGATGCTCGCTTCGGCCGGGACGCTCGATACCTCGCGCTCCTCGAACGAGAAGAAGCCTTCGCGCCAGGACATGAGCTCGAACACGACTTCTTCCACCTGGAAGCGCACCTGCCGCTCGAGCTCGCGGCGCGTCAACGCGCCCGACTCGACCAGGATCTCGCCCAACCGGCGGGCGTCGCCCGACCTGGTCTGCGCGTCGCGCGCCCGGGCGAGATCGCCCTCGGAGATCTTTCCGGCGCGCAGCAGCAGCTCGCCTAACGGATGCGGGTTGCTGCGGATAGCGGCGTAGATGACGCCGCCGCGGTCGAAGTACACGGTGCCCTGGTTGTCGCGCAGCAGCGACGTCACCGTGAGCGTACCCGTCTTCCGGCTCAGGTCCAGCAGCTGGAAGACATCGTGAATGCCCAACTCCCGCAGCGGCCCTTCGATCGCCATCAGGCCACCTCCTGGCGGCTGCGGAAGATGCGCAGCAGATCGGCAGCCGTCCGCGCCTCGCGCTGGGCGCGGCGCGCAAATGCGCTGTCGGGCGCCAGCTCCACGACCTCGTTCCAGAGCGCGATCGCCTCGCGGTAGCGGTGCCGGTCGGCGAGGATCACGCCCTGCAGCAGCAGCGCCCCCGGATGCTTCGGATCGAATCGGAGCACGCGGTCGACGGCCCGCGCCGCGTCGGTGCTCCGATTGGCCTCGAGCAGCGTCTCCGACAGCGACAACAGCCCATCGATGTTGTACGGGTCGCGCTGCAGGAGGTCGACGAGCGGCGTGATTGCATCTTTGGCGCGGCCGAATCGCCGCCGCACCTCGGCCAACGCCAGCGTCGCCTCGACGTAGGTCGGCACCGCGTCCAGCGCAGCCAACAGCTCGTCATCCGCGCCCGGACCATCGCCGCGTTGGGCGAGCAGTAACGCGAGGTCGTAGTGGACGACCGCGAAATCCTGATCCAGGTCGAGCGCGTTGCGATACGCGAGGATGGCGCCGTCCACATCCCCGGCGGCTCGAGCGATGTCGCCGATCTGTTTGAGCACATCGGCGCGGGCCGGCGCGAGACGCTGCGCCTGACGCAGCAGCTCGAGCGCGGCCTCGGACTCGCCGGTTTCCGCCCGGGCGCGCGCCACCAGCAGCAGCGACTCGACGCCGTGCGGATCCGCCTGCAGCAGCCGCTCCGCCACGTCCCGCGCTTCCGAGGCGCGGTTCAACATGAGCAGCGCGCGCGTCTCGCCTGCCAGCGCACGCGGCACCGTGCCGTTGACGCTCCGCGCCTGGCGGTAGCGCTCGAGCGCTTCGCCGTGGAATCCCTGGCGCGCGAACAGGTCGCCCAACATCGTGAGGCCCGTCGCCGCGTCGCCGCCTCTGCCTAACGCACGGTTGATCTCCGCCGCGGCGCGGTCCAGCATGCCCTTGGCGAGGTACTCGGCGCCCATGGCGTACGGATTGTCCAGCGGCACCACCGGCGACCGCACCGGCGTGTGCTGCTTGAGCTCCGAGAAGAGCGTGTCGAGCGATTTCGGGTCGAACGAGAACGTCTCCACCGCCCCGTCCGCGCGTTGCGCGCCCTCGAGATCCGGCGCGATCGACAGGTCGGGATCCTCGTACTCGAGATCGATCGCCAGCTCGAACTTCTGCGCCACGTAGAACGGCTCGAGCTCGAGCCCGCGCTTGGTCGCGCGCAGCGCCCCCTCGAAATCGCCGAGATTCGAGAGCGTGAAGCCGAGGTTGTAGTGCGCTTCGGCATAGTTGGGACGCGCTTGGATCGCGCGGCCGAACGCGTTGCGCGCGTCCTCGAATTTCTTGAGCTCGCCGAGCACCAGGCCGATGCCGTTCCACGCGACCGCCTGCTCCGGGAACACGCCTAACACTTGCCGGTACGCCTCGAGGCTCAGCTGCAGCCGCTTCCCCTTGAACAGGAGCAGGGCCAGGTTGAGCCACGCTTTGACGAACGCGGGGTGCTTGGAGAGCGCGGTGCGGAATTCATCGATCGCACGCTCCGAGTCGCCCTGGTGGTAGTGCGCGACGCCAAGGTTGTTGTGCGCGATGGCGTACTCGGAATCCAGCTCCACCGCGCGCGCGTAGCTCGCCGCGGCGTCGGCGAGCTTTCCCGCCTGATGGAGCGCGACGCCCCGCTCGCACCACAGCTTCGGGCTGTCCGCCTGCTCGGTGATCAGCCGATCGTAGAGCTCCGCGGCCGTCGCCGCATCGCGCTTGAGCAGATGCACCTCGGCCATCGCCTGCAGCACGAGCCGGCGATCTTCGCCGCGGTCGAGCGCCAAACGATACTCGCGCAGCGCCTCGGCGTAGTACGCCTTCTGGCGGAACGCAAGACCCAGGTTGTAGTGGGCGAGTTGGTCTTCTTTCGCCACCGCGAGCATCTGCTGCGAGCGGCGCAGTTGGCGCTCGGGCAGCAGCTCTTCATACTTGGCCGGGTTGTACCGGTCGATCGACAGGTTCGCCTGCGCGCGCGACAGCGACGGGTTGAGTTGAATGGCGCGCTTGGCGGCGGCGGCGGCGTCCTCGTGGCGGCCCATGTCGCCCAGCACGAAGCCCAACAGATAGTGCGCGTCGGCGTTGTCGGGGCTCAGCGCGATGGCGCGGCGGAGCGCGGCCAGCGATTCGTCGTTGAGGCCGCGGTTGTACAGCACTTCGCCCATGTAGAAGTTGCAGAGCGGGCTGTCCGGTTCGATCTCGAGCGCCTTGGCGAACCACTGCTCGGCGGCGTCCAGGTCGCCGCCCGCCTTCTCGGCCAGGCCTAACTGGACCATGGCGCCGACGTCGCGCGGGTGGTACGACAGCAGGGCCGTGAATTCGGCCACCGCCTCGCGCGAATCGCCTAACGACGCGTACGCGCGGCCCAGCTCCCAGCGGGCGTCGCGGTCATCGGGACGCTGTCGCAGCCGTTCTCGCAGCTCGGTGACGCGCCGGTCGTAGTACCCGGTGTTGAAGTACGCCACCTCGAGGTTCCGCTGCGCCACCTGCATCTTCGCATCCAGCTCCAGCGCCTTCGTGAACGCCGCCACCGCGTCCTCGTACATCCCCTTGTTGTAGTAGAGGACGCCGAGGTTGTTGTGCGCGCCCGCGTCCGACGGATCGATCCGCCGTGCGTACGACCGCAGGATGTCGCGGTCACGCTGGGACGCGAGCGACGCCGTCATCGTTAGGCGACGCGCACCGCGCGCAGGAGCGTCTGCAGGGACGCCACGTCCGGCAGCAGCAGGAAGAACCCGCGCAGCCGGTCGTTCTGCCCCTGGAAGTAGAACTGCGTTTCGATCGCGAACACCATGTCGCGCTCGGCGCCGAATTGCAGATACGCCGTCGTCAGTACCGCGGCCGACATGTCCACCGCCAGGCTCGGCGGCGACGGCAGCAAGAGCAGTCCCATGAACTCGCTCAGCGCGTTCATGTAGGCGCCGCTCAGAATGTTGCCCGCTTCCTTGATCGCGGACTGCTCGAGCTCGCCGAACTCGCCGTTGGGATCCTGCGGACGCCTGAGCATGAGCTGCGCCAGCTTGATCGCCGTCGGGCGCGGGAACACGAGCAGCGTGCGCCCGGTGAGATCGCCCATCATGTGCATGAGCACCGCCGCGATCGGCTCTTCACCATCCTCGATTTGCGACGGCACATCCTCGAGCGCCGCGATCGTGATCGTCGGCACCGTGATCATGATCGTGCTGCCCGTCATCTGCGACAACGCCGTCGCCGCATGCCCCGCACCGATGTTCGCGGTCTCACGCAACGCATCCAGTTGCCGCTCTTTCAACGCCAGTAGATCGGCCATGCCTGTTCCCTCAGAGAAGGCTGCCCACGTCCACGATCAGCGCCGGCGCACCGTCGCCGAGGATCGTCGCACCACTGAACAACGCCAGGCTCTCACGAGCCGGATCGAACTGCTTGACCACGATGTCCTGCTGCCCGGTGAGCTCGTCCACCACGAGCCCCGCACGCCGCTCGCCCACCTCGAGCACGATGACTTGATGGCGCGCGCCCGCCCCGTTCGCCCCGAGGCGAAGCAACTCGTCGAAGCGAATGAGCGGCAGCACGTCATCCCGCAGCAGCATCACCTCGCGCCCCTGCACCCGCCTAACGGAACGGGCATCCAGCTCCACCGTTTCGTTCACGTGCGCCAACGGCACCGCGTACACCTCGTCGCGCACGCGCGCCAGCAGCGCGCGCACGATCGCCAGCGTGTGCGGCAGCCGCACCGTCACCGCCGTACCCCGGCCCGGCACCGACCGCATCTCCACTGCGCCGCCCATCGCGCGCACGCGGTTCATCACGACGTCGATCCCCACGCCGCGGCCCGAGAGATCCGTCACGCGCTCGGCGGTGGAAAAGCCGGGACGCGCGATGATCCGCATCAACTCCTCGTCCGACAGCGACGCCTTGTCTTTGTCGACGAACGACAACTCTTTCGCCCGCGCGAGCACGCGCTCGCGATCGATCCCCTTCCCGTCGTCTTCCACCCGCACCAGCACCGTGCTCCGTTCGCGCGACACGCTGAGCACGAGCGACCCCGATGCCGGTTTCCCGGCCGCGCGCCGCTGCTCCGGCGTCTCGATGCCGTGGTCGACGGCGTTGCGCAGCAGGTGCACCACCGGATCCCCGATCTCGTCCAGCATCGACCGATCGAGCTCGATGTCGTTTCCCTCCACGGTGAAGACGATCTGCTTGCCCAAACCGTGCGCCGCATCGCGCACCAGACGCGGGAAGCGGTCGAACACCTGGCCCACCGGCACCATGCGGCTCAGCATCACCTCGTCCTGCATCTCGCCGATCAACCGCGCGGCGAGCGCCACCGCCTCGTCCAATGCCGGGTCGCCGTGTCGCGCAGCCAGGTCGAGCAGCCGTCCCCGGGCGATCACGAGCTCGCCGATCATGTTCATGAGAGTGTCGAGGCGCTGCAGATCGATGCGGACCTGACGCGTCGGCCGCGCCGCCGCGCCGGCCTGGCCGTCCGCCGCGGTCTGCTGGTGCGGCTGGCCGACGGTTTCGATGCCGTCCACTTCCACGCGATCGACGTCGCCGACCGCGAACATCGCGCGCACGATCTCGTCGCGCGGCGCCGTGCAGTTTAGGTGGATCGAAAAGCCGGCGCCGAACTCTTCGGCCTGCAGCGCCTCGACGGGCGGGATCACCTCGAGCACCGTGCCTAACGATGCGGCGCGCTTCACCAGGAGGAGGGCGCGCGCGCCGCGCAGCGCGGTGCCGGACGCCAGGCGCAATCGGATCAACCGACTGCTCGTCGCCGCCTGCGACGGCCGCGGATCGGGCGCCCGGCTCGGCGCGGCGACCTGCTTGGGGGCGCTCCCACCCGTGGCCACCGCCGCACGCGCTTTGAGGCGAGCAATCAGGTCCAGAATGGCGTCCGGCACCGCGATGTCGTCGGCCGCGGCGACTCCGGTCTGCACCGCTCCCTCGATGGCCTGCTCCAGCGCGTCGGCGGCCTCGAACAGGAGCTCCGTCACGTCCGCCGTCACCGCCAACTCGCCGCGGCGAACGCGGTCCAGCACGCTTTCCAGCTCGTGCGCCAGATCAGTGACTGCGCGATAGCCCATCGTCGCGCTCATGCCTTTCACCGTGTGCACGGCGCGGAAGATCGCCCCCACCGGCTCGCTCGCCTCGGGCGAGCTCTCCAGCGCGAGCAGCGCATGATTCATCGCGGAGAGATGCTCGCGGCTCTCCGTGAGGAAGAGTTCGGCGTACCGAGAGAGATCCATGTGGGAAGCGACGGAGCGGTGGGGGGCGCAGGCACATCGCGCAGGGCGACGACTCGATCGATGCGTGACCGCGACGCCTAACGGAAGCCGGATGCGCCGGTCGTTGCGCAGGCGGCCGGCGCGCCGGGTCACGGCATCATGCGATCACCCCAGCACGCGCTGCACCGCCTCGAGGACCCGGCTCGGCTGGAACGGCTTCACGACGAAGTCCTTCGCGCCCGCCTGGATGGCTTCGACGACCAGCGCCTGCTGTCCCATCGCGCTGCACATGAGAATGCGTGCATTGCCGTCGAACTTCGTGATCTCCCGGACAGCATCGATCCCGCCCATGTCCGGCATGACGATGTCCATCGTCACCAGATCGGGCCGAAGCTGCTTGTACTTCTCGATCGCCTGCACCCCGGTCTCCGCTTCGCCAATGACCTCGAATCCCGATTGCGACAGGATGTCGGAGATCATGGTGCGCATGAAGATCGCGTCGTCGCAGACCAAGACGGTGTGACTCAACGTGACGTTCCTCCGATCAGGCGAGCACTTGCGCGATGATGTCGTGAATGTCGAGGAGCGCGACCACCTCGCCATCCAGCCGGCCCACGGCGCGGACCGCGCCGCCGGGCACGAGCGCCTCGGCTTCCGTTTCCAGTTCGAGCTCCGCCTCGCGGCGGACGTCCAGCACCTCATCTACCGCCACGCCCACTACCTTCGCACCATGGTCCATGAGTACGATCGAGCCCGCCCCCGCCCCCGCCCCCTGGCTGGCCTCCGTACGACCGAAGCGCACCGGCAGATCGAGCACCGTCACGATCGTCCCGCGCACGTTCACGAGTCCCGACACGAACGGACCCGCGCCGGGCAGACGCGTCGGCCGGCGCGCCGGAATGATCTCGCGCACCGTGCCTAACTCGACCGCCACCACGCGACCCGCCACCCGGCACAGCACGACCTGCCCGGTTAGGCGCGCCTCCGCGCGGTCAGGTGTCGAGACGGTAGAAGCCAAAATCGTCGAGTGGATCCCAGAGAGACGGCGCTTCCGCCCACCCGGCTGCCGCGGCCATCGCCCGGACCAGATCCGCCGGGAGCGGTGAGCGCAGTTCGACCGGTTTGCCGGTCACCGGGTGCGGGAAGATCAACCACGCCGCGTGCAGAAACTGTCGTCGCGGTGGAAGCGACATGAGCCGTCGCGCTCCGCCGCCGCCGTACGTGTCGTCGCCCACTACCGGATGGCCGATCGACGCGAGGTGGACGCGAATCTGGTGCGTGCGACCCGTGTGCAGGTGCGCGCGCAGAAAATCCGCCGCGTCGAACCGAGCGAGCCGCACGAAGTCCGTCCGTGCAGTTCGCCCAGTACTGACGACTGCCATACGCTTTCGGTCTCGCGGGTTACGAGCAATAGGACGGTCGACTGTCAGACGGTCCTGATCGAGATGCCCCCACGAGAGCACCGCGTATCGGCGGATGATCCGTCGCGCCGAAATCGCAGCGCCGAGCGACCGGTGTGCTCGATCGGTCTTGGCGACGAGCAGCAACCCCGACGTGTCCTTGTCGAGCCGATGGACCAGACCTTCGCGCCCGGTGCCGCCGCCTTCCGCCAGCGGACCACCGCGTCCCATGAGCGCGTTGACGAGTGTTCCGCTCCAGTGACCGGGCGCAGGATGCACCACCATGCCGGCCGGCTTGTCCACGGCGAGCACATCGTCATCCTCAAATACCACATTGAGTTGAATCGCTTCAGGTAATACTTCACGTGAGGTTGGGGGCGGGATGTCGACGCTCACAATGTCTCCCGTCTGCATGCGGTAGCTGGCCTTCTCGCGCCGGCCGTCGACTGCGACGTGACCGTTGGCGATGAGGGTCGCCGCCTGC
>Ga0207695_10012081_pt1 | contig 10380 bp, 10 predicted proteins | sample KBSC54metaG_FD_184354 | JGI IMG/M metagenome (GOLD analysis project Ga0207695, IMG submission 184354) | Corn rhizosphere microbial communities from Kellogg Biological Station, Michigan, USA - KBS C5-4 metaG (SPAdes) (version 2) | ecosystem: Host-associated > Plants > Roots > Rhizosphere > Soil... | reverse complement strand
CGCAGCCGTTGTCAAAACGCCACGCATCTGTTCCGGAACGCTCATCAGCACATCGCAGGTGTTGCGATTGAATTGTTCGCGAATGAATCCACGCCCGTTTCGCGTCCATACGAAGACAGGCTCGCGACGCACCGCATGCGCGACAAGCACCGCAATTTGATTGTCGAATCCGCGACTCTCTCGATTCGAGAAGGGCAGGTTGTCCGGGTCCGCGCAGAATCTCAAAGGCGCTGCGCTGGCCACCAGGGTCCATATAAATGGAAAAAAGAGTACAACTCTACGGAAGCGCAAACACATAAAGTGTCCCTCCCGGCGTGGTGACGTTTTTCAGATCGCTGAGAGCGTTACCCCACCCGCCTGCAGCATTGCCATCGCGCGTATCCAGATTCCCGGCAACGATCGCACCCGGCCAGCCGCCTATACCTGACAAAATCGCCACGTATTGCTTCCCGTCGGGACCACGATACGTGACCGGTTGCCCGATGATTCCTGAGCCGGTCTTGAATTGCCAGAGAGTCTGCCCAGTTCGCGCATTCGCGGCTCTGAACCATCCGTCCATCGTTCCGTAAAATACGACATCGCCGGCAGTGGCGAGGGTTCCGCTCCATAGCGGATACTTGTCTGCAACTGTCCACACCTTCTTTCCTGCGACGGGATCCCATGCCATCAACTCGCCTTCATTGCCGCCGGGGCCCGCGTAGAAGCGATCCGTGACGCCGACATAGGGGGTGCCCTGAATGTAGTTCGCCTCTTCAGCCTCCTCATCGGCGCACATGTTTTCGTGCGGGATATAGAGGAGCCCCGTTCGCGGCGAAAAGGATGAGGGCTGCCAATCCTTTGCTCCAGGCGCGGTAGGGCAGATATTGCGAATCTCCTGTCCTGTTTTCGGCGCCTTCGAGAGATCACGCTGCAACGCTCCCGTTTGCAGATCGACTCCGGTTGTGGTCGTGCTGTACACATAAAGAGTCGCCGAGAGCACCTGTCCAGTAGTCCGGTCGATGACGTAGATATAGCCGTTGCGATCGGCCCTTACGAGCACTTTGCGCTTCGAGCCCTGCCAGGGCAGATCGAGCAGAATATTTTCGTTAATGCCATCCCAGTCATAAAGGTCATGCGAAGACATCTGGTAGAACCACACTGCCTGACCGGTATCCGCATCGCGCGCAAACACCCCGGAGGTCCACTTGTTATCGCCGGGCCGAACCTCCGGATTCCATGGTCCAGGATTTGCTGTTCCGTAATAGATCAGGTTCGTGGACGCATCGTAAGACAAAAATCCCCAAACCGTTCCTCCCCCAATTCGCCATGCATCCGGCGGCCAGGTCTTCACGCCGAGGTCCGTTCCTTTATCACTTGAGTAAAACGGTTTGAACTTGTCGCCGATCAACACGTCTTTATCAGGCCCCGTCGAGTAAGCCTGCCAGATGAGCTTCCCATCCTTGGTGCCAAGCGCCGCGATCCAGCCGCGCACGCCGTATTCACCGCCGCTGTTACCTACGAAGACTTTGTCGCGCACCACCATCGGCGCCATGGTGATGGTCTCGCCTTTCGAGATGTCAGCCAGGTGCGTTCGCCAAAGCAGCTTCCCGCTTTCGGCATCGAGCGCAATCGTGAAGCCGTCAAGCGTGTTGTAGATAATCTTGCCGTCGGCGTAGACTGCTCCACGATTCACCCAGTCGCAGCATGCCTCTCCCTTCGCAGCGCGTGAGGGATTCGGATCAAAGCTCCATTTGAGCGGTGCCCCCGGCTTCGTCAGATCGAGAGCAAAGAGCTTGTTAGGCCATGGCGCTACAACATACATCGTGTTGTTCACGACGATGGGAGCCGCTTCCTGTCCGCGCGGCACGCCGGTGTTGAAAGTCCATGAAACTTTTAGATTCGCGACATTCCCCGTGTTGATCTCATCCAGCGAGCTGTAACGGGTGTTTGCGTAGTCTTTCGTCGCCCTCACCCACTGCCCATCATCTTTCTCGATGGCCCCATCGTACGGATGAATCTGTCCCCCCATGGATGCGGGCTGTTCAACGTTCTGCACTTTCTTGCGGCATCCGGCAGATGCGACTGCCAGAAGAATGCCGATGAAAACCAGCCTTAGTCCGCCGTTTTGAACGCTTTGCATGCGGGACGAAACTCGCCACAAGATATGCCAAACCAAACGTCAACTTAGAAGCGCAACGAATCTCGAGGGTGGCCTGCGCCATTCCAGAGCGACAGAGAGGGTGGGTATATTTGTTTCTTGAGCTCCGATCGGGGTCAGGGCATTGACTGCGACCGAGATGCCGGAGCAAACGTAGCAACAGTGTAGCGGTGCACGTGCATCGATTTCACAGAGTTCAAGGCCGATCCGCGCACACGATTGCACAGGTGACTTACTTATCTCGATCCATCACTTGATGAAGAAGGTTTCAGGGACGGTGAAGCTAATCGCGGCGGGGATCCCGTGCGTGTTGCGCGCATCCGGTGTTCTTTGGACCAGGATCTCGCAAATGCAGATGAATCAATTCCGGCACTTATTTCTGAAGCTCATCGGCGAATGGGATTTGAATTGGAATTAGCATGGGCTCGCGAACCGCTTGGCCGAGTATCGGCCATCCCACGCGAATGGCTGTCCAGTCCTGCGTAGTCTTAGGACCGACGCACGCTAAGAAACAACATGGATGAGAACCGGTGATCTTCAACGCTCTCGCATTTAGCGCAAGGCCGGTCCGTGAAGGCAAATAGCCCCACGACGGACGCGCATGGGCTTGAGAAATCGGACTGCGCCGTAGTACCTGTGAACCAGCCGAACAAAGCAGCGCAAGCCGCCGCGGAGACCGGTTCAAGCATGCTGAGATCAAGCTCCAGCTGCGACGGGCCTCCATTGTCCGCACAACCGGGACGGCAGATAAAGCACTGGAGACAGAGATCTCTTCAAAGCCGAAGGAGCTTGCCGTCGAGGCGGCGATTGCCGGAGGGTTCTACCGAAAGTTGCCTGGTCCCGAAGTAGTCCCGGCTGCGAGGAGCCAAAATACCAAATTAATCAATTTGGCGTCCCCGACGGGATTTGAACCCGTGTTATCGCCGTGAAAGGGCAATTCGGGCAATTTAGAGTAGTTTGCATCGGCTTGACTGAATTGGCACAACTCACTGAAGAAGCCCCTGATACCGTCACCTTGAGTGTTTACCGGTTAGCACAAGTTTGCATGGGTTTGTAGTTCGAATTGCCAACCATTTGCCAACCGCTAGAGGCTGCCCGAGTTGTCCGGACCCCGGGGGTCAATTTCAGGTACAGACGCATTTTTCGTGCTTCTTTGAGTCCAAATTCTAGACCGGAGCGCAGATCAAGCGCAGAATTTGGCAGGTCAGTTCAACTCACGGCTCGATATCCATCGATGACATCGCTGCAATGGCGAGGGCCGAGTTGTGATCACTTTGGTCCTGAGGGAACACAAGCGCAATCCGGCGGAGGTCGGGCAGCTCCTTCAGGTTCTCGGCTGAATCGAAACAGCACTCCTCATCAGGATCAGCGTATTCGTCATCGCGAACAATTTGTAACGCGTCTAGTGATAGATAAGTTTCATTTCCATTGCTCCGCCCACGGGCAAGTGAACGGGAGCTAGCGATACGACTCGACCACGAGTGCGGACCTCAAAGTGAGAGATGACGGCAGGTCTCACGATCCTTGCGTTGTAACGGACGAGCTGTTCCGCCCAAGCAATCTCCATTCCATCTACTATGAACTCTCCTTTGGCGTAGTCGCGTCGGACGCTGGTGCTTCGCTCGTAATCCCCTGCTGGGCAGCCACCGGATTGGAACTTCAGCGAGTCAGCATTTGCCGCCTCATCCGCCCATTGCACCAAGTAGTCGCCGAGGTTGATTGCTTCTCCTCGGAGCGCGGCGACAGCCTTTGGTATATCGATAGTCTTCAGTTCAGTGTTGCCGTCTCCTTTGTGAAAGGCGGTTTCTACGTGCAGCGGGATCTGAATCATTGTGTGAAAGCCATCAGGAAGAATCCCGCCAGCAGGATGGTGCTCTGAAGCGATCACCAGTCGAACGCGCGGGTTCAAAGCAGCTTGAGCCTCTCCATCCTTCGTAAACGACTTTGCGACGAAGAATCCATGCTGCGCTTGGGCTGCGGCGATCTTCTCAGCGAAAACAATGATTTCGTTCTTGCCGACTGCGGCTTCCCAGTTCTTGCATTCAAATATGAAAGTAGATGTATACCCGCCGCCCAGATCAATTCTTACGAAGACGTCGATCTCGTGATGAACTCCGCCGACCTGAATGATCTTTTTGCTCTCAATGAGAAATGTCTTTTCACGAAGCGAGGGCGACGTTGAAAGAATGTGATGTTCAATGGCCGCAACTGCTATTTCAAGAGCATCGCCCTTTTCCTGAGGTGTCCTCATCTTCAACTCTCGCTTACGGCGCGGTAGCTGTCGCCAATTTTGCTCGAACTTCAACAATTCTGGGCAGGTTGTTTGCCATCATTATGATCTCGACTGCTTCAGCTGGATTATCCAGATTCACATCGCGATGTGACTGTGGGTTCTTATACATGCCAATTGCACCTGCAAATAGGCCAGAACACGCTTCGCGCTCGCCCTTCTCCGCCTGCATGTCAGTGAGCTTCCCACTTTCTGGATCAAATGCCTTTCTCATTAGCGGGACCCCAACCAAGCTTTCAGGAAGACCAGATGCCTGCCTGACCGAGACTTCGACAGCCTTCATCGACTGAAACACGGCGGTGTCGAACTCGGAACGCATGAACGCCTGCCAGACCACGTTGGCTATTCGAGGATGGAGAACCTCCTTCTGTAGCATTCGTGCGACTGCAAATTTGGCGAAATCCTTGGGGTCTTCGAATGCCAAGGCGCGACGACTCAGGTGATACCAGTCTGGAGAGATAGTCTCCATAGCCAGAATCACAAGCCCTTGCGCAATTAGCCAGCCCCACGCCTCGTTGAGAGCGAGCGTAATCTTCTCCCGGAGTTCTGACCCATAGGGCGGCTCACTGCCCGGAAGGGTGTTGTAGTTCCAAAGTTCCAAGTTGTAGTTATACGGGTTGAACTTCTCGCCATTAGGATTACGTTTCCGAATCAGGAAAAGCAGCTTGGCTCCGAGTTCTTCTGGAGTGAGTTGCAGCAGTACATCTGGATCTGGTATCTCTACTGCGACTTCGCGCATATTGTTCTCTCTAGTTTCGTTGTCATCTTAGTGCCGCGTTCAACCGGAAGCTGCTTTAGCGGATGGTCTGGTTTGCAGGAAGGATAACGCAATCCGCAGCGTTCTGCCTTGGCTTTGCAGAACCCTATAAACATTGGGGTTCCTGTGCGGGTATACTAGGGTCCAAATTCATTTCTGAATTGGGGTTCAAAGCTAGGACCGACCAGAGCGCAGAGTTTGGCAGTTCAGTTCCATTCACTCGGCTCGATACGCATCGATAAAATTGCTCCAATTTCTAGGGTTGAATAGGAGGAATGTCGCCAGAAAGCGCAGATCATGTCGCCTTTGTGTGACATTTCGGCATGGCACTCCAACCCAAGGGTTAAGCGTTGGATACGAATCTCAGCAAATCTCTCCGCGTTGGGCGAAACTTGATCGGCCTTCCGAGAACTGATTTGGTATGCGAGTCAACTCGGACCAAGAGTTCGGATCAGCCCTTCAATCCCTCACGTGGAACCTTGATTCTGGCTCGGCCCAACTCTTGAATTCTTTCCTCGATCTCGTTTGCCAGATGTCGATTACCACTTTCTTCTGCCCTCCTCTTGTCTTGGATCGCGGCTTGAAACAAGCGCTCCCGCCGTAGGGAGTTTCTATCAAGACGTGTTTTCGAGTCGAAAAACAGAGATTTCCGCATAGGCGGAGAGAGCGTCTGCTATCGTGCGGTTTAACTCGAGGGCGTGCACCGATGTACTGGTCAGGGCAACTGCTTATTCTCGTTGTCATGCCGCCACTCCTTGCTGCACTCGTATGGCTTGGCTTCCGGTCGATACTGGCCGAATACGTAGATAGTCGTCCATTTTTGAAAAGGTATGGATTTTGGCTCCACTTGGCTCTCGCATACGTATGGATGACTGCTCTGTTCCTGATCGAAAACAGGCGGTGATCCTCGTGCGGTCGTCCACACCATCTAATACTGCAAAAAATCAGTCCGTTTTTTTGTCAGGGCAATCAGACTTGTCCAATCAGGTGCTCGGTTACCAATGGTATAGAAACGATTACCTTGGCCGAATCTGGCATGGCTTGATATACGACCTCCATGGAAGTGAAAAACATCCTTGCCGACATTGACGATGAGATTCGACGACTCCAAAGAGTTCGAGCGTTGCTCGTCGTTGCAGACGCGAACTCCCCTGAGGAAAGCTCAGGTCCGCAACAAAATGCCTCCGAAACCTTGGAAACACCAGAACCCGGAGACTCGGAACCGAGAACTAAACAACATTGCCAGACACTTTAGGATTCGTGGACTCGGACTTGCAGTCGAGGGAATCCGGACTCGCTGATTCACCGGCAGCACTGCGCCCGTGCTGAGAGTCTTCATGGCGAGGTCATCGCGAAACGTACGAGTCCCAAATACGATTCCGTCGTTTACAGGATTCCCTACGCTTGAGACCGCTCAATCCAACTTTGAGCGGCTCAGCATCTCGTGGCACCTCCGAAGCTCCGGAGTCTTCCAGATCATTGGGATTTGATCAGCGCTTCCAGTACCGACCTATATTTGCGGCTCATCGGCACCTTCTGACCATTCTTGAGTACCACAGTCGAGTCGCCACTTGGGGTGTTTTTCACTTCCTTAACATGAAGGAGGTTCACGATGGCGGAGCGATGAACACGCAAGAAGAACTTCGAGTCCAGTCGATTTTCCACGCTTGAGATTGTCTCCCTCAACATGTAGGAGTCACTGCCAGTATTTATTCGCACATAATTCTCCTGCGCTTTGATCCATCGAATCTCCCTCGCAGGGAGAAATAGAATTTGGCCTCGTGATTTGAAGACCAATCTGTCTGAATAGGCACGCTCCTCTTGCTTCTTCGCAGGCTCCTCTTTCTGCGTATAATCCGTGTCAAGCCGATCCCGCGCCCGCTGAACGGCGGTGTCCAGCCTCTCACGTGCGAATGGCTTCAGCAGGTAGTCAACTGCCCCTACTTCGAAGGCGCGAACCGCGTACTCATCCGTATCGGCCACAAGGATCACAGAAGGACAACGGTCTGTATCGGAAGACAGAAGTTCTAAAACCTCGAAGCCGCTCATCTCCGGCATGCCAACATCTAGAAAAAGAAGTTCCGGCTTTGCCAGTCGTACCAACTCAATCGTCTCAGCCCCAGTAGCGCATTCTCCCACAATCTCCACGTCACGGTTGTCTTTCACTAGCTGTCGCAACTTGTGTCGCGCCAAAGCGTTATCATCGACAATGACCGCACGGATCATCTTGAGTTGAACCTTGTCAGCGGAGCCTGTCTCCTGCCGCATCCATGCCGGAAGGCACATGTGCATTTTGCCTTCGTTTGCGAAGCGGAGTGTCAGTAGGGGAAGTCATTGGTCACGGTGCAGGCACGCCCCGTCACAAAGAGCACCAAGGGTTCCTGAAATCCTGCTGGGCGTGAATATCAGCACTCGCTAGATCGTCCTGTTCGGCTCTCTTTTTCGCTTTGCCAGCCCGAGGATGGCGTGCGATCATTCCTGCTCCGTGCACCAACCAATACGAGCGAAGATCGTTCATAGCGGAGGTCAACGTGCCGCGTCAGGTCAGTTAGCAGATTTCCAGAAAGTGGAAGGCCCTATATGAGCTATTATGACCAGCTTTTACTCTCAATAAATGTCAATGTGAAGGTAGACTCCGGCAGAAGTTCAATGGTTCGGAAGAAAGAACGCGATGTCCCATCCTCAAAATGAGGTGCCTACAGGTACCGCAACACCAGTTAAGGCAAGAATCCTAGTGGTAGACGACGATAAAGCAAACCGGGATACTCTCGGTATGGTGCTTCAATTTAGCGGATTCGATGTAGTCACGGCGGCGGATGTCAATGAAGCATTGATGCAAATTGGCTCTCAGACATTCGATGCTCTGTTGACTGACTTGCATATGCCAAATCACGGCGACGGGCTAACGGTTGCGAGCGCGATGCGAAACTCGCACCCTAATGCTGCAACCTTCATATTTAGCGGCTATCCAGAAATGTCCGCAGCGACTGCGGCAATCCTTCTTCAAACCGATCAGGTCCTGTTGAAGCCAATGGAGCCGGGGTCACTTGTCGAAACGATCCGGAAGCGATTGGCGCAGGGTCGAAATAGTTCAATCAATTCGATTGAATCCGTAGCCTCAATATTAGAGCGCGAGACGAAAACTGCATCAGATCATTGGTGCATGTGCGCGGAACGCGAATCTAGCTTTATCACTGTTCGACTGGACCAAAGTGAAAGATGCGCGCATCTGCCGGCGGTCTTCCGCGATCTGGTGCATCGTCTCCGCAACCCTCTGCCGCTGGGGACTCATGCTTCGGCTTCACTTGATGCTGCTGAACATGGTCGGATGAGACGCAGACAGGGATATACGGCTGCCATGTTGGTTGAGGAGTCGCGGATGTTACAAGTCAGCATCTTCCAAACCTTGCAGAATAATCTTCAAAAGGTGGATTTCAGCCTGCTTCTGGTTGACGTGATGGTCATTGCGGACGAAGTCGATTCGCAGTTGGCACAAGCGATGACAAGCTACATCGCTGAAGCCAATCTGACGCCGGTTGTTCTCGGGCATTCCTAGGGTGGTTTGTTGAGCTTTTCAGGCAGGGAACGAAACTAGGCCATCATCGTTTTGAGCCGTTCCAAAATCTCTGTGGGGTGTACAGGTTTGGCGAGAACGTCAAACGTGTGCCCCTTCTGCTGAGCAATTTTCAGAAGCTCTGCTGTGGAATTGTTCCCGGACATCAGCAGAACTTTGCAGTCAGGCAGCAGGGTGTTCAATTGGATTGCGAGGTCGATTCCAGACATGTCCCCTATCATCACGACATCGGAGATGACGACCTCACACGGGCCATGTGTCCTCATAAATTCGAGAGCTTGCGTAGGGCCATAGGCAACCGTGGCTTGGTACCCGAACATCTTGAGAATTTGACAGAGTGAATCCGCGAGGAGCGGTTCGTCATCAACGACCAGTACCCGGCACTTTTTTACCGCCGAATCAGTCACCATAGAGCACGTTCCAATAATGTTATAGATGATTCGATGTGCGCAGCAAAAGCACTTCTGACAACCGTCATGGCGGGAGTATTTTTCTTTCCGTACGCTTTATCCCTTCCCGAAGGAGTCTTGTGTATGCCTATGCCCTATGCAAGCACCGTGATTGGTGTACTAAACTCTGCACTGCGTCTGGCAGAGACCTGCCGCCACATCCCTGAGACCAGTCCTGCGTTACAGAAGCTGCGAGAAGCCGTCTATGAGGTTTCGGCTGAACTCGAAGTAGCCGCGAAGCGAGAGCCTCAAACCAAGATGGTCCGCGCCGCTGATGGCGATTTCTATAAGGTTGGGTGAGCCTAACGAGATGCCGATATACGCGGAGTGGTAGAACGGCTCTTGGGGAAGCTGCTAACCGAGTGACGCAAATCACATCCCCTGTTAAAACCTTAGGCTAACCTCGTTTCAATATCAACCAAGCAAGGGGTCGAGGTGGGGGTCTAAACAGACCTCATGTACCCATTTCGGTTGAACCGAAATTCGGAATGAGGTCATCTTGTACGCATCCATCCGCGAAACAGTGTTGGTACATGGAGTTCTACATGGAACGGATGTCCAATCGCCATGCGTAGTACGGGCAGTCAAGGTCTCGATTCCTCGTCTCGATGTTTTCGAATATGTGAAGGCTGAAATAGCCGAAGCTCCCGCTGAACTCCCCGAGGGGCACTACCAACTCGTTTTTGAGGGGCGAAAAATGCAGGTGCACAGACATTCAGGAGACTGGCGCGTTAAGGGATTTTGACCCCGCTTCAGCGAGGCGGCTTCTCCCGACAATCGGCATATCACTCATGCCGGGAGACTTTCTGGATTGTCATTGTGGTCGCATCCGCAGTGGTTCAGCGGAACCCGTAGCCTTTTTCCCAGTTCACCTGTGGCTGGTTAGAGAGTTCGGGCACGGTCTGTGCATTGTGTTCTGATGCTGGACCTGATTGATCGGTGTCTGTGGGCGTGGTATCCCCATGACGTGACTCACAAGAGTCACCGACGCGATGAATAGAAGGAACCTCATAGAGTAGCCTCCGGCCAGCCATCTAGGCTCAGCTAATCCGGGAAGGCATACCGTTGTGACGAACAGTGACGACGGGGTCGGATTGCGGACCTGTTGTTCCGCGAGTCTTTTCCACTCGCTTTCGAGTTCAGCGACGATCCAGCAAGGCACAGGCGGCTTGC
>Ga0207695_10012080_pt1 | contig 10380 bp, 9 predicted proteins | sample KBSC54metaG_FD_184354 | JGI IMG/M metagenome (GOLD analysis project Ga0207695, IMG submission 184354) | Corn rhizosphere microbial communities from Kellogg Biological Station, Michigan, USA - KBS C5-4 metaG (SPAdes) (version 2) | ecosystem: Host-associated > Plants > Roots > Rhizosphere > Soil... | reverse complement strand
CCTCCGGGAAAGCGGGAGTGATGACGGTGAGGCCGGGGACGTTGGCGTACCAGTTTTCGGGCGTGTGCGAGTGGGTCGCACCGACCTGCAGACCGCCGCCGGAGGAACCGCGAAACACGATCGGCACGGAGAGCTGACCGCCGGACATATAGCGGACCTGGGCGGCGTTGTTGACGATCTGGTCGAAGCAGACGAGCGAGAAGCTCCAAGTCATGTACTCGACGACGGGACGCAGACCGTACATGGCGGCGCCGATGGCAAGGCCGGTGAAGCCGGTCTCGCTGATGGGGGTGTCGATGATCCGCTTGGGGCCGAATTTCTTGAGCAGACCTTTGCTGACCTTGTAGGCACCGTCGTACTCGGCCACTTCCTCGCCCATGAGCATGACCCGTTCATCGCGCTCCATTTCTTCAGACAGGGCCTGGTTGAGCGCTTCGCGGTAGGTAAGGGTGGGCATGGTAAATGAAACTCCGGTAATAACTTATCTCAAATTTTATTCGAACGCCTTCAAGGCACGGGATAAATCCGCACGACGTCAGCCTCGCAATCTAAAAGTCCAAGCGGGTGAGGTCAAATCTTTTAGGAGCGGAGATGGGCGATTTCATTCCTCTGGCATCGGCTTTAAACACAAATACGATCAGGAACGCCTCTTCCCAATCTTACGACCTTCTTTATGCTCACGCTTCCCTATCGATTCTCTTTTTTAAATTTATGAATAAAATTCGCTTCCTCTTCCTGCTGATGGCTTTGGGTTCTTCTTCGACCTCCTCGTTTGCCGATGACACAACGGCAGCGACAGCGGCGATCGCGCCCAAGCCGTTGATCGATTTTTCCGTAGCGGGAGCGGAAACGAAACTCATCCCGACCAAAGATGTGACGGTCGCACCGAGCACCAGTCCAGCCGGTGCCTTGGTCACAGTCCAACCCAGCACGTCAAAATTTCCGGGTGTGACGCTCAAGCCGGATGGGGGCGTCAATTGGGACTTGAGCCCCTTCGGCTACATCGAGGCCGTGATCACCAACCTGAGCGACAAACCGCTTCGAATGGCGATGCGGATCGACGGGGCCTCGTGGCAGGACAACAGCTCGCACATCACGACCATCAAGCCGGGCGAAACGGGCACCGCCAAGGTCTGGTTCGGGTACAATTACGGGCAGAAGAGTAGTCCGCTCAAAACCTCCTCCCTCAGCGAACTGCTTCTGGTCGCCTCGGCCCTGAAGGACGGAGGAGCACAAAGTTTCCGTGTTGAGTCCATCCAGGCGGCCGGAACGCCCGCGGATGCCCCGCCCATCGATAAAAATACCATCCGCATTACGCCGCCGAATGGCGTGCTCATTGGACCGGGGGCCAAGCCACTGGATCCCGCGAAAAATCTTGTCGCCAAGGGCGGGCCGACCGCGGAACTGGTCGATGCCTCAGGCGTGCAGCAATTGGTGCTGACTTTTCCTGCCGGCAAGGCAGGAGCAAGCGCAGGAATCAAGCCGGAGGAAGGCAAGTGGGGGCTCACGGACGGCATTGAAATCCGGGCGAAGGTCCGCAACAATGGCAGCGCGCCCATCACTCCCAAGCTTCATGTCGACAGCAGTGGTGGGCCCATTGAGGCCACGGCCTCTGCGCCGCTCGCGCCCGGAGCGGAAGTAGAGCTGGTCGCCGATTATCGCAATCCGAAGATCTGGCAAAATCCGCCCGCCGCCGCCAATGCGACCGAGGACCCGGCGGGGGGTGGCGATCCCTCCGGCAAAAGCACATCGGCGGCCGTCGCGGCCATGCCCGGCACGGGGAACGCCTTCACGAGCAACCAGGTGACCGATGTGGTTTTCATGAGCGAAGGCGGGACCGACGGGAAGCTCACGGTCGAGTCGCTCAAAGCAGACATGCCTCCCATCAACACGCCTGACTGGTTGGGCAAGAAGCCACCGGTCGACGGCGACTGGACGATGACCCTGGATGAACAATTCAAGGGCAAGGCCCTAGATGAGACGCGCTGGAATTTGAAGGGGCCGAATTACTACGACCAACGCTCGCATTGGTCCAAGGACGACGTCATTCCCAACGGCGACAGCGGCCTGACCATCCGTTATGAAAAAAAGACGGGACGCCAAAATGACGATGCGGCGGGCAAAGAGACCGACTATGCCGCCGGTTACATGGATACCTTCGGAAAGTGGACCCAGCGCTATGGCTATTTTGAATGCCGCATGAAACTGCCGACGGCACCGGGTCTCTGGCCCGCGTTCTGGCTCATGCCGGACCGGGGGGAGGATGCGGCCAATCGCATTACGACGAAATTCGGCGGCATGGAATTCGACATCGTCGAACAGCTGACTGGCTGGGGGCCCAACCGCTACAATCTTGCCCAGCATTGGGACGGCTATGCCAAGGAACACAAGGCCACGGGTTCCGACCGGAACTATGTCGAACCTGACAAGGACGGATACGTCACGGCGGGTCTGCTGTGGACGCCAGGCTCGGCGATCTATTATTGCAATGGCAAGGAATTGCTCCGTTTTGTCACGGACCGCGTCTCCAACGTGCAATCGTTCATCATCTTCTCGATTCCTTCAGGCGGCTGGGACAACCTGCCTTTGGAAGACACGAAACTGCCGAGTGACTGGAAAATTGATTACGTGCGTGTCTGGCAGCGGAAAGACCTCGCAACGCCCGAGGACGGCCCTCACACCCCGACCAAGCCGATTCCCAACCACTAATGGTCGCGACAGGGTTGTCGCGCACGCTTGAACCTGGACATGACTTCGACGCCACGCGGGTGGCGTCAGGTCTTACCTGGCGCCGCGGATGTCGGGACGGAACTCGGGGATCTGGTCCTCCGGAGCGAAGATGTCCTCGTACATCGTGTCGATCTCGGGATCGGGGCTCGACTCGGCGAAATCGTAGGAGGCCTGGGCGATGGCGGCGACTTCCTCGTCGATGGCGTTGAGGCTCTCTTCCGTCGCGACCTTCTGCTCGATCAGACGGTTCTTATAGGTCGTGATCGGATCAGCGCACTTGCGGCTCTCGATTTCTTCCTTGGAGCGATAGTTGCCGGGATCCGACATCGAATGACCGAAGTAACGGTAGGTGCGAATTTCCATCAGGGTGGGCAGGCTTTCGGTGCGGGCGAGTGAGACCGCCTCGAACGTCTTGGCGCGGACATCGTCGAGATCCATGCCGTTGGCCTGGATGGCCGCCATGTCGAACGCGCCCGCGCGCTTGGTGAGCGGGTCACCGGCGGAAGAGCGGGCGATGGACGTGCCCATCGAGTACTCGTTGTTCTCGATGATGTAAATGATCGGGAGCTTCCAGAGGGCGGCGAGGTTCATCGCCTCATGGACCGCGCCCTGATTGATCGCGCCATCACCCATGTAGGCGAGCGTCACGCGGTTCGTGCCGAGATATTTCTGGGCGTAGGCAAGACCGGTGCCGAGGGGAATCTGTCCGCCGACAATACCGTGGCCACCGAAGTAGTTGCGCTTGGTGTCAAAGAAGTGCATCGAGCCGCCCTTGCCGCGGGAGCAACCTGTGATCTTGCCGAAAAGCTCCGCCATGCAGGCGTTGGGCTCGGTGCCGCGCACGAGGGCGTGAGCGTGATCGCGATAGGCCGTGATAATGGCGTCGTCGTCATTGAGGACCGAAATGGTGCCGACGGCGACCGCTTCCTGGCCGTTGTAGAGATGGCAGAAACCCTTGATTTTGCCCTGCTGGAACGCCTGTTTGGCCTTGTCTTCAAAATGACGGATCAGCGCCATCTGGCGGAACAGCTCAATTTTCTGCTGGGGCGTCAAATCGGGAAGACGGGACGATGCGTTCGTTTTGGCATTCTTAACGGCAGGGTCGGCAGCGGGCATATCGCCGAAATATGCCTGTGTAAGGCGATGAGATCAAGCGGCTTTGCAAAGAAAATAAAAGTTGTTCGGGGTTGGCGCCGGACAAAGATCCAGTCACACCCGCCAAAGACTGACCGCTCCCGGATCGTCCCTTGTCCTTGGAAGCTAAATGAGAGATAGTTCATAAAAATGAAGAATTTCCTGGCAAGCCTGCTCGGCAAGCAAAAGCCTACTCGGATAAAAGATCGTCATGACCCCATTCTTGGTCCTCTTATCTATTCGGATGAAGGCAGCTGGGAAGCCACGGTACCGATCGGAACAAGTAAGATCTATTTTGTCATCGGCGGAGAATTTAAACCAGATCGAGACCTAATTGACCACGCTCATAAAATCATCGTTAATTTCGATGTTTTTTCCCAAACCATCGGCGAATTTTTGCGGTCTGAAGCCAAAAGATTTCCCGAGGCGGCAACAGAGGAAATTAACCAACTGCAAATCGAGGAGATTTCCCTGTCCTGGCCGGGCAGACCGGATGACGGAATAATTTTCTTTAGCGGCCCCGACGAGACTCGCTTATGGCGTTGTGACTATATCCAGAGAATGCCTCGAAACCTCGGATTCGATTGGTAAGCACGATCCAACCGTCATCGCTTGCGTTTTTCAATCTGCTCAATCGCCCAGGCGGCGTGCTCGCGGACGAGGGGTTCCTCGTGTTGGGCGGCTTTTTCGAGGGCGGGCAGATCGTCCACGGTGCCGATGTTCCCGAGAACCACGCAGACGTTGCGGAGGAGGCCACGGCGTTTGACGCGGAGGATGGGGCTTTTCGCGAAGCGGCGTTTGAATTCCGGCTGGGTGATTTCCAATAAGGCGTGAAGTTGGTCGCGAGCGTCACCCTCGTCCCTGGCGAGGAAACGGGCTTCGCGGGTGGTCTGGGCGAAACGGTTCCAGGGACAGACATCGAGGCATTCGTCGCAGCCATAAACGCGGTCGCCGATGAGCGGACGCATCTCTTCGGGGATGGAGCCTTTCAACTCGATGGTTAGATAGGCGATGCAGCGGCGGGCGTCCATCTGGTAGGGAGCGGTGATCGCACCAGTCGGACAGGCGGTGATGCATTGAGTGCAGGTTCCGCAATGGTCGTTCTGCGGCGCGTCGGGTTCCAGCTGCAGCGTGGTGATGATCTCGCCCAAGAGCAGCCAGGGGCCGAGCTTGGGATGGATAAGCATGGTGCTCTTGCCCTGCCAGCCGATACCGGCGCGCTCGGCCAATGGCTTTTCGAGGACGGGGCCGGTGTCGACGTAGACTTTGGCCTGCGCTCCGGTGACGGTGATTTCCTTCGCCAGTGTTTCCAGCTTTTCGAGCAAAACGTGATGGTAATCTTCCCCGAGGGCGTAGCGGGCGATGCGTCCCCTGCCCGCGGGTTGCGGCTGCCAATAATTGAGGCCGGCCACGATGATGCTGCGCGCGCCGGGGAGCACCTTGCCGGGATCGGTGCGGCGTTCGGGCTCGCGGGCCAGCCACTGCATCTCGCCCGCGCGGCCTTCGTCAGTCCATCGGCGGTAGAAGGCGGCGTGGCGTGCGGGGTCGGCACTGGTAATGCCGCAGACGTCGAGGCCGAGTCCTGATGCCTGCTCTTTAAGGGACTCCTTATTGAGGGTCGACTTCATTGGCCAATCGCTCCAGGAAAGGATTGCGGTAGTCCTTGGCCGCGCTTCGCAAAAAGCGGCCTCGTTCGCGCCGGTAGACTTCCGGATCGACGGCACGGTATTCAAACGCGATCCCCTGTTCATAGGTCATCAACTTGTCCCAGCGAGATTCGGAAAGAATGGCGCAATCCCATTGGTTGAATTTTTGCGCCAGGTCGTCCTTAGACTGGTGATTCTTCGTGGCAAGGATGAGCCCCACCACTTCTTCTTTGCGGTCATAGTCGGAGAGTCCCTGCGCCGCCAATTGGGCCGATTCCTCTTCATTATTGGAACTAAAGGGATCGTAAACCGCGTCGTGAAAAAGAGCCACGTAGCGGAGCATTTCCTTGTCCGGCGCAAGCAGACCATTATCCGCCTCGATCAAGCCAAGGAGTGATTCCAGGTGCTGGAGATCATGCCATCGTCGATGGGGTTCTTTCCAACGATCCACCGCGTCCTGCCAGATCTGCCGACGTAAGGCAGGAAAGTTCTCAGAGGCAAGGAAATGGCATGGGCCGGACTGCACACCCTCAGTCATAGGCCTCGCGCATCATCTCGATCGCCTTGGCGACATCGTCGGGCGAATGGGCGTCGGTTTCGACGCGGTAGTGGGCGAGCCCATAGTAGGAACCGCGGCGTTCGAGTAAATCGCGCATGGTGTCCTGGAAGCTGACGCCGGGGATGTTCAGGAGGGGGCGCGCTTTGACACCGGCTTGGACGCGGGCGCAAAGGACCTCAAGAGTTGCTGAAAGATAGAAGACGACGGTCTTTTCCAACAGGAGGTTTCGTGTCGCTTCCCACAAAAATGCGCCGCCACCGAGAGAAAGAATGGCCGGGGGCAGGTCGATGAGCTTGGTGATCAGGGCGTTTTCTTCGCGGCGGAAATAGGCTTCGCCCTTGGCCAGGAAGATTTCGCCGATGGGCATGCCTTCCTGTTTCTCGATGAGTTCGTCGACTTCGATCACCTGACGCCCAAGCCGCTTCGCGATGCAGGGCGCCACGCTGCTTTTTCCGACACCCATCATGCCGATGAGGACTACGTGCTTGGCCATACCTCTAAAGATGCTCTTTTTCGGAGACTTTGACAACTGGCGGGAAATCAGAGGAGCGGGGAAGATTCGTGCGGAGGACTGCAGAGGGCGGAAGAGGAGAAAACATGCAGGGAAAGTTTTGGACGGGATTAACGAGGTTTATGAGATGGTGAGACAGGTGGAATTAGGAAAATCAGTCGCCTTTAAAATCCTGTTAATCTTGTTAATCCTATCCAAAAAACTCTAAGCTGTCTCTTCCATGCCGAATACCTTTGGCCATCTTTTTCAAATCACCACCTGGGGCGAGTCCCATGGGGGCGGCGTCGGTGTGGTTATCGACGGGTGCCCTCCCCGTATTCCACTGACGGAGGCGGATATCCAGATTGATCTCGACCGGCGCCGGCCCGGCCAGAGCAAGATCGTCACTCCGCGCAAGGAGACGGATACGGCGCAGATTCTTTCCGGAACTTTTGACGGACAGACGATTGGGACGCCGATTTCGGTCTGGGTCCGCAATGAGGACCAGCGGGCGGAGGCCTACAAGGAGATGGAGACGCTCTATCGTCCCTCCCATGCCGATTACACTTACCAGGCCAAGTACGGAGTCCGGAACTGGCAGGGCGGCGGACGCGCCTCGGCCCGCGAGACGATTGGCCGCGTGGCGGGCGGGGCGGTGGCGCAACAGATCTTCAAGAAGTTCCTGCCCAAGCTGGAGATCGTCGCATTCGTGTCGCAGGTGCACGATCTCACGGCCAGTGTGCCGCTGGAGAAAATTTCCTACGCGGAGGTTGAGAACAATATCGTCCGCTGGCCGGACAGCGCGGATGCGGAGCGGGTGATTGAGCTGATTGAGAAGACGCGCTCCAACGGCGATTCGGTCGGGGGCGTGGTGACCTGCATCGTGCGCAATGCACCGGTGGGGCTCGGCGAACCGGTGTTCGACAAGCTGGAGGCCGACCTCGCCAAGGGGATGATGAGCCTGCCTGCGAGCAAGGGTTTTGAGATCGGTTCCGGTTTCGCGGGGACGCATCTCAAGGGTTCCGAGCACAACGACGCCTTTGTGAAGGAAGGCGACCGGGTACGCACGGTGACGAATCGCAGCGGAGGGGTGCAGGGCGGCATCTCCAACGGCGAGGACATTATCTTTCGGGTGGCGTTCAAGCCGACGGCGACCATTGCGCAGGCGCAGCAGACGGTTTCGGTCACGGGCGAGGCCGCGGAACTCAAGGCGCGGGGACGGCATGATCCATGCGTTTTGCCCCGGGCCGTGCCGATGGTTGAGGCGATGACCCGACTGGTGCTGGTGGATCATTTCCTGCGGCAACGGGCTGTCAAAATCGACGGTCAATAGACGATCGGAGCCATCATAAGCAGTACGCAGTAAAGGACGATCAGGATAATGATACCTGCTTGAGTAAACTTGGGTTCAACTTCCAAAAATATGGCACACCAGAAGAGCATCCCCAGGGGCGCGAATGCCATTATTGGCCCTACCACCTCTGGAAGCTTCATCGACGAAGCCATCGCTATTATGGAAAGCAATATCGTCGCGCACAAAAGATAAAAGAGCGAACGCCTGAAGGCTTTCACAGCTCAAGTGTAGCTGGGCAATCCTTCCTACCAAGCTCAATCGTGACCAATCTCCCCGAGTTCTGACGCGACTAGAGCTCCTTCCGACTTGTCAAAGCCCTCAAAATATGCAAGTATGTACTTGCATGAAAAAGACTGGCGATAGAATCATCGAAGCGGCCACGCGTATTTTTGCCCAGGACGGGGTGTCTGGAGCCACGACCCGCAAGATCGCCCTCGCCGCCAAAGTCAATGAGGTGACACTTTTCCGCCACTTCAAGAACAAGGAGGAACTCCTGCGCCAGGTTGTCCTGCAATGCTCGAAGCGCTGCGAGCACATTTTCACCGAGGCGCCGATTGAGACCCAGGCCGACCTGCGCAAGACGGTGCAGACGTTCGCCACGGCCTTTGCGCGGATGCTCCGGGACAATGAGGATTTTGTCCGCACCTTCATGGGTGAACTGAACCGGCATCCCGAGCTTTGCCGCCGCCTCTTTGTCGAATCGGCCAAGCCGGCCCGGCAAAGGTTTATCGAGTACCTGCGCGCGGCGCAAAAGAACCGGCTCGTGCGCCGGAATATCGATCCGATCATGTCCGCGGATGCCCTTACCGGGATGTTGCTCGCGGGGATGATCCGGCGTCCCCTCACTGAAACGGTCTACAGCAACGAACGCTACGTCGAGACCTGCCTCGACTTGTACCTGAAGGGCATTGAGGCATGAGTCAGTCGCTGGCGGTCCCCATTCCCGATGGCCTGAGCGGGCTGGCGTTGCGCGCCGCGGAGAACGGCTGGCTCAAGTGGGCCATCGTCATCACCGCGTCATTTGCGGCGATCCTGGAAGTGATCGACGTCAGCATCGTGAACGTGGCGCTGCCTTACATGCAGGGCAACCTCGGCGCGACGCTCTCGGAAATCGGCTGGGTGTCGACCAGCTACTCGATCGCGAACGTCATCGTTATCCCGCTTTCGGCGTGGCTGGGTCTGCGTTTCGGAAAGAAGCGGTATTTCATTTTCTCGCTGGTCGCGTTCACGCTGGCGTCGATCCTGTGCGGGTTTGCCACGAACCTGACGATGCTCATCATCGGCCGCGTCATCCAAGGGCTTGGCGGCGGCGGTCTGCTGGCGAAGGCGCAGGCGCTGATGTTCGAGACGGTCCCGCGCGAGGAGCAGGCCACCGCGAGCACGGTCTTCACGCTCGGAGTCATTGCAGGTCCCGCCATCGGTCCGGCGCTAGGCGGGTACCTGACGGACAACTTCGGCTGGCGCTGGATTTTCTTCATCAACATTCCGCTCGGGATCATTGCGGTGATCATGGCCAATACGTTCCTGCTGCCGGACGATCCCCATGCCCGCAAGAGTGGCAAGGTCGACTGGCTGGGCATTCTCTTCCTGGCGCTGGGACTGGGCGCGTTCCAGACCGTCTTGGAACAGGGTCAGCAGGAAGATTGGCTCTCCTCCGATTTCATCATGCGCATGGCGATCCTGAGCGTGGTGGGGCTGGTCCTGTTTGTCTGGCAGGAACTGCGTGTGGAGCACCCGGCGGTGGATTTGCGCGTGCTCAAGTACCGGTCGCTGACGGCGGGAAGCATCATTTCCCTCGCCGTCGGCATGGGACTCTATGGCACCGTCTTTGTCATCCCGGTCTTTGCGCAGACCGTGCTGCAATTCACCGCGACCAAGACGGGCCTGATGCTCGTGCCGGGCGCAATCGCTTCGGCGGCGGCCACCTTTGTCCTGATCCCGCTCTCCAAGAAAGTCTCGCCGCGCATTCTCATCGGCATTGGGTGCCTTATCACCATTGGCGTGATGCTGACCTTTACGAACATCAATCCCAACACCGGATTCGACGAACTTTACTGGCCATTGATTTTCCGGGGGTTCGGCACGGTGATCATGTTCCTGCCACTTTCCATCGCGACATTGGGGGCGCTGCCGAAAAAAGACGTTGCCTCGGGTTCGGGTTTCTTCAGCCTCACGCGGCAACTGGGCGGGAGCATCGGGATCGCAGCGATCACGACGCTCGTATCGCGGCAGGAATTCATCCACCGTTCGCAGCTCGTTTACGATATTTCCGACCAGAATCCCGCCGTCCAGGAACGCCTGGGCGGACACACTTCCTATTTCAACAGCATGTCGGGCGACCCGACCGGCGTGTCGGCCCAGGCGATGACAATGATCGACCGTGCGGTCGACTTCCAGGCCGCGTTGCTGGCTTATCGCGATGTGTTTTATCTCGTCGCCTTTATCTTTGTTTTGACCCTCCCATTGA
>Ga0207695_10012072_pt1 | contig 10384 bp, 13 predicted proteins | sample KBSC54metaG_FD_184354 | JGI IMG/M metagenome (GOLD analysis project Ga0207695, IMG submission 184354) | Corn rhizosphere microbial communities from Kellogg Biological Station, Michigan, USA - KBS C5-4 metaG (SPAdes) (version 2) | ecosystem: Host-associated > Plants > Roots > Rhizosphere > Soil... | reverse complement strand
GACCCGATGAAGACGGTCAAGGCGCTCGTCGGAGACGCTGTCGTCAGGAGCGCCCGCTGCTGCGGCGAGTCCGGCACGCTGGGCGTCACGCGGCCCGACATCGCCACGCAGGTGCGCTTCCGCAAGGAAGAGGAACTGCGCAAGGACGAGACGGCGCTGCGCGCGATCCAGGCCGCGCAGGGCCTGGCCAAGCCGGACGCCGATCTCAAGATCCTCACGTCCTGCCCGAGCTGCCTGCAGGGCCTGTCGCGCTACGGCGAGGACCTGAAGACGGGCCTGCTCGAGGCCGACTACATCGTGGTCGAGATGGCCCGGCGCATCCTCGGCGAGGACTGGATGCCCGAGTACGTCAAGCGCGCCAACGCCGGCGGCATCGAGCGCGTGCTGGTCTGAGGCGCCTTCAGGGGCGCTTGCCCAGGGGGCGGTGGATCCTGCGACGGCGCGCAGGATCCGCGCGCGAGACGATCTCCCCTCAGGCGGCCTTCTTCTGCGACTTCGCGAAGAACTGGTCCATCAGGTCGGCGGCGGCGTCGTCCGGCACCTCCATGATCTCGGAGCCGCACTCCAGGTCGAGGGCCGATTCGGCCCAGAGGCCCCGTCTCGGGAGCGTCGCCCGGCGGCGCGAGGCCTGCGCCGCCGCGGCGCGCGCGTCCACGGGCTGGGTGTCGACGAAGTCCGTGTCGGCAGGGTTGTCCGGCAGGCCCTTCGCGGGCAGCAGGGTGTGCAGCAGGTGCTGTAGCGGCGAGCGATGGTTCATGGAGACCTCGCGGTTCGATGGAAGGCGGTGGATGCGCGATGCCGGAGTCCTGTTCCGGGGTATTCGCGGCGGAGGCCGGCACGGGGTCGGGAACCGTTGAAACCATTCCAGCACAACTGCTTACATTCGTGCGCGGGGCCCCGCGCACGCGTCACGGCAAGGTGTGATCTATCACCGCTTGTCGTGTACCCAAATTGGGGAGGCGCCGCCATGGCGATGGCGCGCGGCATCCTCGACGGGGCATGGCCACGGACCGCAGGAGCGTGGGGCCGCGGCGGGCCGGGCTCACTCGACGGCCTGCTCGTCGAGTTCGGCGAGGAAGGCGGCGGCCAGCGTCTCGAGGTCGTCGGCATTGAGCACGACGCGGTCGCCCGGGTCGATGCGCAACACCGATGCGTCGGCGTCGTAGGGCAGGGCGGCGTCGCGCTGGAGCACGCCGCCGTGGTGCAGCAGCGCGGCGGCCAGCAGCGCCACCTCGGCGCTCGCGCCCGCGCCACGCGGCCGCGCCGGGAAGCGGGCATCGAGCGCGACGAGCAGGTTGCCGAAGAACGCGGGCTCGAACGCGGACAGCGCCGCGTCGATGCGCACCAGGCTCATGCCCGAAGCCTTGGACGCCGCGCCCACGAGGTCGCGGTAGGCCTGCACCTGCGCGGCGATGCCGGCGCGGCAGGCCTGGATCGAGGCATGCGTGAAACTCATGCGCGCATTCTCACGCCCGGGCCGCGGCGGGCCGACGCGGTCGCTGCTTCTCGACCGCCGTCTTGATGACCGTGGTCAGCGGCGCCGCGGCCGCGAGCGCTTGCGCGCGCGGCGCCACCGCCTGCGTCACCAGCGCGGCGACCGCGGGCGAATCGATGTCGGCCGGCGTGCGCAGGCGGATGCCGCGCACCTGCTTGCCGTCGCCCTCGAGCAGGCCCTCGGGATCGTGCAGCCCCGCGCCGTCGAGGAAGAACAGCGTGACCCACTTCGGGTAGCCGGCGATCGAGATGAAGGACTCGCGCGACTTGTCCGTCGGGCCGATGCCGAAGACCAGCGCGTTGTAGTTGTCGAACACCATCTCGACGCCGCGCGGGAAGCGGGCGCGCAGCCGCCGGCGGGCCTCGCGCAGCTGCGCCGCGATCGCGGGCGTGTACTTCGCGACGAAGGCCTCGATGCGGCGCTCGGTGTCCGGGTCGGTCATCGTCAGTCGAGCGTCAGGTGGCGCTCCCTGATCAGCGCATGCCAGAAGGCCGTCTCCTTCTGGATGAACGCCGTCAGGGCGGTGCCGTCGCTGGGCGCCACCTCGAGGCCGAAGGCTTCGAGGCGCGACTTGACCTCGGGCGTGAGGATGGCCTTGTGCATCTCGGCGGTCAGGCGCGCGGCGATGTCGGGCGGGGTGCCCTTGGGCGCGAACAAGCCCTGCCAGGCGTTGGCCTCGAAGTCCTTCAGTGCGGGGCCGCCGGCCTCGGCCAGCGTGGGCACGTCGGGCAGCTGCGCGATGCGGTGCCTGGACATGACCGCCAGCGCCTTGAGCTTGCCGCTGCGGATCTGCGCCAGGCCGGCCGCGGTGTCGATCACCATGACGGGCACCTGGCCGCTCATGACGTCCTGCATCGCCGGCGCGGTGCCGCGGTACGGCACGTGCACGATGAAGCTGCCGGTGCGCTGCTTGAGCAGCTCCATCGCGAGATGGTGCGGGCTGCCGGCGCCGGGCGAGGCGTAGCTGTACTTGCCGGGGCTGCGCTTGACCGCGTCGAGGAACTGCGTGGCGCTCGTGAAGCCGGTCGACGGATTGACGGCCAGCAGCAGCGGGAAGCTCGCCATGAAGCCGATCGGCACGAAGTCCGACGGGTTGTACGGCAGCGACTTGTACAGCGCGGTGTGGAACACCATCGCGCCGTTGTCGCCGGTCAGCAGCGTGTAGCCGTCGCCGGGCGCCTTCGACGCCGCCTCGGTGCCGATGATGCCCGCCGCGCCGGGGCGGTTGTCGACGACGATGGTCTGGCCCATCTGCTTGCCCATCTGCGGCGCGAGCTGCCGGGCGAGGAAGTCGGATCCGCCGGCGGCGGGGTAGGCCACGATCCAGCGCAGCGGATGGTTCGGATAGGCCTCGGCGGCGCGGACAGGCGTGCTCACGACGGCGGCGGACGGGGCGAGGGCGCCCGCGGCCAGCGCGAGCAGGGAACGGCGTTGCATCGTCATCTTGGAGGAGGGCGCGGCTATGTGACGGAGTGGCGAATCGAAGGGTTCTCCGGCATGCGCGGGGCATGCGGGCTGCCACACAATACCGCATCGCGCGGCCGGCTCGCCACCGGAGCGGCCCGCCCTCCCGCGCCTTCCGCCACCGCCTCCATGCCCGACTTCCACCCGCTGTCCTCGCCGTCGTTCCAGCCGTCCTGCGAGTTGTGCCGCGAAGCCGGCGGCGTGCTCGTGTTCCAGTCGGCGCAGTGGCGCGTCATCCGTGCCGAGGACGCCGCCTTCCCGGCGTTCTACCGCGTGGTCTGGCGTGCGCACGTGGCCGAGTGGAGCGACCTGGCGCTCGTCGAGCAGGCCTCGCTGATGGGGGCGGTGAGCGCCGTCGAACGCGTGCTGCGAGACGCGCTCGCGCCCACGAAGATCAATCTTGCCAGTCTCGGCAACGTGGTGCCGCACCTGCACTGGCACGTGATCGCGCGTTTCGACTGGGACAGCCGCTTTCCGGCGCCGGTGTGGGCCGCGCCCGCGCGCGAGGTCGCGCCCGCGCCCGCCGCGCGCCTGCGCACGCCCCTGCCCGAGCTCGACGCGCGCGTGGCGCGCGCCGTCGCCGCACTGGCGCCCGCCGCATGATCCGCTCCCATCCGACGTCGACGCCCCACCTTCCGGAGACCGCATGACCCGACACACGACCTTCGCCCGCCTGCGCCGCCTCGCATGCGCGACCGCCCTGTGTGCCGCCGCCGGCGCGCACGCGCAGCTGCCCGTGCAGCCTGCCGCGAACCAGGAGGCGCTGCTGGCCAGTGCCGACCCCGCCCTGGCCGCCAACAAGAAGCTGGTCTACGACTTCTGGCGCGAGGTCTTCGAGGGCGGGCACATGGAGCTGGCCGACAGGTACATGGCGGAGGGCTACATCCAGCACAACCCGAACGTGCCCACCGGCCGCGCGGCGTTCGTCGACTTCTTCAAGCGCTTCGCCAAGCCGAAGGAGATCCAGCCGCGCATCGCGGCGCCGCTGGTCTCGATCGTGGCCGAGCGCGACCTCGTCATCCTGAGCTTCGTGCAGCCCACCAAGGATCCCAAGGACGCCTCGAAGACGTCCACGACGACCTGGTTCGACATGTTCCGCATCGAGAACGGCAGGATCGCCGAACACTGGGATTGCGCGCCCCGGCAATGACCGCACTGCTGCGCCAGGCCACCCGCGACGACCTCGCCGGCATCTGGCGGGTCCGCTACGCCGTTTCCGAGAACACGCTCGCGCCGGGACGCATCGGCGACGACGAGGTGGTCGCGCAGCTGGAGACGACCGGCCGCGGCTGGGTGGTGGAGGAGGGCGGCGAGGTGGTGGCGTTCGCGATCGGCGACGCCAGCGGCGCCAACGTGTGGGCGCTGTTCGTCGACCCGCGCGCGGAAGGGCGCGGCCACGGCTCGCGGTTGCACGACACGATGGTCGAGTGGCTGTGGACGAACGGCCTGACCACGCTGTGGCTGACCACCGGCGCCCATACCCGGGCGCGCGGCTTCTACGAGCGCCGCGGCTGGCGCTGCACGGCCGAGCTCGACGACGGCCAGGTGCGGCTGGAGCTCACCAACGCGTGGCCCTGAATCCCGCGGTCGGGCAGGGGCGGCAGCGCCGGACGATAAACTGCCGGGATGACGTCCCCCGACCGCCCCACGCCCGTCGCGCTCACCGTGCACCAGCAGTCGCGCGCGCTGGAGATCGCGTTCGACGACGGCCGCAGCTTCCGCATCCCGTTCGAGCTGATGCGCGTGTATTCGCCGTCGGCCGAGGTGCAGGGCCACGGCCCCGGCCAGGAGACGCTGCAGACCGGCAAGCGCGACGTCGTCATCGACGCCATCGAGCCGGTGGGACACTACGCGGTCAAGCCCACGTTCTCCGACGGCCACGACACCGGCCTGTTCACCTGGGACTACCTCTACCGCCTGGGCGCGCAGCAGGACGAGCTGTTCGCCCAGTACCTCGAACGCCTGGCCGCCGCGGGGCTCGACCGCGACGCCGAGATGCCCAAGCCCGGCGCCGGCTCGTGCCATTCGCATTGAAGGAACACCGATGAAATCGATCGAAGCAAAGTTTGCGCGGGCCGTGCGCCGGGTCGCCCCAAGGAGGCCCGCGGTCCCCTCGGGAGGCGGAGCGCCGTACCCGGCGCTGGAGGGGCTCCAATGACCCAGACCCACTTCGGCTACGAGACCGTCGACGAGGCCGAGAAGGCCGGCAAGGTGCGCGGCGTGTTCGACTCCGTCGCGAAGAAGTACGACGTGATGAACGACCTCATGTCGGGCGGCATGCACCGCGCATGGAAGGCGTACACCGTGGCGGTGGCCAACCTGAAGGCGGGCGACAAGGCGCTCGACATCGCCGGCGGCACCGGCGACCTGGCGCGGGCGTTCGCCAGGCGCGTCGGCCCGTCGGGCGTGGTCGTGCACACCGACATCAACGAGGCGATGCTGCGCGTCGGCCGCGACCGCCTGATCGACGAGGGCCTGGTGCTGCCCACGACGATCTGCGACGCCGAGAAGCTGCCGTTCCCCACCGGCCAGTTCGACCTGGTGAGCGTGGCCTTCGGCCTGCGCAACATGACGCACAAGGACATCGCGCTGGCCGAGATGTGCCGCGTGCTGCGCCCGGGCGGGCGCCTGCTGGTGCTCGAGTTCTCGAAGATCGTCGCGCCGTTGCAGAAAGCCTACGACTGGTACTCGTTCAACGTGCTGCCGCGCGTGGGCAAGGTGGTGGCCGGCGACGCCGAGAGCTATCGCTATCTCGCCGAGTCGATCCGCATGCACCCCGACCAGGCGACGCTGAAGGCCATGATGAAGACGGCCGGCTTCGGCCATGTCGACGTGCACAACATGGCCGCCGGCGCCGTCGCGCTGCACGTCGGCATCAAATGTTGAGCCTCCACGCTCCTGCGTCGCTGCCCCCCGGGGTGGCGCCCGGTTCGGCTCGGGTGCGAGCCTCGCTTCCCGAGAACCTGATCTAGTCCAGGCGCCTGCGGCGCGAGGCCAACCATCATCATGCCGACGATTCTTCTGACCGGCGCGACCGGCTACATCGCCTCCCACACCTGGCTCGAGCTGCAGGCCGCGGGCTACGACGTCGTCGGCCTGGACGACTTCTCCAACAGCTCGCCCCAGGTGCTCGACCGGCTCGAGGAACTGTCGGGCAAGGCCCCGGTGTTCGAGCGCGCCAGCGTGTGCGACGCGGCGGCGATGGATGGCGTGTTCGCGCGCCATCGCATCGACGCCGTCGTCCACTTCGCGGCCTTCAAGGCCGTGGGCGAGTCGACGCAGCAGCCGCTGCGCTATTACGCCAACAACATCGGCGGCCTGCTGACGCTGTGCACGGCCATGCAGGCGCATGGCGTGCGGCGCATCGTCTTCAGCTCCAGCGCGACGGTGTACGGCAAGCCCGAGACGCTGCCCATCCGCGAGGACGCGGCCACCGGCACGACCAACCCGTACGGCGAGACCAAGCTGATCGGCGAGAAGATCCTGCGCGACATGAGCGCCGCCGACCCGGCCTGGCAGACGGGCATCCTGCGCTACTTCAACCCGGTGGGCGCGCATGCGAGCGGGCGCATCGGCGAGGATCCGCGCGGCGTGCCGAACAACCTGATGCCCTACGTGGCGCAGGTGGCCGTCGGCCGGCGGCCGCGGCTGTCCGTCTTCGGCGGCGACTACGACACCCCCGACGGCACCGGCGTGCGCGACTACATCCACGTGGTCGACCTCGCGCAGGGCCATGTCAAGGCGCTGGACAGGCTGCTGGGCGCGCCCGGCTCGCTGCTGGTCAACCTCGGCACCGGCCGCGGCTACAGCGTGCTGGAGCTCATCCGGGCCTACGAGAAGGCCAGCGGCCGTCCCGTGCCCTACGACATCGTCGCGCGCCGCGCGGGCGACATCGACAGCTGCTACGCCGACCCGGCCAAGGCGCTCGCCGACATCGGCTGGAAGGCCACGCGTGACCTCGCCGCGATGTGCGAGGACAGCTGGCGCTGGCAGACGATGAATCCGGGCGGGTTCGACGCGGTGGCGTGATGACGACCGCGATGCCGGCCGCGCGCCGCGTCGTCGCGGTCTTCGATTTCGACGGCACCGTCACCGACCGCGACACGCTCGTGCCCTTCCTCGTCGCGGCGTTCGGCCGCCGGCGCGTGGCCGCGGCCTTCGCCTCGCAGCCGCTCGCGTTCGCGGGCACGCTGCTGCGCGTCATGCCGATCGACGCGTTCAAGCGGCGCGTGCTGCGCCGGCTCGTCAAGGACACTCCCGCGCCGCGCCTGCGCGCGCTCGGCCCCGCGTACGCGCGTGCGCTGGCGTCACGCGTGCGCCCGGGCGCGCTCGAGCGCATCGCATGGCACCGGTCGCAGGGCCACCTGCTGGTGCTGGCCAGCGCGACACTGGACGTCTACCTCGATCACGTCGGTGCGCAGCTGGGCTTCGACCACGTTCTGTGCACGCGCCTGGCCAGCCGCCCGGGGGACGATGGCGTCGACTGCCTGACCGGCGCGCTCGAGGGCCGCGACTGCACCGGCCCGGAGAAGCTGCGCCGGCTGGCCGCGCTGCTGGGCGACCTGCGGGCGCACGAATTGCACGCGTACGGCGACAGCGCCGGCGACCGCGACCTGCTCGCCGCCGCCGACCATGCGCATTTCCGGCCGTTCCGCCGCGCGCATGCCTGAGCGCGCGCTCGCGCGCGCCCCGCCACCTACAATCGCTCCCCATGGACTTGCCTTTCCAGGATCTCTGGCTGCCCGCCGTGCGCAACCGCATGGTGCTGTTCGCCAACCACGTGCTGACGGGCTGCCCGCCGGCGGTCGAACGCCTGCGCGCCCATGCGGGCAAGACGATCCGCGTCGACGTCAGCGGCTGGCCGGGGCTGGTCCCGGTGCCGCCGCCGCTGTCGCTGCGCGTCACGCCGGCCGGGCTGTTCGAGGGCCTCTCGGCGGCCGAGGAGTCCGGGCTCGCGCCCGACCTGCAGGTCAGGCTCGACGCGGCCGATCCGGCCAAGGCCGCGGGCAACGTGTTCAAGGGCGGGCTGCCGCCCATGTCCATCGACGGCGACGGTGCGCTGGCGGCCGACGTCAGCTGGATCGCGCAGAACGTGCGCTGGGATCCGGCCGCCGACGCCGAGCGCTTCTTCGGCCCGACCGTCGCCGAGGCCGTGAGCCGCGCGAACGAGCAGTTCACGCAGGTGGGCGAGAAGGTCAGGAGCGCGGTGGGGCAGCTGTTCGACCAGTTGCAGGCGCGCAGGAAGTCGTGACGCTCCCGGCCAGCCGCGCGAGCGCACTGACCCGATGAAACATTTCGCGCGTCTTCTCTTCATCACGCTGACCCTGCTGCGTTTCGGCGTCGACGAGATCGCGCTCGGGCGCGTGCGCCAGCCGTGGCTGCGCGCGCTGGCGCGCCTCATCGCCTTCGGCCGCAGCTACGACGAGCCGCGCGGCCCGCGCCTGCGCCAGGCGCTCGAGCGCCTGGGCCCGATCTTCATCAAGTTCGGCCAGGTGCTCTCGACGCGGCGCGACCTGCTGCCCGCCGACATCGCCGACGAGCTCGCGCTGTTGCAGGACCGCGTGCCGCCATTCGACGGCGCCACCGCACGTGCCCTGGTCGAACAAGGCCTGCTCAAGGAGCTGCGCCGCAAGTTCGACGACGTCTTCCAGGACTTCGACAACACCCCCGTGGCCAGCGCCTCCATCGCGCAGGTGCACTTCGCCACGCTCAAGGGCGGGCGCGAGGTGGCGGTCAAGGTGCTGCGCCCCAACGTGCTCCGGGCCATCGAGAGCGATCTCGCCATCCTGCACACGGTGGCGCGCTGGGTCGAGCGCATCAGCGTCGACGGCAAGCGCCTGCGCCCGCGCGACGTCGTCGCGGAGTTCGACACCTACCTGCACGACGAGCTCGACCTGATCCGCGAGGCCGCCAACGCGGCGCAGCTGCGCCGCAACATGGCCAGCCTCGACCTGATCATGGTGCCCGAGATGCTGTGGGACTTCTGCACGTCCCGCGTCATGGTGATGGAACGCATGTACGGCGTGCCCATCAGCCAGGTCGACCGCCTGCGCCAGGCTGGCGTCGACATTCCCAAGCTGGCGCGCGACGGCGTCACGATCTTCTTCACGCAGGTGTTCCGCGACGGCTTCTTCCACGCGGACATGCATCCGGGCAACATCCAGGTGAGCATCGCGCCGGAGACGTTCGGCCGCTACATCGCGCTGGACTTCGGCATCATCGGCACGCTCACGGAGTCCGACAAGGACTACCTCGCGCAGAACTTCATCGCGTTCTTCCGGCGCGACTACAAGCGCGTGGCCGAGCTGCACATCGAGAGCGGCTGGGTGCCGCCCGACACGCGGCTGGAAGCGCTGGAGAGCGCCGTGCGCGCCGTCTGCGAGCCGCATTTCGACCGCCCGCTCAAGGACATCTCGCTGGGCCAGGTGCTGCTGCGGCTGTTCCAGACCTCGCGCCGGTTCAACGTCGAGATCCAGCCGCAGCTGGTGCTGTTGCAGAAGACGCTGCTGAACGTGGAGGGCCTGGGCCGCCAGCTCGACCCCGAGCTCGACCTGTGGAGCACGGCGCAGCCGTTCCTGGAACGCTGGATGAACCAGCAGATCGGCTGGCGCGGATTCCTCGACCGTCTCAAGGACGAGGCGCCGCGCTACGCTCACTACATCCCGGCGCTGCCGCGGCTGGTGCACCAGGCCCTGACCATCGCGGCCCGCAAGGTCGAGGACGATCTGATGCCGGCCTCCGCGGCCCAGGTCAACGCGCTCCTCAAGGAGCAGCGCCGCACCAACCGCTTGCTGCAGGCGATGCTGTGGGTGGCAGTCGGCTTCGTCGTCGGCCTGTGCGCGGTGCGGCTGGTGCTGACGTTCCATTGAACGGCGGGTGACGCCTGCGGCTGGGCCCGCCCGGCCAGGGGCTGAAGCGGGACGGAGTCGGCGCGAGGAGCGTGCCTCCGTGCAGGAGCGCCGGAGTGCGGGAGTGACGGAGTGGCAGAGCGCCATTGCGCCAGAGTGCCATTGCGCCATTGCGCCATTGCGCCAGAGTGCCAGAGTGCCAGAGTGCCAGTGCGCCAGAGCGCCAGAGCGCCAGAGTGCCGAAGCGCCTCCCGGCTCGCCGCCAAGCCGTCATCCTGCGCGGAGCGAAGCGGAGTCGCAGGATCCACGCCCGGGGAAGCGCCTCGACAGGGGTGGATCCTGCGACTGCGCGCAGGATGACGGGGTTGACGCTCCGCGGTGCGCGTCCGTGCGTGTTCGCCGGAGCGCCAGAGCGCCGAAGCGCCGAAGCGCCGAAGCGCCGAAGCGCCGAAGCGCCGAGCGCCGAGCGCCGAGCGCCGAAGCGCCTCCCGGCTCGCCGCCAAGCCGTCATCCTGCGCGCAGCGAAGCGGAGTCGCAGGATCCACGCCCGGGGAAGCGCCTCGGCAGAGGGGGCTCC
>Ga0207695_10012070_pt1 | contig 10385 bp, 8 predicted proteins | sample KBSC54metaG_FD_184354 | JGI IMG/M metagenome (GOLD analysis project Ga0207695, IMG submission 184354) | Corn rhizosphere microbial communities from Kellogg Biological Station, Michigan, USA - KBS C5-4 metaG (SPAdes) (version 2) | ecosystem: Host-associated > Plants > Roots > Rhizosphere > Soil... | reverse complement strand
GCTCGTGCCGCCGAGCCAGACGCTCTTGATCTGCATGGTGGGGAGCGGCTGCGTCAGGCCGAAGTGGACAACCTGGGCGCCCGCATAGGGTTTGTAGAAAACGTCTTTGCAATCGCCGATGCATTCGATTACAAACCGCTCGCTCAGCGTCACGCGATCGGGCGCCGTTCCTTTTAATCCGCCGGCGTCCCAAGTCACGTGCTGCGACCCGACGCACGCGAACTTATCCTTCTTCATATGCTCGACCGACTCGTCGATCGGTTGGCCATCGTGCAGCGTATTGGGAGGATCGTACCAGGCGGTGACGAGATACTCGAAATCGGGACCACCCTCGATCAAATTCGTGACGTTGCTCGGACCCAGCATCATCTCGTGCCGCTTCGGGTCGATCGGCGGACCTTGAGATACCGACTCGGTAGCGGCTAACGGCGGCAGCTTGACGCCCGGCGGCGCGAGTTCCACCGCATCGCACTGATCGCTCAGCATTTTGGCGGTCATCTTGCGATTGTCCACGTCGTAGGCTCCTTCGATACCGAGCGCTTTGAGGGCGGCCGGGTGAGGCGCGGTCCACGGCTTCGGATCGAGGTGGAAACGGCCGGTTTTGGGATCATAGTGGCCCGAGAGGGTGTAGCCGGCGCCATCGGTGCTGGTGATCGAGCGGTTGAAAAGGAACGTAAACGCCCCAGTGACGCCGCCTGAGGGGTCATCCAGACCTAGCGGTCCGCTGACGGGCACCATCTTGAACTGGAAGTCCGTCCAGCGGCCGCCGCAGTGATACCGACCAGTGAAAGGCTCGAGAGGACGGTCCGAGTGATTCTGCGCGTACGCAGGCAGCAGCAGTCCCAGCGACAGGACGAACCCGGCAAAAGGCTTCACGTTATCATAATGGGGCTCGGCGGCGAATTCTTTCAGAGAACAGCTTTCAGCGATAAGCTTTCAGTGACTTTGTGGGGCAGACACCCCGTCTGCAGCCGACCCCTGGTCGGCTTTCCGACTGTGGTCGATACTTGATTGTTCGAGCGAGAAGCGGGTCCAGGGGGACCCGCGCAGACTAGGGCGCAAACTAGGGGGTCTGCCCCACAAACGGCGCAGAATTCCCGATGTCGGGAAAGTTATGCGGCGGTGCGCGATCACTTACGCCTCGGCGACGTTGCTGTATTCCACCGACACGGCGAGCGGTGAAATAGCCCTGCTTGGAAACGGCTATCGGCGGGCTGCGTCACCTCCGGGATATGCGCGTGCGCCTTGGGATCGATCCGCATCGTGACCTTCCGCGTCTTCTTGCCGTCGATCAGCACGTCAGCGCCATCCACCACCTTGTGAACGACATCCAGCGCGGCCACCGTAAACGTCACTTAGACAAGTAAACGAATCGAATTACAAACAGGATTGTGAGTATATATACGAACCAACTGACTTGGCGGAATTTACCCCGCAGCACCTTGAGAAGGGTGTAAGCCGTGAAGCCGAAAGCCAGCCCGTTGGCAATACTGAACGTCAGCGGGATAGTCATCATAGTCAGGAAGGCGGGGATCGCGATCTCCGGATCCTCCCAGTTGACCTCGCTCATCGACGAGGCCATCAGGCTGCCGACGATGATCAGCGCCGGCGCAGTGGCGGCGGCCGGGATCGCGCCGACTACGGGTGCGACAAACAGCGCCGCGACGAATAACATGCCCGTAACTATGGCAGTAACTCCGGTACGTCCACCGGCGGCGACCCCGGCCGCACTCTCGATATAACTTACAACCGTGGAGGTGCCGGTCAACGAGCCGGTGATAGTCGCCACCGCATCCGAGAATAGAATGCGGTTGACCCGCGGAATCTGGTGCGCTTTGTCGAACAAGTTGGCCTTCTTCCCCACCGCCACTAGCGTGCCGATGTTATCGAACAAGTCGATAAACAGGAAGACAAAGATAATCTCGACGAAGCCCAGCCGCAGCGTGCCGGAGATATCCAACTTGCCGGCGGTCGCCGACAGATCGCGCAGGCTGTAATTCTGCGGCGCCCACGCCGCGACTCCCGTGATCAGTCCGATGAGCGTCGTGCTCAGGATGCCGATCAGCATGGCGGCGCGCACCCGCCAGGCCATAAGCGCGGCGATCAGGATGAGGCCGAACAGCGCCAGTGCGGTGCTCCTGCTGCTGAGATGACCGAGGGTGACGACGGTCGCAGGATCCGCTACGATGATGCCCGAGTTGCGGAAGCCGATCAGCGCGATGAAGAGTCCCACGCCCGCGGCTACGGCCGAGTAGAGTTCGAAGGGAATGGTCGAGATGATCAGTTGGCGCACGCCGATCGCGGTCAGCAGCAGGAAAGCCAGGCCAGAAAGAAACACGGCGCCCAGCGCGGCCTGCCAGGGAATGCCCATGCCCTTCACGACGGAATAAGTGAAGTACGCGTTCAATCCCATGCCCGGCGCGAGCGCGATGGGATAGCGCGCCAGTCCGCCCATCAGGAAGCTGCCGATGGCCGCCGAAAGGCACGTCGCGGCCGTGACTGCCGCCAGCGGCATGCCCGTCTCGTGGAGGATCGCGGGGTTGACGAAGACGATGTATGCCATCGTCATGAAGGTCGTGAATCCGGCAAGAATCTCGGTCCGCCAATCGGCTCCGAGTTCACGAAATTCGAAATATCGCTCCAGTTGCTGGCGCATGTTTTTTAATGGCTATCCATCGTCTTCATCTGCCCGTCCTTCTTCACCGCTAACCGCAGCGGGCGCGGCAAGCCGTTGCGCGGCACGCTGACTTCCACCCACAACTCCTCCCCGGGTTCCCGCCGCGATGGATCGGGCGCGTTCTCCGGGATGAAGAACGCCACGGGTTCGCTGAGCGCCCACGGCCGCTGCTGAAAGCGCGATACCGAGAGCACGGAGTGAGGATCCGGCACGGCCTTCAGATGGCCGTCCTCGATGTACAGCCGCACCTTTTCAAAGAAACCGTTGTACCCGGCCGGCATCTCCACGCGCAGCGACAAGCTGACGTAGCGGCCTCGCAGCGGCATGTAAGGATCGATCGGCGTGGCGTTCACCCAGACCCGCGGCAGCCGCTCGCGATCCCAGGCGTACTTGCCCGCCACGCTCAGCACAATGAGACATTGCAGCACCGCCACCAGAATCCCGCGATACACCGGCCTCATGCAGCCCCCCGGATGCGCGCGATCAATCCGCGGCGCGTGCGCTCGAGCAGCCATCCGCCGCCGAGGAACAGGAGGCCGAGCACGATCAGGCTCACTGAGCGTCCCAGCCTGTCCATCACACTGGAGAAGTAGAACACCAGCACCGTGAGTGCGAAGCCCGCGATGCCCAGGTTCACACGTTCGCTGCGCCCGTCGCGCAAACCCCAGACCACCAGGTTGACCGCCCCCACCGCGCACCATATATAAACGAGCACCGAATCCACGCCGCCCTGATTGATGGCCGCAAGTACCGCGATCCACGCCAGCGCCGTGGCATTCCAGATGGCTTCGCGCCCGCGCAGCAGAGCCGCCACGGCCAGCGGGCCCAGCAGTGCGACCGTCCACCCCACCGCACCCGAAGCGAACGTCGCCGACTTCAACCAGTGCTCCGACGCGAGCAGTGACGCCGAGGGCAGCAGAGCGATGCAGCCCAGCCACCCCAGACCTTTGCGAAACAGGCTGTCCGACGCCGCGCGCCGCGCCGTGAGATACGTGAAGCTCAGGCCGCAAATGCCGGCCGATACCGGCAGGATGTAGGCGTCGGGATTGCGCACCACCCATTCGCCCGCCAGCCACCAGGGAAACAGGATGGCGGCCAGCAGCCCTTGCGTCCAGTGGCGCAGGAGAAGCCAGGCCACGGCCGCGCCGCACGCCCACAAGAGGATCGCCGCCGGCCAGTGTTCCTCGATCTGGTAGATCTGTCCGGCGAGCGCGATCCCCGCCCCGAGCGCCACCGTTCCCGCCGTGTGCAACGCCACGGATAATGGCGGAAAATGTTCCGTCACCACTACGCCAGCCGCGTGGAAGACCAAGACCAGCAACAGGACCAGCGCCATCCGCGGACCCTGCGCCAGTTCATCCCAATGCGCCGACACGAACAGCAGGACTCCAGCGCCCAGCAGGATCGTGCCGAAGACCAGCGCGACCCAGATGGGCCATCGCATGCCGCTGGTGCGCGCGTTCTCGCTTTCCCAGTTGCGAATGCGCTCGGCCGCGCCGGCTTCGAGCAGGCCCGCTGCCGTCCACCGCGCCAGGGTTGCCTCCCAATCTGTTCGCATAAAACGTTAGCCTACACACTCGAGGATGTAGTATTTCTTGCCGTCGTCGCGCGCAATCTGTCCGGTAATCTGCCATTCGTGTCCGTCGGCGATATAGATGCGGCGGTAGGAATCGTATTCCATCCCGATCTCTTTTTTCACACGCGATTGCTCGACTTCGCGCGTGTCCCCCGGCGACCAGGATGTCTTGGCGATCGGAAAGGGATCCATGTGTGGTAATTCTACTAAAGCGTGGGGAACTCCTCCCACTTCGCTGCCGCGGCGACCAACTCGTCGTCGCGATCCCACGCCGCGACCATCTGCATGCCAACCAGCGAACCGGGCATTGGAATCGAGATCGCCGGCACGCCGAGAGCGGTCCACGGAGCATTCGGCGACGGATCGCCCGTGCTATCGTGCCCGACAGGCGCGGGACCAGCGGCCGCTGGAGTCACGATCAGGGGGTAATCGTCGAAGACTCGGGCCATCTCGCGACGCATGCGATCGACGTGGCTCCGCGCCGCCGAGTAGTCCGACTCACCGATCGACCAGCCCCGCCGTAGCAACTCCGCGAGCTTCACCCCGACGGCATCCCTGTGCTGCTCCAGCAAGCCGCGATGGGTGCGCGCGCCTTCATACTCGTTAATCAGGAACGCCGCGGCGACCAGCTCGTCCCAACCTCGCGGCAGCACCTCGGCCGTCCCGATCCGCGGCAATTCCCCGCCCTCCACTGCCGACCCGAACGACCGCTCCCACAGCCACTTCATCTCGGCCGCAGTCGCGGTGAACAGCCCGACCGTGTCCAGCGACGGCGCGAACGGCAGCACGCCCTCCATCGAGACGCGCCCGTACGTGGGCTTGAATCCGCATACCCCGCAGTACGACGCCGGACGCAGCACCGACCCGAGCGTCTGCGTGCCGATCGCGAACGGGACCATCCCCGCCGCCACCGCCGCGGCCGATCCCGACGAACTCCCGCCCGGCGTATGCCCCGGCAATTTCGGATTCTGCGCCGGCGCCGGATCGAACGACGCGAAGGCCGAGGTGTGCGTCTTGCCGAGCAGCAGCGCACCTTTGCGACGCAGCGCGTCAATCATCGCCGCATCCCGGGCGGGGCGCCGTCCGGCGAAGAGTGGCGAGCCGAATTCGGTGGGCATCCCCGCCGTGTCGAACACGTCTTTGGCGCCGAATGGAATGTCGCGCAACGGACCATCGGAGAGTGGGGGCTGCGGATCCACCACCACCCAGGCGCGGACCGCGGGATCGGACTCGGAGATCCGTGCCAGATAAACCTGCATCCCTTCAGTTTTCATGAACGAATCGTATTGCCGGAATAAACGGTCATTATCGCCTTTGCGATCGAATTATGTTCCAATCATCGTTTAAAGCCATGTCTTTCATCCACGACGATTTTCTGTTGCAGACCAAGGCGGCGCGCCACCTGTACGTGAACTACGCTCAGGACGAGCCGATTCTCGACTACCATTGCCACCTGCCTCCGCAGGACGTGGCCGCGAATCGCCAGTTCCGCAACCTGTTCGAGATCTGGCTGGAGGGCGACCACTACAAGTGGCGCGCCATGCGAGCGAACGGCGTTGCCGAAGAGTTCTGCACCGGGAATGCCGATGGGCGCGACAAGTTCATGGCATGGGCGGCAACCGTTCCGCATACGCTGCGCAACCCGCTCTACCACTGGACGCACCTCGAGTTGAAGCGCTACTTCGATATCGACACGCTGCTCGACGAGAAGTCCGCGGACGCGGTCTGGGAGAAGGCCAACGCGCTGCTCGCCGGCGATAGCCTGCGCGCTCACGGCATCCTGACAAAGTTCAAGGTGAAGGCCGTCTGCACCACCGACGACCCGACCGACGATCTGTCGTGCCACAAAGCCATCGCCGAATCCGGCCTCGCGACGAAGGTGTTCCCGACCTTCCGCCCCGACAAAGCCCTCAACGTCCACATGCCCGAGTTGTTCAGCCCGTGGCTGCAGCGCCTGGAAGCGGTGTCCAACAGATCGGCCGGCAGCTATCAGGCTTTCGTGGACGCGCTGGCGAGCCGCCACGATTTCTTCCACTCCATGGGCGGGCGGCTCTCCGACCATGGCCTCAATCATCCGTACGCGAATTTCTGCAGCGAGCAGCAAGCGGCGGCCATCTTCGATAAAGCGCGCGCAGGCCAGGCGGCGACCGCCGAGGAGCAGGCGCAATTCGCATCTAATATGATGCTGCACTTCGGACGGTGGGACGCCGCCAAGGGCTGGACCAAGCAATTACACCTGGGCGCGCGCCGCAATAACAACACCCGGCGGGTGGGACAAATGGGTCCGGACACCGGTTGGGATTCCATCGGCGACTGGCCGCAGATCGACGCGCTGGGCAACTACATGGATCGCCTGGACCAGGAGAACATGCTGCCCAAGATGGTGATCTACAACCTGAATCCGGCCGACAATTACGCCGCCGCCACCATGATCGGCAACTTCCAGGATGGCATCACGGCGGGCAAAATTCAGTTGGGCAGCGGCTGGTGGTTCCTCGATCAGAAGGAAGCCATGACGCTGCAGATGAACGCCCTGTCGAATTGCGGGCTGATCAGCAGGTTCGTGGGGATGCTGACCGATTCGCGATCATTCATGTCTTACCCGCGCCACGAGTATTTCCGCCGCGTGTTGTGCGATCTGTTCGGGCGGGATATGGAGAACGGCGAACTGCCCGACGATCCGGAACTGGTGGGCAATATGGTGCGCAACATCTGCTACGGCAACGCGCACCGGTTTCTGGGATTAGGCGTAGCGTAGCCCTCCGGCCGCGAAAGCGCAGTAGGGGTTCTAATGTTGCCCGTGGGTACCGGTACCTTGAGTACCGGTGCCGACAGTAGTGTTGCCGGAACCCAGTGTGCTGTCTGCGGTTGTCCACAGGTCGGCCATGCCGCCGTGAACGTGATAAAAAATACCTAATCCGATCAATAAAACCAATGCCGTAAGGAGGCAGTACTCTGCCAGGTCCTGCCCATCTTCCCGGCCCAAGAATTTGCGAATCGCCAGTAACACGAATCTGTACCCGACAATAGTCTAGTGCTATCGGACCCTCCCGGACCATGTTCTCTTTGGTTATACTGACTTTTCCCTAACAACTGAATATAATTCACGGTTAAAGAATCTTGGCGGTCCTGCCGATATGGAATTGGATACAAATTAATGTCGCCAGCCACCGATAACCTCGAAGGCACCATTTGGGATCTCCCACCGCTCATTCTTCACCCTTTTAATGAGCGCGTACCACCCTCGACGCTCCTGGATAACTCGAAAGCCGCGCTCATGCTCTCGGGCCTGATTCCGAGCGACGGGTCGGATCGCGAAGACCTGGCGCGCCGCCTCATGATGGGCCGATACTCCGAACTTCGCATGCTTTTCTTTCTGGGGAAGGACGTTTTCCGCTGGCTGGAACAATGCCTGGAGTGGAGCGACCGCTTTTCCGAATTCAAGAACTCCGAACTACACGCGCAGAGCTTCGCTAACCTGCTCACACAGGATCCGCCGGCTTCCGTGAAGGAAAAGCTGGTTCGCTGGGGCGTTGCCGACTATGGTTCAATCTTCTGCCGCGCCATCGGCTTGAATTCCCTGTTCCTGGCTCCGCCGGCGTTTGAAAGCCTGGCCGAGGATTTCCTGCGCAATTATCATCGCTACTCGGACGCGCTCTACCAGTGCTTCCTGAACTCGCAAACCTATCGCTCGCTCGATGCCCGCTGCTTCCGTTTCGAGTTGTATGCCAGCGGAGAATACTCACGCCTGCTCGAAACCGAGTGGGGCGCCGCGGAAAACTGAGTGCCTGAACTGCCGGACGTCACGGTGTATGTCGAGGCGCTGCGAGAGCGCATCGGCGGCCAGACTTTCCGGCGGGCGTTGATTCGCGGCCCGTTCCTCCTCCGGTCCGTGGACCCGCCGATGTCGGCGGCCGAAAACCAGATCGTCCGCAAAGTCCGGCGCGTCGGCAAGCGCATCGCCATCGGCCTGGAAAACGACGTCTGGCTGGTGCTTCACCTAATGATCGCCGGACGGCTGCACTGGCGTGCCGCGGGCAAGAACGCCCTCGCTACGTTCGAGTTTTCCTCGGGTAGCCTGCAACTCACCGAGGCCGGCACGCAGCATCGGGCCGCGCTCCACCTCGTGCAGGGCGAGGACGGTCTGCGGGCGCTCGATCCCGGCGGGTTGGAAGTCCTGGAAGCCACCGCGGGCGAATTCGGCCGCGTACTTCAGTCGGAGAACCACACCCTCAAGCGCTCGCTGACCGATCCGCGCCTGTTCAGCGGGATCGGCAACGCCTATTCGGACGAAATCCTGCACCGCGCCAAACTTTCGCCGGTCGCGCTCAGCCAGCGATTGTCCGCCGCCGATGTCGACCATTTGTACGCAGCCGTACGCGAGGTCCTGGTCGAATGGACAGACCGTTTGCGCGCCGACACCGGCGGCAAATTCCCGGAAAAGGTCACGGCATTCCGCGAAGGCATGGCCGTGCACGGACGTTTCAAACTTCCCTGCCCCCGCTGTGGGGCCAAAGTGCAGCGTATCCGCTACGCCGCCAATGAAACCAACTACTGCCCCGAGTGCCAGACCGGCGGCAAATTGCTGGCCGACCGCTCCCTCTCCCGCCTCCTCCGCGAGGATTGGCCCCGCACCCCCGACGAGCTCGATTTGAAGCTCGAACGTACATCTCGCTGAGCCGAACCGTAGGCTCCGGCCTGCGTCTTGCGCTAGTATAAGATGTCAACATCCGAATATGCCTGTAACCGAATTGGCCAAGGAGAAAATCGCCGCCCTCGAGCAGGCGAAAGATCAACTGCGGCAAGGCGGAGGCGCCGAACGGGCCAACAAGCAGCACCTGGAAGGAAAACTGACCGCGCGCGAGCGACTCAAGTATCTTCTCGATCGCGACAGCCTGCAGGAGTTGGGCATGTTCGCCCAGCATCGCGCCACCTACTTCGGCATGGCCGGCAAGCCTCTCCCGGCCGACGGCGTAGTCACCGGCAGCGGACGAATCGGCGGCCGGACCGTTCACGTCGCCAGTCAGGATTTCACGGTGGCCGGCGGCTCGGCCGGCGAGGTCCATGGTAACAAGATCGCCGATGCCATGCGGTATTCCCAGAGCACCGGGACCCCGTTCGTGTTCATCAACGATTCCGGCGGCGCGCGTGTCCAGGAAGGCGTCGGCAGCCTGGCCGGATACGCTCGTATCTTCCACACCAACGTGCAACTCTCGGGTGTGGTGCCGCAGGTTTCGCTCATCTGCGGACCCTGCGCGGGCGGCGCGGCGTACAGTCCGGCGCTCACCGATTTCATCATCCAGACCCGTTACGCCTACATGTTCATTACCGGACCGGCGGTCATCCGGCAGGTCACTGGTGAGGACATCACGGCCGAACAACTGGGCGGTCCACGCGCCCAGATGGATCGCTCCGGCGTGGTCCACTTCATCGCCGACAACGATCTCGATGCGATCAAACTCTGCAAGCGCCTGCTGGCCTTCCTGCCCTCCAGCAATCAGGAGGACCCGCCGCGCGGCGAAAACGACCGCCGCCATCTGCGCGACGAAGCGCTCAATCGCATCGTCCCCGAAGAGAGCAAGCTGCCGTACGATATGCGCGAGATCATCACGCGCATTGTCGACCGCTCCGACTTTCTCGAAGTCCAGCAGGAGTTCGCCAAGAACGTGCTGATCGGGTTCGGCCGCATGGCGGGCCGTCCGGTCGGCATCATCGCCAACCAGCCGTGCGTGCTGGCCGGAGCGCTGGACATCAACGCCTCCGATAAGGCCGCGCGCTTCATCCGCTGCTGCAACGCGTTCAACGTTCCATTGGTGACGCTGGTGGATGTCCCGGGCTTTCTCCCCGGCATCGATCAGGAGTACGGCGGCATCATCCGGCACGGCGCCAAACTGCTGTTCGCGTACTCCGCCGCGACCGTTCCCAAACTCACGGTCGTCGTCCGCAAGGCATACGGCGGCGGCTATATCGCGATGTGCTCGAAGGATCTGGGCGCCGATCGCGTGTTCGCATGGCCGTCGGCGGAGATCGCCGTCATGGGCGCCGAAGGAGCGGCCGAGATCGTATTTCGCCGCGAAATCTCCGCGGCGGACGATCAGGAGGCCCGTCGCAGCGAGTTGATTCAGGAATACC
>Ga0207695_10012067_pt1 | contig 10387 bp, 10 predicted proteins | sample KBSC54metaG_FD_184354 | JGI IMG/M metagenome (GOLD analysis project Ga0207695, IMG submission 184354) | Corn rhizosphere microbial communities from Kellogg Biological Station, Michigan, USA - KBS C5-4 metaG (SPAdes) (version 2) | ecosystem: Host-associated > Plants > Roots > Rhizosphere > Soil... | reverse complement strand
AATTGCGGGTCGCGATGACGCTGACGGGGTGCACCGCTCTTCGCGACGCCGATGACAGATTGCTCGACTGGACCCGTTCGACAGGGCCCACGCGATCATCTGCCATCGCGAGCGAGGCCGGTTGAGCATCGGGCCGGTTCACAGATGTCGGACTCGGTGGCGATCCGGGTGGCGACAACTCCCTGGTATCTCAGCTCATTCGTTTGAGCAATATCGCTTGGCTGCATTATTGATTTGTCTCGACACGATCGCGATCGCATTCCGGATCCATCGTATCGACGCCGCAAGAGAGGGCTGTGTTGGATATCCAGGACGATATCGGCGTTTTTGCCGAAGATATCTTCGCGGACGAAGCGTTGCGCGATCCCTATCCGCTTTATGCGGCGCTCCGAAACCTGGGCGGCGTGGTGAGGTTGGAGGATCCTGACGTCTACGCCATCGGCCGCTTCGCGGATGTTCGGGATGCCCTTCGAGCCGATACGGCCCTGGTGAGCGGCCGTGGCATCGGTTTCAACGCCAGCTTCAACACGCCGCCTGGACCCAACGTCATCCAGTCCGATGGCGAATTGCATAAGCGCTTGCGGGCCGAGCTCCTGCGGCCTTTGACGCCCGCGCAACTGAAGGATGCGAGAGCCGACCTTCAGCGGATGATCGACACCAAGATCGCGTCGCTGATCGATGTCGGAACATTCGATGCCATGGCGGAAATCGCGCGCTTCCTGCCCTTGCAGGCGATAGCCCACCTGGTCGGTATCTCGCCGGATGGTCGCGAGCATATGCTCGAATGGGCGGCCGCCTCGTTCAATCTCATGGGCCCGGAGCGGACCCTGAAGCGATCGGACGTGGAGAGCATCAAGGAGGCCCGGCACTTCATGGGGGGGCTGACCATCGAGAAGCTACGGGAGGGAAGCTGGGCACACCGGCTCTTCCAGACGGTGGAATCCGGCCGGCTGACGAGAGAGGAGGCCATCGGCGCCGTCAGTGCCTATCTGCTCCCGAGCCTCGATACGACGATCCTCGCCAAGGGCCATCTTCTGCACAATCTCGCGACGTGCCACGACCAGTTCGAGCTCGTCCGCGATCATCCCTCTCTGATCACCGCCGCCGTGCTCGAAGGGCTGCGCCACAGCTCACCACTCCGCTGGTTCGCCCGCGTGGCGAGCGACGATTATCGGGTCGGCGTCCAAATGATCCCGGCCGGATCCCGGGTGATGCTGCTCTACGGATGCGCCAACAGGGACGAGAGGCGTTACGAGAACCCCGACGCCTTTGATGTACGGCGAGATGCACGTGACCATCTCGCCTGGGGAACGGGTCCGCATATGTGTATCGGCATGCATCTCGCGCGCATCGAGATGGAGGTCATGCTCGAGGCCCTCGTGAAGCATGACCTCAGGCTGGAAGTCGATGCGCCCATCATTGGCGCAAACAAGGGCTTGTACGGCTTCGAGGAGCTCCCCATGCGCCTGCTCAGCCGATGAAGCATCGGCCGGATCAGCCGGCCTCGCGCGCGACACGGTGCACTCGATGAAGCTTGGTGCCGATATCGCCACCGCCGGTGCGAATGTGGCTCCGGCTGTCGATGAGCCGCATGAACAGGCGGGCGTTCAGCCGGGCGGTTCGCTCGCTCTCTTCGCCTTGGCGGGCGCTACGGCGGCGCTGTTCGTCGCCAATCTCTATTACGCCCAGCCCCTCCTGACTGTCATTGCGCGCGATCTGAAGATCCCGCCCGAATATGCGGGAACCATCGCAAGCGCGAGCCAGCTCGGTTATGGCCTCGGGCTCTTCCTGCTCGTGCCGCTCGCGGATCTCATCGAAAACAAGCGCCTGGTGATGATCTGCAGCCTGTGCGGAATATCCGGGATGCTGGGGACCGCCTTTGCCCCATCGGCATGGGCCTTCCTGTGCGCGGCGCTGGTGATCGGCGTCTTCTCGAGCGGAGCGCAGGTCCTTATTCCCTATCTGTCCTATTTCATTCCCGGACCCCGGCGCGGACGCGTCCTCAGCGCCATCATGGCCGGGATATTGACCTCCGTCATGCTTGCCCGGCCGTTCGCGCTTTATGTCGCGGCGGAGCTTGGATGGCGGGCAGTCTACGGCATATCGGCCGGGTGCTCGGCCATCCTCTTCACCATGCTCTGGCGCTTCATGCCCGAGCGGTCGCCCGGCGACGGCGTCGGCTATCGACGGATCGTCAGGTCGATGTTCGTGGTGTTCGCGAAAGAAAGGCCGGTGCGCCGCCGGGCTCTCTATCAGGCTTTGTCGTTCGCCTCCTTCACGATGCTCTGGTCCGCCATACCCATGATGCTGGCAGACCATTTTGGGCTCTCGCGCGCCTCGATCGCGCTCTTCGCCCTGGTCGGGGCGGGTGGAGTCGTCGCCGCGCCGTTGGGCGGTCTATTGGCCGACCGCGGGTGGGTGAGGATGGGAACGATGGGTGCCGGTCTGGTCATGGCCAGCGCGTTTCTGGCGTCCTGGGGGTGCTTCCGCGGCATGTCTCTTGTCGGCCTCGCGGCTGCCTCGTTCCTGATCGATGGCTGTGTCCAGGCCTCGCAAATGCTGAGCCGTATCGTCGTTCTCGATGTCGATCCCGCAATACGAAGCCGGATCAATGGGCTATACATGACCTGCGTCTATGTTTCAGGCGCTTTTGGTTCGACGCTCGGCGCGCTGCTTTACCTGAAGTTCGGTTGGCCAGCGGTCGCGTTTTGTGGAGCGGCGGGGGGAGTTGTCGTCGCCTTAATTCTATTTTTGGAGATGGAGTAAATATAGTAAATCTACTTATTTCTTTATACAGATCTGTGATAAATGTGAGATCTATTTAAAACGTGCTATCAAAAAAATGTCAATTAGGTACCTGGGCGGGTATTTTTGTGGTTATTTCGCAGGAGTGTTGCATAGAGCGATGCCGATCGAGTCTGGACGTGGCTATTATCAGCCAGTCGATCGGCGTCATAGCAATCGTGAGGTCGGTCGAACCCATAAGGGGGTAAACCTGGAACGCGACATGCAGTGAGCTGAACTGACACCAATGAGATTGCAAGAATTTGCCGTTCGTCCGTCATCATATAGCCGAGATGAGGAGCTGCAGCGCAGGATCAACGTCTGGTTCTGTCGTTCGCTATTGCGCGCTCCGATGACCGAGAATGGCCGGGGGCGGCCTTTCGATCTCCGCCCCATCAGTGAAGTCTTCAGCACTACATCATGATCAGCCTGCCTCGGCCATCCATTGCACCGCGTCCGCTCCCGCTGCGATGCGGAGGGAGGCCGACGGGTCGGTTGCCGCTAGCCAAACTGCTTCCGCCACGTCGCCTGCATGTGTGATCGGTCCCTCCGCGTCGCGAAACCGCGCGAGCATCCCGTCGATCAGCGGCTTGTAGTCCGCATCCTCTTCGCCGCGCAGGTGCGGCATCGCATTCTCGCCGAATTTCGTGCCGGGCGCCATGCCGGGCAGGATGATGTGCACGCGCACGCCGAACGGTTGCATCTCGACCGCGAGGCTTTCTGTGAGCGCGTTCACCGCTGCCTTGCTCGCCCGGTAAACACCGACCAGCGGCAGCGGCCGGAGTGTCGCGGTCGACGTGACGTTGATGATCGTGCCGCTGCGGCGCGCGCGGAAACTCGGCAACACCGCCTGTACCATCGCCAGCGTACCAAGCGTGTTTGTTTCGAACAATCGATGAGCGGTCTCGGGCTCGATCAGCTCGATCGGCACCGCCGCACCGAACCCGGCATTATTGACCAGGACGTCGATCTCGCCGGCCTGTGCGATAGCGTCCGCGACGCTGGCCGGATCGGTCACGTCAAGTGGCAGGATAGTGAGGTTGTCGGACGTCGGCAGCACGCTCGCATCTGGCTTGCGCATCGTTGCGATGACCTTCCAGCCTTTGTCGAGGAACAGCTTCGCGGTTTCGAGGCCGAAGCCCGAGGAACAGCCGGTGATGAGGATAGTGGGCATCGGGGATCTCCTGTCAGGGTTGACGTGGTAGGAGATGGAATCCGGGTGCGAGACTTTGTATAGGCGATCGTCGCCCATTCTTTTGCGATAGTCCTGAATATGATCGTAGACCCGCTTGCTGAGATCGTGACCCTGCTTCAGCCGTCGGCTAGCTTCTCCAAGCTGGTCGAATATGCCGGGCGCTGGCGCATACGTCGCGATGTGGAGGGCAAGCCCGTCTATTTCGCGGTACTCGAAGGCGAATGCCGTGTGGTCAGTGCGGGCCAACCGCCGATCCTCTTGCGTGCGGGCGACTTTCTGCTGTCGCCTGCCACGAATGATCAGGTGGTCGAGAGTATCGACGCGCCGCCACATGGCATCGGCATGATCCCGACTGAACTTGGCGAGGGACGGTTTCGCATTGGCGGGCCGGAAGAAACGGTCAATCTGCGGATGCAGGTCGGGCTGTGCAGCTTTGCCTCGCCCGACGCCGCGTTGCTGGTTTCACTGCTACCCTCGATGGTGGTCGTACGGAGCGAGCCGCGCCTTGCGACCCTGATGCAACTCGTGGGTGACGAAACGCGCAAGGCGCGGCCGGGACGCGAACTGGTGCTCGAGCGCCTCCTGGAGGTTCTGCTGATCGAGGCGCTGCGCTGCGGGACCGACGCGGCCGCCATGCCCAGCGTCGCGCGTGGGCTGTCCGACGATCGCCTGGTCGCGGCACTGCGCGCTATGCACGCGCGGCCGGCGCATGGATGGACCGTCGCCGATCTCGCCGCAGAGGCAGCAATGTCGCGCTCGGCCTTTTTCGCGCGATTCAGCCGCGTCGTTGGGCTGCCGCCGATGGAATATCTGCTCGCTTGGCGTATGGCTCTCGCCAAGCGGTTATTGCGAACGCGCGAACTTGCGATCGAACATGTTGCGACACGGGTCGGCTATGGATCTGCGAGCACCTTCAGCACCGCTTTCACCCGCCATGTCGGCATGCCGCCATTGCGTTACGCTCGGGGGACGGTGACTATCTGAACATCTCAATGTGCGTCGACAAAGCGATCAAAGATCGGCCGCCAGTTGAGCAGTGGATTTATGTCCGACCCCAAGAAGCCGAGCTGACGGGCTGAGCGTCCAACTCTGGTCGCTGGCAGCCCTTGCGGACGGTTCATCCCCCCATCTGTTGCGCGGTCAATGTCTTCAAGCTCCCATACTGAATCAGCGTCGCCCGCCCGACCTTGACGGTCTCAAGGTCGCCGGACTGGATCAGCTCGTAAATTCGGGATCGGCTCAACCCGGTTATCCGAACAGCGGTCGATATCCGCACCGTGAGCGGCTCAAGCTTTCTTTCCCAGCTTCGCTCTATCATTTCTGGCGACGCAGGCGCGCCTCGCGGTCGCGCACGAATGCCCGATCGCTTTCAAGGAAAGCAGCCAGCATGGCTGGGATCAACTCGGCGACCGGTTCGTCCCGGCCATAGGTCTGGTTGTAGAGGGCGGCGTAGTCGGTGAGCGCCTGGTGTAGGTCGGGCATCGCGGAGAAGCTGAGCTTGACCGGCGTGCGGTCCGGCAACTGCGTAAGCTTGATTTCTGCCATCTCAGCTCTCCTTCTTCAATGGGGCAAGCATCAGGTCTTTATGAACCACCAGCCGTACAGGTGCTCCTGGTCGGATCGTGATCGTCGGCTGGATGCCGAGATTGCGTTGGGTGATCTGGTCTCCCGCGCGCGACACGTTGTCCTGTGTCGACATGCGCAGCGCCTGGACGAGATCGCTCTGGCCCGGGAGCGCTAGTTCGGAACTCACGCCGAGCAGCGTCGACAGGGCCACGCCTTTGAGGAGTTGCCAGGTGTGGAAATCGACCTTGTCCGAGAGCCCGGCATATCCGGACGGATCGGTCGCGGGCACGTTGTCGAGCTCAAGCGAGCTCCCGTCCGGCATGATGATCCGCTGCCAGACAATGAGCGCACGGCTTTGCCCGAACGCTATCACGCTGTCGTAGGCGCCGATCAGGCGCGCGCCCTGCGGCACCAACAAGAGGCGGCCGGTGGCACTGTCGAAGACATTCTCCGTGACTTGCGCCGTCACGAGGCCAGGGAGGTCGGAGCGCAGCCCCGTGATCAGGCTGGCGCTGATCACGCTTCCGGCAGACAGCGTGTAGGGTGACGGCAGTGGCATGATCGCGTGCGGGTTGATGTCGCCCTTGGGGTCGAGCGCGCTCACGAAATTGGCCTTGTGGCTCTGCGCATTCGGATCCCTGTCCGGATCGAGCGCGCTCTGGTCCGCGTCTGCCGCTGCCGGGGCAAGAGTTGCCGATGGTACGGCGCGATCCCCAGCGGCCGGGGCTTGCCGGCCCTGCACCAGTAAGCCGGACTCGCGGGCGGCCTTGAGCTCGGCCAGCTGACGTTCGCGCTCCGCCGCCTCAGCTTGTTCGGCTTGCTGGTCGGCGGTGTTCACAGCTGCCGCCATTGCCTGCTGGTGCTCTAAAATCGGTTTGCCAAGATCGCCGGGGAGTGGCGGACCCAGGCGCGGGACGTCGCCGTATGTCGCGGGCGCCCCGGTCAGCGCATCGGTGGTCGGCCGGGCATCGGGCTGGGACATCTCCGATGGCTGCTCGCCATGCCGCAACATGCGCGGGCTCAACGCCATCCACGTCACCGCGACGAGGCTGGTCGAACCGATCGCGGCGATCGCGATGATCGCGCCGCGCTTGAACCGGATCGCGCGCGGCGGCCTCGCCCGGATCGCCAGCGTTTCTGGATCGAGCTTGGGGCTCGGGCGTGTGGCGGCCTCGCTCACGACACCCTCTGCCGACCATCAGCGCCGTTGGTACGGCTGATCCGCACGATGTCCTGGTGCTTGAGGCCAAGGCGCAGCTCGGCGACGTCGAAGAGGCGGTCGACGACATAATATCGGCCCTGCAGCCGGTAGTTGACGAGGCTGGCCGTGCCCTTCGCATCGACGAGGAGGAGCGGCGGCGCCTCGCCGGTGCCGAGGCTAGCCGGGAACTCGATGAACGTCTTCTGCCCATCGTCGAAGGCCCGGAGCGGACGCCATGTTGGCTGGTCGCCAGTGATGGCGTAATCGAAATGGAGTTGGTCGACCTGCAGCCCGCTCGCGACCGGCTGGCCGGCGCGGGCCTGGTCCGCGGCGGCCTTGAGCGCGATCAGTTGGTCCTGCGGGTATGTCCACGATACCGCCACCATTGCGGAGCGCTCCACGCTGGTGAGCGACAGATGGTATGTCCGCCGGTCGGTGGTGATGATGATGTTCGTGGCGAGCCCGGTCGCGAAGGGCTTCGCGAGGACGTGGGTTCGTTTGCCATCGCCGCTACCGCTGGTCGTGTCGCCGATCACCCAGCGCACGGTATCGCCCGCCGCCACCGCGCCGAGCGTCTCGCCGGGCTGCAAGGCGATGTCGGTCACCTGCCCGGGGGCAGTGAACACATGGAAGATCGCGCCGTCGCTGAACGGATAGACCTGGACGGCATCGATATAGCCGGCAGCCTGCGGTTCGAGCGTGGCCGCATGGTTCGCGGCGCGGACGCCGAGTTCGGCCGCCGAGGGCGGGACGCGGTGATGCGGGATGACCGGCGGCATGATCACAGCAGACGGCGTAGCCGAAGTTGGCGTCGCGTCCGTTGGAGCGGTAGCCGAGGGCGGTACCGCGGGCGCCACCGCCGTGGGCATCGGGGTGGCGGTCGCACTGACCAGCAGGCCAGCGAGTAGAGCGGCATTCATGGATGAGCCTCCTGAGGTTGGGCGAGGTTGGGGTCGAGCGGAGAGCCGTGCGGCAGGTTCGCCGGTGGCGGGCTCGGGCGCGGCTGCGGCTGCGCCGGCTCGCCGGGTTCGAATTCGCGGCTCCAGTCGACCGCATCGACATAGAGCCCGAGCGGATTACGACGGAGCTGGTCGGCGCTCGGTGGCAGGGCGAGCACGATGGTGAGCATTGCGGTCCAGTGCGTGGTGCCAACGAGCGCGCCGCGCTCGTAGGCGGTCTCCGCCCACTTCACTTGGTATGTCCAGTCAGACACACGGACGACACTGGTGATCTGCACCGACACGGTATGCTCGCCGACATGCCCGAAAGGATCGGCTGCACGTGCGTAGTCGCCCAGGAAGACGGCGCCTCGCCTGGTCGTGAAGTCGTAGGCCGAGAGCCAGTCCTGACGCATCAGCACCGGGTCGAGCGAGACCGATCGCACGCTGGTGATGAACCGGCCGAGGAACCAAGTGATTTGCGCTTCGGTCGGATGGAGGCCGGCGTCGGCGGGTGCGACCGCGCGAGGCTCGCCGAGCTTGTCGACCTCGACGACGTAGGGAACCACGCGGCTTTGCAACGACTGCCAGAGCAGGCCGCCCGACAGCGCGGTGGTAAGGCCAAGGCATCCGAAGGCCATCAACCGCCAGTTGCACGCCTGGACGCGGGCGGAACCGATCCGCTCGTCCCAGAGCTGGCCCGCGCGCTGGAAGGGTGTTTCGGGAATGGGCGATCGCCCATAGCGTTGTACGGCACGTTTGAAGAGCATCAGTCTTCCCTTTCCTTGATGTCGGGGGTTGCGCCCGCGCCGCCGCGATCGCCCTGGGTGAGTGCGTGGGCGGCAGCCTGGCGGTGGTGGCGGGCGCTTGCTTGCGCCTTCATCGCGCGCGCCCAGCCGGGCACCTCGCGGGGATCGGCACCGGCACCGCTCGCCGAGCTGGCAGTCCGGCCGGTCATGGCGTTGAACGCGCCTTGGCGGCCCGCCTCTGCCGCCTCGCCGAGGCCAAGCCCTGAGGACATGCGCGAGCGGGAAGCACCGGAAGCGGCCGTGGCGACACCACGCATGCCGGCGCCGAAGCTGGTCGAGCCGCTCGCCTCCTGGCCGAGCGTAAATGCCGTGCCCGCGGCCGACCCCATGGCCGTGCCGGCACGAACAGCGCCAAGACCGGCCGCGGTAAGGCCCCGCGCCGCACCGACCGCACCCGCCGCGCCGAGCACGATGATGCCACCGGCGCCGGCGACGGTGCCGAGCGCCGCGCCAGCACCGAGCTGCGGGGCACCGGACACGAGCCCGGAAGCGATGCCGGGACCGAAGATGCCGAGGCCGAACAGCGCGAGGCTTGCGAGGACAAGGCTCATGGCTTGCCCGATGTCCGGCTCATGGCCCCGCAGCGCGGTCGTGAACTGGGTGAAGTAGTTGGAGCCGATGCCGACGATGACCGCGAGCACCATCACCTTGATGCCCGAGCTGACGACGTGCCCCAGCACGCGCTCGGCGAGGAAGCTCGTCCGGTTCCAGAGCGCGAACGGCACGAGGATGAAGCCGGCCAATGAGCTCAACTTGAACTCGAGGATCGTCACGAACGTCTGCACGGCGAGGATGAAGAAGGCGAGGATGACGACTATCCAGGCGATCAGAAGGATCGCGATCGTCAGGAAGTTGTCGAAGAAGCTGGTGAAGCCCATCATCTGCGAGGCTTGCTGGAGCAGCGGCCAGGCGGCGGCGTAGCCGGTGCCGGCGAGCTTGCCGGGCTTGAGGAGATCGGTCGCGCTCAGCGTGCCACCGCCCGCTGTGAGGCCGGCCTGTGCGAACGAGTTGAAGATGATCGTCGCCAGCGTCGAGAAGCTGTTCAGGATGTAGGCGAAGGCGCCGATGTAGAGGATCTTGCGGATCAGCCGCCCGAGCACGTTATCCTCGCCGCCCAGCGCCCAGAACAGACCGGCCAGCGTGATGTCGAGCGCGATCAGCGTGCGGCTGAGGAAGCTGATGTCGCCGCCCAGCAGCCCGAACCCACTGTCGATGTAGGTGATGAAGGCCTGCATGAACTGGTCGATGACGTTGAGGTCGTTCACTGGCTGCGTCCGGATGAGAGAGGAGATGCCGCGGGGCCCGTCTTGGGGCGCGGGGGGCGAACGAGCCCCGCGGCGACGGCGGCAGCGAGGCGGAAACCGCCGCCGTCAGGCCGGCCGTGCCTATTGAGGGGTGTAGGCCGTGCCGGAGCCGAGGAACTTGGTGGTGGCGCTCTGCGCGTCGGCCTGGGCTTGGGTCCGCGTGGCGCTCTCCAGCGCATCGGCCCGGTATTGCGCCGCCATCATATGTTCGAGCTGGAATTGCTGTTTTGCGACCAGAGCGAGGAGCTGGTTGGTGGTCTGCTGGGCCTGAAGCGCGCCCTGCGATCCCTGGCTGCGGGTCGCGAGGCTGGTGAGCGTGGTCTCGTCGGCGGCGATATTCTCGACCACCTGCGCCTGCACCGTCATGGTCTGCTGATAGGCGGACATCGAGGTCGCCAGCCGCGTGCGCGCATCGGCGACGTGCTGGTTGTTGGTGAGCGCAGTGTTGAACCCGGTCGGATAGAGCGCCTGATATTGCTGGTTGAGCAAGGTGACGTGGAACTGGATGTTCGACGCCTGTGCCATCAGCTGGTCGATCTTCTGGATGTCCTGCTGGAGCATCGCGAGTTCGGGGAAGCTGACGACGCTGA
>Ga0207695_10012066_pt1 | contig 10387 bp, 6 predicted proteins | sample KBSC54metaG_FD_184354 | JGI IMG/M metagenome (GOLD analysis project Ga0207695, IMG submission 184354) | Corn rhizosphere microbial communities from Kellogg Biological Station, Michigan, USA - KBS C5-4 metaG (SPAdes) (version 2) | ecosystem: Host-associated > Plants > Roots > Rhizosphere > Soil... | reverse complement strand
TAGGCGTCCTTGTATACGGGATCGAGGTCGAGGAAGTTTTCCGTGTTCGGATAGCAGCTGCCCTGGATCGACATGCCGAAGGAATGCGCATACCAGTCGACGTTGGCCTGCTTCCACTTGGTGCCCCAGCGTGGCGTACCTGGTGGCAGGCGACGCGCGACGATAGGGCGGCCGCTGAACATGTTGGCGCTGATCATGCCGCCACCAAGGAAGCCCAGGCCGGTGTCGTCGAAGTTGTCGTTGTTGAAGTCGTCGATCACGGTGCCGGTGCTGCCGGTGGACAAGAAAGGATTGGTCCAGCGATCCTTCATGAACACGTTCACAGCAGAGGTAGTCTGGTAACAGAAGTTCTTGCCGACCACGCCCTTGCCGGTGACCGGATCATACGGCGTGCCGATCTTGTCGAGCAGCAGCAGTTTGGTGTTGGTCATGGTGAATGCACCCAGCACGACGACGTCGGCCGGCTGTTCATACTCCTGGCCGCTGCGCAGGTCGAGATAGCGCACGCCGGTCACGCGCTTGGTCTGCGCGTCGTAGTTGACGCCGAGCACATGGCTGTTCAGGCGTATTTCAAAACCTTTGCGTTCCTTCAGCATCGGGTACAGCAACACTTCCGGAGAAGCCTTGGCTTGGGCCTCGCAGATGAAGCGTTCGCAGTGACCGCAATACTGACATTGGCCGAGTTTCTGTCCGTCCGGATTGGTATAGACGCCGGAGGAATTGGCCGCGGGTGTCGGGAACGGGTGATAGCCCATCTTCTCCGCAGTCTGTCTGAAGACGGTGCCGGCTTCGGTGATTTCCAGCGGCTTTTGCGGATACTCGCCGCGTCGCGGCGCTTCGAACGGATTGCCGCCGGCCTGCTTTTTGCCGTTGATGTTGCCCGCCTTGCCTGAGATGCCGAACAGCTTCTCAAACAGGTCGTGGTAAGGCTCCATCTCCTTGTAAGTGACGCCCCAGTCCTGCAGCGGCATGTTGGCAGGGATTGCCTTGGCGCCGTAACGATTGGTGTAATGCGTGCGCAAGGTCGGGTCATACTCGGCCCAACGCCAGGTGTGGCCGTTCCAGTGATTGGCGGCGCCGCCCATGCCTTCGCCGGGCAGGAAGGCTTCCATCCAGCGCACCGGCAGCGAGGTGTCGCTGCGCGAATGACGCAGCGTGTACGTCTGCACGTTCCATTTTTGCACCAGGCCCTGGCGCACGTCCCAGCGCAGCTCATCGCGTTGCGACGGCAGCTTGGCTTCGGCGCCGTTGCTGTGATCGCCGCCGCGTTCCAGCACCAGCACGTCGATGCCTTGCGCCGTCAGCTGACGCGAAACCAGGCCCGCAGTGAGCCCGCCGCCGACGATCACGACCGTCCGCTTTTCCAGTTTTTTTATCATGTTGTGTCCTTAGCTGAAGTCGAGGATAGACTTGGGATCTTTCGCACTGGGGAAGGGTTTGCCGCGATAGTTCACCATGTCCAGCGTGTGCGTCGCCGGCAAGCCGGGATAACCGAGCATCTTCCAGAACACCTTGTTGTTGTTGCCGCCGTATAGCGGGTCGGCGTAACAGGCTTGCGTGAACAAGGGATACATCAGTTCATTGAACCAGGAACCCAGCGGGGTGTCTTCGTCGACCACTTTGCCGTCGGCAATGGCGGCGAGGAAAGCATCGGCATCTGCCGGCGCCAACTGGTCGAAGGCTTTACCAAACTTCTTGATGGCCTGGCGGTTGGCGGCTTCCACGCCGGCCTTGAAGAACTGCTCGGGCGTGAGCGGCAACTGCAGGCCGAGTTGCGGTTTGCCTTGCAGCCATGGGCCGCTCATGTAGCGGCCGGCGCCTTTGCCGTAAGCACCGCTTAATTGGCGGTCGATGAAAATCGCCAGGCCGCAGTCGACGCCGCTGGGAGTGAACTGATCGGCTGGGCACATGATGTTGACCATGGTTTCGACGAAAGCGGCTTCATCGGCGCTGAAGCTTTCGTAGCCGATCAGGCTTGGCGAGGCGGCTGGAGTTGCAGCTGCGGCTGGTGCATCGGCAGCGCTTGCAGCGGTGGCCGCGATCGCTGCACCGGCTCCGGTGCCGACTGCCAGTGGAGAAGATAGCGATGCAGTGCCTGCAACAGTGATGACCTGTCGCAGAAAATGCCGCCGTGGTGGTGGTTGGGTGTTGTCGTCACTCATCTGTGCCTCCTTGTGTAAGTGGGTGAGATTCGGTGTGATCGCAGATCTGCCCTGCCGCAGAAAACATGGACAGAGTCATCTCTTCGAAGGTAAAACAGACATGCGTTTGCCCGCCGGAGAGCCTATATCGGCTCCCCGGTGGTGGACAATGTATTGCGCAAGAAATCGCGACGGGCTCGCATGGCAGCGACGTCGAATTAGAAGGTTTCCCAATCGTCGTTCGACGAAACCGCGGACGATTTGCCGATGGCGGGTGTTGCCGCCGGCACGGGTTTCGATGCCGCGGAAGACATCTTCAGTGGCGTGATGGACTTCGTGTTGCGAGCCTTGACCGGTTTTGCTGCGGAGCTCGTGTACGTCGGCGCGGCATACTGTTGATGAGCACGCTGCTCTTCGATGATCTTGAAAATGGAGACGGCGTCCTTCAGCGACAAGGCTTGCTGTTCCAGTGACTTGGCGGCGGCGCTGGCTTGTTCTACCAGTGCGGCATTTTGCTGGGTTGCCTCATCCATTTGCGAGACGGCTTGCGAGACCTGATCGATGCCCGAGCTTTGCTCGCTGGAGGCGGAAGAGATCTCTCCCATGATGTCGGTTACGCGTTGTACCGCGCCGATGATCTCGCTCATGGTTTGACCAGCCTGGCCTGCCAGTGCCGAACCGGTTTGCACGCGGTCGACCGACAGCATGATCAAGTCTTTGATTTCCTTGGCGGCGCTGGAAGAACGCTGCGCCAGGGCGCGCACTTCACTGGCGACCACCGCGAAGCCGCGGCCCTGTTCGCCGGCGCGGGCGGCTTCCACCGCTGCGTTCAGCGCCAGGATGTTGGTCTGGAAGGCGATGCCGTCGATGATGCCGACGATTTCGGTGATCTTGGTGGAGCTATCGCGGATTTCATCCATGGTCGTCACGACGCGGCTGACAACATCGTTACCGGCGCTGGCGATCTGCGAAGCATTGACGGCCAGCGTGGATGCCTGGCGTGCATTGTCGGCATTGTGCTTCACGGTGCTGGTCAGCTCTTCCATGCTGGAAGCGGTTTCTTCCAGCGAGGCCGCTTGTTGCTCCGTGCGTGAGGACAGGTCGAGATTGCCGGCGCTGATTTCCTTGGTCGCGGTAGCAATGGCGTCGCTACCTGTGCGCACAGTAGAAACGGTTCTGGTCAGGTTGTCTTGCATTTTCGATAAGCCGGTCAGCAACTGGCCCATTTCGTCGGTCGAATGCACGTGTACACGCTGAGTGAGGTCGCCTTCGGCAATGTCGTCGAAATGCTTGAGTGCCTGTTCGATCGGACGTGAAATCGCACGGCGCAGCGAGAACCAGCTGTAGCCGGCGAGCAGCAAGCCTATCGCTACTGCGGCGATCGAAATCATGCGAAAATTTTCGTAACGGTTCAGCGAGTCCTCATAGTTCTGGCGCGCCGCGTCGGTTTCATATTCGTTGAGCAGCGTGCCGCTCTTTTGCATCGCGGTATAGACCGTGCCGACCACACGCGCCTTGTCGGAAATCTGCTGACGGTCGCCGCCCTTGATGGCGTCACGGAATTCATCGATGGCTTTTTCAGTCTTGGTAAGGCCTTCGGTGACTTCCTGCACCAGCTTCTTGGCCTGCTCGCTTTGCGGCAGCGCTGCGTATTTGGCCCACCATTCCAGCGCCTGCTTGCCGACGTCCGCTTCCGTCTTGTACATCTGCTGCGCCCAGGCCGGGTCAGTCGTCAAGGCTGCCTGATCCAGCGAGGTGCGCTGGCGGCCAACCCATAGTAAGGTATTGTCGGCGGCCACCGTCTTGGGCATGCGCACCTGATACAGCTCGCGGTTGATCTTCACGACGGTGGACATGCCGAACAGACCGGTCATGCCAATGGCGAGAAGCAGGACGGAGAGAATCGCCATGGCGAGTGCAAGGCGGGACTTGATGGTGAGTCTGAGGGTTTTCATGTTGAGATCTTTTTCTTTTGAATTGAGAGCGGCAATGTTCCTGGTGTTGCTGGCTGGGGATGTTTTCCGGGCAAGCGTTCATCAATAAAGAAAATGCAACAAGGTCAAACCACCTTGTCTCGGTCGTCGATATGTTTTCTGTCAGTATCGTCCGCGCGCCATCAAGAGGAAGCGGCGATTTCAAGTCAGGCATTTGCAGGCCAACGCATTTTCACAAGGTATTAACGGCGGAGATGATGATGTTCTGAAGCAATTTTTCTGAAAAATGCAGAGAATTTACAATTAAAAGAAGTGCTCTTTATTTAAAGACAATGAATGAGGATTTGCGCAAAAACTATGCGATATTTTCGCTGACAAAATGCTGACACGAGGCTCATGAAGCAGTGATCCCGATCATCGGCGATGACGAAGTTTTTCCTCTCCACTCTCTGAGTTATTGCTATGCGATGACACGACGATCGCATAGCAATGACAAGGCAACAACACAGACATCGATTGCGTCGTTGATTCGCTGTCGATCAACCTGCCGACTATGCCGCCAACAACACCGGATCGTGATCGAGACTGTAGCGCGTGAACACACGATTCAATGCCGGTAACGGCGCCACTTCCATCTCGCGCACGGCCGGTTCCATGATCACCATTGCCACGGTAGCAGACAGATTGTCATGGCTGCCCGGACGTGGTGGACGGCATACCGAATAAGGTAAGCCGAAGTTGTCGAAGAAGGCATCTTTCATCTGTTGGCGGCCGAGTTTGGCGCCGGCGGCGTTGAGCAATTTGCGCACGCGCCAGTCGCGGTAGTGACTGTCGGGTGAATTGGCGATGCCGAGATCGACCAGCTTGCTCAGCGCTACTTGCGACATCCAGTGATTCGCATGCACGATAAGATTGTCTTCGCCCGGATAGATCGGGAAGGATTCATTCGTCGTGCATTCGAAGTCAATGCCGAAGCCTTCAGCCATGCCCAGCATGATGTTGTTGGAACAAGACTTCGGCGTGGTTGCGACGGTCTTCATCGCCAGCGAAAAAATCTCCTGCTCCAGCACCTTGCGGCGGATCAGTGACAGCGGCACGCCCAGTTGCGTGAAATCGCGGTTCGATTCCAGATAGTTGGCCGTGATGGATACACCGGCGCTGTTGAAGCCGCTGCGCGCCAGTCCGCCTGCTTCGACGAAAGTCAGGAAATCGGGGCCGTTGTCGTTGCGCACGCGCAGCACGATGGACGTGTCGGCGCATTCGGCGCGCCAGTCCCAGTTCTGGCCGTGGATGAGATTGCCGGTGGCCGAGCGTTCCGGCAGGATCAGCGCGCCGGTGCAGCCGTCGCCGGGTTCGTTGTCGACGGCGGCTACTTTTTCGGCGCGTGCTTTGGCGAGTACTTCGGTACGCGCATTGATCATCACGATGTCGGCGAAGTCCACATTTGCACCTTTGGCGATGCCACGCATTTCATCGATGTAATGCGGTGCGTAGTCGCCGATCTGCTTGGCAAAAAAATCGATGAGCTTGTTGCGCGCCTGTTCGCCGTAACCGATGTTGACCAGTGTCTGTCCGTACAGCGCAATGCTGCCGCGCACGCGATCGGCAGCCTGCTGGCCGTATTGCACGCCGCGCTCGTGCGGTGTGCCGGAGACGGAGACAAATGGAAATTGCTGAATGGTAGTCATGATGTCGGGTAATCCTCAAAGGAAACAGGCAATGCGGCAGCCTGGCGAGATGGCGGAAGGCGCTCGCAAAAAATGTTCAAGAAGAAAATGACGGGATGTTCATCTGCTTGCTGTGAGCAACCCGCCGCGGAAGGCTCGGTTTATTTGGCCAGGCTGCTGGTCCACATCAGCGGTTTGCTTTCCCAGACGGTATAGCCGTTGACGCGTTTGCGGATGGCCCAGGAGTCGGTCACGTTGTACAGCACGATCAGCGGCGTCTTGGTAATCAGCATGTTGTGCAGTTGATCGAACAGCACCTGGCGCTTCTTGGTGTCGGATTCGATAAAGCTCTGATCAATCAGCTTTTGCGCGGCAGGATCGTCCCACACCTTGCGCGACTGCTTGGCCTTGTTGCCGGAAAACTGCTCATAGCTCAGCGCCGGATCCAGACGTGACGAATACGTGAAGGAACTCATCTGGTAATTGCCGCTGTTGTAGCGGTCCAGTTGCGTGGCCCATTCCAGTACTTCGATCTGCGCATTGATGCCGACCGCCTGCATCATCGCCTGGCTTAGCACGGCCACGGTATAGCTCGGCACGTGTGCGCGCTTGTTGGCCTGGATCACGATGGGCTGGCCGCGATAGCCGGCCTGTTGCAGCAACAGCTTGGCCTTGGTGGGGTTGTAGACGTAGCCCTTCTTTTGCTCTGCGCTGTAAAACAATGACTTGTCGTAAATCGCGGAGTTGTTGACATGCGCCAGCCCTTCGGAAGCGGCTTCGACGATCTGCTTCATGTCCAGCGACAAGGCAATCGCCTGACGGATGCGTTCATCTTTCAGCACCGGATCGTTGGTTTGCATCAGCAGGGTATTCTTGCCGGCTTCGCTTGGGATGATCACATTCAGATTGCGATTGGCCTTCAGCTCCTTGACGTCGGACGAGGTGATCTGGCCGGCATCGATGGCGCCGGATTGCAGGCCGGCCTTGGAGGTGGACATGTCGGGCACGTCGAGGAACTTGACCTGCGGAATCTGCGGCTTCTTCAGGCCGAGATAGCCGTCCGGCTTGTTACCCGGTGGCGATTGATAATCGGCGAAGGCGCTCAGGGTGACGTATTCGCCGCGCTTCCATTCGTCAAACTTGTACGGGCCGGTGCCGATCGGCTTGTCCCAGCTGCCGTCTGCCTTGACGGATTTTTTGCTGATGACCGCAGCCATGGCGCAATCGGTACGCGCCAGGTTGTCAAGGAAGATGGCCGATGGCTTGTCGATCTTCAGCACAAAGGTTTGCGCATCGGGAGCCGTTGCCGACAAGACCTTGGTGCCGGAGCGGCCGTCAAAATCGCTCAGACAGCGCCAGTCGGTCTTGGGATTCATGTAGCGGTTCCAGCTCCACAGCACATCGGCGGAGGTCATCGGGTCGCCGTTGTGAAACTTGACGCCGGGACGCAGCTTGAAGGTATAGGTCAGGCCGTCGGGGCTGACGTTGATCGACTTCGCCAGCAACGGACCGACCGAACCGTTTTCGTGATAGCCGACCAGACCTTCGACAATGTTGAGCACCACGCCGTCCGTCGTGTTGTCGCGATTGACGCCGGGATTGGTGGAGCGGATATCTGCCGGTTGCGCGACGACGATTTGCGCTGGATTCTGTGCGAAAGCAGAAGTTGCGCTCATCGCTGCGATGGTACTTATGGCACTCATTACGCTCAATTTCAGCAGCAGGCGTGCTGGAGACTGTGAAGAAGACATGGCTGATTTCCTTGAGAGCTGTGCGTGAATGAAGATCGATGAAGATGTTATACGGTTACGCATGGATTGGTGTAGCGATGGCCGTTGCAGATGCCACCGGTTCGTCAAAACGCCATTTGAGTTGCATGCCGCCACCGGGTGTCGGGATCAATGCGGGGATCGCTGACAGGAGTGTACGTGTATAGGCATGCTGAGGCTGATCGAAGACGGCGTCGCGGCTGCCTTGTTCAACGATGCGCCCGCCTTGCATGACCAGCACGCGATCTGCGACTTGTTCAACCACGCCGAGATCGTGGCTAATGAACAGGCAGGAGAAGCCATGCCGGTCCTGCAGCTCGGCGAACAATTCCAACACCTGCGCGCGCACCGTCACATCCAGCGCCGACACCGGCTCATCGGCAATCACGAATGAGGGATGGCGCACCAGTGCGCGTGCAATCGCTACGCGCTGGCGCTGGCCTCCCGAGAGTTCATGCGGATGGCGGTCGCCGTATTTGCCGTCGAGGCCGACTTCCTGCAGCATCTTCGCCACGCGGGCACGCTTGTCGGCAGCCGACATGCCGTCGATCTGACGCAGGCCTTCGCCGACCAGCTGGGCAATCGTCATGCGCGGATTGAGCGAGGAGTAGGGATCCTGAAACACCATCTGGCAATTGAGGCGGTAGTCGCGCCAGCCTGGATCGCTGCGATGGATGGCGTGGCCCTTGAACAGGATGTCGCCTTCGGACGGTTTGATCAGACCGGCGATGGTGCGGCCCAGCGTGGTCTTGCCGGAGCCGGAGCCGCCGACGACGGCGACGATTTCCCTGGGCTGGATAGCCAGATCGATGCCGTGCAAAACGCGCTTGGAAACAGTCTTTGAAAACAGGCGCTGGTGACCGCCGTATTCGACCACCAGATTGCGGACTTCGACCACCGGCTCGGCCGCCGGCAAGGTGCGTGCCGGCTGGCGGCGTGGAATCGCTTCCAGCAGCTTGCGCGTGTAGTCTTGAGCGGGTGCGGCCAGCATGGCGGCGGTGTTGCCGGATTCGACCACTTCGCCTTGCTTCATCACGATGACGCGCTCGGTATAGCGCGCGACCATCGGCAGGTCATGGCTGATCAGCAGCACTGCGGTGTTGCGCTCGCGGGTCAGGTTGACCATCAGTTCCAGCACATCGCGCTGCACGACGGCATCGAGCGCGGTAGTGGGTTCGTCGGCAATCAGCAGAGCCGGTTCCAGCAGCATGACGGAAGCCAGCATCATGCGCTGGCGCATGCCGCCGGAGAACTCATGCGGCCATGCCGACAGCGCTGCCCTGGGATCGGCGATGCCGACGCGGGCCAGCATGTCCAGGGTCAGTTCGCGGCGCATCGACTTGGTCAGTTGCGGGCGATGCAGCGCCAGGCCTTCGTCCAGCTGCGAGCCGATGGTCGAGGACGGATTGAGCGATGTCATCGGCTCCTGAAACACCATGCCGATGCGCGCGCCGCGCAATGAGCGCAGGTGTTTTTCAGCAGCTTGGGCGATGTCTTCGCCTTCGAACACGATGCTGCCCGCTGTACGGATCAGGGGTAATGGGGTCAGTCCCATGATGGCGCGCGCGGCCTGCGTCTTGCCGCTGCCGGATTCCCCGACCAGGCCGACGAATTCGCCGGGAGAGACCGAGAACGACACGTCGCGGACGATCTGCCGTCCCTTGGTGCCGATAGCCAACGTCAGACCGGAGACGTCAACGAGTTTGCTGGCGACGGGTGTGGAAGCCATGTTCATTCCAGACCTTTCATGCGGGGATCGAGCAGGTCGCGGACAGCGTCGCCGAGGAAGTTGATGCCCAGCAGCGTGAGTGCGATGCACAGACCGGGAAAGATCGACAGGTAAGTCGCCTGTTCCATGTAAGGCCGCGCCGAGGCCAGCATATTGCCCCAGGTCGGCGCCGGTGGCGGCACGCCCAGCCCGAGGAAGGACAAGGCGCTCTCAGCCAGGATCACCCAGCCGAACATTGACGTCGCCAGCACGGTCAATGGCGCAATACAGTTAGGCAGGATATGGCGCACCATGGTGTAGAGCTCGGAGTTGCCCAGCACGCGTGAGGATTCGATGAACTCCTTTTCGCGCAGCGACAGCACCGTGCCGCGCACAATGCGTGTGACCGACGGCGTATACGCCAGACCGAGCGCAAGGATGATGCCATATTGATTTGCCCCGAATACCGCCAGCAAGGCCAGCGCCAGAAGCAAGCCGGGAAATGCCAGCAAGGCATTGATGAAGGCCATCACGATGCGATCCACCCAGCCACGCACGAAGCCCGTGACCACGCCGATACAGGTGCCGACCACGATGGCGAACAGTACGGTCAGGAAGCTGATCCATACGCTGTTGGACGCGCCGGCCATCAGGCGCGACAGCTCATCGCGGCCGAATTCGTCGGTGCCCAGCAGCCATGCCGCGCCGGGCGGCTGGAAGCGCGCGGAGAAACTGATCTTGAGCGGATCGTGCGGTGTCCATACCAGCGCCAGCAACGCAGCGCCGAGGATGAACGCGATGACCAGCAGACCGATCAGCGCTTGCGGAGTACGGAATTTTTTCATTCGGCCAGCACCCGTGGGTCGAAGAGGGGATAGCAGAGATCGACGACCAGATTGGTCAGCACATAGATCACCGCCACGAACAGCAGACAGCCCTGAATCACCGGATAGTCGCGTGCAAAAATCGCATCCACCAGCAAGCGGCCGAGGCCGGGAACGGTGAACACGGTTTCCACCACGGCCACGCCGCCGAGCAGATTGCCCAGCACCAGGCCGATCAGTGTCCAGGTCGGGCCGAAGGAGTTGCGGAAGGCGTGGCGCATCATCACCGCGCGCTCGGACAGACCCTTGGCGCGCGCGTGGGTGATGTAATCGAGGCGCAATAC
>Ga0207695_10012058_pt1 | contig 10392 bp, 12 predicted proteins | sample KBSC54metaG_FD_184354 | JGI IMG/M metagenome (GOLD analysis project Ga0207695, IMG submission 184354) | Corn rhizosphere microbial communities from Kellogg Biological Station, Michigan, USA - KBS C5-4 metaG (SPAdes) (version 2) | ecosystem: Host-associated > Plants > Roots > Rhizosphere > Soil... | reverse complement strand
TTGTCTATATTTGCGCCGGGGTAAGTCTTTTACGACCAGCTCCTCTTGAACTCCCCCAGGGTGGGAACGCAGCAAGGGTAGAGGGTTGTAGCGGTGCGATAAAAGTAGCTTACCCTTTTTTTATTTTCCTTCGGCAAGGACGGTCTGGCTCAAATTTCTTCAGGGTTCAGCAATCAAATTAACTTATTACATAGCGTTAAGATAAATGTTAAGCAGATGCTTTACATTTACCGTGCTCAACTATTTTTGCATTAATGGAGATTAAAAACGAAGAACACCACCGCACAGGGGCTTTTTATATTGACGACAACGGCGACCGCCTGGGCGAAATGCGCTACCTGACACGCGATGGTGTGATGAATATTTACCATACCGAAGTAGATGAAAAGCTACAAGGTCGTCATATGGGTGAGAAATTAGTAGAAGCCGGCGTAAAATATGCCCGCGAAAATCAACTTAAAATACTGCCTACCTGTACTTTTGCACGATCGGTTTTTAATCGTACACCGGCTTACGACGATGTGCTGGTACATATTTGAGGCGAAAGCTGAAAGGTTAAAGGCGAAAGCTTTTTTGAGATGCGACCTTTAACCTTTTACCTTTAGCCTTTCACCTAATAAAAAACGACAATGCTCGATATACTCATTATAGGCGGTGGCCCCATTGGTTTAGCTTGTGCACTGGCCGCACAGAAGGCTAATTTAAGTTACATCATTATTGAAAAAGGCTGCCTGGCCAATTCGCTGTACAACTACCCTTCTACCATGACCTTCTTCAGCACCTCCGAGCGATTGGAAATTGGCGGGATTCCTTTTGTTACCATCAGCAATAAACCCAATCGTGCCGAAGCGCTGGAATATTACCGTAGAGTGGCTTTCTCCAATCACCTTAAAGTGAACTTATTTGAAGAAGTAAAAGCGGCTGAACGGATGGACGGATACTACGCTATTACTACTTCGAACGGAAAATATGAAGCTAAGAATATCGTAGTGGCAACGGGCTTTTATGATATCGCCGTTAAACTGGATATCCCCGGAGAAGACCTACCCAAAGTGATGCATTACTATAAAGACCCTCACTTTTATGCTTTGCAAAAGGTAGTCGTAGTAGGATCAAGCAATTCGGCTATTGATGTGGCACTGGAAACTTTCCGTAAAGGTGCAGACGTTACACTGGTTATTCGGGGCGAAGAAGTAAGTCACAGGGTAAAATATTGGGTGCGGCCCGATATTATCAACCGCATTAAAGAAGGCAGCATTAAAGCCTATTTCAACTCTAATTTGAGTGTCATCCGTGAACATGATGTAGACATCCAAACTCCCGACGGACTAGTAACTATTCCCAATGATTTTGTTATGGCGATGACTGGTTACCGGCCCAACTTCGAGTTCTTGAAAAAGATAGGTATTGATCTTTCAACTGATGCTAAATGCCTCCCGCATTATAACCAGGAAACAATGGAAACAAACCTCCCGGGCATCTATCTTGCCGGTGTTGTCTGCGGTGGTATGGATACGCATTTGTGGTTCATTGAAAACTCCAGGATTCATGCTGAAATGATCGTAAAAGATATTGTCTCTAAACGCTAGATTGTTGTATTGTTTTTAGGCTTGACTATGTGATTCTTAGGCAATCGTATCAATCAGTCATACAACAATTTAACAATGTGTCAATACAACAATATCACCATAGCGCAATAAGTAAATTTTTTTCTTGCATAAATAAAAATTAATGCGATACTTTGCAGAAAATTAAAAAGTAACTAAAACACGCTTTAAAATGAAACTGCAAAGCATATTTAACACAGTTGTGAGGGCTATATTTGCCCCGGCTACTGTTGCTTTGGTTGCACCTGTGTTTGAGTATGCCCCCTCACGACGAAGGCTTTATATCCCCCGGGTCTAATTTACGTTCTGCTATTGACCCATCCTGGTGAGATATTTTTTAAACCTCATCAACAAAAATCCATCTATTACGTATTGGCGGCAACGCTTCAATTTTAACGTTAATTCTTTCTACTTAAATGACTATACAAGATTTTGATATTCGGGTTGCATCAGCACAGGATGTCGATTTTGCGCAACAGATTTGTGATGAAATGGCCGAGTCGGCAAAAGCACGCGGTACAGGTATTGCGCAACGCTCAGCTGAATACGTCGCAAATAAAATGCTTGAAGGCAAAGCGGTTATCGCTTTTCATAAAGACGGTACATGGGCAGGTTTTTGCTATATCGAAACCTGGAGCCACGGCGAATTTGTTGCTAATTCAGGCTTGATCGTTAATCCTAATTTCCGCAAATCGGGACTGGCTAAGGCTATCAAAGAAAGGATATTTGCGCTATCAAGGAAAAAATATCCTGATGCAAAAATATTTGGTTTAACCACTGGTTTGGCGGTTATGAAGATCAATTCCGACCTGGGTTATGAACCTGTTACCTATTCCGAGCTGACCCAGGATGAGAATTTCTGGGCGGGCTGCAAAAGCTGTGTAAATTACGACATCCTGATGAGCAAGGACCGTAAGAATTGCATGTGTACAGCAATGCTATTTGATCCGGCAGAAAAGCAAAAGGAGTATGAGGATAAAATGAAAAAGATCACTCATAAAGCGACATTGCTCGAGCGTATCGAAAACGCTATAAAAAAGAGGATGGATAAGTTTAGTTTTGAACTTCTTAAGAGCTAAAAGCTGAAAGTCCAAAGCAGAAAGCTTTTTTAAAGTGAAAAGCTTTGAACTACAAAATAGAAATTAGTGACAGAATTGAATTAAAATTAACATTATAAAAATCAAAAAGTAGGAGCTTTGTGCTTTTATCCTTAAGCTTAACATGAGGGATTTTAAAAAATTGGAGGTATGGAAAAAAGCACATCAACTTAATCTGTTTGTGTATTTAAATTTACTTCCAAAACTCCCTAAAAGCGAACAATTTGATTTGATGAGTCAAACTAAGCGTGCTGCTTATTCGATCTCTTTAAATATTGTCGAAGGGAGCGCAAGATTTACAGAAAAGGATTTCGCTCATTTTTTAGATCTGGCATTAGGATCTGCCCATGAACTTGAATATTGTACATTATTGAGTAAAGATCTGAGTTATATTGATCATGAACTTTATCAAGTATTAAATCAACATATTAATGAAGTAAAAGCCATGTTAATTGGCTTAATAAAAACGATCAGGAAGTAAAAAGCTTTAGTCTTTCTGCTTTCTGCTTTTAGCTTAAAATAAATGAAGAAAAAAGTAGTATTGGCTTACAGCGGTGGTTTAGATACCTCATTCTGCTGCATCTATTTAACACGAGATCTTGGTTTGGAGGTTCACTCTGTAATTGTAAACACAGGCGGTTTTAGTGCCGATGAACTGTATCATGTTGAACAGCGCGCTTACCGTATGGGCGTTACTTCGCACCACGTGGTTGACGAGACTGAGAACTTCTACAATACCTGCGTGCGTTACCTTATTTATGGTAACGTGTTAAAGAACAACACCTACCCTCTTTCGGTAAGTGCTGAACGCGTAAGCCAGGCTACGGCTATTGCTAATTACGCCAAAGAGATAGGCGCTGAATATGTAGCGCACGGCAGTACAGGTGCAGGTAACGATCAGGTACGCTTTGACATGATTTTCAATATTCTTGTGCCAAACGTACAGATCATGACCCCTATCCGCGATCTGAAACTGAGCCGCGAAGAAGAGATCGAATACCTGAAAAAGCACGGTGTCGATATGAACTTCGAGAAAGCCAAATACTCTATCAATAAAGGCATCTGGGGAACGTCAGTTGGCGGTAAAGAGACTTTAACTTCCCATCTGGGTTTACCGGAAGATGCATGGCCTACGCCGATGACCGAATCAGGCACAAGAAATATCGAGCTTGAATTTGAAAAAGGCGAATTGATTGCATTGGATGGCCATAAATACAACCACCCTACTCAAGCAATACAGGCATTGCAGGCAATTGCCCAACCTTACGGTATTGGCAGGGATATCCACGTGGGCGATACGATTATTGGTATAAAAGGTCGTGTAGGTTTTGAGGCTGCTGCACCAATGGTGATCATCAAAGCACACCATACATTGGAAAAGCATGTGCTGACCAAGTGGCAATTATCATGGAAAGACCAGCTATCTTCATTCTATGGCAACTGGCTGCACGAAGGTCAGTTCCACGACCCGATCATGCGTAATATCGAAGCATTTTTAACTGATACACAGCCAAACGTAACCGGTAAAGTATTTGTACAATTGAACCCATACCGTTTCCAGGTAACGGGTATTGAATCGAGCCATGATCTGATGTCGAGCAAATTTGGCAGCTATGGCGAAATGAATAACGCCTGGACCGGCGAAGATGTAAAAGGCTTCTCCAAGATATTTGGTAACCAGGTAATGATCTATCACAAAGTAAATCAATCTGAATAATGGATAACCCTGTCTTTTCAAAAAGCGAATGCGCAAGCCACTATAAATGGGGCGACGACTGCTACGGTTGGAATTTTATTGATACTGATGCGTTATCAGTTAAACAGGAATTAATGCCGCCGGATACAGCAGAGCAACTGCACTATCACGAAAAGGCAACACAGGTATTTTTTATCATCAAAGGAAAAGCGACTTTCACCATCGATGGTGTTGAAAGTGAGCTGAAACCTGAACAGGGTATTGAGATAAAACCAGGACAAAAGCATTTTATCAGTAACAAAGAAACTACTGACCTGGAATTTATCCTTTACTCAACACCATCTGCAAAAAATGACAGGATCAACATCAAATAAAATCAGGGCAGGTATTGTTGGCGGCGCAGGATACACCGGCGGCGAAATGTTGCGGATACTGGTAAACCACCCTAATGTGGAGATCGTATTCGCTCACAGCAACAGCAATGCCGGCAACTATGTTTACGAAGTACATACAGATTTATTCGGTGATACTGATTTGAAGTTTGCTAGCGAATTGTCTAATGATATCGACGCACTCTTTCTATGCGTTGGGCATGGCGATGCGAAGAAGTTTTTAGATGCTAACCCTATCCCATCGCATATCAAGATCATCGATTTGAGCCAGGATTTCAGATTGACTGCATCCTCAAAGATCAACGACCGTGAATTTGTTTATGGCTTGCCTGAACTAAATCGTGACGCTATAAAATTAGCCAAAAATGTAGCTAACCCAGGCTGTTTTGCAACTTGTTTACAATTAGGTCTATTGCCTTTAGCAGCGAAAGGGTTGTTGAATGGTGAGGTGCATATCACCGGCACTACGGGTTCAACCGGTGCTGGCCAGAGTTTATCAAGTACGACGCATTTTACCTGGCGGAATGACAACCTGTCAATTTACAAGGCGTTCGAGCATCAGCATTTGAGAGAGGTTAACCAATCTGTTAAGCAGCTGCAGGCAGGTTTTGATTATCCGATCAACTTCGTGCCTTATCGTGGCGACTATACAAGAGGCATTATCGCTTCCATCTATATCGATTGCGAACTCTCAGGAGACGAATCATTAAAGTTGTTCGAGGATTATTATGAAGGTCATCCGTTTACGCATGTAACCAAACGCAATATCGATCTGAAGCAGATAGTGAACACCAATAAATGCTTTATACAGGTAGTAAAACATGGTAATAAATTGTTAATTACCAGCATTATAGATAATTTACTTAAAGGAGCTTCGGGGCAAGCGGTTCAGAACATGAATTTATTATTTGGCTTAGATGAGTCTGCCGGGCTTAAACTGAAAGCGACAGCTTTCTAAATATAACTACTATGAAACTATTTGATGTCTATCCAATCAATCCAATCAACATCGTAAAAGGTGTTGGCAGTTTAGTTTATGACGACAAGGGAACTGAGTATCTTGATCTGTATGGCGGTCATGCCGTAATATCCATTGGTCACACTAACCCGCATTATGTGAAGCGATTGGAAGATCAATTACATCAGATAGGTTTCTATTCAAACTCCATTGAGATCCCATTGCAAAAGGAATTGGCGGAGAAACTGGGGCATGTTTCAGGTAAAGAAGATTACCAACTATTCCTGTGCAACTCCGGTGCTGAAGCGAATGAGAATGCGCTTAAGTTGGCTTCGTTTTATAACGGCAAGAAGATGGTGATCGCTTTCCGCAAGGCATTTCACGGACGGACATCTTTAGCCGTTGCAGTAACCGATAATCCAAAGATCGTTGCACCGGTTAATGAAACGGATAATGTGATCTTCCTGCCATGGTGTGATGAAACAGCTTTAGAACAAGCTTTTAAAAAGTATGAAATATCATCTGTCATCATCGAAGGCATACAAGGTGTTGGCGGTATACAGGTGGCAAGCGTGAGCTTCCTGCAAAAGATACGTTCATTGTGCGATCAGTATAATGCTGTATTTATTGCCGATTCAGTTCAGTGTGGTTACGGACGGACAGGAAAGTTCTTCTCTCATGATTTTGCGGACATTAACGCTGATATCTATAGCATGGCTAAAGGTATGGGTAACGGCTTCCCTATCGGAGGCATCATTATTTCGCCAAAAATTCAGCCAGCTTATGGCATGCTGGGTACCACATTTGGCGGTAACCATTTAGCTTGTGCTGCCGGTTTAGCGGTATTGGAAGAGATAGAAAAGAATAACCTGATGCAAAATGCCGCCGCAGTTGGCGGATATCTGATTGAAGAATTAAAGAAATTTGACCAGGTATTAGAAGTACGCGGTCGTGGTTTGATGATCGGTATTGAACTACCGGAAGAACTGACCCATGCAAGAAAAGACTTGTTATTCAAGCATCACATCTTTACTGGTGAAGCTAAACCCAACGTGATAAGGCTATTACCGGCATTGAATCTAACCAAAGCACATGCAGATAGATTTTTGGAAGCATTCGCCACTGTATTAAATCATTCAACCATAACACAATAATATACCCGGTCGCATATGAAACTTTTTTCCTCCGTAAACGATGTAACCGACGTTCAGGCACTGGTTAAAGAAGCATTGCACTTAAAGCAAAACCCTTATGCCTTCCAGGATTTAGGTAAGAATAAGACTTTAGGTCTGGTTTTCCTTAATCCAAGCTTACGTACCCGTATGAGTACTCAAAAAGCAGGTTTGAACCTGGGCATGAACGTGATGGTGCTGAATATGGATAAAGAAGGTTGGGCATTAGAGTTGCAGGACGGCGCCATCATGAACGGCAGTACTGTAGAACATATCCGTGAGGCTGCTGCTGTGATGGGGCAATATGCTGATATTATAGGGGTACGCTCATTCCCAGGATTAAAAGATCGCGATGCTGATTACAGTGAAGATATCTTCAACAAGTTTGTAAAATACTGTGGTGTTCCGGTGGTGAGTCTGGAATCGGCTACACGTCACCCTTTACAAAGCCTGGCCGACCTGGTAACTATTGAAGAGTTAAAAACCAAAGCCCGTCCAAAAGTTGTTTTAACCTGGGCGCCTCACATAAAGGCATTGCCTCAGGCCGTCCCAAACTCATTTGCCGAATGGATGTGCAAGGCCGATGTTGATTTCACTATAGCGCATCCGGCAGGTTATGAATTAAATTCTGACTTTACACAGGGTGCAACCATTACCCATAACCAGCAAGAAGCTTTAACTGATGCTGATTTTATCTACGTAAAAAACTGGTCAGCTTACGAACCTTATGGTAAAGTATTTGGTGGTTATGATAATTGGATGCTGACTAACGATAGCCTGAAAAACACCAACAATGCTAAAGTGATGCATTGTTTGCCGGTTCGTCGTAATTTGGAATTGTCTGACGAGATTCTGGACGGACAAAACTCTATTGTCATTCATGAAGCTGGTAATCGTGTTTGGGCGGCACAGGCGGTGTTAAAACAAATGTTGGAATCGTTATAGTTTAATGTCGACTAAGTTAGATTGAGTTGATTAAGTTTGTTAAATAATCACTAACTCCATGTACACTCCCTCTTTCAACTCATTTACCGATAGACAGGAGATTGTGGCATTTATGCACCGATACAGCTTTGCTACAATCGTTACCACAGTAAACGATCAGCCTGAGGCTACTCATCTGCCCTTCGTCGTGAAAGAAAAGGATGATAAACTATTTCTCTGGTCTCATTTTGCAAAGGCCAATCCACAGTCAAAACATATTTTTGATAAAACTTCATTGGTGATCTTTACAGAGCCGCATGCTTATATTTCGCCTTCCAATTATGAAAAGGATACCAATGTGCCGACATGGAACTACGTTGCAGTGCATGCTTATGGAACAGCCACAGTGCTGGATAATGTCGAGCAAAAGGCTGAATTACTAAAGAACACTATTAATACATTTGAACCCGGCTACTATCAACAATGGCAAAGTCTGCCTGATGAATACAGATCGCGGATGATGAATGGTATTGTTGCGTTTAAAATCGAAGTAACCGACCTGCAAGCCAAAAAGAAATTAAGCCAGAACCGTTCAGAATTAGAACGTGAAAACATCATCAGCTCACTCGGCAAAAGCTCAGATACCAACGAACGTGAAATTGCCGCCTACATGAGCGATTTAGATTCAAGAAGCAAGAATCAAGAGCCAAGGTAGATTGAAATTTATCCTAGCTCCTAATTCTTTTGTCTTGATTCTTGACTCTTGTTTCTTGATTCTATTATTTGGAAGTATCCAAACTACGGGTTTCCATATTAAAAAACCTTACGATCAGCCTGTTATCGGTATTCCTTACAAAGTATTTGGATGCCCAGCTAACCAGTACACTCAGCTTGTTGGAAAATCCCATCAGCGACATCAGGTGCACAAACATCCATAGCAACCATGCAAAGAACCCATGAAAATGGAACTTTCCTATGTCGGCAACAGCTTTATTCTGCCCTACCGTAGCCAACGAGCCTTTATCCCAATATTTGAATGGCTCGGTTGCTTCGCCGTTAATAATGTGCATCAGGTTTTTAGCTAAGTGCTGACCGGTTTGAATAGCGCCTTGTGCCATGCCGGGTATTCCATTTGGTGTTTCTGGCGTGAGCATGGCCGATACATCCCCTATCGCAAATATGTTATGATAACCTTGTACCCTATTGACTTCATCGACCAATAACCTTCTTCCGCTTGCGATAGTTGCGTTAGCTAACCCATCGGGCATTTCGCCTTTTACACCTGCCGCCCAAAACACATTCCGGGTATCTATACTGGTGCCATCATCAATCGTTAAAGTAGTTCCGTCAAAACTATTCACATGTACGCCATTATGAATGATTACACCCATTTTTACCAATCCGGCTTTAGCTGCTGCAGATGCATCCGACGACATTGCACCCAACACTACGGGCTTGCCCTCTACCAGGTGTACTCTCATATCTTCCTCGCACAGTGAAGGATAATCTTTGCATAATATTTTATTACGCATCTCGGCTAAAGCTCCGGAAAGCTCGACTCCTGTTGGACCGCCTCCTACTACCACAAACGTCATTAGGGCATCCTTTTCTTTTGGATCTGTTGTAATAACTGCCTTCTCCAGGTTTTGCAGCATATAACTGCGGATATTTAATGCTTCGCTGATGTTTTTCATCGGCATAGCATAATGCTCAATCTGTTGGTTGCCGAAAAAGTTCGTATTGGCACCTGTAGCTATCACCAGGTAATCGTACGGTATTTCACCTATATCAGCAGTAATCGTGTTTCTCTCCGGGTTGATCGTCTTTACTTCAGCCAGGTTAAAGGCAAAATTCTTTTGATTGGTAAATATTCTCCGCACCGGGAACCCGATCGAATCAGCCTCAATCGCTCCCATCGCTACCTGGTAAAGTAATGGCTGAAAAGTATGGTAATTGTGCTTATCCAGCATCAATATTTCTACAGGTTTATTCTTTAACTTTTTTGCCAGGTTGATGCCGGCAAAACCGCCACCAATAATAACAATACGGGGCATACTGGCCGATTTAGTTTGATCCATAAGTAGATATAATAAGGAGATTAAGCGCAAAATAAGGATAAAAAAGTCGTCCTTATGTAGTGCTAACTTAATTTAATACAGGGATGTTTTTAAACTCATCTTATTTTTACTGCCTAATTGCTATTTTTGCGCCTTTATTGATTGAAACACAATGTATGCGGCGCCATATTTGTGCGAAATAATATCTATGGATAAAAAGAAACTATATATCATCAAGATCGGCGGCAACGTGATCGACAATTCAGAAAACCTTTATCATTTTCTGAAAGATTTCACCGCGATTGAGGGTTATAAAATATTAGTCCACGGTGGTGGCAAGGTAGCTACACAATTATCCGAGACACTCGGCATAGAAGCAAAACTGGTAGATGGCCGCAGAATAACTGATATTGAAACACTTCGTGTGGTGACGATGGTTTATGGCGGACTGATTAACAAAAACATCGTAGCACAATTGCAAAGATTTGG
>Ga0207695_10012056_pt1 | contig 10394 bp, 9 predicted proteins | sample KBSC54metaG_FD_184354 | JGI IMG/M metagenome (GOLD analysis project Ga0207695, IMG submission 184354) | Corn rhizosphere microbial communities from Kellogg Biological Station, Michigan, USA - KBS C5-4 metaG (SPAdes) (version 2) | ecosystem: Host-associated > Plants > Roots > Rhizosphere > Soil... | reverse complement strand
GTGGCTCTTCACGGCGGACGCATCCTGCAGCCCCGGTAAGATCTTGCCGGCCAGCTGCTTGCCCAGCTCTACCCCCCATTGGTCGAAGGTATAGATATCCCAGATCACGCCTTGTACAAAGATCTTATGCTCATAAAGAGCGATAAGCTCTCCGAGGCTAAAGGGAGTGATCTCTTTTATCAGGAAAGAATTGGTAGGCCGGTTACCGCTGAACATCTTGTAAGGTATCAATGCCGCCGGCACCTTTTCTGCCTCCAGCTCCTGCCCCGTCTTGCCGTTCATAAGCGCTTGTGTCTGGGCAAAGAAGTTGGACAGCAGCTTCATATGATGGTCGCCGATGGGGTTATGACTAATGGCGGGAGCGATAAAATCACAGGGGATCAGCACCTTACCCTGGTGGATCAGCTGATAGAATGCATGCTGACCATTGGTTCCCGGCTCACCCCAAACCACAGGTCCTGTCGCCCATTCCACAGGTATACCATTGCGATCCACGCTCTTCCCGTTGCTCTCCATATTCCCCTGCTGGAAATAAGCGGCAAAACGGTGCATATACTGATCGTAAGGCAGGATAGCTTCCGTCTGTGTTCCAAAGAAATTGGTATACCAGAGACCCACAAGCGCCATCGTCACCGGGATGTTCTTCTCAAAAGGTGTATGCCGGAAATGCAGGTCGGTCTGATGGGCGCCCTTCAATAAGGCCTCGAAATTTTCGTATCCTATGGTAAGCGCTATGGATAAGCCGATGGCGCTCCACAGGGAATAACGTCCTCCTACCCAATCCCAAAATTCGAACATATTGGCCTTGTCGATGCCAAACTTTACCACTTCCTTCTCGTTGGTGGACAGGGCTACAAAATGCTTCGCCACCTGCGCCTCGTCTTTGGCGGATTGGAGGAACCAGTTCCGCGCGGTATGCGCATTGGTCATCGTCTCCTGGGTGGTAAAGGTCTTGGAGGCGACGAGGAACAGCACTTCTTCCGGCGTTACCTTCTTCAGTGTCTCGGCGATATGTGTCCCGTCGACATTGGAGACAAAATAGGTCTGGATCCCTTCAACCCAAAAGGGTCGCAGCGCTTCAGTGACCATCACCGGCCCCAGATCACTGCCGCCAATCCCGATATTGACAATGTACTTTATTTTTTTACCGGTATAGCCTTTCCATTCTCCGCTGTGTATACGGGCGCAGAATGCCTTCATCTGCCCCAATACCCGGAACACATCGGGTATGACATCCTTGCCGTCGCTGTATACAGGCTGACCGGAAAAATTGCGCAGCGCCGTATGCAGTACGCTGCGGTTTTCCGTCTCATTGATCTTTTCGCCCGTAAACATGGCTTCGATGGCTTCCTTCACCTTTGATTCCTCCGCCAGCTGACGCAGCAGCCCCAGAGTCTTGTCAGTAATAATATTCTTGGAATAATCAAAAAGGATGTCATCCAGCTGGAGTGAATATTGAGAAAAGCGATCAGGGTTTTCCTTAAAAAGCTGTCGCATATGCAGATGCTTCGCGACCTCCGTCTGATAATGCTGTTGTAATTGCTGCCATGCTGCCGTGCCGTTGGGTGTTACTTTCGGGAACATAATAAATTAAGCTTTTGAGATTATAAATTTACAGACTCTCGATGACTTTAATTACCTGGCCTGCCATCTCCGGTGAAATATCCAGGTGTGTGACAAATCGTAGCTGGTTGGCAGAAATGGCGATGGCAAGGACCCCGGCCTCCTTTAGCCCGGCAGCGATCGTCCGGGCGCAGTAAGATTCCTCCACTTCAAAAATGATGATATTCGTTTCAACAGGCAGGATGCTTTTTACAAAACCCTTCTTCTCCAGGGCTCTCCGGATATGGTCGGCATGGGCATGATCTTCGGCAAGTCTGTCCACATGATGTTCCAGGGCATAGATCCCGGCCGCAGCCATAAAACCGGCCTGCCGCATACCGCCCCCAAAGACCTTTCGTACCCGCCGGGCTTGCCGGATAAAAGCCGCCGGTCCGATCAGAATACTTCCGATGGGACAGCCCAACCCTTTATTAAGACAGATGGAAATACTGTCAAAAAGCCGCCCATAGACAGCCGCCTCCTGTTTGCCGGCCACCAGCGCGTTGAATAACCTGGCGCCGTCGAGATGAAGCCTGAGGTGATTGTCCTGACACACCTGCCGGATCTTCTTTATCTCTTCCAGGTCGTAACAGCTGCCGCCACCCCGGTTGGAGGTATTCTCCAGGCAGACCAGCGAGGTATGCGCCTTATGCACATCATCCGGGTTGATTACCGCCGACACCTGGTCTGCCGTAATACGCCCCCTGTCGCCTTCTATCGCCCGCACCTGCGCACCGGAATTAAAGGCGATCCCTCCCCCTTCATATATGTATACATGGGCATTTTTTTCGCAGATGACCTCATCTCCCGGCTGAGTATGACATTTAATGGCAATCTGGTTGGACATGGTGCCGCTGGGACAGTAAAGGGCTGCATCCATGCCAAAAAGACGGGCGGCCATGACTTCCAACTGATTGACCGAGGGATCTTCTCCAAATACATCATCTCCTACTTTGGCCTGCATCATAGCCTGCAGCATGGCGGGAGTGGGTCGCGTAACGGTGTCCGAACGAAGGTCGATGAGCGTCATAGCCGCAAATTACCAAAAAGGGATCACAGATCCCTTGGCCATAACTGAAAAGTTACGGCCGGGTGCAATACAAAAAGGCCACCCCCCTCAAGGAGTGGCCACATCTTTTTGCCATAGTTCATTCCACTAAGACAGCGCCTGCTCTTTTATATGGTTGCCCTTCGCCTTGGCCGCCTTGATCAGGTCGAGCACGCGGGAACGGACATCTTCTTTCAATCCATCCGTCTCTTTTTCAAATATCTCCGTCAGCTCATCCAGCTCATCGACAGTAAGCCCTCTCAGACGCCGCAGCTTTTTCTTGAAATTGTCAGCTGTATCAGCAATACGTTGACGGGTTTCACTTCCTTCAGCGGGGGCGGTCAAAACGCCGATGGCGACCCCGGCGACCAGGCCGGCCAATGCTCCTACTAATACGTTCTTGGCGCTCATAGTTATAAATTTTAGATGAAAAATAAGTAAAGGTATATATCCATTTTTTCAATAACCCTGCCAGAAATTTTCAAAGGGGACAAGAGAAACGTTAATACTGATTTGAGCAATTTTCTCCCCAGGCTACTTGTAATAACGTTTCATCATCCAGTAATAGGGTTCAAAGCCATGGTGTAGGAACACCTTCTTCGGATCCTCGGGGAACTTTTTATAATACTCCGCATCCGGTTGCAACACAATGGGTACGCCTGCCCGTTGATAATTATTGCCTTCCGCGTATGCCGGCGCCTTCAGCTGCGGCAATATCTTTTTTACCTGTTTTTTATATATCATATCCCCCAGCACGTTTTTAAAGCATCGTTGCGCCTTACGGGTGGCCTTCCTCAGTTTATTAAAATTTCCTTTTATATACCAGCGGACAAGAAAAGATTGTTTTTTCAACATGCCATCGATATGAATAAAGGGATTCGTGCTGTTAAAATCGGATAGCGTCTGTATGGAAAAAGGCGATTCCGGCACCCAGTCCGCAGTATTCACCACGTTGAAGCCCCATCCGTTACGGGTGATAAAATCGAAGTCATATGCATAAAAAAGGTTACCGGGTTTGGGCCCTGCACTGCAGTACGTCTTAAACACGATATCCCTGGGCAGCTCGCCCTTTTCCACCAGGTAATGCAGGTAGCTGCTGGCCAAAAAAGAGATAGCGCCGCCCTGACTGTGTCCTGTGATGATAAAATCCCGGATGCCCTGTTCATAGGCCTGCCTGATCTGCTGTACCATGGTAGGAGCGAGATAACCCAGGCTTATCAGCCACCCCACATGGACCATGGCCTTCTCGTCAGTCGACAGATGATACGTAAAAAGATCGCTGTCGCTCAGCTGGAGGACGCCGTTGGCGGGGACCATGGCGGAATAAAAGTTTGCCAGCCAGCTGGCCGCATCCGCAACAGTGCCGCGAATACTGATGACAGCGAGTTGATGATCTCTCCGGTACCACATGGACCACTGATTTTTAAACCCTACTTCCGGACTACGAAAATATCTGATATATCCCTCCGGAGGATTGATCTTGAACCCGCTGTCACTCAAAGGGTGATCCGACAGCGAATCCTGTCCCGTAAAATCCATTCTTAACATGGCCAGGTATTCAGTGGCGTCAAACCCCGGTTGAAGAACCGATTGACCATTCACGTCAGAGGTAACAGCCATCAATACAAGGACTAAATTCCACAGGTGGTTTCGCATGCTTAAAGTTAGGCAAACAGCCCCATTTCGCAATTTTTAGTAACTTTGCGCCCTATGACACAAGAACAGATCAAAAGTATGAGGGACCGTGTGGTCGTCCTGAGGAGGTTTCTTTGACGTCGAGGATAGAAGATATAAGATAAATGAAGAGAAGCAACTGTCGCTGAGCCCGGGATTCTGGGACGACAACAAACGCGCGACGGAGATCCTTAAGAACATCAAGCTGAATGAATACTGGGTTAAGTTGTACGAGTCCGTCGAGTCGGCCGTAGAAGACTTTGCCGTATTGTTCGACTTCTGGAAGGCCGGCGAAGCCACGGAAGAAGAGACCAGGGAAGCCTATGACAAGGCCCTCCGGCAGATTGAAGAAGCCGAGTTCAAGAGCACATTGAATCAGCCGGAAGACGAACTGCCCGCCGTGATGCAGATCAACTCCGGCGCGGGGGGCACCGAAAGCCAGGATTGGGCCGAAATGCTGCTGCGGATGTACCGCATGTACGGGGAAAAGCAGGGCTGGTCCGTCACGGAGCTGGACCTCCAGGATGGAGAAGGCGCCGGTATCAAAAGCGCTACCCTGCAGTTTGACGGTCCCTTCTCTTACGGCTTCCTGAAGGCAGAAAGCGGGGTCCACCGGCTGGTGCGCATATCCCCCTTCGACAGCAATGCACGCCGGCATACATCCTTTGCCTCCGTATTCGTATACCCGCTGGTGGACGACAGCATCGAGATAGAGGTCAGCCCTGCCGACCTGGAATGGGAATTTTATCGCAGCGGCGGTAAAGGCGGTCAAAACGTAAACAAGGTCGAAACAGCCGTACGGCTGAAACATATCCCCAGCGGCATCATCGTGGAGTGTCAGCAGGCCCGTACCCAGGGAGAGAACAGGGAAAAGGCCCTGAAAATGCTGAAAAGCAGACTTTATGAAGAAGAGCTTCGCAAACGGGAAGAGCTGAAGAACGCCACCAACTCCACCAAAAAGAAGATCGAATGGGGCTCACAGATCCGCAGCTATGTATTCCATCCCTATAAAATGATCAAGGACCACCGGACGGATTATGAAGTGGGCAACGTACAGCCCGTGATGGACGGAGAGCTGGACGGCTTTATCAAGGCCTACCTGATGAGCGAAAAAGAGAACGCTTAGCATAAAAACATAAAGACACACATGAACCTAGGTTATTTCAACTACCCTGCGCCAGCCAATGAACCCGTACTCAGCTATAGTCCGGGCAGCAGGGAAAAGGAAGTGCTCAAACAAACCCTGAAAGAATTAAAGAGCACCCGGCACGACATCCCCATGTACATTGGCGGCAAGGAAGTACGGACAAACAGGAAAAAAGCGATGCATCCTCCTCATGAGATCGCGCATACGCTCGGGTTCTTCCACGAAGGCGATGAAAGCCATGTACAACAAGCTGTCGACGCAGCGCTAAAAGCCAAAGATGCCTGGGCCGCCCTTAGCTGGGAAAACCGGGCCGCCATCTTTCTGAAAGCAGCCGACCTGATCGCTACGAAATACCGCAGCTATATGAATGGCACCACCATGCTGGGCCAAAGTAAGAATGCTTTCCAGGCCGAGATCGACAGCGCCTGCGAGATCATCGACTTCCTGCGGTGGAACGTCCATTTCCTCAGCGAGATCTACAGACAACAGCCCATCAGCAGCCCGGGTGTCCATAATAGATTGGAATATCGCCCCCTGGAAGGTTTCGTCCTGGCCATTACACCTTTCAACTTCACCGCCATCGGCGGTAACCTGCCAACCTCGGCAGCCATGTGCGGTAATACCGTGGTATGGAAACCGGCAGAGACACAGGTTTTCTCCGCACAAATGTTCATGCGCATCCTGCAGGAAGCCGGCTTGCCCGACGGGGTCATCAACCTCATCTACGTGGACGGCCCTACCCTGGGTAAAGTCTGTTTCAGCCACCCGGATTTTGCCGGCATTCATTTCACCGGCTCCACCGGCGTATTCAATACTATCTGGAAGACCATCGGTGAAAATATACACAAATACCGCAGTTATCCCCGCATCGTAGGCGAAACTGGCGGCAAGGACTTCGTCCTGGCGCATGAGAGCGCCGATCCCGATGTGGTAGTGACAGCCCTCCTCCGGGGTGCATTCGAATTCCAGGGACAAAAATGCTCGGCAGCCTCCAGGGCCTATATCCCCGGGAACCTTGCAGCTGCGGTAAAGGAAAAGCTCATAGCAGGTATCAAGAGCTTTAAGATGGGCTCCGTGGAAGACTTTACCAACTTCATCAATGCCGTCATAGACGAAAGATCTTTTGACAAGATCCAGTCATACATTGAAAAGGCAAAAAACGATCCCAGGGCATCCATCTGGGCCGGCGGCAACTGCGATAAGTCCAAAGGCTACTTCATCCAACCAACCGTCATCGAGGCAAAAGATCCGAAGTTCGTCACCATGTGCGAAGAGATCTTCGGTCCCGTGCTGACCGTTCATATCTATGAGCCCGCTGCATTCGAAGAGGTGCTGGATCTCGTAAATACCACCTCCCCCTATGCGCTGACAGGGTCTATCATCTCCAGGGACAGACAGGCTGTCGAGCTGGCAACGGAACGTTTACGCCAGGCAGCAGGTAACTTTTATATCAACGACAAACCCACCGGCGCAGTGGTAGGTCAGCAGCCTTTTGGAGGCGCCAGAGCTTCCGGCACCAACGACAAGGCGGGATCGATACTCAACCTGTACCGTTGGCTCAGCGCCCGGACCATCAAGGAAACCTTTGTACCTCCCACAGATTACAGGTACCCCTTCCTTGCAGAGGCGTAAATACTCCTTTCGTGGTATTGCACTTTACAGGCCAGTCAATTAGATTTGGCGAGTTTTAACCTCATCACCTAAACTCGTCATTATTATGAAAAAACTCGCGTTAGTATTGACGCTACTCACCACGTCTATTATTGTAACAAACGCCCAGGTCCAATTCGGCTTAAAGGCCGGCGCCAATTTTGCCAGCATCACCAGCAGCACGGGCGGCAGCACGTTGATAGATTTCAATGCCGGTGCATTGGTAAAAATTCCACTGGCCGACGCCCTTAGCCTCCAGCCCGAAGCCGTCTACTCCAGACAGGGTATCAAAGGCAGCGGCGGGAAGATCAGGCTGAATTACATCAATATTCCTGTCCTTTTCACCTACACACTGCCCGCAGGTGTATTTTTCCAGACAGGCCCTCAGCTGGGCATTCTCATGAGCGCAAAAGCAGTACCCGACCAGGGAGAAAGCACGGATATCAAAGAGGCTTTTAAGTCCACTGATTTCTCCTGGGCTTTCGGTACAGGCTATCTGATCCCTGATGTCAATCTCGGGTTCAATGTTCGCTATAACCTCGGTATTGCCAGCCTTGGTAAGGACGGCGGCCCCAGCAAGAACTCCGTCTTCCAGGTGGGTATATTCTACCTGTTCGGCGAAGCGCCGGATAGAAAGTAATGCGCACATTTACGCATGCCTGAAAGGGTTAATTGCGTATCCCGCCGGAGAGTAACTACGCGGGATCCCAGGAGCAATTACGCATGATCCATAGGCATAAATACGCAGGCCTTAACGACTGGCGGACTGCCTGAAATCAATTTACGGCAATATTTTTAGTCCTATTTCGCATTCTTTTCTATTTTTTATTACATTATATATAAATTTCTTTTAAATTTGTATATCTTTGATAATCAATTCGTATTACGATCCTTTTCGCATATTTTTAGTATCACACAATAAAAAAATACTCTTTTCGTGGTATTGTCCATTACAAATCAGGCGATTAGATTTGCGCAAGTTTTAAACCAAACACCTAAATTCTCTTAAATTCTCTTTTATGAAAAAACTAGCGTTAGTACTGACTGTTTTCACTGCATCAATTTTTGGAGTCAATGCACAGGTTCAATTCGGTGTTAAGGCCGGAGCCAACTTTTCGACTATTACAAGCGCTCCGGGTTCAAAGACACTGGTTAGCTTCAATGGCGGCGCATTGGTAAAGATCCCCCTGGTGGACGCCTTGAGCCTGCAGCCTGAAGTCGTGTACTCTGGTCAAGGGGCCAAATACGATGGTGGCAAAACCACATTGGGCTACATCAACATTCCTGTTTTGGCGAAGTATTCCCTGCCCGTAGGTGTGTTCTTCGAGACCGGTCCTCAACTCGGTTTCCTGTTGAGCGCAAAGGACAAGGTTGATGGTCAGGATGCCGTTGACATCAAGAGCGGATTGAAATCCACCGATCTCGCCTGGGCTTTCGGCGCCGGTTACGTGATCCCCGATGTTAACCTCGGTGTTGATGTCCGTTACAACCTGGGTCTTACGAAATTAGCCGATGGCTCCAGCAGCAAGAACGGTGTATTCCAGGTGGGCGTATTCTACCTGTTTGGTGAAGGTAGCAGCAGCAAAAAATAGTTTGTTTTAGTGTTTTGAAGAATGTTTGTATAGTTTGTAAAGGGAGACCAGCTACGCTGGTCTCTTCTTTTTTACCTATTTTTATAAAATGAAGACGATCCTGAACGAACAGCAGCTGGATATCACCATACAACGTTTAAGCCACCAGATGCTGGAACATCATCTCCATCTCGAAAATACCGTACTCATCGGCATTCAACCCCGCGGCATCTATTTTTCCAACCGCATCGTCCAGCAGCTAAAGACACTGGTACCTGCCGAAACCATCCATTACGGCAAGCTGGACATCACTTTTTACAGGGATGATGTACGAAAAGGTCTGCATGAACTGAACCAGACGAATATCCCCTTCTCCATCGAAGACAAAAATGTCATTCTCATCGACGACGTCCTCTATACAGGACGGACCATCCGGGCCGCATTGGATGCTTTGCTGGATTTCGGCAGACCCGCCAAAGTCGAACTTTGCATACTCATCGACCGCCGGTTCAGCCGTCAATTACCCATCCAGGCCGATTATACAGGCAAATCCATCGATTCCATCATCACGCAAAGAGTCAAAGTATTCTGGAAGGAAAACGACGGAAAAGAGGAAGTAGTTTTATTGTGATTATTTTACCTTAATTTCGCCTCCTAATGCAACTAAGTACGAAACATCTTCTTGGCATTAGAGATCTCCAACCGGGTGATATACAGCTCATTTTAGATACAGCTACCCAATTCAAGGAAGTCCTGCAGCGTCCGATAAAGAAAGTCCCCACCTTACGGGATGTAACGATCGTCAATCTCTTCTACGAGAATTCGACACGGACCCGCATATCCTTCGAGCTGGCGGAAAAAAGATTGTCCGCCGATACCATCAACTTTACTGCCTCCGGCAGCTCTGCCGCCAAAGGCGAGACACTGCTGGACACCGTGAACAATATCCTCTCCATGAAAGTGGACATGGTCGTGATGCGGCACAGCGCCAGCGGAGCTCCGCACTTCCTGGCTAAACATATCCCGGCAGCCATCGTCAATGCGGGGGACGGGATCAACGAGCATCCGACCCAGGCCCTCCTGGACGCCTTTTCCATCCGGGAAAAACTGGGCGGGCTCGCAGGGAAAAAAATTGCCATCATCGGCGACATCATGCATTCCAGGGTAGCCCTGAGCAATATTTACCTGCTGAAGAAAATGGGCGCCGAAGTGACACTGGCAGGCCCCCCTACCCTTATCCCGGTACATATCCGTGAAGCCTTTGACGTGCGCGTGGAATACGATCTGAAAAAAGCGCTGGAATGGTGCGACGTGGCCAACGTGTTACGTATCCAGCTGGAAAGGCAAAACCAGCCGCTGTTCTCCTCCCTCCGGGAATACAGCCTGGCCTATGGCATAAACAAACGCCTGCTGGACAGCCTGGATAAGAAGATCGTCATCATGCACCCCGGACCTATCAACCGGGGCGTGGAACTGGACAGCGACGCCGCAGACAGCAAACAGTCCATCATCCTGCAGCAAGTGGAGAATGGGGTGGCCGTACGCATGGCCGTGCTTTATCTGCTGGCGGGAGGAGGAGCGGAAAAGAACTAACTTCAACGCCATATTTATGCAACGCATCGCCCTTTTTCCAGGCACCTTCGATCCTATCACCATCGGGCACCTGGATATCATCAACCGCAGTCTGCCCCTTTTCGATAAA
>Ga0207695_10012054_pt1 | contig 10395 bp, 7 predicted proteins | sample KBSC54metaG_FD_184354 | JGI IMG/M metagenome (GOLD analysis project Ga0207695, IMG submission 184354) | Corn rhizosphere microbial communities from Kellogg Biological Station, Michigan, USA - KBS C5-4 metaG (SPAdes) (version 2) | ecosystem: Host-associated > Plants > Roots > Rhizosphere > Soil... | reverse complement strand
TTGTTCAGTGACGATGGATCGGCACGATATGGAACATCTGCCTGCGCCATAACACGGTAATATTTACCGAATCTGTTAAAATCACTAACAAAGCTACTGCCGTAGTATACCTGCAAGGTTTGCAATAACTCTCTTACAGATACACCCAATTGTTTCGCCTTGGCATCATCTACCTCAATTTCGTATTGAGGATTACCTGTAGCAAAAGTGGTAAACGCGTAGGCAATCTCTTTCCGCTGCATAAGTGCCATAATAAAATCATTAGCAGTAGCACTCAACTTAGTAAGCGAGCCGCTGTTGCGATCCTGCAGCATAAATTCAAAACCACTGACGTTACCAAAACCCTGTACAGTGGGGAAAGTAAAGAAGAATGCATTAGCACCTTTTACCTGACTTACCTTCTGCGATAAGCCAGCTGCTATTTTCTGGAAATCGTTTTCAGGGCCTCTATGTCCATAAGGTTTAAGCCTAATGAAACCAGCACCATACGGCGAGGCATTCGCATTAGAAATAAAGTTTAACCCTTCCACTATATAACGCTTATCTGCCGCAGGGTCGTTCTTTACAATACTATCTATCTGCGCCATTGCTTTGTGTGTTCTATCCAATGAACTGCCCGGAGGTGTATTTACTGCATACAGTACAAAACCCTGATCTTCGGTAGGGATAAAACCTGTTGGCGTTTTTCTTAAAATAAGAAAACTAACAACTGCAATTAATGCGAGCCCACCAACGGCTATCCATTTGCGTTTTATTAAAAACTGGAGACTGCGTTTGTATCTACCAGTCACAGCCGTGAACCCTGCATTAAACGCTTCAAAGAAACGTTTTCCAAATCCCTTTTTAGAAGCCCCCTCATCAGTATGCGGATTCTTGAGGAATAAAGCACATAGAGCCGGGCTTAGTGTCAAGGCGTTTACTGCTGAAATAAGGATGGCAATGGCTAATGTAAATGCAAACTGCCGGTAAAATACGCCTGCAGGGCCCTGCATAAATCCTACAGGTATAAATACTGCTGCCATTACGAGTGTAATAGATATAATAGCGCCTGAAATTTCTCCCATAGAGCTAATAGTGGCGAGCCTTGCCGGTAGCTTAGTATGCTCCATCTTGGTATGCACAGCCTCTACCACCACTATCGCATCATCCACCACTACACCTATTGCCAGTACCAGTGCAAAGAGCGTAAGGAGGTTAATAGTAAAGCCAAATAACTGCATGAAGAAGAAGGTGCCTATAATAGCCACGGGAACAGCTATGGCCGGTATGAGCGTAGATCTGAAATCCTGCAGGAATATGAACACTACTATAAATACCAGTATAAATGCTTCAAGCAATGTTTCTGTTACCTGAGTAATAGACGCATCAAGGAACTCCTTAGAATTATACATGATTGTTGCGTGTACACCCTTAGGTAAGTTCGCAGAAAACTCCTTTATCTGCTTCTGCGCTTCTGTAAGAATGTCGTTTGCATTAGACCCTGCCGTCTGGAAAACAGCTACGCCAGATGTGGCGCCACCATTTAGCTTTCCATTTGATGAATAAGTATAAGAACCAAACTCTACACGAGCTACATCTTTCAGTTTTATAAGTGAGCCATCACTGTTAGCCTTAATGATGATATTCTCGTAATCTTCATTTTTATTGAGCTTGCCTTTGTATTTAAGCACATATTCAAATGATTCTGTACTACTTTGCCCGAAGCGGCCCGGGGCTGCTTCAAGGCTTTGATCTTTTATGGCATTTGTAACGTCCTGCGGCGAAAGGCCGAGCGCAGCAAGACGATCAGGCTTAAGCCATATACGCATAGAATAGTCACGGGCACTGAATGGTTGTGCTTCCCCCACTCCCGGAATACGCTGCAATTGCGGGATGAGGTTTATTTTGATATAGTTTAGCAGGAATGTTTCATTGTAGGTGGTATCTGTGCTTGACAATGCAACGAACATGATGATACTGTTCTGCTGCTTTTGTGTGGATATACCTGCCTGTACTACTTCCTGAGGTATCTGGCTGGTGGCTTTCGACACCCTGTTCTGCACGTTCACTGCAGCGATATCAGGGTTAGTACCCTGCTTGAAATAGACACTTAAAGTAAAGCTACCATCGTTACTGGAATTAGAGGTCATGTAGGTCATGTTCTCAACTCCATTCACTGCTTCTTCAAGCGGCGTTGCTACGGAGCGGGCCACTACCTCTGCACTGGCACCGGGATAGCTTGCTGTAACCTGCACACATGGAGGTGCTATATCCGGAAACAAGGTGATGGGAAGCGTGTACAAGGACAAGCCGCCCAGTAAGAGCAATATGATGGATATGACCGTGGATAACACAGGCCGTTCTATAAATTTCTTTAACATGAGATAAGAAGTTTTTTTGCCGGAATGGTGATAGCCGGACTCAATAAAATTGCTTGTTAAATAATAAAACCTAAAGAGGATTAGCTTTTAAAAGACTGTCCATGGAAATAGCTTGTGGTTTGATAACTACACCATCCTTCAAACGGTCAAGGCCTGCATATACAATCTTGTCACCAGGCTTTACCCCATGGTTAACTAAATAATAGTTGCCAGATCTACCTGTAACCGTTATAGGTTGGCTCGTCACCTTATCGCTGTCTGCCACAACGAAAACGAAGATCTTGTCCTGTATTTCATAGGTAGCTTCCTGCGGTACTATTACCGCATCATTCAATGTTTGCGGTATGCGTATTTTACCTGTGTTGCCGGAGCGAAGGAGTCCATTTGCATTTGGGAAAGTAGCCCTGAAGCTAATGGTGCCCATGTTTTTATTAAATTGACCCTCTGCTACTTCTACCTTTCCTTTTTCGGCATATACAGTATTATCAGCTAACACCAATTCCACCGGTGGCATTTGTTTTAGCTTTTCTTCAAGTGTATTACCAGAGAAACGTTCTTTAAATTGAATAAAATCATTTTCGCTCAAAGAAAAGTAGGCGTACACATTTTCAATTTCCGAAAGAACAGTAAGCGGTTCGGGTGAGCTGCGGCTTACAAGGCTACCTATTTTATATGGTATTCTGCCTATGTAACCGTCTGCCTGTGCAGTGATGCTTGTATACCCCACGTTGATCTGCGCGTTATTGACAATGGCTTCTGCCTGTGCCACGTTAGCTTTAGCGGCATCATAAGCTGCTTTAGCTGTTTTTACCTGCACATCGGATATCAGGTTATTTTGAATCAATGGAGTTAATTTATCAACATTGATACGGGCAGCTTCCAGATTGGCTTTTGCAGATAACAAACTTGCTTTTGCATTTTGCAATTGCTCCCTGTATGGACGGTCATCTATCTGGAAAAGTAATTGACCTTTATGCACATGGGCACCTTCGTCAACAAATATCTTTTGCAGGTACCCATCTACCTGTGGACGCAGGTCTATATTTTTAGTCCCCTCCACGCTGGCATTAAAATCTCTGTAAGTAGTTGCATTTTCAGATTGTATTGCGAGCACCGGAAGCGTCTGCGGGGCAGCTGCATTGTTCCCATTTTGAGATGAGTTGCAGCTATAAATAGTTAATAAAGCGAGGCTGTATATTAATTTTCTCATAAACGACATTAAATAATTTAACAGTGTTAAATAGAATGATGAAGATTTAGATTGTTATACATAGAAATGGCATAACAGCATGATCTGCAATTAGATAGTTAAGAATTAGAAATAGTGATATTATGCTACAATGGTTCTTATAATGCCTGTGATGGCGTCTTTAAGGATTTCCTGGTTTAGTTTATCTGATTTTCCTTTATTAACAATATTGATACTGATTAGTCCATGTATTATTGACCAAAAGGTGTAGTACTTTTTGCAAACATCAGTGTTGGGGTTATTACTTCTATCAACTAATTCCTGAATAACGGCACCAAAAATCTCGTCAGGCAACTCTGACTCAGGGAAATTTTTGCTCATTACACAACAGTTAACCTCTACACCAAACATTAACTGGTAATATTCCTGTTCTTCAAATGCAAAGTTCCAATAGGCAAACCACATTGCCTCCAACTGTTTTGCCGGCAACCTATGTTTGGCTTTGGCCTCATGCAGCCTGCAGGCCAGGTTCAAAAAACCTTTACGGGTAAATTCTATAAGTAATGCTTCCTTATTCTCGAAATAACCGTATATAATGGGTGCAGTATATTCTATAGCATCAGCAATTCTGCGCATAGACAAGGCCTGCCAGCCTTCTGCTTTTACAATATTCCAGGCCGCCTCAAGAATCCTGCAGCGTACATCTTCTTTTTGCCGCAGCATCCGTTCCTTGCTTCCCATCTTATTTCATTTACGCGATTAAATCATTTAACACCGTTAAGCAAAAGTAGAACTTCTTTGATATTGGCGAATTCATTTTGTGAATGTGCCCATAGAAAATTAAGATGGTTACATTTTTATGGTAGAATTATTTGATCTGCTATTTATAAGCAGCCAGATAAAAAAACAGATTTAGTTCAAAAAAGAAGATTCCTGGTAAAAAGGAATGTCTGTGTGATGTAAATAAAATGGGTTTTAAGCTTATTAACTTAAAACCCTTAGTATTTCGTGACCTTGTCAGGATTCAAACCTGAAACCTTTTGATCCGTAGTCAAATGCTCTATTCAGTTGAGCTACAAGGCCATTCCGTTTTAACGGACTGCAAAGATAAGCACTCTATCTGATTCTGCAAAGTCCTAAGTGATTACTTTTTTTGATTTTTCTTTTTTAAATATTGCCTGTCGGGAAAAATGTAATTTGGCAGCCGTTTTAACTAACAAGTGCATGAATATTGAAATCTGGTCTATCGGGAAGGAAAATGAGCCGTTTATAGAGGAGGGAGTTCGCTATTATTTCCAGAAAACCAGGCCTTATAATCCTGTAGAACTAATAGTGTTGCAAACACCTAAAAAAACAGCTACTACGGATATAGAACGTACGAAACTGCAGGAAGAAGAGCTGATATTAAAAAAATTGCAACCGCAGCATTATCTCATATTGCTTGATGAAAGAGGCAAACAGCTTAATTCCATACAATGGTCTCAACAGTTTCAGCAATGCATGAACCAGGGGGTAAAAACTTTAATATTACTAATAGGCGGCGCATATGGGGTGACTGACAATGTGCGCAAACAGGCGAAACAATGCTGGTCCCTTTCGTCGTTGGTTTTTCCTCATCAACTGGTGCGGCTAATACTTGCAGAGCAGGTATATAGAAGTTTCAGCATACTTAACAATTCGCCTTATCATCATTCATAACGCTTAATTTCGCATCATAAATAAGCTGTAGCATTTCATGTACACATTACTCATTATCATTGTCACCGCAGTAATATCAATAGCAGGTTTTAGCAGCAGTAACTTAATAGATAAACTTATATTATGGCCGCGCAGGATGGATAATCCCACGCAGTATTACCGGCTGATTAGCTCCGGCTTTATACATGCAGACTGGGGGCATCTTTTTTTCAATATGCTTACCCTTTATTTTTTTGGCAGCATAATAGAGCAACAATTCGCCATACAGGATATGGGATTGCTATATATTGTATTTTATCTTTCTGCCATACTTGTATCTTCGCTACCGTCTTTTATTAAGAACAGGAATAATTATTATTACCGTTCGCTTGGTGCATCAGGTGGTGTAGCTGCCGTATTGTTTGCTACTGTATATTTTGATCCCTGGTCGAAGATATTCCTGATGTTTATACCGATAGGCATACCAAGTATTATTTTCGCTGTGCTATATCTTGTCTATTCAGCCTACATGTCGAAAAGAGGTGGCGGGAATGTGAACCATGATGCACACTTCTGGGGATCGGTATATGGTTTCCTGATAGCATTTCTTCTAGACCCAACGCATAACCAATTTTTACAGCAGATTACGCAACGCTTCTAAAGTTGCGTTAACCGAACCTGTAACACCTGCTTTGTAGTATTTTTTAGCTTGAAGCGTTCGTCGAGACGCATACCAGCTAACCATACTATGCGTTTTTTGCACTCCAGTACCCATATATGCTCTTTATCGTGCAGCGCTACTTTCTGGTCTATGAGATAGTGGCTTACTTTTTTCTTTTTCATGCCCATGCCTAATGGATAAAAGTAGTCGCCAATGCGCCATTTGCGCAGTATAAGGGGGAAGTCTATCTGCGCCATATCTATATATGCGAGGTTGCTATCGGCACTAATTTCTTTAGGCTTGTCGCCCAGTGAAAAAGAAAACTGCAATTTACCGGCTACAATGTTGCAGGGCGCAGCCTCTACCAATATCATGTCTGTACTAGCTGCAGGTATACCAGTAACAACCAGGAAATCCCTATTGCTGATGATGCGATGTGTAGCTGAACTAATGTAATGGCCGCTCTCGGAATTCATAAGCTCAAGTATATGTGGCAACTGTGCTGATGAAAAACCGAAAGGATAAAACAGCTCGTAACAAAGCGTTTCTAATGGCGTACGGTTTTGCAGCTTCTTTATGGGTATATAATAATCCTGGCCCCGCTGCTCCATTAGCTTTTTACGTTCCTGCTCTATGGCCCGTTTGTATAATACTTCGGCCTGTGCAAAGCGAGATATACTTTCATTTACATTCTGCACAGCATTGGGAAACCATTGCTTTACTGCAGGGATGATGTGGTGTCTTACCGCATTGCGCAAATATGTATCGGTAGCATTAGACGCATCTTCCCTGAATGGGACATTATTTTCGGCACCGTATTCCTGTAATGCTTCTTTGCCAGCAAAAAGCAATGGGCGCACAATATTGCCGTTCTGCTCGGGTATGGCGTGCAGCCCACCGATACCAGTTCCTTTGAACAGGTTTATCATCAAGGTCTCTACGTTATCGTTCGCATGATGTGCGGTAACGATTTTGCTGTAAGTATTTTCTCTGCATATTTCATCGAGCCATTCGTAGCGAAGTATGCGGGCGGTTTCCTGTGTGCCTTTTTTCCACTCTGCAGTTTTTTGCTTTGTTTCAAAACGCACATTGTGACAAGCTATATTCCTTTCCTTACACCAGTCAAGTACCAATTGCTCGTCGAGGTTAGAGTCCTCGCCACGCAATTGGAAATTGCAATGGGCGATGGCAAAATTGATGCTGCTTTTATGAAACAGATCGGCCATGACCATGGAATCCTGGCCGCCACTTACGGCAAGCAAAACAGTTTGCTCGATGGAGGCAAATTTTTTGTGTGTCCAGTTATGCTGAAATTGTTCTAATAGATCCATGATTAATAAACAAGGTCTTCGTATGCTGCCTGCAACTCGTTATAACTATGCATATCGCCTGCTGCTTTAGCTACCTGCATCCCTTTCTCATATATATCTATCGCTTCCTGCTGCGCACCTGCTCTTTCTAATAGCTTACCTAAATGATAATAGGTGGCTACATAGGCCGCATCTTTATGCAAATTACTTTCAAACATCTTTTGCGCCTCTTCATCGTTACCAATCTTTATATATTCGAGTGCAAGGGCATGTTTTAAAAAAGAATCATCTGGTGACTCCTTTAAAAAAGCTTTCAGGCGCTCCATTCTATCCTGCATGTTTTTTGATTATTACTTTGTAAAAATACTAAAGACTTCAGGTAAAAAAATAAGGTTGCCAGATAGCAACCTTATTTCAAGCATATATTAATAGGTTATTACTTAGCTATCAGCACACGTGTCTGCAGCTTTGACTCCGGATTTTTACTATCTACGAAGTAAATAGTATATAAGCCATTGGCAAGGCTGCTTATGTTCAGTTGCTGACTGGTGGCTGTGCATTCTTTTTCCAGCACTACCCTACCCAATGCGTCTATCATGCGCAGCGTACCATTTACATTTTGGGTACCGCTGATATTTACAGTTACGCTATATTGTGCAGGGTTAGGATATGCGTCGATAGAAAGATTATTATCCGGAGCATTGACATTGCTGACACCTAATGGACCCGCAATAGAGAAATACTGTGTAAAACCGCAACCAAAATCGCCATTGAAATATCCTTTTAAGGCCTTTGGAATTACCGATGTAGCTGCTGTAACCTTAATTGTGCCTATGCCAGGATCATAAGGGCCGCCGGTGTATGCCCACCAGTTTAAGCCATCGCAACCGGAGTCTGTAACCACGAGCTTGTAGCTACCGGGATACAATATAATAGTATCGTTGTAAGTAGTATTTTTTGCATTGTTAGAACGCTGCTTTACAACATTATTATTCACGTCGTAAATATACCAGCTTGTTTCACTGTTACCATCTGACAAAACCCCTGCATTTGTTTTTAACTGCACTGCCAGTTTTGCGGGCCATACAGGAACCGTGGCAAATGACGTGCTCAACGCATTGTTGGTCGCATCCTGGTCTGTAGCGCCATTAACGCTCAGTATTTTTGCCGTGAAAGTATAGGTGCCGCCTGTGCCAGCTATGTTGCGCAATGTTTCAAGGTCAGGCAACACAATTTCGGTATCGTGTAATGGAGCTAAGGAGCCATGCCATGTATAAGTAAGCATTGCGGAATCTTTAACACCATACTGAATGTCCATTGTAGCGATAGTAGCACTACCTGTATTCTTAACAAGAATGATGGGTGAACCAACTATAGGATTTTCCCTAAAATAACCTTCATAGTTTGTTGGTGCAATGATATCATCAAGAGAGGCATCAAGCGTTTTATTAAAGTTGCCATGATAGAAAACCGCTGCCTCGGTAGCATAACCACCAGATGGAGATGCCACTGTATAATCTTCATATTTTATCTGCAGACTATCTGTACCGCCAGCAGTAACACCGGGTAAATTGTGATAAATAGGCACTACAATATTGCCCGGGCACCAGTTAGACCTTTCGTATATCCAGGTACCTGTTTGCGGATATAATTCATTGATGCCACAATCTGAGCGCCATATGTCTTTATGCGCTACATCCGTACTATTTAAATAAACATCGTAAGAATGAGACATAAATTCGCAGCAACCGTTAGCATCGCTGCCGTGGCCAGAAACGATAAAACGCATATCTGCACTTTGGGTACCAGATGGAATATTCAGTTTAACCTTCGGCAGATGATTATTTATTGGGTCTGTGGTGCTGCCATAGCCAAAATAGCCATCATATATTTTTTGTACACCATAAACATCTCTATCCGGTGTGCCCTCTATAAAAGCAAATTTGATATTGCCGGTAAAACCATAGGAATAGCCTTCATAATTTATTCTTATGCTGGCAGTGTCTCTCAGCAATGGATAAAAGTCTGTTACGTCAAATATGTAATCGTAATGCCAGGTAGCAGGGAATCTTGTACTGGTGCCTGAGTATGGTGTAATGAACCTGCTGAGCTCAATGGTATCACCACCTTTGGTCATTAAATAATTCTGCACTGTATAGTCCCACTGATGACAGTAGGTAGAGCCTGAAGGGCAATTGTATTCGCCAAGGGTGAAAATCATTAAAACCTTTCTGTAAGTTTTAGTGCTATCCGGAAATGCTACTGAAGTATCATCATACTGACCCGGATGAGTGAACTGTACAACATTCTGCGCCTGCACCCAGGTAGTATCGCCGGGGCCGGCCTTTGCTGTAATGGATAAAAGGATAACCGCAATGAGCAGGTAGAATTGTTTTTTCATTAAGATATGATTGAAAAATTCGTGATAAAGGTATATGAATTGAGGGTAAAATAAATAGCGAAATCTAATTAACTGCGAGTTATGACACTAAACAAACAGTTAGTCAAATGACTGGATTATACCATAACAATCTAAATATTTGTCTTAAAGCTCATATTAAGCCTCAAAAACTGCGTTTTTAAAAGTACCTTTGCCGTTCAAATTACCAAACAGATTAATAAATATGCCGGGTTTTACGGTAGCAATTGTAGGAAGGCCAAACGTAGGGAAATCAACTTTATTTAACCGTTTACTGGAACAGCGCAAAGCCATTGTAGATGACTTTAGCGGGGTGACACGTGACAGACAATATGGAATTTCCGAATGGAATGGAAAAAGTTTTAATGTAATAGATACCGGTGGTTTTGTTGCTAACTCAGAAGACGTTTTTGAAAAGGAAATACGCAAGCAGGTACAAATAGCGCTTGATGAAGCCCATTTGCTGCTTTTTGTAGTGGACGCCGCTACCGGCATTACTATGCAGGACGAAGAAATGGCAGATGTGCTAAGGCGCTCTACCAAACCCGTGCTGCTGGTGGTAAATAAGGTAGATAATTCGGCAAGAGCACTAGAAGCTACGGAGTTTTACTCTATGGGCTTTGAAAAGATATTCTTTCTTTCTTCTATATCAGGCTCAGGTACGGGTGAAATGCTCGATGAGATAACCGTGCATATACCGGATGAGGACAAAACGGACTATGACAAGCAGGAAGATGGCATACCTAAGTTTGCCATTATTGGTCAACCTAATGCCGGGA
>Ga0207695_10012050_pt1 | contig 10396 bp, 7 predicted proteins | sample KBSC54metaG_FD_184354 | JGI IMG/M metagenome (GOLD analysis project Ga0207695, IMG submission 184354) | Corn rhizosphere microbial communities from Kellogg Biological Station, Michigan, USA - KBS C5-4 metaG (SPAdes) (version 2) | ecosystem: Host-associated > Plants > Roots > Rhizosphere > Soil... | reverse complement strand
TGTGGTGCGGTCGGCTACAGAAGCCATTGCATCGCTAAGCGCGGGAACCATAAAACCTGATGTTATTTTTTTAGATGTGCGGATGCCATTAATGAGCGGTTTCGAGTTTTTGGACGAGTATGACAAGATAGATATGGATAAAACCAATATCAAAATCTTTATGTTGTCATCGTCATTAGACCCGATGGATATGCGCAAATCGACAGATAATAAATACATCACGCAGTTTATTCATAAACCACTCACCCAAAAAGCACTCGAAGAACTTTGTCCATGATTTTGGTGGCTGATAGCGGGTCGAGCAAGACCGACTGGTTGCTTCAGCTAAAAGACGGTGAAGTAAAGCAATTCAGAACGGCCGGACTTAACCCATATTTCTTAACGGAAAAAGAGATTGCCAAAATAATACAGGAGCAGGCTGTTGATATGATAGCTTATGCCGCCGATATTACCGAAATATATTTCTTTGGCGCAGGCTGCTCAAGTCCCGACAGGCACGAGATCGTCAGCAATGCCATCAGCCAGTTTTTTCCGAAATCATACATAAGCGTCGACAGTGATTTGCTGGGTTGCGCGTACGCTACGTGCGGACACGAGAAAGGCCTTTGCTGCGTGCTGGGAACGGGTTCCAATATTTCATTTTTTGATGGTGAAGATATTCATGCAGGCAAGCATGGCCTGGGTTTTGTTTTAGGCGATGAAGGCGCCGGCACCTGGTTTGGTAAGGCCCTGATAACCGATTTTTTGTATGGCAACATGCCACATGATATCGGCTCGAAATTTGAAAACGAATACCATTTGGATAAGGAAACAGTAATTAAACGCGTTTACCAAACCCCCAATGCAAACTCATACCTCGCAACCTTTGCACGTTTCATCAGTGAAATACGGCAAAGCGACTACGCACAAGACTTGTTGCAAAAAGGCTTGCTTGAATTTATCGAAACCAATATAAAATCGTATCCTCAATACCACCGCTACAAGTGCCACTTTGTTGGCTCGATAGCCTTTGTTTTTACCGATGAGCTTACCCGGGTTTGCAAGGAGAACGGCGTGCACATCGGCAAAATCATTAAACAACCAATACATGATTTGCTGGCGTTTATTTTAAGCCGTGAGAACTGATTTTTGATTTGACGATTTGAAAATTAGATGATTTGAAAATGAGTAGCTTTATTCATATAGTCAGGTAGCGCATCTTCAAATTTTCAAATCATCTAATCTTCAAATTATCACCGATTTTTAATTTGACGATTTGACAATCAGATGATTTGAAAATGGGTAGCTTTATGATTAATGACGAGGCAAGTAATTTTAAAGTTTTCAAATAAGCACATCTTCAAGTTACTACTGGTTTGTACATTATTCACTGCCTGCACCCCCAACCCTTCAGCTACAAAAAAGACTGTTTTTAATATCAACCTTGACGAGGGACTAAGCTCATTCGACCCGGCATTTGCGCGTAACCAAAATACCATCTGGATGGTAAACCAGGTTTATAATGGCCTGGTGCAGATTGATGACAGCCTGAAAACCCGGCCATGCATTGCCAAAAGCTGGGAGATTTCGCCGGATGAATTGCTGTATACCTTTCATTTACGCAATGACGTGTATTTTCACGACGCCCCGCAGTTTAAAAACGGAAAAGGCCGTAAAGTTACAGCTGCCGATTTTGTTTATAGTTTCCATAGGCTGCTCGACCCTAAGGTGGCCTCTTCTGGCTCATGGATATTCAGTGACAAGGTTTGTGATAACCCGTTTAAAGCCGTAAACGACAGCACCTTCCAGATACGCCTCAGGCAACCATTCCCGCCCCTGCCAAGCCTGCTTACGGCCCAATATTGCTCGGTGGTGCCTCACGAAGTTGTGGATCATTATGGCAAAGATTTTCGGCAGCACCCTGTAGGCACCGGCCCGTTCCGGTTTAAGTACTGGAAAGAGGGGGAAGTAATGGTGCTGTTGAAAAATGAAAACTATTGGGAAAAGGATAAAGACGGTTCTCCCCTGCCCCATTTGGATGCCATACGGGCAACATTTATTGGTGATAAGCAAACCGCGTTTATGGAGTTTATCAGCAAAAAGCTCGATTTTTTAAATGATATAGACGGCAGCTATCGCGATGACATTTTAACCAAAGCCGGGCAGATAACGACAAAATATAAAGGCAAATTCACACTTAGCACCGGCCCTTTTACCAATACCATTTATCTTGGCATGTTGGTCGACAGCAGTTTGGCAATTGTAAAATCGTCGCCGTTAAAAAAGTTGAAAATAAGGCAGGCCATCAATTATGCTATCGACAAGCAAAAGATGATAAAATACCTGCGCAACAGCATGGGCACAGCCGGCAAAGCAGGGTTTATACCCGTGGGGATGCCAGGCTACGATGAAAAACTGGTTAAAGGCTATGATTACAACCCCGAAAAATCGCGCCAGCTGTTGAAAGAGGCCGGTTACCCCAACTGCAAAGGTCTTCCCGAAATAGTGCTGCACACTACGGTAGGCTATCGTGGACTGATCGAGTATGTACAGGGCCAGTTGGAACGCGTTGGTATTAAAACCAGTGTGGAAATTACCCAGGGCGCCAGCCTGCGCGAGCTGGTATCAAAAAACGGCGTCAACTTTTTTTATGGCTCGTGGCTGGCCGACTATCCCGACGGCGAGAATTACATGTCGGTTTTCTATTCAAAAAATAAAATTCCGTTTGGCCCCAATTACACCGGCTTCAACAACAAACAATTCGACAAACTTTTTGAGCAGGCGTACCACGAAGTAAACGACGAAAAACGCTATGCCTTGTACCGCGAAATGGATAACCTGGTAATGGCGCAATCGCCGGTAGTTGTACTGTATTACGATAAGCGGGTAAATTTATACCAGAATAATATATCGGGGTACAGCATTAACGGGCAAAATTTATTGACGCTGAAAAGGGTGGTGAAGGCCCCCTAACCCCCTAAAGGGGGAACTTTTCGACCAGCAATAAATATTTCTCACACATAACAATTCCGCAATCGGCATTTCGGCTTCCGCATTTTTTCAATCAATTATACTTCAGTGCATCCGCATTTACCACGTCCGAGCTACTTTTGGCGCCTGTGTTAACCGTGTTACCGGTAATAACAATAGCGTCCGCGCCTATCTTTTGTGCATATCTGACAAACTTGCTTTTAACAGAGTCCTGTCCGAAATTGGCCAGGTTCATGTGGCCGATAACCTTATAGTCCTTTTTAACATCGTGGGCGGAATAGAAGATATCTACATGGGTGGTAGGCGGGTACTTCTCGCCAAAATAATCGGGCTCAATAACACGGCAGGCTGTTAACAAAAAACAAAATGCTAAAGCGATAAGAAGGTAACTTTTCATGGTTGTAAGTTTTAATTTTATAAACTTAAGACCATAGCATTAAAGCAGGGTTTAGCGGATGTTATGTAATGTTGCTATTACAATGAACCGGAAACATAACTAAAGTATTTGCGAGATTAAATGGGATGAAATGCCTCGCAAATAAAAAAGTCCTCCCAAAAACGGGAAGACTTCCAAAATAACCTTTCAGCTTTTGCCTTTTAGCTTTTACCTCAAGACGCCATCTGCCTCCTGATGATATTCAGCGCGCCGCCGGCTTTAAACCATTCTATCTGCTGTGCATTGTAGGTATGGTTTACTGCGAACGATTCGGTTGTACCATCTTTATGGTGCAGCACCACGGTTAACTGTTTGCCCGGGGCAAAGGTTGTTAAGCCGGTAATATCAATGGTGTCGTCTTCCTGTATTTTTTCGTAGTCGTTGCTGTCGGCAAAAGTGATGCCCAACATACCTTGTTTTTTAAGGTTAGTTTCGTGTATACGGGCAAACGATTTTACCAGTATGGCACGTACGCCCAGGTGACGTGGTTCCATAGCGGCATGCTCGCGCGATGAGCCTTCACCATAGTTTTCATCTCCAACTACTATTGTGCCTATGCCATGCGCTTTGTAGTCGCGCTGGGTTGCAGGTACCGGGCCATATTCGCCGGTCAGTTCGTTTTTTACGCTGTCGGCAGTAAGGTTAAAATAGTTGATGGCGCCGATCAGCATATTGTTTGATATGTTATCCAAATGCCCGCGGAACTTTAACCACGGACCAGCCATCGAGATATGGTCGGTAGTACATTTGCCTTTGGCTTTTATCAACAGTTTTAAGCCGGTAATATCAGTGCCTTCCCATGCAGCAAATGGATCAAGCAATTGCAGGCGCGACGATTTCGGATCTACAATTACATTAATCTGGCTGCCATCTTCGGCAGGTGCCTGGTAGCCTGCATCTTTAACTGCATAGCCTGCTATCGGCATCTCAATACCTACCGGCTCATCAAACTTAACCTGCTCGCCATTTTCGTTGGTGAGGGTATCGGTTAAGGGGTTAAAGGTTAAATCACCTGCAATTGCAAATGCGGTCACAATTTCGGGCGATGCCACAAATGCGTGGGTATTAGGGTTACCATCCTGGCGTTTCGCAAAGTTGCGGTTAAACGAGGTGATGATAGAGTTTTTGCGTGTCGGGTCGTCGGTATGACGCGCCCATTGGCCGATACATGGGCCGCAGGCATTAGCCAATACCACACCACCCATTTGCTCAAATGTGTCAAGGTAGCCATCACGGTCTACAGTGTAACGCACCAGTTCCGAACCAGGGGTAATCGTAAATTCAGCTCTTGTTTTTAAGTGCTTATCTATTGCCTGTTTTGCGATAGATGCCGAACGGGTAATATCTTCGTATGATGAGTTGGTACATGAACCTATCAGGCCCACTTCCAGTTTTACAGGCCAGCCGTTTTCTCTAACAGCTGTAGCAAATTTCGATATCGGCCAGGCTAAATCTGGCGTAAACGGACCGTTCACATGCGGCTCCAGCTCGGTAAGGTTTATTTCAATCACCTGGTCGAAATAATCGGCAGGGTTGGCGTAAACTTCAGGGTCGCCGGTTAAGTGTTCTTTTATCGCGTTAGCGAGCTCAGCAATATCAGCCCGTTTGGTGCCGCTAAGGTAAGCCGCTGCTTTTTCGTCGTAACCAAAAATTGAGGTGGTTGCACCAATCTCGGCGCCCATGTTACAAATGGTGCCCTTACCTGTTGCTGAAAGCGACTCTGCACCTTCACCAAAATATTCAACTATGGCGCCGGTACCGCCCTTTACGGTAAGGATACCTGCCACTTTTAAAATAACGTCTTTTGCTGATGTCCAGCCCGATAATTTACCAGTTAATTTAACGCCAATCAGCTTAGGGAATTTTAGTTCCCATGGCAAACCAGCCATTACATCGCATGCATCGGCACCACCAACACCAATGGCAACCATACCCAAACCACCTGCGTTAGGCGTGTGTGAGTCGGTACCAATCATCATACCGCCGGGGAAAGCATAGTTCTCTAAAACCACCTGGTGGATAATACCTGCACCCGGTTTCCAGAAACCCAGTCCGTATTTATCAGATACCGAGGCTAAAAAGTCATAAACTTCGCGGTTAACATCTTTTGCGGTGCTCAAGTCAACATCAGCGCCAACTTTAGCTTGTATCAGGTGGTCACAATGTACCGTTGAAGGAACAGCAACCTGCGGACGGCCGGCCTGCATAAACTGCAATAAAGCCATTTGCGCGGTAGCATCCTGCATAGCAACGCGATCGGGTGCAAAATCCACATAGTCAACGCCGCGGCCAAAAGCGGTTTGGGCATCGCCTTCGCTCAAGTGGGCGTATAATATTTTTTCGGTTAAAGTAAGGTGTTTACCGGTAGCTTTACGGGCGGCAGCAACACGGGTGCTGTAGCGATCGTAAACCTTTTTGATCATATCTAAATCAAAAGCCATTTGTATTTGATTTTTAGGTGAGTAAAAGAAAAAACTGGCCTGAACAGCCAATGCGGCGAATTTACAAAAAATAGGGCTAAAAGGAAGTCAGGGTAGTGTACAAATGCTATTTGGATAGGTTCTAAATAGAGATTGGAGATTAGTTGATTAGAGATTAGTGATCATAGCGCGGGCGGTTTTCACGATTTTTAATCGAACCTGTCATTTCGATGCGAGGCATGAGCGGGAAATCTCAAACGCTGATGCAATTACTGCTTAGTATTTTTTGGCTTATATAGCTTACCTGCTTTTAAGGTTACCTGTGCGTTTTTGTTCTGCAAATTAAAATGCAGGTAAAAATTACGGGCAAAGTTTGTGGCGTCACTGCTATCAGCTACGACAATTACATAGGTTGAATTATTTTTCCAGTAAGAATTTTCAAAAATAATGCTCTCTGTGTCAGAGGTGTCTGAAACATAAAATTTACCTGATATCTCTTTTTTACCCTTTGTAAAGGTATAAGTCAAAGTGGGATTGCATGTAGTGTATGAATAAGAAAACAACTTTCGCGAGGAATTATTATTAACTAACCAAAAATACGAATCAGAATAGGAGGCTGAACCACACGCACCCGGACCGTGATTATTTGTTTGATCGGTTAATATTAAAACAAGCGATCCGTTTTTTTGCAAGCGGCAATCGGGTTTCAAAACAGGTTTAGCATCTTCGTCCGATCCATCATTATTTATTGAATAAAGGGTTTGGGTGCCGATTTTGTAATTGAGGGTTAAAGTACCGTAAACGGTTTTATAAAATTCCTCATAACCTGAAACCGCCGTTGCATTAATAATGTATTTGCCAACAATATATTTATGCCGGGCAACTATTGTGTCTAACGACGCTAATGCCGGGTAATAATAACTGCTGTCGCAGGTTAAAACAAAGGCAGTGTCTTTATAAACATAAGTACCCAAATGAACATTCATAAAATCAGTTGTACAGCCCGCGGCATTGGTTTCGTAGTTGTTGTTATTGTCGCCATCACAATAAATATCCAGGAAATTAAGCGCGTGTTTCAGCGTGTCGTACCTTATAAAAGGCTTTGGAAAGTTTTTTGTGTGATTAATGTCTGAAGTAAAAGAAATTGATTTGTCACTTACAGTATCCGGTTCCTCTCCGTTATCGGTATCTTCTGCGTAAGGTGGAAATGTGAGTTCAATCAATGAATCTTTTTCCAGTCTGAGGGCTGCTGCCGAATAAGTAATCCTTTTGATGTGATTATAATCAGTGTCTCTGGGAGAGCTAATATCACTAAATGCCTCTTCAAAAGTGCCCTGGTTATAACCAGGTGTATTTTTTATGTCCGCGAATAAAAAAACGTAGGCCGGCATTTTATCCGGCAACCGGTAAATTTTCCTGAGGATATTATTCCGAAAATTAAGCTTATCTGTTTCGCTATACAAGTCTTGTTCAACTACTTTACCATTGTAAATATATTGTGTCGAAGCCGTAAAAACCGGGTACCCCGTATCCGATATGCCAAAAAGCTGTGCAGTCCTTGATGAATTATCCTCGCTATAAATAACTTTGCCGCTTATCCATCGCAGCGAGGCTGTACTATTGGAGTCTTGATGAATGGGATGCAGTTGATTCGCTGTTTTTAATAATTGTTCAATCCATATTGAATCTTTTTTTGCGTCGGGAACTAAAGGACTGTTTTGCCCGAAGACGCTCAAACAAAAAACAACCAAAAGCCCCGTAAGATTTAATGGTTTAAGGATGCTTGATTTGCTCATTTATTTCGAGTTTTAAGAGGAAATTGCAATCATTGAGATAAGATAGGTTCCGGGACACTCGTAAACTCATACCCTTTGTTACTCCATACCTCCATCGCCCTCGGCAAAGCATACTCCATCCTTTCCTTTGCTTTCAAACTATCATGAAATAATACGATATCTCCGCCCCTGGTATTTTTCAAAACATTATCCAAACATTTTTCCGGCGTTATGTTCACATCAAAATCAGCAGACAATATGTTCCACATTATTGCCTGCATTCCCGGTTTTGCTTCCTGCAATAATTTTAATTGCGATTTTTTCATGCGGCCATACGGGGGGCGGAACAGTTTCGTATCCAGCAATTCATCGGCCTGTAAAAAATTATCGAGGTAAACTTTATCGTCTGTATCCCAGCCTTTAAGGTGGTTAAATGTGTGATTTCCTATAGCGTGCCCATCATTTTTCACCTGTTCAAATATATCGGGGTGCTTGCGTACATTATCGCCAATGCAAAAAAATGTAGCTTTGGCGTTGTACTGTTTTAAAATATTTAAAACAAACGGTGTAACAATTGGTATAGGGCCATCGTCAAAAGTCAAATAAATGCACCGGGGGTTATTCGGGCCGTCCCATACAAAATTGGAATACAGCTTTTTAAGCAGCCACGGTGTTTTTATAAGATACATTTTAAATAGTTAATAGTTGTTGGTTCATAGTTCATGGTAACATCAGCAAAGGTTAGCTTCAAAGCCCAAAACAGGCCTAAATGTATTAATTATTAACTAAAAGGTAGTGGTTGTAGCTACTATGAACTATTAACTATAACCCATGAACAAAGATAACCTTATGACTCAAAGTATATTAAAATTAAAAAGGGTAACGGTGCTAAGTATTGTATGCCTCGGCATCGCAAGCTTAACGGCAAGTGCGCAGGAGGTGATAAGTCTCCAGGAGGCAGTCAATCGCACCTTAGCCAACAATCTTACTATTAAGCAGGCACTGATAACCGAAAAATTGGGTACAGAGGATTATAACGCAACTAAATACAACCAGTTGCCTACCTTAAATGCAAACGGCCAGGGTGGGTATTATTTTGGTAAAACACAGGTTCTCGGGGCTTTTGCTTACGCATCATCAACGTTAAACATTAATGGCAGTGCACAAGCTCAACTCACCCTCTTCCAGGGCGGGCAGTTACGTAACCAGATCCTGCAAAATAAACTAACGCTTGATGCCGATAAAACCAGCACCGCAAAAATTAAAAACGACCTGCTGTTAAATGTGGTTACCGACTACCTGACTATTCTTACCGACCAGGATTTGGTTATTGCCGCAAAACAGCAAATTGACCTGGCGAAAATAACGTTAGACCGCGCACAAAAGAATTTCGATCAGGGCAATGCTACACTGGCCGACTTAGCCCAGGCAAAATCGCAGGTATCAACTGCCGAGCTTAATTTAACAAACGCCCAAAACCAGGTTGACCTTGCTATATTGATTTTGAAGCAATATATGGAGATGGACCCTGCAACAAACATAACCGTTGAGAAACCAGACATTAGCAAACTAACCGATGTGAAAACAGTTTACGATGCTACCGAAGTTATCAAAACCGCTTTTACTACCAATCCGGATATAAAATTAGCCGAACTGCAACAGCAGGTTTATGCGCAGGCTATTAAAGTTGCGGAGGGGGCCTACTATCCTACCCTTGTAATGTTTGGTGGCTTAGGTACAAGCTACTCAAACCAGGCGCGGACTGTTACGGGCGAAACTGTAAGCGGAACCACCACCATTGGTACGGTTGAAGGTACCGGTCAAAATGTTGTTACCCCTAATTTAATCCCCACAGTGTCGCCGGTTTCTTTCGGCAGCCAGTTGAACAACAACTTTAACAAGTCGATAGGGTTAAGTTTACAGATACCTATTTTCAACCATTTTGCTACACGCACAGCAGTAACCAAAGCTAAACTGGCCTATCAGAATGCAGATTTAAATACCCGGATCGCAAAAAATAATTTAAGCAAAACCATCATACAGGCCACGCTCGATTTATCGGCCGCCGAAAAAAGCTATCAATCGGCGTTGCAGACATTCAATTCGAATAAAGAGGCTTTAAATGTTACCAAGCAACGCTATGATGCAGGTTTTGTAAATACACTCGACTATAATACGGCGCTCACCAACTTCAACAAATCGCAAAACGATATGATTGCTGCTCAATACCAGGTAATATTCCGCAGCAAAGTAATTGATTATTATTTGGGTAACCCGATAACGTTATAGAAGTCAAGAAAGACCGAAAGACGAAAAAAATAGAAAATTAGAAAATCAAATAAATCCGAAATCGAAATTCCGACATCCGAAATAAAAGAGAATCATGGGAAAAACTACAAAATATATTCTGATAGCATTAGGCGCTGTGATTGTGCTGCTGGTGGTGTTAAATGCAACCGGTATTATCGGTAAGCCTAAAAAAACGCAGGTGGCTACCGAAAAAGCTACCAGCCGCAATATCAATGAGTCGGTATCGGCAAGCGGTAAAATTAAACCGCACGTTGAAGTAAAGATCAGCCCCGAGGTTTCGGGTGAGGTTGTCGAACTTCCGGTAAAGGAAGGCGATGTGGTTAAAAAAGGCCAGTTGCTTTGCAAAATCCGTCCTGACATTTTGAAATCAGGCTATGACCGTACCGTTGCAGCATATAATACACAAAAGGCAAGTGTTGGTAACTCCAACCAAATGCTTAAACAAGCCGAGGCAACCTTCGAGAACCAGGCCGCAATTTATAAAC
>Ga0207695_10012044_pt1 | contig 10403 bp, 10 predicted proteins | sample KBSC54metaG_FD_184354 | JGI IMG/M metagenome (GOLD analysis project Ga0207695, IMG submission 184354) | Corn rhizosphere microbial communities from Kellogg Biological Station, Michigan, USA - KBS C5-4 metaG (SPAdes) (version 2) | ecosystem: Host-associated > Plants > Roots > Rhizosphere > Soil... | reverse complement strand
GCCTCGGTGGGAGTGATCCCCTGGCGCGAGCGGATCAGCAGCGGCGCGCCGAGCGCCTCCTCCATGCGGCGGATGCGGGTCGAGGCGGCGGCGAGCGCGAGCGCGCTGCGATGCGCCCCGCCGGTGATCGAGCCGGCTTCGACGACGTCGCAGAACAGCCTGAGGTCGGTGAGGTCGTAGCGCATGGGGCCTTCGCGATCTGCGAAGGAAACCTACAGCAATCACGCATTGTCCGAGAGGTGGAAACGGCGTCTCGTTTCGGTCCTCGCGAAGGATGGTACGGGCGCGCTGGAGGCTTCGTTGACACCCCGGGGCTTGCGCTTAAAAGCCGGGGTCAAGCGGGTGCGGGAGGCCCGATGGTCATGACGGACGCCACCAAGGCAGGGCGCGAACGCCCGCTCTCCCCCTTCGTCTCGGTGTGGCGCTGGCACATCACCATGGCCGCCTCGATCGCCCACCGGGTCACTGGCGTCGCGCTCTACGTCGCGGCGCTGATCGCTGCGGCGTGGGCGATCTCGCTCGCCAGCGGCCCCGACGCCTACGCCGCCTTCAAGGCGGTCATGGCCTCGCCGATCGGCCTGGTGGTGATGTTCGGTCTGACCGTCAGCTTCTTCTACCATCTCGCGAATGGCGTGCGGCACCTGGTGTGGGACACGGGCCGGGGCTTCGACATCAAGACGGCCAACGCCTCGGCGGTGCTGGTGATCGCCTTCGCGCTCGCCGCGTCCATCGCGATCTGGGTGATCGCCGCCATGACCGGAGCGATCTGATGTCGAGCTATCGCACCCCCTTGTCGCGCGCCCGCGGACTGGGATCGGCCAAGCACGGCGTCGGCGACTGGATTTCCGAGCGGGTGGGCGCGATCGCCCTCGTGCCGCTGACCCTGTGGGCGGTGTTCGCGGTCCTCAGGCTCGCGGCCGGCGACTACGGCTTCGCAGTGGCCTGGATCACCCAGCCGCTGAACGCCGTGCTGATGGCGCTCACCCTGGTGGTCAGCTTCTGGCACATGCAGGCCGGGCTGCGGGTGGTGATCGAGGACTATGTCGAGACCGGCGTCGGCAAGACGGCGCTGCTGGTCCTCAACCTCTTCGTCTGCGGGCTGGCCGGTGCGCTCGCCGTCTTCTCCATCCTGAAGGTCGCGCTCAGCGGCGCGTGAGGGACCCATGGCGACCTACGAGTTCATCAATCACAGGTACGACGTCGTCGTGGTGGGAGCCGGCGGCTCGGGACTGCGCGCGGCGCTCGGCTGCGCCCAGGCCGGGCTGAAGACCGCCTGCATCAGCAAGGTCTTCCCGACCCGCTCGCACACGGTCGCGGCGCAGGGCGGCATCTCCGCCAGCCTCGGCAACATGGGCGAGGACGACTGGCGCTGGCACATGTACGACACCGTCAAGGGCTCGGACTGGCTGGGCGACCAGGACGCCATCGAATACATGGTCCGCAACGCTCCGGCGGCGGTCTACGAGCTGGAGCACTGGGGCGTGCCCTTCTCGCGCACCGAGGACGGCAAGATCTACCAGCGCGCCTTCGGCGGCATGACCCGCAATTACGGCGAGTCGCCGATCCAGCGGACCTGCGCGGCGGCCGACCGCACCGGCCACGCCATGCTGCACACCATGTACGGCCAGTCGCTGGCGCACGAGACCGAGTTCTTCATCGAGTACTTCGCGCTCGACCTGATCATGGACGAAGGCGTCTGCCGCGGCGTCACCGCCTGGAAGCTCGACGACGGGACCCTGCACCGCTTCCAGGCGCAGCTGGTCATCCTGGCGAGCGGCGGCTACGGCCGGGCGTACTTCTCCTGCACTTCGGCGCACACCTGCACCGGCGACGGCAACGGCATGGTGCTGCGCGCCGGCCTGCCGCTGCAGGACATGGAGTTCGTGCAGTTCCACCCGACGGGGATCTATGGCGCCGGCTGCCTGATCACCGAGGGCGCGAGAGGCGAGGGCGGTTACCTCACCAACTCCGAGGGCGAGCGGTTCATGGAGCGCTACGCCCCCTCGGTGAAGGACCTTGCGCCGCGCGACATGGTCAGCCGCGCCATGACCATCGAGATCCGCGAGGGCCGCGGCGTCGGGCCGAAGAAGGACCACATCTTCCTGCACCTGGATCACCTTGACCCGAAGGTGCTGCACGAACGCCTGCCCGGCATCTCCGAGAGCGCGCGGATCTTCGCCGGCGTCGATGTCACCAAGGAGCCGATCCCGGTGCTGCCGACGGTGCACTACAACATGGGCGGCATCCCCACGAACTTCTATTCCGAGGTGGTCACCAAGACGGGCAAGAACCCCGACGAGGTGGTGCCCGGGCTGATGGCGGTGGGCGAGGCGGCCTGCGTCTCGGTGCACGGCGCGAACCGGCTCGGCTCGAACTCGCTCATCGACCTGGTGGTGTTCGGCCGCTCGGCGGCGCTGCGGGCCGCCGAGGTGCTGAAGTCAGGCGACAAGCAGCCCGAGCTGAAGCCCGCCATGACCGAGGGCCACCTCGCCCGCTTCGACCGGTTCCGCCATGCGGACGGCGACACGCCGACGGCGGCGCTGCGGCTGGAGATGCAGCACTCAATGCAGGAGGACGCCGCGGTCTTCCGCACCGGCGACAGCCTGAAGTCCGGCGTCAAGCGCCTGCAGGCGGTGCACGACAAGCGCGCCGACCTGCGGGTCTCCGACCGCGGCCTGATCTGGAACACCGACCTGATGGAGACCCTCGAGCTCGACAACCTGATCGGCCAGGCGACGGTGACCGTGAACGGCGCGCTCAACCGCACCGAGAGCCGCGGCGCCCACGCCCGCGAGGACTTCCCCGAGCGCGACGACAAGGGCTGGATGAAGCATACGCTGGCCTGGTTCGACGACGCCTCGGGCAAGGTGAGGATCGACTATCGTCCGGTGCACGCCTTCACCATGACCAACGACATCGCCTACATGCCGCCGAAGGCGCGGGTGTACTGAGCGAGAGGGACACCCGATGGTTCAGCTCACCCTTCCGAAGAACTCGCAGGTCCAGACGGGCCGTCACCATCCGGCGCCGGAGGGCGCCAAGCGGACCAAGGCCTTCCGCGTCTACCGCTACGATCCGGAGGAGCCCGGCAATCCGCGCTGGGACACCTACGACGTCGACGTCGACGCCTGCGGGCCAATGGTGCTCGACGTGCTGCTGCACATCAAGAACACCATGGACGCGACGCTGGCGTTCCGGCGCTCGTGCCGGGAGGGCGTCTGCGGCTCCTGCGCCATGAACATCGGCGGGCGCAATACGCTGGCCTGCACGCACGGCTGGGAGGACGTCCCGGGCAAGGACGTCCAGGTGAGCCCCCTGCCGCACATGCCGGTGGTGAAGGACCTGGTGCCGGACCTGACGCTGTTCTACGCCCAGTACGCCTCGATCGAGCCCTGGCTGCACACCGACACGCCCGAGCCGCAGAAGGAGTGGATCCAGAGCCCCGAGGACCGCGCCAAGCTGGACGGCCTCTACGAGTGCATCCTGTGCGCCTGCTGCACGACCTCCTGTCCCAGCTACTGGTGGAACGGCGAGAAGTATCTGGGGCCGGCCACCCTGCTGCAGGCCTACCGCTGGCTGATCGATTCCCGCGACGAGGCCACGGGCGAGCGGCTGGACGCCCTGGAAGACCCCTTCAAGCTCTACCGCTGTCACACGATCATGAACTGCGCCCAGGTCTGCCCCAAGGGCCTCAACCCCGCCAAGGCCATCGCCGAAATCAAGAAGATGCTCGTCGAGCGGGTGGTCTGACCTCAGGGTTGGAAACCCGCACGCCTCAGGTCCTGCCCTGATCCGCACGCCGGCGGGCGACGTCCAGGCTCCAGCTCTGTCGGAGGCCGGCCGGCTTCAAGAGCGCCGCCAAGGAGAAGCGCAACGTCCCCTGAGGCGCCGCGAGGTCGGGACCGGCCGCGCCGCCGCTAGTTGCGGCGCGGGATCACCACCGGCAGGGTCTCGTAGCCCTTCACGAACACCGAATGGGTGCGGGTGGGCTCGGCCGCCAGCACCACTTCGGGAAAACGCTTGAGGATCTCCTCCCAGATGATGGTGAGCTGCAGCTCCGCCAGGCGGTTGCCGACGCAGCGATGGATGCCGAAGCCGAACGACAGGTGCGTGCGCGGCCGCGCGCGGTCGATGATGTAGCTGTACGGATCGGCGATGATGTCGTCGTCGCGGTTGCCGGAGACGTACCACATGGCGACCCGGTCGCCGGCCCTGATGGTCTTGCCGCCGATCTCGTGGTCGGCGAGGGCGGTGCGGGCCATGTGGGCGAGCGGCGTCTGCCAGCGGATGGTCTCGGAGACCATCGAGGGGACGAGGGCCGGGTTCTCGCGCAGCTTGCGGTACTGCTCGGGGTTCTTGTTCAGCGCATAGACCGAGCCGGAGATGGTGTTCCGGGTGGTGTCGTTGCCGCCGATGATCAGCAGCACCACGTTGCCGTGGTACTCGAGCGGCTCCATGTTCCGCGTCGCCTCGCCGTGCGCCATCATCGAGACCAGGTCGAACTTCGGCTCGGCGTTGACCCGCTCGTTCCATAGCTGGTTGAAGGCGCTGAAGCAGGCCTCCGCCTCCTCGCGCTTGTGCTCCCAGCTCTTGGCCGGACCGTGGCCGGGCGCATTGGTGAACATGTCGGACCAGTAGGTGAGCTTGCGGCGGTCCTCGAACGGGAAGTCGAAGAGCGTGGCCAGCGTCATCGCCGTCAGCTCCTTCGAGACCAGGTCCACCCAGTCGAACTCCTCGCCGATCGGCAGGCCGTCGAGGATCAGGCCCGCCCGCTCGCGGATCACCGGCGCCATCTTGGCGAGGTTCGCAGGCGCGACCGCCGGGCTCACGGTCTTGCGCTGCTCGTCGTGCTTCGGCGGATCCATGGAGATGAAGTTCGGCCGCCGCGGCCGGCTGTCGGCCTCGGCCTTGGCCTCGAGGCTCTGCAGCACGATGCCGTCGGCCGAGGAGAACACCTGGTGATTGGTGTCGATCGCCATGATGTCGTTGTATCGGCTGACCGACCAGTAGGGGCCGTATGCGCTCTCCGCCGTAAAGTGGATCGGATCCTCTTGCCTCAGGCGATCGAAGATCGGCCACATGGCGTCGCTCGCGAACAGGTCCGGCTGGGCCGGGTTGAGGGCCTCGACGGGAACGCTCCACGCCTCGGCGGCCGCCGCTTGCTTGAAATCCACCGATCCGTCGTCCATGGAGCGCCTCCGGATGATCCAGGTCGCAGCGCCGGGAGGCGCCGTGATTCACTGCAATGGGGCCTGTCCAAGCGCCGTTTCGCAAGCCCTATTGCGAATCCGCTCTCGCCAGCGGCGGGAGCCTGTTAAATTGACGGGGGCGTCACTTTTGGGCATCGGAAAGGCATGAGCGAGGCGGACGCACATGTGGTGATCCTCGGCGCGGGGCATGCCGGCGGCACGCTGGCGGCGCTGCTTCGCCAGTACGGCTTCGCGGGCCCGATCACCATGATCGGCGAGGAGCCGATCCCGCCCTACCAGCGGCCGCCGTTGTCCAAGGCCTGGCTGAAGGGCGAGGCGGACGCCGACTCCCTGGCCCTGAAGCCGCTGGAGTTCTATCGCGAGCAGGCGATCGACTTCCGCCCCGGCAAGCGCGCCCTCGCGCTCGACCGCGGCGCCAAGCGCGTGCGGCTCGACGACGACAGCGAGGTTTCCTACGACATCCTGGTGCTCGCCACCGGCGCCCGGCCGATCGCCCTTTCGCTCCCCGGCGCCGAGCTGAAGGGCGTGATGTTCCTCAGGACCGCCGCGGACGCCGAACGCCTGAAGGCGAGCATCGGCCCGGGCAAGCGGCTGGCGGTGGTCGGCGGCGGCTACATCGGCCTGGAGGTCGCCGCCTCCGGCCGCGCGCTCGGGGCCGAAGTGGTCGTCCTCGAAAAGGAGGCGCGGCTCCTGGCCCGGGTGGCCAATCCGACGCTGTCGGCCTTCTTCAAGGGCTACCACGAGGCTCGCGGCGTCACCTTCGAGCTGGGCTGCAGCGTGGTGGGCTTCGAGGGCGGGGGCGGCCACGTCGCGGGCGTGAGGCTCGCCGATGGCCGCGTCGTGGCCTGCGATGCGGTGGTGGTGGGCGTCGGCGCCCATCCGAACCAGGAGATCGCCGCCGAAGCCGGGCTCGAGTGCGCGCGCGGCGTGGTGGTCGACCTCGCGGCCCGGACCTCGGATCCGAACGTGTTCGCGATCGGCGACGTCACCCATCGGCCGATGCCGATCTACGACCGCATGTTCCGCCCTGAGAGTGTGCCCTCGGCGCTGGAGCAGGCCAAGCAGGCGGCCTGCGCCATCACCGGGCGGCCGGCGCCGGCGCCCGAGGCGCCCTGGAACTGGTCGGACCAGTACGACATCAAGCTGCAGATCGCCGGATTGCCGTTCGACGCCGATGAGGTGGTGGTGCGCGGCGACCCGGCGAGCGCCAGGTTCGCGGTCTTCCACCTGAAGGGCGACCAGCTGCAGTCGGTGGAGGCGATCAACGCGCCGCCGGAATTCATGATGGGCAAGCAGCTGATCCTGAGCCGCAGGGCCGTCGACAAGCAGAAGCTTGCCGATCCCTCCGTTTCCATGAAAGAGGTCGCCGCCTGATGGCGTTCAGCAAAAGCGGGAACCGGTTTTGCGCCCGGAATGCGCATCAAACCTTTTCAATCGAGAGCTGGATTCGATCTGATCGGGTCCAGCGCTAGGGGCGGGCGTAAGAGAGCACCATGGCGAAGATCACCTACATCGAGCACGACGGGACCGAGCACGTCGTCGACGTGAAGAATGGCCTGTCGGTCATGGAAGGCGCGGTGAAGAACAACATCCCCGGCATCGACGCCGACTGCGGCGGCGCCTGCGCCTGCGCCACCTGCCACGTCTATGTGGACCCCGCGTGGCTGGACAAGACCGGCGACAAATCGGCGATGGAGGAATCCATGCTCGACTTCGCCGAGAGCGTCGAGGACAACAGCCGCCTCTCCTGCCAGATCAAGGTCTCGGACGCGCTCGACGGCATGGTCGTGCGCATGCCGGAGAGCCAGCACTAGGACCACTCGCCCTGAGGAGCCGCATGAAGACCAGCGCCGCCACCCAGAGCGAGTCACCGTCGCGGCTGATCGACGATCGCATCCGCGAGCTGGGCGACTGGCGGGGCGAGACTCTGGCCCGCGTTCGCGCGCTGATCCGCGAGGCCGACCCGGAGGTGGTCGAGGAGTGGAAGTGGCGGGGCGTTCCGGTGTGGTCTCACGACGGCGTCATCTGCACTGGCGAGACCTACAAGCAGGTGGTGAAGCTGACCTTCCTCAAGGGCGCCTCGCTTGCGGACCCGGCGGGCCTGTTCAACTCCAGCCTGGAGGGGAACGCCCGGCGCGCCATCGACATCCGCGAGGGCGAGGCGCTCGACGCCACGGCGTTCAAGGCGCTGGTTCGCGCGGCCGCGACGCTGAACGCATCGAAGGCGCGATGATCGGCCACGGCGGCGGAATGCTTTGACGACTCGGCGGGGTCAGCCAAGCTACTATGGCCACGGGCTCTCCCGCTCGTCTCCGCCTGGAACCTTGCATGAGTCCGTCAGATTCCGATCGCGAACCGACCGACGCGCCGCCCTTGCGGATCGACCGGCGCTCGGAGCCCAGGACGCCGACCAACACCCCGGCGCGGCTGTTCTACGGCGACGGCTTCGCGCGGTGGATCGACTGCATCGTCATGGATCGCAGCACCAGCGGAGCGAAGGTCCAGGTGCCCGCCATCTTCCAGTTGCCCTCGCGACTGATCCTGCTCGATTACCGGGAAGGCGTCGCCTACATGGCGCGGCGGCGCTGGCGCAAGGGCGATCTCGGCGGGTTGCGGCTCGAGTCGCGGCACGAGCTCCGCGCCCTGCAGGGCCCCGGCCTGGAGGCGGTGCGCGAGGCCTGGCAAGCCCTGGAGAAGGGCATGCGCGCCTCGGATGGAGCGGATTAGGGCGAGGCGTCCAAGACCGACCCGGCGATGGCCGATGGGGTCACGGCGGCGCTGCGTCGGAAGATCGCGTGACGACTCCGTGACCTCGGATGCTAGGCCAGCCTCAGCTCCGGCTGGGCGGCCGCGGCCTGGGCTTCCTCCGGCAGGTGGCAGGTGAAGGCGGCGCCCGCGCCCGGCTCGCTCTCCAACGCGACCCAGCCGCCGTGCAGTTCGGTGAGCGCCTTGACCAGCGCCAGGGCCAACCCCGGACCGCCCCGCTCGCGGCCGATGAAGCGGTCGAAGATGTGCGCCTGGACGTGGAAGGGGATTCCCCGCCCGGTGTCGGTGACGGTGAGCTGCACCTCGCCCAGGCCCTTCTTCACCGCGACCGTGACGCTCCCCTCGGGCGGCGTCTGGGCGAGGGCGTTGGCCACCAGGTGATCGAGGATTTGGGCGAGCCGCCGGGCGTCGCCGCGGATCAGGCCGACGTCGTCCGAGGCTTCGACGTCGAGCCTCACACGGGCCGTCTCCGCGGCGGCGCCCCAGCGCTCGGCGCCGCTCTCGAGGAGCTGGGCCACGCGCACCTCCTCCAGGTCCAGCGCCATCTCGCCGGCGTCGATCTGGGCCATATCGAGCACGTCGTCGATGGAGCGGGCGAGCTGGGTGGCCGCGGCCTTGACGGCGGCGGCGTACTGCCGGCCGCGGTCGGAAACGATCTCGCCCTCGAGTAGCTCGGAGTAGCCGATGATCGTGGTGAGCGGCGTGCGCAGCTCGTAGGAGACATTGCCCACGAAATCCCGCTTCAGCCTCTCGGCTTCGGCGAGCGCCGCCTCGCGGTCGGCCAGCGCGCTCTCCAGGCGGCGCGCATCGGTGACGTCGGTGAAGGCGATCAGCGTCGCCCCGTCCGGCAGCGGCCGCGACTGGTAGGCGACCGTGCGGGAATCCGCGGTCCGGGTCTCCCCGGCCATCGGCGCGCGCGCGGAGGGGTCGGGGTCGGCCACCCGGCCCTTGAGCTCGCGCCAGAAGCTGCGGTCGTGGAGCTTGGGCACGCAGAGCTCGACCACGCCCTCGAAATCGCCGGCCGCCTCCAGCTGGGCGGGCGCGATGTTCCAGAACGCGGCGAAGGCGTCGTTGGAGAGCCGCAGCCGCCCGTCCGAGCCGAACACGGCGACCGCGTCGGAAAGCTTGTCGAGCGTCGCCTGCTGCACCTCGATGAGGGCGTTGTACTGCGCCTTCAGCTTCAGCTCGCCGGTGATGTCGGAGAACAGCAGCAGGATGCCGCCCATCGGGTGCGGCTGGCGCACGACCTTCAGGGTGCGGCCGTCCGGCAGGCTCCAGAGGTCGTCGGCCGCCGGGCCGAGTTGTTCGTAGCGGGCGAGCTCGCCGGCCTTCCACTTCGCGTAATCGGCGGTCTCCGGCAGCCGGCGGCGCTGGCGCAGGCGGTCGAGCACCTCGCCGTGGGACGGCCGGTCGGCGAGCCAGGCGGGCTCCAGGCCCCACAGCTCGGCGAAGGCGGCGTTGTGGAAGATCAGCCGCTTGCCCTCGCCGAAGATCGCGACCGCCTCGGCGATGTGGTTCAGCGTCTCGTCGTGCGCCTCGACGTTGCGCTTGAGGGTCTCGCGGGTCTCCTCCAGTTCGGTGACGTCCTCGGTCCAGACCCCGACGCCGCCGCCCTCCAGCGGCTGGGCCGTCACCCGGAACGCCCTGCGGCGGCCGCCGACCGTGGCCCAGCGCACCGCCTCGCGGACCCGGGCGAGATTGGCCGCTTCGCTGGCCAGCGCATCGGCGCCGCGGTCGAAGGCGAGCCCCCGCGCCGCCGCGTCGTCCAGGTCGCGGGCGTCGACGGCCTGCAGCCAGGCGGCGTTGACCCAGACCGGCGAGCCGTCGGCCGCGGCGATCCAGGCCGGGCTGGCGCGCGCGTCGAGAAACGCCGCGAACCGGGGCGCAGTCGGCAGCCCCGCATCCTCGCCCATCGCCGCGGAGAGCCGCAGCCAGGCCAGGGCGCCCGTCGCGCGCCCTTCGACGGCCACCAGCCCCGCCTCGCCGCGCACCTCGAAGGCGCAGGCCTCGCCGCGCTCGAACAGCGCCCGAAGCCGCCGCGCATGGTCCGGATCGGCGCGCATGAGGGCGTTGACGATGGCCTGCGGCTCGGCCGACTCGACCGAAAGCACGCGGGCGCAGACGCCCAGCGACTCCTCGCCCGACGCCAGCATGGCCTGGCCGTCCTCCACCGCCAGCAGGGCGGAATCGAACGCTTCGGCGGAGGCCTGGGCGGCGTCGGCGCGGCCCTCGATCTCGGCGAGCTCGACGCGGAGGGCCGCGATCTGGGCGGCGGCCTGCCGACGCTGCGCGAGCGCCCAGAGCACGGCGCAGATCGCCAGCGACACCGCGCCTGCAGCCGCCGCCAGGATCAGTTCGTGCGCACCCATCCCCGCGTCCTGCGAATCACCCGCATGGAGACTAAGCCCAGCCGCGCCCCGCCGCATC
>Ga0207695_10012043_pt1 | contig 10403 bp, 5 predicted proteins | sample KBSC54metaG_FD_184354 | JGI IMG/M metagenome (GOLD analysis project Ga0207695, IMG submission 184354) | Corn rhizosphere microbial communities from Kellogg Biological Station, Michigan, USA - KBS C5-4 metaG (SPAdes) (version 2) | ecosystem: Host-associated > Plants > Roots > Rhizosphere > Soil... | reverse complement strand
GCTTGCCGCGCGTCGAGCTGCCGCAATCGGTCGAGCGCTTCGTCCAACGCCAGCAGCACCTCGGCGCGCTCTTCGACGAGAAAGTCCGCGGACTCGAGCGGAACGCGGCGCAGGTCGCCGCCGCGCTTGACGCTTCGGTGACGTCGCGCGTGATCGACCAAGATGCGGCGCATGGCGACGGCGGCGATGGCCATGAAGTGCGACTCGCTCGTCCACAGGTCGCGCGCGTCGCCGGCGAGGTTGAGATACGCCTGGTGAACGAGATCGGTGGTGGTGAGTGTGTGGCCGGTTACCTCGCGCGTGAGGTACCGATGGGCCATGCGCCGGAGCTGCTCGTATGCGACGGCAAACGCGCGCTCGACTGTTGCCGGGTCTGCGCCAGTGAGGGCGTCTCGTGAATCCACGAATTCCGGTTCGGGCATGCGCCAGATGAGGCTCACCGCGAGCTCGTCCGCCGAGGTGGCGGCAGTGCGCCGGGGGACGAGGTGCGTCCCGTCGGCGGCTCGAGCGACGGCCCAATCTGTTTGTTCGATTCGAGGGCGGCAATCCCAGCGGGTAGTTGCCCGGCGCCGCGCGAGGTTCGCGTGGTGAGAAAAGTTCACGCGAACCTCACGTGGGACGTCGGTTCAAGGGCAGGATCCGTTCACGAGGTGGGCTTGCGCGAACGAGCTGACCGTGCCTCCGTCGAACGAAGCGTCGAGCTGCGCGCCCAGAACATTGAGATCGCTAATCGAATACCCGCTAGTGCCGCCGCCGAGCGCCGTGTTGGCGACAGCGAGGACTCCTCGCACCGTCGTTCCGTTGAGCCCCGACAAGGCAGTGAGCCCACAGACGGTGAGATCACCGAACTTGACTGAGCTGTTCCCGGTCAGAATTCCCGCGTCTCCGAAATCGACGTCGAGTTTGAGCGCAGCCACCTGGCCGCCGAAGATTCCGGATGCCGTGGCGGTAGCATCGCCCGTATTGGCATCGAGAGCCGCCGCCGTACCGCCCGCGGGCAAGTAGGTGCCGAGGATCGACGAATCGGTCCATTCCGCCGTGAAGCCGGATGTCGAGCCGATCTGGAAGATGAAGTTCACCGATGCGTAGACGGTCGCGTAGTTGTTCTGCAGGATCGAGGCGGCCGAGCCGCCGTTAGCCCACGCAGCTTGGGGATACGTCGTGAGGTCGCCGTTTTTCCAGCCGCACGAACCGTGAACGAGGTGTTGCTGAGCGAAGTCGCTTGGAGTGCCGCCTTCGAATGCGCTGGCGATGTCTTCTGTGATCGGTTCGAGTGTAAGGATATCCGCCGCGGTAAACCCGCCCGACGAGCCGCCACCAAGCAGCGCGTTCACGATCGTGGCGTAGTTGCGAACGCTCAGATTATTCAACGTTGACGGAGTCATGTTGCAGAGTGTGAGATCGCCAAACTTGAAGCCGGCGCCGCCACTCAGTCGACCGGCATCTGAGAAGTCGACATCAATCTGGAGTGCGAGCACATCACCGCCAAAAAACCCCGACGAAGAGCTCGTGGGGTTTTGCATGATCGCTGTCAACGCAGCCGCTGTTCCGTCCGATGGGATGTAGTCCAACACTGCGCTTGCACTCGTGAACGCGAGGAACAAGCTGCCGCCAATGAAGAGTGAGGCGCCGCCATAGACGCTCGTGAAGCCATTGCTGAGAATTGAGCTCGGATCGGAGTTCCAACCGATCTGATCGTAAGTAGTCAAGTCGCCGTCAGTCCAACCACAGCCATTTGTTCCTGGCGTGCAGGTGGCCGTCGCGCCGATGTCTTGCGTGTTGCACGCCTGGAGCCGAACGCTGCCGTCGACCGGGAAGACGAAGCCACCGACATTGACCGTCGTCCCACTGCCGGTCCCCGTCGCGCAGTTGGTGATCTTCCCGCCGTTCGCACCGCCGTTGTAACTCACCGTCACGGTACCAGACGTTGTGCCGAGATTGAACGTCGGATTCGAGAACGTTACGTCGCCGGTCGCCGTGATGTTCGACGCCACATCGTTGATAGTGAGCGTTCCGTTATCGCTCTGCTGCGCCGGCACGGTCAGGCCGAGCCGCGCCGGCACACTCCGGACCCACGCCTCATCCGCGTCGATCGCCCCGTTCCCGTTGATATCGACGTTCTCCGCACTCGGCTTGTTCGCCGTCGAGTGCCCGAAGCTCACGATCACCTCGGCCCGCACCGCTTGGCCCACGGGCAGCTTGAGCACCGTGTTATCAAAGTGTGCGCTGAAGAGGAGCGTCACCGTCGCTCCCGGCGCGATCGTCTGCTCCGGCTCGAGGGCGAAGAGCGTATTCGCGTGCGCGTCCAGAAACTGGAGCGAGCCCGAGGCGGTGTTCTCCGTGATGGTCGCCAGATTCTCCGAGCTCGCCTTGGGGTCGATGTGCGCCGTGGTCGCCGCATCCCCGTGCGCCGCATCGGCGACATCGGCCGAGAGGCTCGTCCACGTCGCGCCTGACTTTTGTTGCAGCGTGACGACGACGTTGCCGATCGTAGCGCCCGCAGTGCCGGTGTTCGTCACAGCAATCAGTCCGCTCACGACGAGCTGGCCCGCGGTCGTCGTGCCTTTAGTCGCGGTGATCGTCCACGTGACGGTCTTGGTCGTGGTGTTGACAGCGCCCGTTTTGGCCAATGTCCACGCGGTGGTCCCGGTCTGCGTGAGCGCGGCGCTCGCCGTGGTGAGTGTCACGGCCGCGGTCGGCCCCGTGCTCGCGGTCGCACTAGCGTCGGCCGCCGTGATGCGGCGCGGCCCCGTGGCCAACTCGGCGGAGTGGTCTTGGCACGCGCTGGCGAGGCCGACGATCGCCGGCATGGCCAGCGCACACGTCAGCCGGGCAAAGGACCAAGGACGGGCTCGGGACATGGGAACTGCCTCCAGGAGGGAACGATCGAAGTGATTGGCACCGTCGCCGCCACAGCACCCCGCTGAAGCCGGCACTCCTGGATGCGAAATTCACCGCCCAATCGAGCCACGGAACGCCGCCCGTTCCGTGGTTTCGCCGTGTCACTCCCTCGGAAGCACGTGAAGCATGATCGCGGCATGAAACGCAAAGTTGCCCGATCGGTCGATCTCGAGCTTGAGGTCTCCCGGCGTGTCGGGAGTGAACTCGAAGTCGGCCGTCTCGCCGCTCGAGACTCTCGCGTTGCTCGGCTGCAGCGTTGCCTGTCGTCGTGGAAGTGTGAATCCGTCTTTCGCGACAGCGCGCCACGTCTGCAGCGCCGAGTCATGGACCACACTCACCAGCAGGTTTTGCTGGTAGATCGCGATGTCGGCAACGCGAATACGATACGTCGTACCCACATGCAACGTTCGCGGCGGCGGCACCGCCGTACCATTCACACGGAGGCTCGCATGAGGGCCATCGGAGACGACGACCAACACCTCGCGCTCAGCGTCCCATGTCTGGCCAGGCTCGAGGACGATCAGCGGGCCAACGAGACCGCCGTATTGCTGGCGCATGTCGTTGAAGTGCGTGTGATACATGAAGGTGCCGGCGCGCTTGGGCGTGATGTGCACCTCGAACGTCGACTCCGGCCGAATGGCCGGTTCGGTGTGGCCGGGGCTGCCGCTCCAGCCGGCGACGCCGTCGTAATAACTCTCTAATTCAATGCCGTGCCAGTGCACCGAGGTCGGCTGCGGCGTGTGATTCACCACCGCGATGCTCGTCGGCTCACCGCGCGTGAGCAGCAGCATTGGCCCGGGGCTTTCGATCGAGTCGCGTCGCGGCTCGGCGCCGCGCTGGAGCACGTAACCCCAGCGTCGCGCCGAGTCGCCTGGTGCGGAGTCGGATTGGACGAACAGGCGGAGCTGTTTCGCGGGACGCCAAGTCGTTTGCGCTTTGTCGGCGCCGTCTACGGTGATGCCGAGCACGAGTCCATTCATGCCCGTGAGTGCGTGATGATCCGGGTCGCCGTGATCGTGGTTGTCCGGATAGATCAGATCGTCGGGCTGATCCACGCGCGGCAGCCTCGTAACATGGCTCGCCAGATGACAATGAAACACCCAGTCGCCCGGTCGATCCGGCGACCACGTGATCGCTCTCGTGTCACCTCCGAATTTCAACGTTTCGGTCACCGCCATGCGTCGTTCCGCAGGCGCGTAGATGGAATCGACATTCGCGTCCGCGTTGCCCTGTGCGTCGACGCGAAAGTAGAACCCGTGGAGATGCATCGGATGCGACTGAAACGTGGCGTTGATGATCCGCCAATGGACCGTATCGCCCACGCTGTAGTGCAGGCGCTCCGTGTAGGGCCATGAGTGTCCGTTGATCGCCGTGAACTCACGGCCCGGCATGCCGCGCGGATCGTTTCGAATCGGCGGCGCCTGATCGACGGTCTCGGTGATCACGAAGATCCGGTCGTTGGGAACCACGCCCGGCGGATCGACGACGAGCGCTCCAACGAGTTGCGAGTCGAATCGTGGTCGCATCAGCCCGTGTCGATGCGCTTGCGGCGGCAGCGGCACGTTGCGCTGCCACTCGGCGAGTGTCGCCCAGTATTCGTAGGTGCCCGCGTGCGTGCGCGAGAAGGTGACCTCGCGCGTCGTCCGCGGCAGTAGAATGAGTGAATCGACCGCGGGGCTGCGATCGCTCAGGCCACGGACGATCAGCGTATCATCGAAGGAATTGCGAACCGTGACGTGAATCGGCGTTCCCGTGCGAACGCGGATGAGCGGCGCGGGGATGGTCGGCGTCTTTCCTTCTTCGGCGAACGCGACAACGGTGAGCGGCGGATTGCTGTCACCCACGAAATGCCACGCGACGGTTGCGACGGTGAGTCGAAGGACGAGCGTGTCGCCGACATACGCTCCCGCGGGCGTGCGATTGTCGTTCGCGGCGACTGTCGCCGCGGGACTTCTCCGAGCTCGATCGGGATGATTCGTCGCCGTTGGGCCGCTTGCCCGAGACGCCGTGAGTGTCGCGACCGCGACGATCAGTGAAACACCAGCGCGCAAGGCTTGCCTCCGTGATCGTCTCAAAACTTATCGAACGGCGCAGCTACAGTCGATGGGCATGTCGACCGACGCCAGCGCGAGCGCTGTCGCGTAAAGCGGGAAAGCCCGCACGGCGATTCTGATCGGTGCCGCTCGCTGGCATCGCGAATTCGACCGTGAGCCCCAGCGTGACGCTTTGAGCGACAAGCCTGGACCGATGAGCCGGTTCCGCGCACAATTCCGCTCACCGTTCTAACGCTATCGCCAGGGAGATCCGATAAGACTGAACGGCGCAGCCGCTCTCAACTGCGTTTTCGACCCACGCGATCGACGCAACGTTCGCAACGGCGACACGGAGAACGTAGCGCTGGTCTGTCGGGCGCCAGCGATCGTGATCTGAGCATTGTTCGTCGGGTTGCCACCAATGAAGGGCAACACGTCGCCACCGGCTTCGTCGACTTCCCACGCGATGCTTTGACCGCTCTTCAGCGCCCAAGACGGATCATATCCGGCGGTCGTCAGATCAGGAATGTCGAGGGTCCACGTCGCGGGGGCGGTGCCGGCATACCCAGCCGTCACCTCGACGGAGACGACCCGATTCCCCTGCTCGGAACGCGCAAGCGCGCCGGCGGTGTAGGTCCCCTGCGATGCTGCCTGCCCCCGCAGCCGCAGGTATGGCGTGGTTGAAATGGTGGTGACCGCAATTCCCGAGACGCGCGGCCCGAACGAGACCGATGTCGGCGAAGTGATATTTGCCGAGTGAATCAGGAGCTCGACTGCTCGATAGTCATTGCCCGTCGCGGGCGCCGCCGAAATGAAAATATCATGATAGTCGCCGGATCGAAGGAGCGAGTCGGGCACAGCCGCAAATGCAGTGTTGCCGCCCGCCCCAAGGAAGGTCGTCGAGTAGTACGGAACTGATGCACCGGTCGCGGTGATCAGCGATGCCTCGAGCGAGAATTGGTCTCCGCCCAAATTGAGCGGCGTGAGCACTGAAAGCGGCGGAGTGAACGACTCGGCGCTGTTCAAGTCGAGTGTCGGGATGTTCTGATTGTTCGCGTAGTTCGTGCTCCGGCGGATGAGCATCCGACTAATGTTCGCCGCGCTGTGGATGCTCGCCACGATGAGATCGCGACTCCCGCTCGGGATTCCCGTCAGCGAGAACGCGTTCGTCGAATCGCTCGTCTTCGTGTACTGCGCTCCCCCAATGATGATCGTCGGGGATACGGTCTGATTGGCGGTCGATGCGTTCAGCATCGTTCCGTTGATTCGTTTCGTCCCCGTCGCCGCGTCTGAGCCACACGGGCTCGCGGCCGCGATCGACGCGATTTCCGTCGCAGTCGCGTAGGTCACCGACGTGACGGTGTCAGCGCCGCTTCTCGTGACCATCGCGTACGCGCCGGTCGGACCAAGTGTGAACGTGAACGTGTTGTTCGAGGGACTCACTCTCGTCCACGCACCAGCGCCATTTTGCACCGCGAACCAAATGGGAATCTGTGTCGCGTCGCAGCTCGCGTAGTTGAATGCGATCGAGCCACCGCCAGCCGTTACCGGGACCTGCACCGGAAGCGCGATGGATTGCTGTGCCACACCCGTTCCAGTCGCCGTGATCGTCACCGGATAGTTGCCCGCCGGGAGCGACGCAGCCGCATTGATCGTGAGCGTCGACGTCGTTCCCGTGACGCTCGCTGGATTTGCAGATACGGTGATTCCCGCCGGGGCGCTGATCGCGAGGGTGGCGGCGTCGGCGAACCCGTTGACTCTCGTCAGCGTTAGGGTCGACGTCGCGCTGCCGCCGGCCTGGACGCTCACCGGAGACGGCGATGCGGCGAGCGACATCGCCGGCGCCGTCGACGTGAACGTTGCCGTCACGATGTTCCCGAAATCGTTCGGGGTGAATGTGCACGTCAGCGCGGTGCCGACACACACGCCCGACCAGCTCGTGAGCACGCTACCGGCCGCGGGGGCAGCGCTCAGCGTGATCGGTCCAAGGTCGAACACACCTGAGCACGAGCCGCCGCAGTTGATGCCGGCTGGAGTCGACGTCACGGTCCCCGCCCCACTCCCCGCCTTGATCACACTGATGGACGGTCGCGCATTCCGCACAGTGAGGGTGATGTGGGGAGCAAGGCCGTCGAGCAGCAGCGTGTCTTTGCCGACGAAACCGACGAAGTAGGGCGTTGCCCCGCTCAGAATGTCGGCGTTGCTCGCGGCGGTCAGCGTCACCGTCGTCGAGCCGCTCCCGGAGAGCGACGGCGGATCGTAGCTCGCGCTGACGCCCGGCGTGAGCGCGCTGGCGAATGTGATCGTGCCCGGTGATGGACCTTTGAGCGAAAGCGTCAACGTGACGGTAGCAGTTTTTCCTTGAACGATCGTGACGTCCGTCGGTGAGACGGAGAGCGTGCCGGAAACGCCGACTCCCTGGTGGACCTTGCCGTCGGGTCCAACCCCCGAAGAACCATCGCCCCCACCACATGCGGAGAACGCGCCTGCCGCCACCAGACAGGCGATCACGCGCGCGACAGTTGCGCCGCAGAAGACGGAGGTGCTCCGCTGCATTTCGTCTTTCTCCTATCCTATATCGAATCCTGTACTATGGAATCCTGTACGGCGCCGGCGGGAGGCCATATTCTGACGTCGAGGCCGCTATTCGGCAAGTGACGACGAACTGCGTGCTTGACGGATTGATTCCCAAGAGTCGACCGAGGCACCGCGGGCGTAACGGCGCTTGAAACAGCGATATCGAATACATGAATGAGCGCCCTCCAATAGCGGAATAGTCGTATCAGGCCGGCTGCGGTAGCGACCGGAGCTTGTCGGGGTTCGCGATCGCGTAGATATCGTGGATTCGGCCGTCGCGAATTCCGAGAATCAGCGCCGCCCGCAGCGTGCCCTTTACGTCGACGATGAAGGCCGGCTGCCCATTGATTCGGGTCAAGCGCAGATTGCCGCCGCGGCCTTTGCCGCCTGCCCGTTGCGCCACGAATCGCGCGACGGATTCCGCGCCGTGGATCGGTTGCAGCGCAGCGCCCGGCACTTTGCCTCCACCATCGGCCCACAGGGTGATGTCCTCCGACAGGAGACCCACCAAGCCGTCGACGTCCCCGGCGCGAGTGGCCTCGATGAATTGTTTCATCAACCGATCCGCTTGCGCGGGATCGGCGTCGAAACGCACACGAGGTTCGCCGATGCGCTTCTTCGCGCGCGTGAGCAACTGCCGACAATTCACCTCGGACTTTTCGAGAATGCTCGCGATCTCCGAGTAGTCGAACTCGAACACGTCGTGCAGCAGGAGCACGGCGCGCTCGGTCGGCGACAACCGCTCCAGCATCATCAGAAACGCCATCGAGAGCGACTCGGCCAACTCGACCGGTTCCGATGGATCGGGGGCATGTTCGGTCACGAGCGGCTCCGGTAGCCAGGGGCCCACGTAGCTTTCGCGTCGGCTGCGCGCCGACTGCAGTTGATTGATGGCGAGCCGAGTGACGATCGTCGCGAGGTAGGCTCGTGGCGCACGGACTTCCGTCTCCGGCGCCTCGAGCCACCGCAGACAGGCGTCCTGAACGAGGTCCTCCGCATCGGCGACGCTACCCAGCATGCGATACGCGATCGAAAAGAGCAGCGGCCGCGTCGACTCGAAGACGTTCGAGCGTGTCTCCATCGCGGTCATCGGACCAGCTCGACGCGCCGACCGAACGGATCGATCACGGACAGCGCTGGAAGGCCACTCGCGTCCTGCCCCACTCGCACACTGAATCCGGCATCCCAACACCGTTCGGCCAGCGCGTGTGGATCGCTCACGCACAGAACGACCGGCTCGATGTCGGCTGAACGATTCTGCGTCACGTCGATGCGAGTTCCCTCGACGATGAACGAGACGGTGCCATTGACGGAGCGCTCCGCGTCCCACGCTTCGTGGCCTCGCAGGACATCGCAGTAAAACCTCCGTGCGATGCGCGTCCGGGCGATGGCGGCCGTCGAGCCGTGGCCGAACGGATCGGGCTCGAGGCGACGAGGCCTATTCATTGTGGTTGCTGCGCCCTGCCTGTGCGATTTCTCGACGAACATTCCTTCCTCCGAGCTATACGCCTTCCTCCGAGCTATACGATGGTGGCGTGTTTGTTTCGCGACATCACATGGACTGGCGGTCAGAGGTGAGACAAGGTCAGACGCGATTCTGTGACAGGCTGATCTCATTGTCGATGCCGGCTAGTCTGCGCGGCGATTCGATGATCGGTGCGGCTCGCCAGCATCGCGAATTCCATCGCGGTTCTGAGCCTTGAGCTTCGAGCCTCGAGCTTTGAGCTTGCGGACCCGGGCCACGCGATGGCTCGCGACCATCGCGAATTCCATCGCGAGCCCCAGCTATAAGCCGTGAGCGTTTAGCACGGAGCCTTGAGCCGGAATGGTCCACGGAACAGGCTCATCGCTCCACGCTAAACGCTCAACGCTTATAGCGGCTCGCCTTCGACATCGGGATGCCCGAATCTGCTTCGCACAGGCCGGCTTGCCACTGCCTCTCCATGCTCCACTGAGCGGACTCAAGGGAGGGAGCCGATATCAAACTGTTGACGCTCGAAGGACGTCGCGCGAAATCTCCTGAATGCGTTCGGAGATGGCCCATCCGTGCCGCGGCTCGCCCACGAGAGTGCGCAGGACGAGGAGGTCGAGCATACCCTGGAAGAGATCGAGCCGCGTGGCCATGGTGTCGGGTGTCGACATCATGATGTGAGACTTGGCGTAGAATGCCAACAACAACCTCGTGGGCGTTCAGCGCTAAGGCGTCACAGTAAACGTTACCGTCTTGGTCGAGGTGTTGGGCGCCGGCATCGCAGCTTGGGTGAGCGTCGCGGTCATCGTGACCGTCGTTGTCTGCGTGAGGGCGCCACCGGTGACAATGGTGACGAGCTTCACGACATCCCCAGCGCCGAACGTCACATCAGACGGCTTAGCAACCGACGCGCTGTTGCCCGCGAAGCCAACGGTTAGAGTTTGTCCGACCGGAACCGGTGCGTTGAGCTGAACCGTCAGGCTCGTCGATCCCCCGACCTTGACGCTCGTCGGCGACATCGTGAGCGTCTGCACCGCCAGCGGCACGAGAGTGAGCATTGCCTGCTGGGTTACTCCGTTCAGCGTGACCTTGATCGGCAAGGCGGTCGACGACGAAACGGGCGTCCGGGCGGCGACGGCAAATGTCGCCGTGCTCTGATTGGGCGCGAACGAAAGCGTGGCCGGACAACTCAGAACGCTTCCGCAGTCGAGGGTAGCAGTCGTCGCCACCGGCACCGCACCGCTCAACGTCGCCGTCACCGTGGCCGAGCTTACACCCGGAATCACGCTCGTCGGCGACACGGTCACCGCGGACAGCGCGGCTCCGTGCACGGTCAACGTCGCGGACTGCGATACGCCGCCGATCGTTGCCGTGACAGTGATCGTGCGATCCGTCGGGATGCTCGCGGCGCTTACATTGAA
>Ga0207695_10012039_pt1 | contig 10405 bp, 11 predicted proteins | sample KBSC54metaG_FD_184354 | JGI IMG/M metagenome (GOLD analysis project Ga0207695, IMG submission 184354) | Corn rhizosphere microbial communities from Kellogg Biological Station, Michigan, USA - KBS C5-4 metaG (SPAdes) (version 2) | ecosystem: Host-associated > Plants > Roots > Rhizosphere > Soil... | reverse complement strand
ACATTATTCTTCCTCGACCCATCCGGCAATGCGCTTGAATTTAAATCGTTTAAAGATTTTGGTCAGCTATTTGCTACATAGGCAACCAGGAGCCATTAATAAAGGTATACTTTTATAGGAACGGGGGTGCAGAATCAAGAGCCAAGAAATCAAGAATCAAGATAAAAACAACTTGTTTGTCTGATGTGTTAAGTACGTGACGTTATTCTGTCTTTTGGTTTCTTGACTCTTGATTTCTTGACTCTTGATTCTAAAAAAAGCTAATTATGGATGTAAAGGAAGTTGAACGGCTGATAAAAATAAGCAAGGAACATCCCCTAATGCCGGAGACGTATATTCCGTGGCAACTGGAACCACAGCCGGAGGATATCTTTTTGCCCGAAATGCTTACCTCGCTGCAAGGGCTTGAAATTTACGACACCCTCACTCCTTCCCAAAAACTGGACCTCGGCCGGCACGAATTGGTACAGGTAATTGCATCTTACGCCTGGGGCGAATGCCTGTTTTGTCTTTTCATGACCCGGCATATACTTACGCTGCCCCTGGATAATGTTGAGCACCGCTTTTTACTGCGCGAGTTGATTGAAGAATTCCGTCACCAGGAAATGTTTGGGCAGGCAATTGCCAAAATTGGCGGTAGCCCTATAAAACAATCGGGAATGCACAAGTTTTTCGGCGAATTCAGCAACAAATACCTGCCTGCCGATTATTTGTTTATGGGTAGTGTATCGGTCGAGCTGGTAACAGATGTTTATGGCAACTATGCCCGCAAGTCTCCAAATATTTACCCTGTCCTCAAGAAAATGTTCGACCTGCACAACATCGAGGAGGGCCGGCATATATTGTTTACCAAAAGTTTATTGAAAGAATACGCAGCTAAAGCCGGGTACATTAAACGCACGCTGTACAGCTACGTGATCCTGTTCAATATTCTGTTTGTGCGTACCATGTATGTAAAAAAGGAAATATACCAGCGCATTGGCATGGAAAATCCTGAACAGGTTTATAAACTCGCATCGGCTAATTTTAAGAAGAAATTCAGCGAAACCTGTTTAAAGGATATCACCCAGTTTGTTGATAGCTGGAAAGGGTTTAACCTGTTAACGCGCTGGGCCTGGCGTGCTGTGTTGGGGGCGAAAGTTTGAAACAGTCAGAAGTGGTAGTGGGTAGTAGCAGTTTGCAGTAGGTTTGATCGGGAAGGCCTTTTTCTTGACTCTCGGTTCTTGATCCTTGGCTCTAGCTTTCACCCAACAATCCGGCGTTATCCTTCAATCCCACCCCCGACAGTTTCCTTCTGAATGATTCGCTAACCAAATAAAATATTTTGTCTGCAGCGTGCTTATAACTTAACCCATGTTTCCTGATGTTTGAAACGCAGTTGCGCGATTCGTCTGTCAGCCCCGGTTGAGGGTTGTAAGTCAGGTAAGCACCCATACTGTCGGCTGCGCTTAACCCTGGACGCTCACCTATCAATAATATGCTGAACCTGGCCTTTAACCCAGATGCGATATCATCGCCTATGGCTACCCGCCCTTGTTCAACCAGGCAAATTGGACCGACCGTTAATTTTGCATCCAGCAATTTGGGGATCAATATTTTCAACAAGCTATAGGCATTTCCGTTAACTGCTTCGGCGGAAAGGCCATCGGCAATAATAATTGCAATATCAGGGTTTGCAATGTTGCCGTTAAGCTGCTCTTTGTAATCATCATTCAAAAGCCGGCCAAGATCGGGGCGTTTCAAATATTTGTGCCGGTTAGCCGCCTGGCTGTGCAGGTGCAATACCGGGAAGCCGAACACCTTTAACCGGGTAAATAATCCATCAATATCAAGTATAGAATAAACGGCATCCCTTGCGTGTGCATGTGCCAGCTTAAATTCCATCGATTGCTTTAAAGGGATGCTGTTACCTGCTCTTCCAATAGCTATCCGTGCTGCTGTAAATTCACGCAGCGCCGATAATTGCTGTGGGATTTCGATTTCATTTTTCATAAAATCCCTGATAACAGTTTGTGCGACGAGTTTACCGACAGTAAATCTCCTTCGCCATTAATAATTCCCTGCCTTATCAGCCATTGCTCAAATTCAGGTGCTGGCTTCAACCCTAGTGTTTTTCTTAAATACAAAGCGTCATGAAACGATGTTGATTGATAATTGAGCATAATATCATCTGAGCCCGGTATCCCCATTATAAAATTACAACCAGCAACCCCTAACAAAGTAAGCAGGTTATCCATGTCATCCTGGTCGGCTTCGGCATGGTTGGTGTAGCAAACATCGACCCCCATGGGCAAACCGAGCAGCTTTCCGCAAAAATGATCTTCGAGGGCAGCCCGGATAATTTGCTTGCCATCGTATAAATATTCAGGACCTATAAAGCCTACCACCGTGTTAACCAGCAGCGGCTTGTATCTGCGCGCAATAGCGTAAGCCCTGGCCTCGCAGGTTTGCTGATCTGCTCCATGGTGTGCGTTTGCTGAAAGCGAACTCCCCTGCCCCGTTTCGAAATACATCACATTTTGCCCTACAGTTCCGCGTTTAAGCGATAAGGTTGCGGCATAAGCTTCATCAAGCAGTGCCAGGCTTACACCAAAGCTGGTATTGGTCTGCTCAGTACCGCCGATGGATTGAAAACATAAATCAACCGGCGCACCCTGGTTCACTAAATCGAGCGTGGTGGTAATATGGTTAAGCACACATGATTGTGTGGGGATATCAAACTGTTGCCGTAACGTATCAATTAAGTTCAAAAGGTTCAGCACAGCGGCCGGGCTGTCTGTAGCCGGGTTTATCCCAATACAGGCATCACCGCTGCCATAAAGCAGGCCGTCAATTATACTGGCGGCAATCCCTTTCGGGTCATCGGTTGGATGGTTAGGCTGCAACCGGGTTGAAAAATGCCCTTTCAAGCCTATCGTATTTCGAAACCTGGTAATAACCTCTCGTTTTTTTGCTACCGCGATAAGGTCCTGGTTACGCATTAGTTTTGATACTGCAGCCGCCATCTCGGGCGTAATGCCGGCTGCTATCGATTCCAATAACATGGCATCAATTTCGTCTCCCAAAAGCCAGTCCCTGAATTCACCAACCGTAAAGCTACTTATTAAACTAAAAGCGGCAACATCGTGGCTGTCAATTATCAGCCTTGTAACTTCATCTTTTTCATAAGGAATTATCGCCTCATTCAAAAAGTTTTTTAAAGGAACATCGGCCAGGGCAATTTGGGCTGCAACCCGCTCCTCGTAGGTTTCGGCGCATACTCCCGCCAGTACGTCACCGGTACGGTATGGCGATGCTTTTGCGAGCAACGCCTTGAGGTCTTTAAACTTGTAAACCCGGTTTCGAACGGTGAAGCTATACACAATTAAACACGATTTAAGGATTTTAATTATTTACAGGATTTACGGCCGGCGCAACCATAAAATCTTCAATTAACTGTAATTTATGTTTCCCCATCCCCACAAATATCGCTATTGCAACGGCGAGTCCCCCAAAAAATATAAGGCTCAATATGGGATAAAAGTATATAATAGCTATTAAGGTAGCGGTGGATATGATCAATGCTATAGCTGGAAACATCGGGAAAAACGGTGCTGTAAATGGCCGTTCAAGTTTTGGTTCCTTTTTGCGCAGCATAAAAAGGCTGATCATGCTCATCATATACATCACTATCGCCCCCATTGCCGACATGATGAGCACTTTATCAGTTTTGCCGGTACTAAGTGCTATGAAACTGATAACCCCGCCCGCTATAATAGACCAATGTGGTGTTTTAAATTTGTGATTAATAACTGACAGGCCACGCGGCAGATACCCACTGCGCGCCATGGCAAACACCTGGCGGGACGATGCAAGTATAGTGCCGTGAAACGACGCTATCAACCCAAATAGTCCTATGCTGGCAAATATCTTTGTTAAACTATTGGCTTTGCCTAGTACAATACTAATGGCCTCCGGCAATGGATAATCGAGCGTGCTAAGTTTGCGCCAGTCGGTAATACCACCGGTAAATATCATCACGCCAAATGCTAAAAATATTAAAGTAGCCAGGCCCGAAATATATCCCTTGGGAATATTCCTTTTTGGGTCTTTTACTTCTTCTGCTACCATGGCAACGCCTTCAATAGCAAGGTAAAACCATACGGCATAGGGAAGTGCGGCAAAAATTCCGCTCCAACCAAATGGCATGGGGTGGCTTAAAAAATTCTCACTTCTATAATGTGGAGAAATTATTCCCAAAAATAGAAGCAATTCTGCCACAGCCAGCAGCGTAATTATTAATGAAAACGTTGCTGACTCCTTTACCCCTAAAATATTTATCACAATAAAGACCACGTTAAAAAACATGGCAGAGTATAAAACAGGGATATCAGGATCTAAAAAATGCAGGTATGCACCAAGGGCAAATGCAATTGCTGGCGTGGCAAAAAGGAAGTCGATAAGCGTGGCGTAACCTGCCAGTAAACCGCCAAAAGGGCCCATAGCCCGGTATGCATAGGCAAATGCGCCACCGGCATGCGGTATTGAGGTTGTAAGCTCGGTATAGCTAAAAATGAAGGTTATATACATAACGGTGATGATAACCGTTGCTATTAAAAAGCCGACAGTGCCCGAAACAGACCAGCCAAGGTTCCAGCCAAAATACTCGCCGGATATTACCAAACTTACCGCAATTGCCCAAAGGTGGATGGGCTTTAACACTCTTTTTAATTGTTCGGTTTTGGCAGCTGTCATAGTAGTGATGGGGCTAAATTTATTACCGCTTTAAAATAGTTAAAGACAACGTTATTTCAAAATGGCACGTATTATGTAATAGTTAAGTGGTTGTGCATAAAAAAGTAATAAACTTAACAATAATTAAATGCAAAATTGTTAAAACACCTTTACCTTTACGGTGTTGAACAATTACCGGATAACCGTAATTTGACAATATACTATGCTAAATATCACTGTTTCGCAAAACGACAATACAAATTTAAGTTTCTCAGCGTTTGAGCGATATCAACTGCCTGCTCCGCCTAACGGCGTTGATGCTGAGATTAATGATGATTTGATATTAAAGTTTGAAGATGAGGAAGAAGCAATTATTTATGCAGCACAGCTTGAAAACTTATCAAACGAACTGAATGATAAAGACACTCCACAATATGTGGCAATAAGCAACATTATTATGGCGATCCAAAACGACGAATTTGTACAGAGTTATACAAGATAAAAAACTACTAAAAATAATAAATCTTATGTTACGCATCAACATTCCACCCACCGGTAAAACAAGGTTAACCTTTGCTGATTTTAAGAACTACCAACTACCTATTCCATCAAAAGGCATTAAAGAAAAAAGAAACAATGAAACCTCTTTGATTTTTGACAATGAATACGAGGCAGTTGTTTATGCCGATCAGCTTGAAGAAATGGTTACAAGGGTTAGCAAATCATCACCATTAAAAAATGTACTGCGCGATTTGGTTACCACTATCCGCAATGATGATTCAATCAGGAACTATCTTGAATACTCAACTGTTTACCAGTGGATGAAAAATTGGGTTAGGACAATAAGGTCGGCCATTAAACCATCACCACTATCGTAAAACTTATACTTTAAATGTTGCAATAACATAAAAAGCGAAAGCCGCCATGGATAAGTGGCGGCTTTTGCGTTTTATAATCACCAGGGCCATGGCAATCCAAAATTGACCGTTGCTTTTGAGTTCTAAATTAGAAAAAGCAAAATTCGACTTAGGACTTCCGACTAACGACTATTGACTTACCATTAGGCTTTCAGTGTACCCGAAATATATTCGTAGCTGCTTTTAATACTGGCCAATGCGTCTTTAGGGCCATCGTGCTCTACAAAGAAATGTTGCATGCCAGATTCGGCTTTATTCGCAAAAATCCTTTTGAAATCTATCGTACCACTACCCACGGGTAATATGGTGGTACGTGTAGCATCCAAATCTTTCACATGCCACAACGGGAAGCGGCCAGGGTGGTCTTTAAATAATTGAACCGGGTCTTGTCCGCCTTTAACTGCCCAGGCAAGGTCGAGTTCCATTTTGACATTTTTGGCATCGGTTTCGGTTAACAGCATATGGTATGGAACCCGGCCGTCAACAGCCTTAAACTCCATATCATGGTTATGGTAGCAAAACTGGATGCCCGCTTTCTTACAAGCAACGCCGGTTTTGTTCAATATTTCTATCGATGATTTTATTTCTTCAATTGTGCCTGTCGGGGCATTGGCGCAAACCAGGTATTGAATACCACCTTCGGCAGCATCGTCAACAAGTTCCTGCATATTGTCGCGAAGGTTCTTCATTGGCGGGATAACCATCGGTTTGCCGTCTGGTCCGTTTGGCATTTTCGCGCCCGGAGGCATTTTGAATGGTGCTCCCAATACGTGGTGCGATTTCCATTTCATGCCCAAATCATTCACCATGGCTTTGAAATCTTTTGGTTTCATGCCGTAGTAGCCGCCCTTTTTGCTGAAAGCCGATTCCATTTCCTTATAGCCAACAGCCGCAATTTTAGTTAAGGTGCCTTTTACATCGTCATCAATAATACCGAAGAAGGTAAAAAGCTGTAACCCTACCGGGTGCGGGGCCATGCCCGAAAGAAGTGAGCCGGCCTTACCTGATAAAGCCAAACCGCCAAGTACCAACGTACCTGTGCTTTGCAAAAACTTACGCCTGTTGTAATTCATATTGTTTAGTTGGTTTTTTAATGTGGTGTAGTAAAGCTAAATGATTAAAACGGGATAAAGAAATTTATTGTGTCATTTTTACACATTGTGATAAATGGCGGGTGGAGAACAGTGATTGGTTAAATGAGAGAACCACATTATTTGCCAAATGTTTATAAATTCCACAAGAAAGCTTCTGCTGCATTACCTATCTTTCGGCCTTAAAATTTAAGCCCTGTTATTTTCGAAATGCGTTATAATAAACTGATTGCCGGCATATTAGCCATAGCATTATTTTCAATTACCGGCTGTAAACAACATGAACCTCAGCAAACAGACAACAACAACATGGCACTTGGCAATCCCAGCGGTGCCAGCAAATCACTATCAAATGCCGATAATTACCTGATAGATCATAAATATTACATTGAAAGCTATAACAGGGATAAAGGCGAGCCTAACTGGGTAAGCTGGCATTTGTGCAGCAGCGATTTAGGCCAAACAGACAGGCTAAACAATTTCAGGCCCGACGAAACTTTACCCGATGGCTGGTACGAGGCCGACAATACGAGTTACAAACGAACAGGTTTTGATAAAGGCCACAACTGCCCGAGCGGCGATCGCACAAGTTCAACAGACGCAAACTCCGCAACCTTTTTAATGGATAACATCATCCCGCAGGCGCCGAATAATAACGAGCATACCTGGGAGCACCTGGAAAGCTATTGCCGCAACAAAGTAAAAAACGGTAACGAGGTTTATATTATAATGGGCGTTTACGGCAGCGGTGGCACGGGGCGCAATGGTTATGCAACCACGATTGACAATGGCCGGATAAATGTGCCAGCTCATATCTGGAAAGTAGCTGTTATTATTCCCGAAGGTGACGATGACTTAAATAGAATTGATGAAACCACGCAGGTAATAGCTATAGATACTCCAAACGATAATAATATCACCAACAACTGGATGAATTATACCTGCACGGTAAAAAGTATTGAAGCTGCAACCGGGTATAATTTATTATCGGCGCTGCCCCCAACTGTTCAGCAAACATTAGAAAATAGAAAATTTACGGGAGGGAATTAAATCTTTAATGCGAACTACTATTTTTTCTTTTTAAACTCATCTAAACGGGCGACATCGTACCAATCCTTTTCGCGATGGGTTAGGAGTTTCATTTTTCGAAGGTAATCGTAATCGACAACGTTCAGAATCAGGCCGCTACCAATATCATGCTTAATCATGGACTTTTCAGCATCGTCAAAGTCTATATTTGGGTGAACAACTGTCAAACAGTCGATGGTATCCGGCATATCACCGATTGTACATTTAAAAATACTAGTGAAGTCTTCCGCTTTCAAATTTTCCAATTCGACGTCCGTATATCCCAAATCAAGCAATACATTGTAAAATAAATCCCGGTTTTCATTTGTCGGCGCAAGCCATATGTCCATATCCTGTGTAGCCCGATTAACACCATGAAAATTCACAGCAACTCCTCCGATAAGCATATACCTCACATTATGCTTATGCATCGATGTAAGAAAAGAAATGAAAAAATCGTCCTGGATATCAAACATCGTATGAGTGTGAGATTTTAAACACCCTTATTTTCTCCTGGTTTTTGTTATGAAAATTATACTTGTGCTTCAACTTAAAAAAATAACGCAATCGTTCGCTATATGACAGACCGGCAAAAAATTGCCTTTGTTCCTCTTCATCTTCTTCAAACGTTGTATTTATCTTAATTCGTTTCATAGGGATCCGTATAAATTATGTAGAGACGCACAGCATTACGTCTCTACATAAAAATATTTTAACCTTCTACAACCTCTTCAACATTTTCAACCTTCCCCGGTCTGCCATTCTTAAATGCTTTGCGTGGTGTTAACCCCAGCAATTCAAACATGGCCATATCGGTATCAAATGACGGATTTGGTGTAGTTAACAGCTTCTCGCCTGCAAAAATGGAGTTGGCTCCCGCCATAAAACAAAAGGCCTGCTCAACCAAACTCATTTCGGTGCGGCCTGCAGACAGGCGCACGACTGTCTTTGGCATAATTATACGGGTGGTGGCAATCATCCGTACCATATCCCAAACCGATACACGTGGTTGGTCGGCCAACGGGGTTCCTTGCACAGGTACCAATGCATTAATTGGAACCGATTCCGGATGCTTAGGCAAATTTGATAATGTTTTCAGCATCGATATCCTGTCTTCCACCGTTTCTCCCAAGCCTATGATGCCGCCGCTGCATACGGTAAGTTTTGCTTTGCGCACATGTTCCAGTGTCTTTAAGCGGTCGTCGTAGGTGCGGGTGGTGATGATGCGTTTGTAATCATCTTCAGATGTGTCGAGGTTATGATTATAAGCATATAGGCCGGCATCGGCTAAACGTTGCGCCTGGTGCTCGTTAAGCATACCGAGCGTGCAGCAAACTTCCATATCCAGCTCGTTTACGGCTTTCACCATATCTATCACTTTATCAAAGTCGCGATTGTCGCGTACCTCTCGCCATGCGGCACCCATGCATAAGCGGGATGCGCCACCATCTTTTGCCTTTTGAGCTGCAAGTATTACTTCGTTAATGGGCATTATCGCGTGCACATCTACTCCGGTATTATATCGTGCAGCCTGTGGGCAATAAGCACAATCCTCAGGGCAGCCGCCTGTCTTTATTGATATCAGGGAGCTGATCTGCACTTCTGAGTAATCTTTGTTCTCGCGGTGTACCGTTGCTGCCTCATAAACAAGGTCCAATAGCGGCCTGTGGTATATTTCGGCTATTTCTTCTTTGGTCCAGTTATATCTTACTTCTGTCATTATATATGCTTATTTGATGTATTTAATTGGGGTAAATATCTTTATTTTTTAATAATGATGTAACAACAATTTGGTGGCAAACCATAGCGGCAACAAAAAGCCGGCACAATCGGTAAATGTTGTTATTATAATTGATGATGCGACTGCCGGATCAATCCCGACCCTTTTTAATACCAATGGGATAGACGCCCCGGTTAAACCAGCTACCACAAGGTTACCTGTCATCGCCAAAAACAAAACGAGGCCCAACATAGGGTCAGCATCGTAAAACAGGGCGATAAAAAATACGATAAGTCCGTTGGCGGCGCCGTTTAACAAGCCTACCAAAAACTCTTTTAATACAGTGTTATAGGCTTGTTTATCGCTAAGGTCGCTCAATGATATACGTCGTACTGTAACAGCCAGTGCCTGCGTGGCCGAATTACCGCCCATACCTGCAATAATAGTCATGTATGCAGCTATTGATGGTAATTGCTTAACCGTAGCATCAAAATGCCGGATCACCGAAGCTGCGAGGTAAGCGGTAGCAAGGTTAATAACCAGCCAGGGTAAGCGGCTTTTTACGGCATCTTTCCAGTTACCACTCAGTTCCTCATCCTCGGATACACCGCTGATTTTCAATATATCCTCGGTGCTTTCCTGCTCCATTACGTCCATGATATCATCGACCGTAACACGGCCAAGCAGCTTCATGTTATCATCAACAACAGGGATAGTCGTCAGGTTATATTGCGAAATCAGGCTGGCCACATCTTCCTGGTCGAGCTCAGCCTTAACGTATATAAAATCCGTATTTACCAGGTCGCGCACATGGGCATCTGGTCTGGCTTTCAAGATAGATTTAACGGATAAAATTCCTTGCAAAACATCGGCGTCATCAACCACATAAATGGTAT
>Ga0207695_10012035_pt1 | contig 10407 bp, 8 predicted proteins | sample KBSC54metaG_FD_184354 | JGI IMG/M metagenome (GOLD analysis project Ga0207695, IMG submission 184354) | Corn rhizosphere microbial communities from Kellogg Biological Station, Michigan, USA - KBS C5-4 metaG (SPAdes) (version 2) | ecosystem: Host-associated > Plants > Roots > Rhizosphere > Soil... | reverse complement strand
GCCATCTGCTTCGCCCGTGACATCGAGCAGGCGGGATATCTGATGGAGACGCTGGAGCACGTCGCCCGCATCGATTTCATCCGCCGCTCCCTCGGCTCCAACGAGCTGATCCCCCCGCACGAAGTGGCGCGGCTGGAAGAGCTGCGCGCCGCCATGCGCGCGCGGTAGGCGCGATTCAAACCACCTCTTGACAAACGCGCATTGCGTATTTAACTTGTCGGTTAATCAACGATACGGTTAAATACGATGACACCGACCGATCACCTCAGCGTCACCTTCGCGGCCCTGGCGGACCCGACCCGCCGCGCGATCCTGGCGCGTCTCACCAAGGGAGAGACGTCGGTCACCGAGCTCGCCGCGCCGTTCGACATGAGCCTGCCGGCGATCTCGAAACATCTCAAGGTCCTCGAAAACGCGGGGCTGATCACCCGCGGACGCGATGCGCAGTGGCGCCCCTGCCGCATCGAGGCCGCACGCCTGAAGGAAGTGTCCGACTGGCTCGAGCACTACCGGACCTTCTGGGAGGAGAGCTTCGATCGTCTCGACGAATACCTCCGCGAATTGCAGAAGAAGGAGAAGAAAAATGCCCGCAGCAGCAGACGTAAAAAGTGAACGCGAGATCGTGGCGTCGCGGACGTTCGACGCGCCGCGCGAGCTCGTCTGGAAGATGTGGACGGATCCCGAGCACATGGTGCAGTGGTGGGGACCAAACGGCTTCAGCGTGACGACGAAGAAGGTCGACGTCCGTCCCGGCGGCGAATGGGTCTTCACGATGCACGGCCCCGACGGCACCGATTACTTCAACCACATCATCTTCCGCGACCTCGTGAAGCCCGAACGGATCGCGTACTCGCACGTCTCCGGTCCGCTGTTCGAATCGACGGTCACGTTCACGGAGCACGGCGGCCGGACGACGGTCGACGTACGGATGGAGTTCGAGACCGCGGAGCTGCGCGACCGCGTCGCGACGGAGTTCGGCGCCGTCGAGGGGCTGCATCAGCACCTCGGCCGCCTCGGAGAGGAGCTGAGAAAGTTGACGCATCCCGACGAATTCGTGATCACCCGCGTCTTCAACGCCCCGCGCGACGTCGTCTATGGCGCGTGGGCGGATCCGGCCGAGCTGCAGAAGTGGTTCGGCCCGAAGGGAGCCTCGCTTTTCTACAGCAAGGGCGAAGTGAAGCCGGGCGGCATGTACCACTACGGCATGAACGTCCCCGCCCTCGGCGAGGTGTGGGGCCGGTGGATCTTCCGCGAGATCGTTCCGCCCGAGCGCCTCGTATGGGTGAACTCGTTTTCCGACAAGGACGGCGGCATTACCCGCCACCCGATGGCACCGACCTGGCCGGCGGAACTGCTGACGACCGTCACCTTCGAAGACGAAGACGGCAAGACGCGTGTGACCGTCCGCTGGATTCCGATCAAGGCGAGCGAAGAAGAGCGCAACACGTTCGTCGCCGCGAAGGAGTCGATGAAGGGCGGCTGGGGCGGTACGTTCGACCGGTTCGACGAGTACCTGGCGAACGTCTGAGCGGATAATGCGCGCGATGTTTCGTCGCTCGCTGCTCATCGCCCTGCTTCTGATTCCGACGATCGCGTTCGGCGATAGCCTCGCCGAACGCGTTCGTTCCGAGATGCTCTTCTCGTGGCACGCCTACGAAAAGTACGCGTGGGGTCACGACGAGCTGCGGCCGCTCTCGAAGACGTATCGCGACTGGTACGGCGAGTCGCTGCTGATGACGCCGGTCGACTCGCTCGACACGCTCATCCTGATGGGCTTCGACGACGAGGCGACGAAGGCGCGGAAGCTGATCGACGAGAAGCTCTCGTTCGACAAGGACATCACGGTCAAGAACTTCGAGATCACGATCCGCCTCCTCGGGGGCCTGCTCTCCGGGTACGAGCTGACAGGCGACAAGCGGCTGCTCGAGCTGGCCGACGATCTCGGAACGCGGCTCCTGCCGGTCTTCAACTCGCCGACCGGCATGCCGTACATGTACGTCAACCTGAAGACGGGGAAGACGAGCGGCGCGAAGTCGAATCCCGCGGAGATCGGAACGCTGGTCCTCGAGTTCGGAACGCTCTCGCGTCTCACGCACAAGCCGGTCTACTTCGACAAGGCGAAGAACGCGCTCGTGCAGCTCTACAAGCGCCGCGCGAAGACGGGCCTCGTCGGCGAGGAGATCGACGTCGAGACCGGCGAGTGGACGAGCAAGGCGAGCCACGTCGGCGGCGGGATCGACTCGTATTACGAGTACCTGCTGAAGTGCGACGTTCTCTTCCACGACCGCGAATGCCGCGCGATGTGGAAGACGAGCATCGACGGCATCAACAAACATCTCGCCGACACCGCTCCCTCCGGCTTTTGGTACGGCCAGGCCGACATGGACGGCGGCAAGATCACCGCGCCGGAGTTCGGCGCGCTCCATGCGTTCTTCCCAGTCGTCCTCGCCATGGGCGGCGACCTGCGCCGCGCGGAGAAGCTCGAGGACTCCTGCTTCAAGATGTGGAAGCTGCACGACATCGAGCCTGAGGTTCTCAACTACCGGACGATGGAAGTGACCTACCCCGGCTACCCGCTGCGTCCCGAGATCATCGAGTCAGCGTACTACCTCCGCCACTACACGCACGACCCGCGCTATCGCGAGATGGGCCAGCTCTTCCTCGACTCGCTCATGAAGTACTGCCGCACCGACGACGGCTACACGACGCTCAAGAGCGTCGTCACGAAAGAGAAGGGCGACCTGATGCCGAGCTACTTCCTCGCCGAGACGCTCAAGTACCTCTACCTCCTCTTCGCCCCCGACTCCGTCCTCAAGTTCGACTCCGTCGTCTTCAACACGGAGGCCCACCCGCTGCAGCGTTCGCGGTAGCAGCCCGCAACGCCGCGGCGACGTCGCGGAGCGGGGGGCGGCCGGCGGGGTCGAAGTCGAGCATCTGGTTGACGAGGGCGGCGATCGGGGTGGGCGCTTCGTCGGTGAGGGGCTTGGGCTTGGTGGTGAGGTGGAGGCGGGGAAGGTGGGAGCGTCGGTGCCGAAGGGGAGCTCGCCTCGGAGTGCGAGATAGAGGAGGAGGCCGACGCTGTAGATGTCGGAGCGCTCGTCGTAGGGGCGTCCGAGGAGGCGCTCGGGGGCGGTGTAGCAGGGGGTGCCGACGAAGGTGGAGGCGTGGGTGACGTCGAGCGACTCGTGCGTCTCCGGCGTCTCGTCGAGGAGCTTCGCGATGCCGAAGTCGACGACCTTGACGATTTCGCGATCGGCGGCGTGGTGGAGGAACACGTTGTCCGGCTTCACGTCGCGGTGGATGATCCCGGCGAGGTGCGCGGCCGCGAGCGCGTCGCACACAGGCGCGATGATCTCGACGGTCCGCGGAAGGGGCAGCTTGCGCCCGTCGCGAAGGAGCGTCGCGAGCGTCCGTCCGCGCAGCAGTTCCATGACGAGATACGGCACGCCGGTGGTCGAGACACCGAAATCGAGCACCTCGACGGCGTTCGGATGCGTGATGCGGCACGCCGCGATTCCTTCGCGCCGGAACCGCCCGAGCTGTTCCTCGGTGTTGTGCATCATCGCGGGACGCAGCACTTTCACGGCGACCGGCCGCTGCGTCCGCAGGTGCACGCCGCGGAACACCGCACCGAAGCCACCCTCGCCGATTTTCTCGTCGAGGCGGTACGTGTCGTCCAGCACCGTGTTCGTCAGCGCCTCGGACAGCGCGACGAAAACGCGCTCGGTGCGCTGGTTCGCCAGCGCGAGCTGCTCGTTCTTGCGCTGCAGCTCGACGTTCCGCAGCCGCAGCTCGCGATTGAGGCGGAAGATCTTCACCTGTCCGCTGACGCGCGCCAGCACCTCGGCCGGCTCGAACGGCTTCGTCACGTAGTCATTGCCGCCCGCCTCGAACGCCTTGACTTTCTCATCCACCGAATCGAGCGCCGAGATGAAGACGACGGGAATCGGCGCGAGCCGCGGCTTGCTCCGCATGACGCTGCAGACTTCGTAGCCGGTCATCTCCGGCATCTGCACGTCGAGGAGCACGAGATCTGGCGGATCGCCTTCGATCAGCCGCAGCGCGTCGCGGCCGTCGACCGCCGTACGGACGTCGTAACCCGCCTGCTCCAGGATGCCGGTCAGCAGCATCCGGTTCACGGCGGCGTCGTCCGCGACGACGATCTTTCCGGCGTCCGCGCTCATCTCATCGTTTCCACGAAAGCTGCACCCAGGCGGAGCGGCCCGGGTAGTCGAACTCGACGACGTCGCCGGTGGGACGGCGCGTGAAGTACGTGACGTTGCCATCGGCGGCGTTCTTCACGCCCGCGCGAACCTCGAGGCCGCGGATGAAGAGGTCTTCGCGCGATACGGTGAAGTCGATCGTCTTGAAGCCGGAACCGGCCGGCCGGTCGCCGACGAGGTGATATCGCGCGCCGACGACCAGGGAGTGCGCCGGCCGATAGAACAGCGAGAGATTGCCGAGCCAGTGCGGCGAGATCGCGTTGCCCGTGTCGCGCGTGAGGCTCACTCGCGGATCGACCGTGTCGACATGCGAGAGATTGGCGTCGACCTTCAGCGATGCGGCGAGCTGCTGGGACCACTCCGCCTCCTCGCCGATCGCTTTCGCGTCTTTCGGAATGAGGACGCCGCCCGGCTGGATCATGTTTGAGATCTGCGAGCGGAAGACGGTCAGGCGTCCGACGCGGCCGGCGTCGCGGTAGACGTAATTGAGCTCGGTCGTCGCGTTGACTTCGAACGCGTACTGAGGCGTCGAATGCGGCGGCGGCGGCGTGTAGAGCTCGAAGAAGGTCGGCGGCCGGAATCCCTCGGCGTACTGCGCCTTGAAGATGTTCCGGTCGTTCGCGCGGAAGATGACCGCGGCGCGCGGCGTGGTGCGCGACTGAAAGTCGCTGTACGAGTCGTAGCGCGCGCCGGCGACGAGCGTGAGCTTGCGCATGATCTCGAACTGGTCCTGCAGCGTGACTCCGATGATCTCGCGCGTCTTGTCCTCGGCGAGGAGCACCGGAGCGCCGGGCGGTTGTCCCGGCGGCGGAGGAACGCGGTGCGAGCCGCGGTCGATGTGCGAGGTCGTGTAGTCGGCGCCGGCGAGGATCGACTGGTGAGCCACCTCCCACGTCGCGCTCGTCGAGAGCCGCCACAGGTTGCCGCGGAACTGCGATCCCGTGTCGTCGAGGTCGTTCTTCAGATACAGGATGTGCGACTCGGAATGGAGTTTCGGCGTGATCGCGGCGGTGTACTTTCCGTCGATCGCGTTGCTCGTCTCGGAGAACGTGGGGCCGGGGCTCGGGGAGAAAGCGCGCCGCTGCGTCTGCGCGGTCAACGCGAAGCCGCCGTGCTCGATCGACGCGGTGCCGAACCAGCGGTCGTCCGTTGCGACGCCTTCGTTTGCCGGGGCGGACGTGTGGTTGCTGGCGTACCGCGAGAGGTTGATGCCGACCTTCGTTCCGCCGGCGCTCCACTGCGAACGCGCTCCGAGCTCATAGAACGGATGCGGCTCCGCCGCGCGCATGAACAGCCGCGTCGCCTCTTTGCGCGTGACGATGTTCACGAGACCCATGAACGCGTAGTCGCCGTAGAGCACGGAGCCGGGGCCGCGGATCACTTCGATGCGCTCAATCTGTTCGACCGGCATCGACAGCGCCGAGGCGTTGATGCCGGCGTCCTGCCGCGAAAGCGGAATCGAGTTGACCAGGATCAGGATGTTGCCGTTGTTGAAGGGGAAGTCGAGGCCGCGGACGATCACCGACTCGCTCGCACGATCGTCGAGCTGCGGCACCATTCCCGGCACTAGGCCGAGCGCCTCCCCCGCGGTGGCGATGCCGAGCGCCTCGAGGTCGTCGCCTTCGAGCACCGTGACGATTCCCGGGACGTAGTCGCTGTTCATCCGCGTCTTCGTGGCGACGTCGGTCTCCTGCCGGACGATCGAGAGAAGCTCCGCGAGCTCCTTTTCTTCGCCTTTCTGCTGCTGATCCGTCTCGACGGCGAACAGCGGCAGCGTGGCCAAAAGAGCGACGGCGACGGCGAACTTCTTCATGCACGGCTCTCCACAGCGGCCGCAAGGCTGACGCGGTTACGGCCGTTTTGTTTCGCTTCGTATAGCGCGGCGTCGGCGGCTTCGACGATCACGGAATGGTGACCATCGATGTTCGGGACCATCGTCGCGGCGCCGGCGCTGATCGTGACGTAGGGGGCGCAGGAGGAGCCGCTGTGCGCGATCTGCAGTGCGCGTACGGCGTCGAGCATCGACTCCATGATCGACCGCGCCGCCGTGGCATCGGTCTCCGGCAGCACGACGGCGAACTCCTCGCCGCCGTACCGCGCCGCGAGATCGGCGGGGCGCCGCGCGACCGAACGGATCGCGAGCGCGATGGAGCGGAGGCACTCGTCGCCGCGCGTGTGGCCGTACGTGTCGTTGAAGCTCTTGAAGTGATCGACGTCTGCGATCGCGAGAGTCAGAGGCGAATGACTGCGTGCGCAGCGCTTCCACTCGCTCTCGATCGAGACATCGAACCGGCGCCGGTTCGCGATCGTCGTCACGGCGTCGATCGAGGCGAGCGACTCCAGGAGATCGTGAGCGCGTTTCAGTTCGATGTGCGTGCGGACGCGCGCGCGGACGATCGGCGGCTGGACCGGCTTGGTGATGTAGTCGACGGCGCCGAGGTCGAAGCCGCGCGCCTCGTCGCCGACCTCTTCACGCGCGGTGACGAAGATGACCGGAATCCGGCTCGTCGCCTCGTCGGCCTTCAGGCGGCGGCAGACCTCGAACCCGTCGATGTCCGGCATCACGACGTCGAGCAGTACCAGCTCGACTCCGCCGCCCGCGACGATCTCCAGCGCGCGCTCAGCGCTCGTCGCGAAGAAGAGCTCGTAGTCGTCGCGCAGCGCCTCCGCCATCACGCGGATGTTTGCCGGCTGGTCGTCGACGATGAGCAGCTTTCCCTTCATCCGTTCGCCTCAATCTGGTCGAGGTAGCGGCGCGCCGACTCGAAGTCGAGGCGATCGAGCGACTCCTCGAGCATGCGGAGCGGCTCGGAGTGCTTCTCGCCGACGGCGGACTTCAGGTCGGGGAAGCAGTCGACGGCGGCGAGGTTGTTGGCTTCGAGGTGCTCGCGCATCTTTTTCGTGATGGGGAGGAGCGGTGTGGCGCCAATCCTGCCGGCGTGCGCCGGCGAGGCCGCCGGCGCTCCACCGAGAACGGTGTTGAGGGTCTCGATGCTGTCGGTGGCTTCGTCGATGGCGGCGGCGAGGTCGCCGAGGACGACCGGGACGCCGCGGCGGATCCACGATTCGAGCGTGGCCGCTTCCTGCGCGACCTGCTTTGCGCCCATCGTGGCCGCGGAGCCTTTCAGCGTGTGGGGGAGGTCGTGCGCCTGCGCCATGTCGGAGTCTTCGATCGCCTTGCGGATCTTCGGCAGCGCGCCGAGGAGGTCGCGGCGGAACTCGGCGATGAGGCGGCGGTAGAGATCGATGTTGCCGCTCGTCCGGCGGATGCCCTCGGCGACGTTGAGTCCCGGCAGCACGTCGGGAACCGATGGTGCCGCGACGGGCGCCTGCTCCGGCCTGGTCTCCGTCTCTTCCACATGAATCCAACGAGCGAGCACCGCCAGAAGTTGTTCTTCGTCGATCGGTTTCGCGATGTAGTCGCTCATGCCGCAGTCGAGGAAGCGCTCGCGGTCGCCGAGCATGGCGTGCGCGGTCATCGCGATCACCGGGAGCGACTTGAGGTGCTCCTGCGCCCGAATCGCCTTCACCGTCTCGACGCCATCGAGCTCCGGCATCTGCACGTCCATCAGCACGGCGTCGAACTTTTGCGCGGCGATCGCGTCGAGCGCGGCGTACCCGTTGACCGCCTCGGTGACCTCAAGCCCGGCGAGCGTCAAGAGCTCGCGCGCGACCTCGCGATTGATCTCGTTGTCTTCGACCAGCAGCACCTTCGTGCCGGGCGCGAAGTGCGTCCGTTGCACGGTCGCGACGGAACGCGCGCGCCGCTCGGCCGGCGAGAGGACGCTCACGAGCGCGTCGTGCAGCGTCGACGGGCTCACCGGTTTGTGAAGGACAGCGTCGATGCCCGCTTCCTCGGCGTGGCGCGCGGTGTACTCGCGTTCGTACGCGGTGACGAGGATGACCGGCATGCGCGTCGGCAGATCGCGCGTCCGCATGAGCTTTGACGCCGCCTCGGCGCCGTCCATCCCCGGCATCTTCCAGTCGAAGACGGCAAGGCGGTAGGGCTTGCCTTCGCGTGCGGCGCGGAGCGCCTCCTCGACCGCTTCCTCGCCGCTCGGCACCGCCGTGACGTTGCACGCGAGCGAGCGAAGCATGTTCGTCAGCACGGCGCGGGCGCTGGCGTTGTCGTCGGCGACGAGGACCGGCAGCTCGCGGAAGGCGTCGGCGAGACGGCGCGTCCCGGCGGCGCCGCGCGGGACGTCGAACTGCGCGGTGAACGAGAACGTGCTGCCGGCGCCGAGGCTGCTCTGCACCTGCATCTCACCGCCCATCATCATGACGAGACGCCGCGAGATGGCGAGGCCGAGGCCGGCGCCGCCGAACTTGCGCGAGTTCGAGGAGTCGACCTGCGTGAACGGCTCGAAGAGCGTCGACAGGTGCTCCGGCGCGATGCCGATGCCGGTATCGCGGACGGAGAACTCCAGCTCGGCGAGCTCGCGCCGCACTTCGTTCGCGCGGATGTCGACGACGATCTCGCCGTCGGTCGTGAACTTCATCGCGTTGTTGAGGAGATTGAGCAGCACCTGCTTGAGGCGCACGGGATCGCCGCGCAGCCGGCGCGGGACGCCGCTGTCGGTCGAGAAGATGATCTCGACGTTCTTCTGCGCGACACGAACACCGACGACGTCGGAGATATCGGCGAGCAGCTCGTCGAGGTCGAAGTCGACGCGCTCGATCTCCAGCCGTCCCGCCTCGATGCGCGAGAGGTCGAGGATGTCTTCGATGATCGCCGAGAGCAGCCGCGCCGACGAGCGGATCTTCTCGAGGTACTCGCCGACTTTCGACGACGGCTCGCGTTTCATCGCGAGCGCGGTCATGCCGATGATCGCGTTGAGCGGCGTCCGGATCTCGTGGCTCATGTTTGCGAGGAACTGGCTCTTGGCGCGGTTCGCCGTCTCCGCCTGCTCCTTCGCCTGCTTCAGCTCTTCGCGGACAAACTGCCGCTCCGCGCGCTGGCGTTGCAGCTTGAGCATGACGCCGAGCATGACCGCCCAGACCACGATGAGCAGCGCCACCACCGCGGCGCCGATAACGGTCGTCTCGGAGCGGATGTCGCTGGTGAGCTGCTGGAAGAAGCGGTCGCTGACGCGGAACGTCGCGATGCCGAGGACCTCGTACGTTTCGGGGTCGTACAGCGCGACCTGCGTCTTGAAGCCGCCGCCGGCCATCGCGCCGCGGTGTAGGTCGAGCGAACCCTTCGGCGCGTTGACGACGTCGTAGTCGATCTTGAGGTCGATGCTCTCGAAGTACGGGATGCCGCTGCGCGCGTCGCGGAGGAGGAGCAGTTCGTCGAGAGCGGCCATGGTGTGGCGGACCCGGGCCGCGCCGTCGCCCGACTTGAGCGCCGACGCGATGAAGTTCCCCTGCGAGCGAGCGAGGATCTCGGCCTGCGAGACCGCCTCGGTCTTCAGGCGCGGGTGAAGAACGGAAGTCCAGTAGAACGCGACGACGCCGCCGAGCAGGATGCAGAGCAGCGCGAATACCGCGGTGACGATCGTGACGATGCCGCGCGACGATTCAGTCATTGGTATACCTTCGCCACTTCCATGAAGAACGGTTTGAGCGTGATCTGCGACGCCTCGATCGTCGCGCGGTTCACGTACGGACGGACCTGCGCCTCGACCGAGAGTCCGCCGAGGACCCCGCGCTCGACGTGGCCTTCGAAGGGCGAGTAGACGATCACGCGGTGCGTGATGCCCCAGTGAATGATCGATGCGAGCGGCTGCCTCGCCGGCGCGTCGGCGAGAAAGATTCCGGCGGGAACGCGCTTGTCATATGCGGCGAAGTTCGGGTCGTTCGTGACTTCGGTGACGATCGGGATGCCGCGGATCTTGTCGTCGGTCGCGAAACGCTGCGCGAGATCGGCGGCGCGCGCCTTGTCGTCGACGTAGAAGAAGACGATGAGGAGCTGGTTCGGTGCGACCGTCTTCTTCGCGAGATCGAGGTCGGCCGCCAGCAGGGCGCGGAAGAGGCGGATGCCGGCCGCCGCGCGGCGGTCGTTTACCTCATCGCCGCGGAGGAGCGAAGGGAGAGCGAGCGCCAATAGCAGCGCGACGAGAGAGCGGCGCATGGTGACCTGGACCGACCGCTGGATTCTCGCATGAACTGGGTTACTGGTGACTGGTCACGGGTGACTGGTCAGGTCGTCGTACTCGTGGGCGGAGCGCTGGTGTCGGTCGTG